>SKEP01000009.1_pt1 | contig 130772 bp, 130 predicted proteins | sample 4826901 | NCBI WGS metagenome assembly SKEP01 (sample SAMN11008806, study PRJNA524170) | human gut metagenome | biome: Human fecal sample; material: Feces; isolation source: fecal sample from pouch patient p4, p43, p49, p54, p55 | host: Homo sapiens | place: Israel: Tel-Aviv | collected 2014-03-20
GCGTGATTTCCGCTGTCAAAAGTTTTTACTTCTTGGAAGAACATGACGCATTAGGTGGACTGGAAAAAGTGGGAACTATGCTTGATAAGGCAAGATACAGCAATTCCCTTTCCAGTAAATTAACCGCTCATTTACAGAGGATAAACCGCACCGACCTTATTCCCTATATCCAGTATGACACGAAACATGGGAAAGGGGGTATCTGATGAATAACAACGATATTCCTGTATGGGAAAAATACACCCTTACCATTGAAGAAGCGTCAAGGTATTTCCGTATCGGAGAAAACAAGTTAAGACGATTGGCAGAGGAAAACAAGGACGCTGGCTGGTTCATTATGAATGGCAACCGCATACAGATTAAACGCCGACAGTTTGAACAGGTCATTGACAAATTGAACGCAATCTAATGCAAATGAGCCTTGTATGTGTTATGATGAACACAAGTCATATCAAGGCTCTTTCCAACAAGGAAAGGAGCAGACACCATGAAAGAAAAAAGACGGGATAACAAAGGTCGTATCCTGCATACTGGAGAGAGCCAACGAACAGACGGAAAATACTTATATAAATATGTGGACGCATTTGGAAACACAAAATATGTGTATGCTTGGAGATTGACACCCACAGACCCGACACCAAAGGGAAAACGGGAAAAACCCTCACTTCGAGAACTGGAACAGCAGATAAGACGGGATATTGAGGACGGTATCGATAGCACAGGCAAGAAAATGACGCTTTGCCAACTCTATGCCAAACAGAACGCACAGAGGGCAAATGTGAAGAAAAGCACAATGAAACAACGGGAACAACTCATGCGGTTATTGAAAGAGGATAAGTTAGGTGCTAGGAGCATTGATACAATCAAGCCCTCTGACGCAAAAGAATGGGCGTTACGCATGAAAGACAAAGGCTTTTCCTACAATACCATTAACAACCATAAACGCTCGTTAAAAGCGTCATTCTATATCGCTATACAAGACGATTGCGTAAGGAAGAACCCTTTTGATTTCAAGTTAAATGAAGTCCTAGAAAATGATACCAAAGAGAAAGTCGCATTGACAGAGGAACAGGAACAAGCCTTACTGTCATTCATCAAGACAGATAACGTGTACCACAAGTATTATGATGATGTGCTGATACTGTTAAAAACAGGACTTCGTATCTCGGAACTGTGCGGACTGACAGTAGCCGATATTGATTTCAAGAATGAAGTTGTGATTATCGACCACCAGTTACTAAAGAGCAAGGAACAGGGCTATTATATTGAAACGCCTAAAACAAAGAGCGGAATAAGGCAAGTGCCATTAAGCAGAGAAACGATACAGGCACTTCAACGGGTTATGAAAAAACGCCCAAAGACAGAACCATTTGTGATAGACGGACGGGGCAACTTTCTATTTGTCAATCAGAAAGGCAAGCCGAAAGTTGCGATTGATTACAATATGCTTTTTGTCCGTATGGTAAAGAAATACAACAAGCATCATAAGGATAACCCCTTGCCACATATCACACCGCATACGCTACGCCATACATTCTGCACAAGATTGGCAAGCAAGAACATGAACCCAAAAGATTTACAGTATATCATGGGGCATTCAAACATCAGTATCACAATGAACTGGTACGCTCATGCGTCCATAGATACTGCAAAATCAGAGGTTCAGCGTCTAATCGCATAGAAGTATTTACCACGATTTTAACCACGATTGATAGCGAAAATATAAGAAGATAGACCTAGATATGTGAGGTTTACCACAAAAGCAAAATGCCCGTAGAGCCGATAAAATAAGGCTTTGCGGACATTTAAGAAGATATAAAAAGATAGTTAAAAAGATATATATAATTTCATTGAAATTTTTAAAATATTTTTGATAAAAGGCCTATCTTGAACTGCCTGCTTTGGAAGCAATCTTGGAAATTGTAATATTTGATTTCTCTGGATTTTCTGAAGCCAATGCAAAGAAGGCATCGATAATTTTTTCATGTGTATATTTTGCATAGTGTCAATTCCCAGTAAATTGATAGGTATTTTAGCACAAGCAGAAGAATTTCTGCTGTCAGTTTTCTTTTATTTTAAGCTAAAAAATATCCCTTGAATTATTCAAGGGAAGGTTTTAAATGATTATATAATCTAATTTACTTCATCGTTGGGAAAAGAAACCTGGTTCTACATTATTTCACGCAAGTCTCTAAAGCCCATTATACCAAGGTTTCAATGCCTTGCCAGGTTTTATATTTTTCCCTAACTTCGTACAAACTTGGTAAATCAGTGGTATATTTTTGGTAAGTTATTGGTAAGTTTCTTCAAGGCTTGATAGGCTATTTTGAAGGTTTTCTCCGAACTTTTCCATCTCTTTTTCTTTGAGTTCTTTTGTAGCTTCGGCGTAGATATTCATAGTGGTTGAAATATCAGAGTGTCCAAGAATTTCTTGCATCGCCTTCATATTAGTTCCAGCTTCTACCATACGGGTAGTGAAGGTATGACGGAGAGAGTGGTTGCTGAAATTCGGAAGTGTTACCTCACTTTGTATTTTACCATCAAGGACAGCAAAATTGCAATCACGAATAATTCGTTTCAGTGCTTTATTGAGTGTTCCTTGATGGAAGACATTACCAAAACGATTGAGAAAGATAAAATTGGTATAGCCGTCAATCTTACTCTTACAGACGATTTCAAGCTCTTCTTGACGATTCTTTTCTAAAATCAGCGCCTCCTTAACTCTTGGTAGTAGTGGGACAGTACGCTCCCCTGCCTTTGTCTTTGGAGTGTTGATTGTAAAAGTGACACCACGATTCGTTCTTGTATCATAATAAACAAGTGTATGGTTGACACTAATAGTATTGCTTTCAAAATCAATGTCTTCCCAACGTAAGCCAGTTACTTCACCGACTCGAAGTCCAGTCCATAACATCGTAATAAATACTGGGTACCAACCTTTATAACGGCTCGTATTCTCAAAAAAATTTTCAAAGAGCTGCTGTTCCTTGAGTGTCAAAGCTCTGTGTCCTTTTTTCCCAGAAGTACGAGACTGCTTTAGCTCCTTCAAAGCATTGTCTGAGGGATTGTTGAAAATATACTCATCATCTACAGCAACTTGAAGAACTTGATGGAGTACGGTATGAATGCTATCAATGGTACTTACCTTGACGTGTCGCTCTTCGGCTAAGTAATTGTAAAAGGAGCGAACATCACTTTTCTTGAGGTTTGTAATGATGACATTTCCTAATTGACCAGACACGAAATATTCGTATAGGTACTGATAGTTTTTGAAGGTATTATCCTTGAGACCTCGTTTCAAGAGTTTCCACTTTTGGTATAAGTCATCTACAGAAACTTTTTTGGTAACGTTTAATCCGTTGAGAGAATCTTTTATAATTTGCTTTTCTTTTTCTCGTAGCTCAACTAATGACTTGGCATAGATACTATTCATCTTTCTTCGCTTATCACGCCAGCGGTATTCGTAACTACCATTTGGACGTTGATATTCTCCGTCTTTGAGGATGCGATTTTTATTGTCTTTCCGTTTTTTGTTTATCATAGATTTCCTCCATAAAAAAAGAGGGCATAAGCTATTTGATTAGCCTATCCCCTCTGAGTGATTATTAAATTGAATATTGGTTTTCTAGGAATTTCTCAAATTTTGCTCGTTTGATTAGTCGTTTGCTGCCACACCAGAGGACGAAATCGCAATCATCTTCATTGCTGATTTCACGAAGTTTATTGACTCCGATACTGAAATATGAGGCAGCTTCCTCAACAGTTAGGTTTGATTTTTCCCAGAATGGAATTTCTTTTTTCATGTATTTTCCTCCGTTATTTTTGATAAAACAAAACAAGCCCATTTCTGAGCTTGCTTCCAAGGAGATTATGAAAAAGAAAAGTTATTTAGGATGAGTACAGTATAGCTGAGTCACCCTAAACAAATCTTAAATCATAATCGTAAAAACTATAAAGAATCGTAAAAATTCGTAAATCTTATTGTGCAACCGCAAAGCTGTAGTAGCTTTGATTGCTGAGAACAGCGTAATGTGGTTTGTTTTGAACGCCACCGACATTACACTCTGAGATGAGGAAGGTTCCGTCTTGGTTGACAGCTTCCACAAATGCGACGTGACCGTATTCTGCATAGGTGCCTCCATAGCCACCTTGAACGGACATAACAGCGCCGACCTGTGGAACTGATATTTGCTTCCAGCCACGAGAGACAAGACTAGCAACCCAATCTTGACCGTTTCCGTTGTAATTGTAAATAGCTGAGTTAGTACAGATGCCTGTCTCAATCAGTCGATTACAAACGTACCAGGTACATTGACCAGCTGGATAGGTATTGTTTCCTTGAGTTGTGACAGAGTTTTCACTAGGAACTCCGTATTTGAGTTTTCCAAAATACTCTGGCGGTAAGTCAAAGGTAGACGTGAGAGTACCAGTAGCAAGCCCTGTATCGCCTGAGAAGTCAACTGAGGAGTCTGAGGTGATTGTTCCATCGAACACCTTAAACCACTTGTCAGCATCCGTTTGGAGCTTCTCTGCCTTGGTTTGACCGTCTGAGAGTGCAACACCTTCATAATGCTCTGACCAATATAAAGCAGCGTCCCCAGGGTCAGTTGCTTTTTGCATCTCTGTTTTGACTTTTTTGTAGGCACCGTTCAACTCTGTTGACATGAGTTGGAGTTCAACATCAGCATCCAGCGTTCGACTAGAAGCCTGTGCCCAGCGGTCACCGTTGACGGTGTTAGACAAGCCCGACCATTGGAAGTAACCAGCTACCCCACCGCCAGTGTTGATGGCTTTGGGGTCAAATCCTGATTCACGTTCTGCAACTGCTAAACTACCAGATGAACCAGCCAGAGTAAATCCTTCTTTGGATAGCTGGTAGTTGAGGATTTTGATGACATCTTCTGCCCGTTCTTCTGTGATTGAGGCTTTTTGAGCCACCTCTTTAGCTGTTAGTGTCGTTCGCTTCCCAGTTGAACTACCATTACTTGATGTATTAGACGAGTCACCAGCTATCGCAGCTGCACAAATGATGACAAGTAATAGGGGCAACAGAAGCGAAGAGAGAAGACTCAGTTTGAATAGTTTTTTCATGTGTCCCTATCACCTCCTTTAGTGTTTAAGATAGGCTTTGAAGATAACTGTTCCAAAGAGCCATTTGGCATCTAGGACAGCTGGAATAGCACGGCAGAGTTCGATAATCCGTTTGGCTTCTTGGTCATTAACGGGATAAAGGACAGTTACCTTGATAGCCTTTAAGTCATTTTCATAGGCTTGGTAAATGTACTTTTCAAGGACTGGTTGAATCTGATTTCTCGTATATATCCTAATAGTGTCCATTTTGTTCACCTCGCAATCTGTTGAGTTCTTGAGTGAGACGGTTCTTACGCTCGATATTGGCTTTGATTTTGTCGTCCCTGGTCAGTATTTGACGGTAGCTTCGGGTAAAGGCGTTTGAGCCTTGGGCTTGATACATGGCACCTGCATCATCATAGGCGCTAAGTTCCCTTTCCAAGCGTTCCATTTTCCGTTGTTTGCGTGGAGATACCCAATGCTCCTTGAGTTCCTGAAACTCCATTTCAGGTGATGGAGGAGTTGTTGGTTGAGTAGGGATAGCTTCAGGAGTTGGTGTTTTCTCGTGGCTAGGATTATCTGTTGGAATATCCTGTTTTGGAATGTGTGGCTCAGAGGATGTTGGTGGCAGTTGGTCAGGAGTTGGAGAAGGTTGGTCAGTCGGAACGTTTGGTTCCTCAGCTGGCTCAGAACCTGGTTTTGACCGTCTAAAGAAGTTGCCAACTTCCTTGATATGAGAAGATGCGTTCATGGCACTTCCAGCTACAAAACCAGTACCAGCCATGGCAAAGTTGCCCAAGTGTTGCGCAGTCTCAAAGCTACGTGACGGCATCTGTTGGATAAGGTCTTTACCCTGACTAACTTTGTTTTCAACCTTGTTTCCAATGTCTTCCATCTTGATGCGTGCCCGTGAGCCCATGATGAACTCAATGAGTTCACCTTTATAAATCCAGAGGAAATAATAGACAGCAGCTTTAGCAACGACTGAAAGAATGAGCTTGAAGAGGAGAGCGAATGTTCCTAAAGATGGGAACGATTCGATGACCCCATCAAAACCAGAGGTAATCAGCGTCTCAATGACTTTTTCGATGTAGAAGATAATGAGTGTGATGAGTGTCGTAATCGTAGGGAAAACGAGACCACCAAACATGACTTTGAAAATCCCAAAGATGATGTCTTGCATGGCAGGGACAAAGGAAATGAGAAGAGCGATAGGGAACAGGAGAATCATGACCAGGACTAAGAGTTGAGCAATCAGATTCAGGAGTTGCACCAGGATAATAGGAACCGCAATGACAATAGCTTCAATAATTTTGAAGATGACGAAGAAGGTCTTGATGAAAAGATAATCCCAGACGGCTGATACCCAGCGATTCTTTTCCTTCCCATCATCAGCCTTGTCACCAAGTTTATCCAGATAATCTTTTCTATCTTTGTTTTTGACCGCTACAAATTTTCCTGAGTCATCCACGCTTCCCAAGACTTTAGCATCATCGAAGGCTTCCTCTTCACCTGTTTGGTTATTGACGTATTTTCCGTTTTCTTGACCCGTGTTGACAAAGACATAGGCAGTGTAGGAAGTTTGTGCGATATAGCTATCAGCCATGGATTTTCCTACCTTGATTGACTTATTCTCGCCATAAGAAACGGAGATATTGGAAATCTTAGAGGTGACAGTATCCGCAAGGTTATCAACCGTATCAAGGATGTAGAGCCCACCAGAGGTAGAAGCGACGGTTCCAAAGTAACCAAATCCAAGCAGTACGACGAGCAGCACATGAAGGACTTTTCGCATGAAGTTTCCACGAGAAAAGAAATACTGGTAGAAGAGGTAAAAGGCTCCGATGGTCAGAAGCATGGAAACTAGGGAACCACTTGATAATCCGCCAGAAGTTGAACCTGTTAGTCCCTGCCAGATGGATTTAGCAGCGTTATAGACATAGGTTTTGTAAGAGTCGTAGAGGTCAATGTTCTCCATGATACGAATCATGAGGGAGAAGAAACCGACCACTAGATTGAGCAGAAAGAAAAAGAGATTGACGAAAATCTCATTCATTGCCACGATAATGGAGGTCTCAATTTTTGACGTCTTTTCCAGATACGATTTTAAGGCGAAGATGTCCACGCCTTTTAGTTTCTCAAAGGCTTCTTGCATGTGAGCCCTCCTTTCTAACTAGCATATTTATTTTCAAGGCTAGATGATACCGTTGCTTTCATTGGTTTTAGAAGCATGTCGATGTCTTCAAAGATGTTGTGAATGGAAATCATGTTTAGATTGCCATAGACGTCATAGTAGAGGCATTGCCCTGAAATCATGTTGTCAATCCATTCCAGGTTGCTTTCTGTTGGTTCCAGATTGACGTGCTTGAGAATATCTTCTCGTTCTGATTTTTCGTAGAAGGCAAAGATAGTTCCAAAGCCAGTGGTGTCATCATCATTTTCAGCATCGTGGACAGATTGTGTGATGAGTGCCAGAGTGTTATTTTTCGAGCGACCAATACGGCGCATATTCTTGATAACGGCTTGACCTTCGGCAGACTTCATAAGAATCCAGGCTTCGTCAAAGAACTCAATGGTATCTTCACTTTCATCACGTTCTCCAAAGTGGGTACAGAAAGCACCAAGGGCAAACATAAGAGCGATAGAGTTTCGTTCGTGGTCTGAAATCTTCGTTGCATCTGTCTTAGGTAATTTCAGATTAGCAACTTCAAGTATAGTGACTTGTGACTCATAGTTGAGCCCTTGCGTTGTTCCATCAGAGAAGGCAAGTTCCAAGATGGAATTGGTCACAATAGAAGTGAGGTAGCGACCAACTGAGGCGATTTGGTCATTGTCACTGTCTTTGAGGGCTTCCAGAACGTGCTTAAAGCCAACGGTTTGACCTGCTTGTCTCTTATCGACTATGTCGTTGATGGTTTCGGTAATGGCTGTCTTCTGATCCATGGTGACGTTGTCAACCGCTTGGAGCAAGAATTCCAGCATATTTTTAGCGACCTCAACGGCTTGTTCTTTATCCAGAACGACAATCGGGTCAAGCACTCCATGGTTAGAGTTGAGTGAGCTATCAAGAGTGACAAAGTTGAAGGCTTCAATTTGTTTCTTGCGTTCAGGATAGAGGCGGGCAAACTCAGGACTATTGATGATTTCTTGGTAGTGATAGCGGAGTTCTCGTTTGGGGTCAATGTAGAGCGTCTTAACGTTTTGAAGGGCAACAGATAAGAAGATAATCTGTGCTAGGAAGGATTTCCCTTGACCTGTAGCGCCCGTAATGATGATGTGTGGGTTCTTGGTAATTTTGCCTGCAATGTCTTCTTTATTACCGACAGTCGCATTAAAGAGAACAATGTTTTTGGAGGCGTTGATGGCTTTTTCGATATTGTCCCAGCGACCTGTCCAGTTATCGACTCGTCCGATATACCAGCCAATACGGTTACCAGCGGATGTGTTAGTAAAAGGCATGAGCTCCGCAAATCCACGACTGGTGACCATGTGTGTCCAGGTTCGAGTTTTCTTCTGCAAGTCTTGACCGTAGAGTAACGCTTGGAAGAGATAAGGAGTGTCATGGCTAGCCTCACTGATTTCAACGCCCATGTCATCAAAGTAGTTGAGGACGACTTGACGGCGACTTCTCAGCTGACTAAGGGAAGAACCAGAGACAATGAGATAAGCACCATATTCAATAATTTCTTCTTTATTCCCTACTTTCTTCATCAGGTCTTTCAGAGAGAAAGAACCCATGATAATTTCGTCTTGTTGGACGGTATCGGTATTCTCAGCTTCTTCCATGATGTTCTTGTAGCGAGTGTTAGAACGTCCCATTTTCCCTTTAATTTTATTGCGGTCAATAAATTCAGCCTTGAAGCGCAATTCTACGGGGAAGTTAAGACGTTGAACAAATTCTCCTAGATGGAAGCCGTTGAAGATGGTATTGAATTTCCCAACAGGAAGTATGGTCACAAAAGAATTGCCGTAGGGAGTTTCGAGTTTGAGAAAGCCTCCGTTCATGCTTTTAATCAGGGTGTCTGTGACATTGAAAAGGAAACGGTTAGCAATGACTTCTTTCTTGAGGTGGGGAATGTAGCGGAGGTATTGCATCCGTTGGTAGTAGAAGAGTTCATCATCTGTGAGACGGCGGCAACGAAGGGTTGAAAGCACTTGATAGATGACTTGTTCATCAGCGAGATAGTCTTCAAACCAGGGCTTTTCTTCTTCCAGTTCAAAGCCTAGCCCGTTAGCTAGGGTCTCTGAAATCTCAGAGAGTCGTTCATAGGCGAGGTCAGCAAGACTAGCTCCCTTGTCGTGTTTTCTAAGACGGACACCTACAAGCCAGTCAAACTGATAAGGGATTTCCATTTCATCTGTCAGCTTATCCACAGTGTAGAGTAGCAGGTCTTCACCCAGTGTTTGATTGTTTGGTGAGAGAGCATCCATAAAGTCACGCATCTTTTCTTCTAGGAGATAATCCTTTGGAATAAGTGAGATGTCAAAGTGCTGGTTTTTAGCCAGTTTTTTAAGCATCTGACTGACCGTGATTTTGTGCTTTCCTTTTTTCTCATCATCGGTGATGGTGATGGGCGTATTTGGAATACGATAGTACGCCATTACTTGCTTGTCTTTACGAAAGGCTAAGTTTTCGTGTGTGGCTTTAATCGGGTATTGTAGTTTTAGTGCCATAGTGCCTCCTTTCTAAAGGTGTGTTTGTTCAAAAACAATGTCTTCGTCATCATAAGGTTCCACTCGCTCATCGTGGTAGATGGCTTTCTTGTTCCAACGAAATTCATAGAGGTAACGGAAGTAGTCAGCCAGAAAGATGTGCATTTTCTTTCCGTGTGGTTCATACTCCGTGTAGAATTTAGCGAGCTTGTAGGGAACGTAAGCGTAGAGCAACATGGAGATAGAGTGGGTGATTTTAGCTAATGGGACAAGGATGAAAGAAAGTCCCAGGAGCATGACGACAAAGACGAGAATGAAAACAACAAAAAAGGACAGCTGCATAGGTGTTGCGAAGTACCAGATGCGTGCCCCTTTTTGTGTCTTGATTTCCTGAATCCAGTAAGGAGCGTTTAGCCCCCTAGCGTAGTCATAGAGTGGTTCTTTCTCGTTGTTCATATCAGAGCCCCGTTTCAATACCAAAGAGGCGTAAGAACCAACCAATGACAGAGAGTATCTGTTGCCCTTTGGTCATAGACATGATGATTCCCCAAAATCCGATAACGGAAAAGAGTTGGAGCCAGGAGCTATTTTTCCAAGCTTTGATGGCTAGAAGGATTGCCACAGCAGTGATAATCCAAGCGCCATCCCCTTGGAGGAATTGTTGTAGTGAGCTTGTGTTCATAGATGTTATTCTCCTTCGTATTTTGCATAATCTTTTGGAATGGAATGAGCCACTTTTGTGACGTAGTATGAATTTCCTTTAGGCGTAAGGGTCAAAGTGAAATTCTCTGAGCGAGTGTTGCCAGCGACTTCAAAAGTGACTTGAACATAGGCGGTAATGGCATCACCGTCTTCTGTCAGATAGACATAGTCTAGTGACTTGAAAGTCGTGTTTTCAAGCACAACTAAGTCTTTACCGACCAAGTCCAGATTGTCTTGGTCTGTGGTGTAGTTGGTAAAGAAGACGTTGAGAAACTTCTTGACTTTCTTGTGTGTCATTTCTGGGAGATTGTCAGAAGCGGTTAGACTGAGGGCGGATTCTTTGTCAAATCCTTTAGCTTGGTTGTCGCTTAGGCTAGAATACCAGGGAAGTCCAGAAACGTAGTAGGAGCCATTTTTAGAAGCGAAAGGGATATTAAACCCTGTGATGATTTCTTCTTCCTTATCACCGACTTTCTGCTTGTAGGTCACTTGATAAGTCGCTGTGTTCTCCGTCAGCAATAATAACCTAGCTAAGACCAAAGACATCGGTGTTCGCTTTTGACCCTGCGACTTAATCTCAGGTTCAACGTCATAGAAGCTATTGAGCTTTTCGATTTGCGCTTCTTGTTCTTCGGCTTTATCAGAGAAAGAGAAGTAGGCAGCGACAAAGTCGTTGAGGTAATAGGTCAAGCGGTAGTCGGTGTCAGTTGATGTAGTCACCACTTGGGACGATTGAGCTTTTTTGACCTCCTTTTCAAGTGAGGTGACTTTACTTGATAGTGTGATGGCACGCAGGGAACCAGTGGCTCCGATAAAAACTAAACATCCTAATCCAGTAAGGACTAGGATATTCACGTTTTTCCGTGTTGTCTTGATGAGTTTTGGTGAGCCACGCTTCTTATCTTGTTTCTTGAAACGAGACAAGTAATGAGTGACTTGTTGGATGAGTGTTTTCAGTTTGTTCATAATCCCTCCTTATCAGGCGCTAGCCAGTTCAATCAATTTATTGCCTTTGGCATAGAGCTGTTTGTGGAGTTTATTGATTTCTCCGTTGACGTAGTAGTAGCCACGGAGTTCCACGCGGATTTTTTCGAGAAGGTCAGCAGGTAGCTTTTCGGCTTCTTCATTTTTAAGCAGGTGATTCAGTTCACCAGCTTTTGTCCAGGCTTCCTTGTCTTTATGGCCTTTCATGAGTTCGCCTAGTTCAAGGGAAGCAGCTTTGATTTTCTTTTCAATGAGTGATTGTTTTGCCATGATTATTTCCTCCATGAATTGTTCTTGTTGGTCTAAGATGACTTGTCGAAAGAGAGTGACCAGTTTGGTGTCCATGTTTCGGTTAAAGTCTAGGACTTGACCATCAGTTGTAAAGTAAGCGTGTTGGTATTTGGCGGGAGAGTCGAGGTCAACGGTCTCACGAGCAAAGGCATCAAAGAAGAAGTCTTTTTCCTTCATGAGTACGATATAGAGATTCCAGAACTCATTAATATCAGGAAAGCAGGTGATGCCTTCGTAGATTTTTTTGACAAGCATGACTCAGAGATACCTCCTTATCATTCTTCGATTAGGTCATGATAGCCGAGAGCTTGATAAATATAGTCATCATCAAACCATAGCCAATCATTGATTTGTCCCTCTGTTGGTGTACTTCCTGAGAAGACATCTTCACAGAGACTAGTGAGTTGGTCAATTCCGCCACGTTCACGGACGGTGTCTAGGGTTTCTCTAGCACCTGACCAAGCCTTAAAATTGTCGATGCTAGAAAGTTCAACTTTATATTCCATGATTTTCCTCTTTTTTCTTTAGGTTATAGGATGCTTGCAAGTCTTGAAGAATACTTTCAGCTCTATCGGTGATTTCACCATTTTCCTGAATCATCTTGATAAAGTCAGTCTCCATGATTTTGTCAGCTTCCTCTACCAGTTTGAGCGAGTTAGCGACTTGGTACATGAGCCATTTGATTGTTCTGTCGATAGAGTATGGTTCAGGTTTCATCCTGAGTTTCAAGGGCTCTGTACCACCAAACATCCGCTGCCATTTCTGGTCAGGAACAAAAGCACCAAATTTATTGGTGCCATCGTAAACCTGCATTTCATGATTGATGATGCCACGGGCGATTTCTGCCAGGTCAACACCGCTAATATATTCTTCAATGGCAAGTTGGGCTTTTTCCTGAGCGAAGCGCAATTCATAACGGTTCCAGATACCAAAAATCTCCAGGGATTCTTCCACGGAGATTTGTTCACTTTTGGCGAGTTCATACCGCTTTTCATAGAAGTTGAAGTAGAGATTACTTTGGCGACTTCCAAAATAAAGGGAGATACCTTGGCTGCCTTCTACCTCATCCATGCTTTTGAGGTTGCCACCGCCAATGTGATTCCACGTTCTGATGTTCTTAAAGCTAACCTCGTCCTTATAGACTTTCGCAATCATGTCTGAAAGAAGAAATTGCTCATCTTCTTTTTCGTGACCGAGATAGCGTTCATCCATGGCAATGTCTAACCTAGTTACCCGACTATCAGTTAGGTCAAAGAGCAGAGCTTGAAGAAATTCTTGCCAGCTCATGTCAACACTTTCCAGAATCAGTTCCATTTCACGGCAACCTTGACCAGAGAGTTGCAAGGTCACTTGGTAATTTCCTGTTTCGATTTTGTCAAAAAAATCAAATAACCAGATGTTGCCTCGCTTCCAGAGCCTTGTGTAATTCAGAAGTCTGGTTTCAAATTCTTTGAACTCTGTGAAGGAGCAGTGAAGATAGTTCTGACAGAAGTGAGATAGGTCACGGATAGACATGAAGGTCATGCGGAGGTAGTCGATATGAACATCAATCAGGTCATCGGCATTCTCTTGATGAAAGCCAAGCTCCGCTTTGAACTGACCGAATTTTTCTAGGCTTAAACCTCGTGAACCATCTTCATAGCTGCGGTAGGTACGAGTTGAAATCCCAACAGACTCCGCAAATTGTTTCTGCGTCATGCCTGTTTGTTTTCGGAATTTCTTGAGATTGAGTGGGCTTAGTTTATCCATTCATAAGGTAGAACTCCTTTCTAGTGAGTGACACAGTTTTTTAGCGAAAGTGACACACTAAGTAAATCTTTGAAAAACTTGGTACTATTGGTGTGTTGGGGGTCGGACGTTGTCATTTTGACAAATGTTACCCCCCTATTAGAATTCGGGGGTTGAATCACAATCATGGGCAGTAGGAACTGCGAGCTACGGTCTGCGCCTGACGCTGTCAGGCTTGCCCTTGCTCTTGTCCTAGCCCATGATTTGCGAGACAGCTTTCAACCGCCTTTGGATAAGACTTCCGTCCTTCCTCCTCAAAGAGGGCCAATGTTTCAAGAAGTAGCTGTTCTTGAAAAGATGTCACCACAAGCGAGTTATCCTCTTTGTCAAAAGGAACTCCTCGCTCATCCATGAGATAGATAACTTTGCGGAGTGTCTTGACAGTCAGGTCATGTTCCTTGGCAAAATCTGTCAGAAGACGTTTTTCTTCCAAGACTTCCATAACGTCATCCTCCATTGGTTCGTAATCCTTCTCAATAGGTTCCATATCTTCCATGATGTTCTCATGAGTGATTAGTTGCTCATCTTCTAGGACAGGCAATTTCATAAATTCCTCCTCGAAAGAAAAGCCTTTGTTAAAAGGAACGTAAGGGGAGAAGAACTCACCAGCCAGCTCACCATTATTGGCAATATAACCACGCCCGTGAACCTTTTTACCATTGATTTTGTCCAGCTTTTTGAACTCTTTATTGCGGTTAGCATCGCCAAACATCATGTTATAACCCGTGTCTTCCAAGTGTCCGACAGAGAGCCGTTTCATGAAGTTGTCTCGAAGAGCGGTCTTGATATACTCGCCGTCAGGACGCTGCATAGCTTGAATAACGAATACTCCAGCTTGGCGTCCTTCTAGGACTATCTGGGTCAGGTATTCCGTAGCTTCTGCCTGCAGGCGGTAGTCATTTTCAATCTTAGCGATGAAAGCTGCCCACTCGTCAATGACGATGAATTTGGGCTTTAATCCATACTGGGCAAAGTTTTTTCCTATCTTGTAGTCAGGGTGATTTTGCATGGTCTCGTAGCGATTTTCCATTTTGGTGACGTTATCCTTGAGGCAAGTGATGATATCGTCTTTGGATATGAAGACATGTCCCTTGAAGACAGGAACATTTTTAAGACCTGATAAGTCTGCGTTCTTCGGATCGCACAGGTCTATAAAACCAATCTTTGCCAAAGCCAACACAATGGTCATAAGGACAACCGTTTTACCGCCACCAGTTCCCCCACCAATCAGTAAGTGTGGCTCAGCAACATAATCCCAAAAGACATCTTCCATGAGGCGGATGCCCTGGTCAGTCAGGGTAACTTCTGAAACGTTAATACGGGAAGCAATACGATTGATGGCAATTTCATACTGGACAAAACGCTCATCAAAAGTTTTGTTTCTAAAGTCGCCATTATACATGACTTCAAGGGTAGCCCCAAGATTGATAAAACGGTCTTGGAATTTATTTCCTTCTAGGATAAAGGAAGCAAGCAGCTGATACTTACCACGTTTGACATAAACTTTTGGGAGAGAAATCTTTTCAATCGTCTTGCCCTCACGTTTAATGGTTTTAGAGAGGTAGTACCGATTTTCCAAAAGAAAATTCGTCATGATACGTAGGGTATTGAGGCGCTGAAAGAAAAGCACCTTCTGGTAAAGCAAAAGATTGATAAGGGGCACAATTAGAAGTGGTGGAAGCAACGTCAAAGCAATCTTAGGCGCATAAAAGATAGGGTCAGCTATTATTAACTCATAGATGGGATAGTAGTAGAACCCATTTCCAATCAAAAAGGGCAATAACATGAGCAGACACGTTATCACCCTGATGTGACGGTAAATCTTACGGACACGAAGCCCTCGGTAGGTTAAGAGGTGCATAGAACCCTCCTACTTATTTCTTGTCCTCAGCTTTAGCTTGGTCTTTAGGCGCAGTACCTTTTTTCTTGATACCAGAAGCATAGAGGCGGTAATTGTCGTTACGCCCAATCGCAGAGTAGGTCACGACAATATCGGTCAACTCCACCTCTTCACGGTAGTTGAGACCAAGGTCTTTGATTTCCTGCTCTGACATATCCACGATAGTGAAGAAGAGTGTTTCATGTTGGTTAGCGGAGTGAATGCCTAGAGTAATCCCACGGACTTCCCCTGTTGGGACTTGGACATAAGAGCCATCGTCATTGCGTTGGCTGCGGTCATCTTCATAGATGAGCTCAGCGCCTTCAATAGAGCGGAAAGTCAGTTTCCCAAAGACCTCATCGAGTTTCAGGGCATCCGTGATAACACGGTAGCTTTTGTCAACAATTTGGAGTTTTTCTCCGAAGTTCAATCCAGTTTTAGCCATAGTCGTAGAGTTCCTTTCTTATTTTACGATTTCAAGTTTTTCCGCAAAGACATTGAGAGCAGGGGCAACGTTTGACCCGTTAACCGTACGGTCTGGGAGGAAAATAGGGTTGACCACTTTGACAAGCGTATCTTCATCAAAGACAGTATTAGTCGCAGGAGTGATAACATGGAAGGCACCATGTTCTTGGCTGTTTAATACGTGACGTTGGTATTTGCCTTCTTTGCCAAAAACGGTACGTGGGGCATTCCCCAGTTTTTCATAGTAAGCATTTCCAATAAATTCTGGTTTCATAACAAGTGTTTCAGGAATCATAAGAGTTCTCCATTTCTAGGTTTAGGTAAGTAAAAAAGTCAGCACACAACTGAGCTGACTTGGGTAAAGTAAAAGCGATTGATTTTAGATTTATAAAGACGACTGTAAGAGTTTAGTTCCGCCATCGGGTAGCCTGCTCGTTGAAATCGAGTGATGAGTTTGTCAATTTCGTCTTTGGCTGAGACAAAGAGACTGGCTTGTAAGTCTGGGTGTTGAGCGTACATGTTATGGGTAAAACAGTAATTTTGAAAATGGCGTTCCAATGTTTTGGCAAAATATGAGGTCATAAATGCCTCCTTTCTTATTGTAACAAGAAAAGCCACTAGTGGTAGCTAATGGCTTGAGGTAAGACTAATCTCAAAAAGAGAATAGTCTGTTTGAGAAAGACAGGTCTTCCTATAGTGAAAGAACCTGTTTGGCGTGCTCCTATCATCGCACACTCAAGAAATGTTATCACCGTTCTATAGCTGTACATGGATACTCTCTGTTACTATACCCAATCTCACTCACTATAGAGACGATTAACCGCCTATGCTTACCCCAGCAGAACAAATCTTACCTGTCAGCATTTCCGACGCCACCAGCGCCAGCAGTTCACTTTATTATTCGGCTAAAGTGCGAAACGTCCGAATGCGTGTGAGCCCACAATTTCAAAGAATTGTTTTCTATCTCAACTTCAACCAACAAACGGACTTGACTTTCTTTCTCAAACAAGTTACAATAAAGGTACGAAGTTTAGTGTAGTTTGGTAGTCAGTCCTCTGGTTGTCAGACGCACTTTTTATTTAGTTGGCAATGGACATTAGTGATTTCCAAAGAATAACTAAATTTTTTTGAAATCATTTGTAACTTTTGGTTACATTATTATTGTAACTGATGGTTACAAATCAGTCAAGTGTTTTTTGCAAAAAAAATAAAAAAATTTTTAAAAGGAAAATCTTATGTTATCGGAACGCTTAAAAACACTAAGAAAAGAAGCAGGTTTAACTCAAGAACAAGTTGCAAAAAAATTAGGAGTCTCTCGTCCTGCCTATACTTACTGGGAAAAAGGTGAAAAAAGACCTACACCAGATAAATTATCAAATATAGCTCAACTCTACGGAGTTACGACAGATTATTTATTGGGTAACGAACCAGAGGAAGACGAACTTGCCAATGTAGAACTTCTGTTCCGCATGACCTCTGATGGCTTAACGGAGGAAGAAAAAGCAGTCTTTCGTGAAGAACTGATTGAGTTCATGAAAGAACGGAAAAAACTATTTGAAAAAGATGATAAAGCCAAAAAATAGGGCTAGAGCTGATATTCTCTAGTCCTATTTTTCTAGTTATCATCAAAATAACCATATTTATCAAGAGCATCTTCATAGGCGTCAGTCCCTTTTTTTATAGTAAGTTTCATCACTACCTGTAAAGTTAGCTGTTAAAACACCATCCTTGTATTCGTAAGTAACCGTTGGGTTTACAAAACCAGAAACTTCAAATGTTTGTAAGTCTGTATCTACAGTCATATTTCGTGTTGTACCTTCTGCAACAACGGTTCCTTCGTCGCCTTTAATCACAACGATTTTATCATTGCTATATTCGTCAATCTCATAATATTCCCCATCGAGACTGTTTTGGTTGGAACGAGCCACCAGAAAGAGAGTGGTTAATCCTAGAATAAGGGCAGTTAGTAATCTTTTCATCTGTAAATCCTCTTATATGGTCTATTTTAAGATAGTTTTATGACAAAATGATGAGAAAAAGCATTACGCTTTTATTGCAAAAAAACTAATCATTGAATTTTTGCTGGACAAGAATTTTCTTTTTTTATATAATTTAGTCAACTAAATAGTTGATTTATATTGTGGGAGGTAGTGAATGAGAGACGTTTATAGTAGAGTCACGCAACTGGCAAGAGCTCTGGTTTATCCTTTCATGAAAAATCATCGAATTTCTCCCTTGTCCTATCATTTTAGGGATTATTTTCACGCTTGCCTTGAGGAATTTAACATCAAGATAATGCCACATCACTTTACCAATCGTAAGATTGAAGGCTTGACTATGGTAGATAAGGCAGGGATTACCTTTTCTTATGAGAAAGAAAATCCTGTAGTTAAGCAGAATTTCACGTTGTGCCATGAGTTAGGACATTATATCTTAGAGCATTCAGGGCAAGTGTTCACGGAGATGGCAGAAAATGGCGATTCACCCGTTGAAAGTGAAGCCAATCTGTTTTCGGCAGTTATTCTTATGCCTGATATTGTGCTATTATCTAAAATCTACTATCGCAGGGATAATTTTAGACGAGTGATGACAGAATTGTCAGTCTCGGCAGAAGCCTTGACTTATCGGTTATTAGATTTGTTCCGTTATTATCTGTCTCCTGACCATCCAGAAATTAGCCCAGCCATTATCAATTACAAAAACAATCAAAACCAGAAAATACTCGGCTTGTTTGAGTGGATTCATGACAAAATCGAAGATGATTACAAAGCAGTAGAAGAAGATGTCCTTGTGGTCATCAGAAATAAATTGATGGCTAATGACTTTGTGACCAGTAGAGACTATCCAGAGTTACTGGACGATTCTTTCCGTAAAGAATTGATAGCAGATGACAGTATTGGAGCTTGGGTAGTCTTTGACTTTGGACAAGCGCTAGGGTATGCTTGGCGTAAGGATAGGTTGACAGAGCAACAAGCCAAATCACGAGCAAACACGATGATTTTACTAGAAAAGAGGTAAGAGATGTATTCACCAGAAAAACTAAAAGCCAAACGGCAAGAACTCCGCTTAAGGCAACAAGATATAGCAGAGCAGCTAGGCATTTCTAAACAAGCCTACTCCAAGTGGGAAAAGGGCTTATCCCAACCGACAAAAGTAAACCTGATTAAGCTAGAAGAGTTACTTCATGTCCCTAGTGGTTATTTGAGTGAAGAAGAGATTACGACACTTTACCATCAACTCAATCAGCCTAATCAAACTAAGGCTCTTTCTTATGTCAATGATTTGCTTTTGGAACAAGAGAAAGTTATCAGCTTGGTTAGCGAACCACTCTTTAGCTACAAAGTCTATGAACGTTTGTCAGCTGGTACAGGGTATTCTTACTTTGGCGATGGTAACTATGATGAAGTCTTCTACGATGAAGAGATTGCCCATGATTTTGCCTCTTGGGTCTATGGGGATTCGATGGAACCAACCTATCAAAATGGAGAAGTGGTCTTGATTAAGCAGTCGGGATTTGACTATGATGGTGCCATTTATGCGATTGAATGGGATGGACAAACCTATATCAAAAAGGTTTATCGAGAAGAAGATGGCTTACGCCTTGTCTCCCTGAACAAGAAGTATGCGGATAAGTTTGCGCCTTATGAGGAAGAGCCACGAATTATTGGAAAAATCGTAGGAAACTTTATGCCGATGGAGGTGTGAAATGGGTTACTTTGATTATTCACGAGAACCGAGGTCTGATATTGCCTTTGTGGATATGAAGTCCTTTTATGCCAGCGTCGAATGTGTGGAGAGAGGACTTCATCCCTTGAAGACTTCTCTTTGTGTCATGAGTCGAGCGGACAATTCAAACGGGGTAATCCTTGCCTCCTCGCCCATGTTCAAGAAGGTCTTTAGCAAGAGTAACGTCAGCCGTTCCTATGATTTACCTTTTGATATTCATACTCGAAAGTTCAACTATTCAGCTGCATGGAAACAAGGATTACCCACCACACCTGAGTTTGTACAATATATTGAAGAGTGGGCGAAAATCACAATCATTGTACCACCACGGATGGACTTGTACATTGAGAAAAACATGGACATCCAGCATATCTTTCAAAACTATGCTAGTGTGGAGGACATTCTCCCTTATTCGATAGATGAGGGCTTTATTGACCTGACTTCCTCGCTCAATTACTTTGTGCCTGATAAAAGCATTAGCCGAAAGGATAAGCTAGATATGATTTCCGCACGGATTCAACGGGATATTTACCGCAAGACAGGGATTTACTCGACTGTTGGCATGTCCAATAGTAATCCTCTTTTGGCAAAGCTAGCGCTGGATAATGAAGCAAAAAAAACATCCAACATGCGAGCCAACTGGTCTTATGAAGACGTAGAAAGCAAGGTCTGGGCGATTCCACAGATGACAGACTTCTGGGGAATTGGCAGTCGTATGGAAAAACGCCTCAACAAACTAGGTATCACTACCATCGAAGAGTTGGCTAACTTCAACCCTGATATTCTCAAAAAGGAGCTTGGTGTTGTCGGGGTCGACCTCTTTTTTCATGCCAATGGGATAGATGAAAGTAATGTCCACAAGCCTTACAAGCCCAAATCACACGGTCTAGGAAATTCTCAGGTTTTGCCCAGAGATTATGATAAGCAGGCGGATATTGAGCTAGTTCTTCGGGAAATGGCAGAGCAGGTAGCTATACGATTGAGACGAGCGCATAAGAAGTGCTGTACCGTTTCCATCTTTGTAGGCTATTCTAGGTTTGAAGTGAAACGACCAATTCAAGCGCAGATGAAAGTAGAGCCAACTAATAATACACGAGTCCTCACAGACCATGTCCTTAGTCTCTTTAGAAAGAAATACGAGTCGGGAGCAGTGCGCAATATTACTGTTTCCTACGCTAACTTTGTGGATGAGTCCATTCGACTCATTTCACTCTTTGATGATATGGAACACATTGAGAAAGAAGAAAGGCTCCAGACAGCGATTGATACCATCCGAAATCAGTTTGGCTTTACCATGATACAAAAGGCAAATTCTTTACAAGAAGCCTCACGCAGTATTGCAAGAAGCAAGTTGATAGGTGGACATTCAGCTGGTGGATTAGACGGACTAAAATGATTGATAGAAGCTATCTCCCCTTTCAGTCTGCTAGGGAACATCAGGACAGGGGTATGATGAAGTGGATGGGTTTTTTCTTATCAGAACATACCACATCATTATCTGATGATAAGAACAAGGTTGACATGACAAGCGACTTGACCAAAGCAGAAAAGCTGACCTTGATTGGTCAGCTCTATGCAGGAGGTTTAACAGGTATGTTTGTGGTCAAATCAGATAAAGTGAAGAAAACCCATACAGGACAAGTCTCAGAAATTGGATTAAAAGAAATCACTATCAAATCAAGCAAGAAATACCACTTGATTCAGATAGATGATATTTTAGATATTAGCATGATAGTGGAGCAGGACGATGAGTAGAAAAGAAATCTATGAAGACAAATTACAGTTAGACTATTTTTCAGATTCTTACATAAAATTTGAAAAGGACTTCTACAAATACTCAAACATGGATATTCCCCTGACCTTCCTAACCGATGACATCCTTCGAGAAATGGCAATGAGCCATAAAAACTATTTCAAATTGAATAAGGAGAACAGTAAAGATGGACGAGACCATTATTTCTACTTCAAGGTTGAATTTAGCAAGACAGAAGTGGGAGTGAGGAAGTTTGAGTATAAGCCAAATTATTGTTCCAAAAGGTCTTGAATGCTATCCGTAGTGATAACAATAATCTTTCTTTCTACCCATAGCATCTTTAAAACTAGAAAGTAAAGAAAATTTTTGATATAATAAAATTCTCTTTTGAAAGAATAAAATTCTCTTTAGGTGGAAAAATGTTTTGTTATGATAAACTATGGAAACTTACATATAAAAATAAGTTGAATAAAACTGAGTTCAGGGACAAAGTGGGTATAACCAATTCTACTCTTTCTCGTTTATCTAAGAACGAGATGGTATCATTAGCAGTCCTAGGAAGAATTTGTGATACATTAGATTGCAAATTAGAAGACATTGTTGAATATAAAAAGGAGAAATAGCATGAATTACATCAGTTTGTTTAGTTCAGCAGGAGTTGGATGCTACGGTTTTAAAGAAGAAGGGTTTGAGGGAGTAGCTAGCTCTGAACTAATTGCACGTCGCTTGGATGTTCAAAAAGCTAATAGTAAATTAAAATATGATGATGGGTATGTGTTAGGCGATATAACTACACAAGCCGTTAAAGAAAAATTGTTCAAAGCTATTGATAATTTTAGAATTAAAGAAAATCAAGAACAAATTGATGTGATAATATTTACTGCACCATGTCAAGGAATGTCCGTTGCAAATCACAAAAAAAATGATGGCACCATTGAAAAAAATTCATTAGTGGTAGAGGCGTTAGAAATAGTAAAAGAGGTACAGCCAAGATTTTTTATAGCCGAGAATGTAAGAGCATTCATGAATACTAAATGTGTAGACCACGACAGTGAGAAAAAAATATCAACAGCTTTCAACGATTGGCTTTCTGATGACTATCTATTTGAATCAAGAGTGATTAATTTTAAAGACTATGGGGCTAACAGCAGCAGAACTAGAACACTAGTGATAGGTGTTAGACATGATTTAAGTGATGTTGTGGAGCTTGATGAACTTTTTCCGTCAAAAGAACCTGCTAAGTCTTTAAAAGAAGTCATTTATGATTTGCCTAGATTAACAGAGATGGGAGAAATTGACCCAGAAGATATTTATCATAACTTTAAAGCTTATCGAAGTGATATGAGAAGTTGGATTCATAACGTAAAACAAGGACATTCAGCATTCGAAAATAAGGAAGCAATTAATAGACCCCATAGAATTGTAGATAGTAAATTAATAGAAAATACACAAAAAAATGGAGATAAGTACACAAGACAAAGATGGGAAGCAGTAGCTCCATGTATTCATACTAGGAATGATATTATGGCGAGTCAAAACACTGTTCATCCTGAAGATGATAGAGTATTCAGTATAAGAGAATTGATGAGAATGATGAATATTCCAGATAATTTCAAGTGGTCTACAATTCCAGAAAAGCAGCTTAATAGAATGAATATAGAAGATAAAAAAGCTTATCTAAAAAAACATGAAATCAATATCAGGCAGAGTATTGGAGAGGCTATACCTACTATTATAATTCAAAAAATTGCTAGAAATATGAAAAGAGTATTAAATGAAATTAACTGAACAACAAATTCACCGAATAATAGATAGTTATGAGCTGAGACATAGAAAAGATGTTATTGGATTTATTAATACAAACCCAGAAAAACTAGACATTGAAGGACTATCAAGAATTGCGGAACTTGTTAATAATGAACGAGTAGATACTTCAGCATTCTATACTGACACGTTGATTGTGAATGAAATTAGGAAATACTTACCAAATATTGATAAACCGATTATAAAAATATTAGAGCCATCAGTTGGAGTAGGAAACTTTTTACAAATTATAATTGATAAATATTCATATGCTGAAAAATTGATTATAGAAGTGAATGATATAGATAGCAAAAGCATTGAACTGCTTAAAGCCTTGAACAAACATAGGGATATTCCAGATAATGTAGAAATTAATTATTTATGTGATGACTTCCTAAGTCCATTATTTACTGGGGTTGTGGATAAATACGATTTAGCGATTGGTAATCCACCTTTTTCTAAATTAACTAAAAAGAGTGGATTGTTTGATTACTCAGTTACGTTTAATGATACTAATACAAAGAATTTATCTGGATTCTTCTTACAAAAATGTATGGATATTGCTGACAGAGTAGTAATGGTACTGCCGAAGTATTTCTTAAGTGCTCCTGATTTTTTAACTACACGAAATAGGACACAAAGGAACAAGATTGAAAGAATTCTAGATTTTGGAGAAAAAGGTTTTAAAGGAGTATTAATAGAAACAATTGCAATATATATTGACATGCTTCACAAACCAGATAAAACAATAAGTTATTCGTTGACGAAAGATATTGAGAATATTCAAGACCAGAGTATCTTAACAAGTTCAGAATTCCCAAATTGGTTGTTATATAGAAATGAATTTTTTAATGATATAGCAGCTAAAATGAAGTTTGATATTTTTAACGTATTTAGAGATAGACAGTTAACCAATTCTGTATTAAAAGCTTCTGGAGCAGTTCCAGTTATAAGAAGTAGAAATATACTTAGAGATGGAAGTTCAATAGTCTCGATTGATGGATATGACCGGTTTATTGATATGGAAGAAGTCGAAAAATATACAGTTGGAAAATATTTTGGGAGAGATGATGTTTACTTAAGCCCTAATATGACATATTATCCAAGAGTAATACCAAAACCATGTAACGTACTAGTAAATGGGTCAGTTGCAATTCTAGAGAATAAAACTGATTTAGAAATAAAGAAAGAACATATTGATTTTTTATGTAGTGAAACTTTCGAAAAATTTTATTCTATTGCTCGAAATTACAGTACTAGAAGTTTAAATATTGATAATAATTCTATTAAATTTTTTGGCTTATATTATAAGTGATATTCATTACGAATATCACTTTTTGTAGACATGTAAGTGTTTACATGATAAAATTATAGAAAATACAAATTGAATAAAACTTAGAAGGAGAAAATGATGCTACGAGAATCTGATGTTACAAAATTCCTTGATACACATAATTATGATTTGCGTATTAGTAAGAATGGGAGATGGATTGACCAAAAATGTACTCCAGATGTATTAAATGTTGTTGCAGATTGTATTTTGGAAGCATCATCTACTGAAGCTATTAGTGTAGAATTTACGAGTGTTGATATTTGGCACTCGCAATATGCAGAAGAAAATGTTCGTGACATTTTCAATAAGCCTAGTACTAGCGAAACTCTATCAAAAAATGAATATGATAAATTTTTTGCGCAGCCTCTAGAGATGCTAGCAAATGCTGGGGTATTAAATAAAAGTAAACGTGGTAGGAAAAATTATTATACTGTCCAAAATGAAGAGATACTTGAATTCATTTCTCTTCGAGAAAAAAATTCATTAGTGTTTATTTTTTTGTACTGTGAAAAAGTTTTAAAAGATAGTGGGATGTGGTCAAGCTTTGAAGATTTTTTCAATGTCCAAACAACTGTTTCCTATGACGATGTAAAACAAGCATATGAAACATTTATAATAAACAACACTCCAATTAATGGAGTGTTGGAAGCAAGACGTATTTTTACAAAAGTAATCAATCCTTTGGCATATAGATATAAAAAATTAGGAACAAGTAGAGGTAGGCTTTCTAGACATCCGATAACTTACTCAGAATTAATGTATAATAGAGAGAATTTTAGAGATATTAACAGTGACAAGCCGAAAGGAGTAACTCGACAGGAATGGATGGCTAATAAAGTTATAAAAATCAATATCTCATATTATAAATATCAATCTAACAAAGCAAAAAAATTCTTGCGAAAATTCAATAATGCATTTCGGAATGGTCTTTCAGAATTCAATGGTATGTATAGTGATGGTCCAGCAACTCAAATACACCATATATTTCCAGAGCATGAATACCCAGAAATATCAATGTTCTTAGAAAATCTAATTGCTTTAACTCCCACACAACATTTGACCCAAGCTCATCCAAATAATCATACGAATAAAATTGATTTGGCTTATCAAGAGTTACTCTTAAAAGCAAAAGCTAGTAATATAGAAGAAAACTTAACTGACGATACAGTAGAAACCATATACTCTTTTGAACAGTTTGTCACTGTTTTAAAAACAGGATTTGATTCTGATATTCAAATCACTGAAAATGACTTTGTATCGGTAATGAATATCATTAATAGTTATTACATGGAAAATTAAAAGGAGAAATATAATGAGTAAATTGATTTACGGAAAAAACAATCAAGTCGAATTTTTAAATGAGATTGAAAAAACTGACGCAATCAATTATTTAATTAATTCAGATAATGTTCAAAGAGTTCATGAACACAATGAAAATCAAGGGGCATGGGGAAGTGAGAAACGCTTTTTAATTAAAGAGAATGACCCCAATATGCCTATGGGTGTTAGAAGAAACTTGACGGCTGGAAATAGTGCATATTATGGGCGAATAAATTGTAAGGAGTTATACGATGAGATTGTATTATGAATTATAACTAGTTATTTTCCTAAAAATGTCTCTTTTTCGGAAAGTTAAAATTTAAATTAAGTATAAAAAAGCTGAATGGTTTTTGAAAGTATGTTTTGGTAGTACTAAGCTATTTTATATATGACTGTTTTTTCATTTTTGAGATAAACAAGCATCTTAATATGATATAATAATAAGAAGTTTTTTATTTGGATATATAACTAGGTTATTTTCTTGTTTATCAACTTATAAGGATGGGGGATTTTAATGGTAAACGAAATTTTCTATTTTGTTGGAAGTAGAACCGGGAACAGATTAATTCATAGAATAACCCAGCAGGAGTATTCTACTCTAAAGAGATTCAATGATGATTTCATTAAATTTTCGAACGTTGTGGATTGCTATAACAATTTTTTGAGATCTAGATTAATGATTGAAGAATATGTTAGTGTCGTAGAGACACATTCTGGAGATATGGAAAAAATATACTCAGAATTGAAGTTCCTCATGTTAACGAATATTCTGTTGGGCAGACTATTCTTTGATAATTGCAAATCTTTTACTTTGCAACTAAAGTTGATGGAGCTGAAAGAGCAAATAAAGAAGTATGAACAAAATAAAGAGATAAAAGTCTTGAAAATATTACGCGATTTTGGACAACATTTTTCAATACCGGTTGATAATTTACAATTGCAAACAGATCTAATCAGAGATAAGACATCAGTTGAAATATATGTATCAAAATCTGAGCTTGAAAGAAATAAAGGTGCAAACAAACAAAATGATAAATTTATAAGTAAGATGATTGAAGGTGAGATTGCGCTTTTAGATTCATTTAAAAAGTGGTCATTAGTTATAGATCAAGTATTTCTTAAATTGAAAAGAGTATTCTATCGACAAATCCCTTTGGAAATAAAAAATTTATTGGAAAAGTATTTTGAGCCAGTTATTATGAATTCAGGTATATATCGACCTGATTTTATATCAATTGAAGTTTTAGATCAGTCTAATATTAGTCTACCTGATCGTCCAAATGAAACATTTAACGCTTATAGAAATATAGAATTTACTCGTTATAGCAGAAATGCATTAGAAGAACTACTAGTGTCAGATGAAAATAAAAAAATTTAAAAAAACAACTTAACTTTAGTTGAAGGTGCTGAGATTTCTATCCAAGGTAAGCTTTTGATATTCTGGTTCGATTTTCGTTGATTTTTATAGAAAATTTACCTTATTAGGATGAAATTTTGAAATCGAAGTCTGTTTCATATATAATAGAAGTAATATCATTTCCCAAATAAAAAACGGAAAACTTCTGTTCCCCGTTAAAAATATTTCTTGTAATTTGACTTTGAAGAAGTCTAATAGCATTGTAAAGATTGTCGATATGGTTATCTAAATTAATCATGGTTTTCTCCTTAATATATGTTAAAGACACAAAAAAGTTCACCTTATTCAAGTGAAATTGTTTGAAATTAGTTGAATAATTGATAAAGATTAATGGCGAGAATACCTGAAAATACAGGTCATTTGTACCAGTTCAAAATAGAAATGGTGAAACCAGGTCTTAAGAAAGCACGTAAAGCATCACAATTCTCTATCATTTAAATTAATTGATTTCTTCAGAGAAAGACTGTAAAATTTTTGATATAATGTCAAGGATGGTCTGATAGATATTTAAAAGATAATGTTCAAAAGAATTACAGGTAAAAATTAAAAATATGTAAGATTGGACAGAAGTCTTTCTACGATCATCCATGCGGAAACAAATTATATGAAATAAAAGGAATAACCAATGACCGGAAACTATTCAACACGTGAATACCGAGAGAAATTATATGATGACCTTCATGTTCGATTAAGTGATACAGTGATTTTGATGTGTGCGATTTTTATTGCCTCTATAGGTCTAAATATGAATTCAACAGCTGTCATTGTTGGAGCCATGCTGATTTCCCCTCTTATGACACCGATTGTTGGACTGGGATTCGGTTTAGCAATTTTTGATACACGTTTAATCAAACAATCTCTAGAGGTTTTATTTACTGAAGTATTGGTCAGTTTGCTTGTATCGACTCTGTATTTCTGGATTTCTCCCTTATCTTACGCAAGTAGCGAGTTGATTGCACGAACCTCTCCAACCATTTGGGATGTTGTCATTGCTATTGCTGGTGGGATAGCAGGTGTCATTGGTTCAAGGAAAAAAGAAGCAAACAATATCGTGCCAGGAGTAGCCATCGCAACAGCTCTAATGCCACCTATCTGTACTGCGGGCTATGGTTTAGCTAATGGAAATGTACGATATTTATTTGGGGCTCTTTATCTTTTCTTGATCAACTGTGTCTTTATCATGCTAACCAATATTATTGGAACAAGAATTTTGATGAGAAAATCTCCCTTAAGTTCATTTAAAGAGCTAAACATTAAAATGAGAATTGGGTTGATATTCTTGATTGTATTATTGGTCCTTCCAGCAAGCTATTCAGCAGTCACTCTGACGATGGATCAAGCGCGAAAAGAAGGGATCAAACAGTTTGTAGGAAAAGAGTTCGCCAATCATACGGTCATTAATCAACTCTACAAGTCAAGGAATAATGAATTGGTCTTGACGGTTGTTGGAGATCCAATTTCAAAAGAAGAATTAGAAACAATTCGCCAAAAACAAGCCTCTTACGGTATTCAATCTGTTCAATTGAAAGTCAATCAAGTCCATAATTCGACAAAATTAGATAGTGAGACGACCAAGGAATTTTACGAAAACATTGACAAGTATATCGATCAAAAACTCTCTGAAAAAAATTCACAAAACGATCTCGTAAAAGAAATTGAAGCAGACAAGGATTGAGGACGATGAACTGAATAGGTTTTTATGCCGTGTTTTTCTTGTTTGTTCTTCTTTCTTACCTATAACAAAATAAAATTGATGAATACGAGATTTTTCTTTAGATGAAAGAAAGTACATTAAAGTATTTTACTGTAAATTCAATTTATAAAAAAACAACAAGAAAGAAAATATAAATTTTGCGTTTTTCTTTCTGGTTGTTTTCTGATAACAGAGGTTTGCTCAAATGCTATAAGAAATAAATTAGGAGGTCTATCATCTAAAAAAATGTATGTAACAAAAAATAATTTAACTAATGGTGTGAACTTTTAGTATTTATCAGCTCAATTCGTGTATTTTTAGGATAAAGTTCACACCATTCAGATGAAATTAGTTGGAATTGGATGAATTGTGAGTTTTGAAAACTTGTGAAAACATTGATATTACAAGCTTTTGAAATTTATTCAAAGAAAAATATTTCCAACCAGGTCTTAAGAAATGAAGTATCCATAACTAGGATTCTTGCCCCGAATTGGCCCCCAATTTTGAGGAAACATGAAGAATTTTAGTGATACTAAGTTATATTACTAATAATTAAGAATCCTTTAATAATGGGAATTAAGATGCTTAAGGAAGAACCAAGAATATTTAAATTATATTCAGCAAACAAAGCTTAATTGGATAAAGAAACAAGATTCTCATATTTTTGTTCACTCTTCAATTATGCTGTCACTGTCCATTTACTGTCCTATATAGTGTAAAATATATAGAAGTTGTTAAGTTTACTAGTAGTTAAAACCCTTAAAATCAGTATTTATGATGATAACAAGTCTAAAAAATTCTTGGAACAAGTTTTGCATGTCTATTATAACAGCAAATAATAAACTTTCGGGAAAATAAGTCCTTTTTCGGAAAAACACAACTGACAGTAGAAATTCTGCTGTCAGATTTCTTGTCCCAAAATGTAAAAAAAAAAACTTCTCTTGAAAAAGTCCAAGAGAAGCTGTAAGTCATTATAAGTTTTTACAACTACTTGTATAAGTTGTGGTAAATTTTTGGTAAGTTGTACCAATTACTCTATAGAAACGTTGATATGACAACGTTTCTGATACGTCTTATTTCATCGTTGGGAACAGTAAGACGTCGCGGATTGTTGTTGTGTCTGTGAGGAGCATGACAAGGCGGTCGATACCGATACCAAGTCCACCTGTTGGTGGCATACCGTATTCAAGGGCTTCGACGTAGTCGTAGTCAATTCCAGTTGCTTCGTCATCACCAAGTTCTTTAGCTTTTGCTTGGGCTTCAAAACGTGACAATTGATCGATTGGATCGTTAAGTTCGGTAAAGGCATTACCGTATTCTTTAGTCATGATGAAGAGTTCGAAACGGTCAGTGAAGCGAGGATTTTCTGCGTTTTTCTTAGCAAGAGGAGAAACTTCAACTGGGTGTCCATAAACGAATGTTGGTTGAATCAATGTTTCTTCGACAAATTCTTCAAAGAAAGCGTTGATGATGTGACCAACTGAAGTGAAGTGTTTTTCAACTGGTACATTTTTCTCTTTGGCAATAGCTTGCGCTTCTTCGAGAGTCATTTCTTGCCAGAAATCAACACCAGTGACTTCTTTAATGGCATCAACCATGTGAACACGTTTAAATGGTTTGTCAATGGCAATTTCAGTTCCTTGGTATGAAATAGGACCGTCACCTTTAACAGCTTTTGAAGCGTGTTGGATAATGCCTTCTGTCAAATCCATGATATCTTTGAAGTCAGCATAGGCTTGGTAAACTTCGATAGATGTGAATTCAGGATTGTGTGTGGCATCCATACCTTCGTTACGGAAGATACGTCCGATTTCGTACACTCGTTCCATACCACCAACGATAAGACGTTTCAAGTGAAGTTCAGTTGCGATACGAAGAACCATGTCCATATCTTGTGCGTTGTGGTGAGTGATAAATGGGCGAGCAGCAGCACCGCCAGCTTCGTTGTGAAGGACTGGAGTTTCAACTTCTAAGAAACCAAGTCCGTCAAGGTAACGACGGATTTCTGAGATGATTTTTGAACGAGTCACAAAGCGTTCAAAGCTTTCACGGTTTGAAACCAAGTCAAGGTAACGTTTACGATATTTAGTTTCAACGTCTGTAAGTCCATGGAATTTTTCTGGGAGTGGACGAAGTGCTTTAGACAAGTGAGTAAGGTGAGTGGCTTTGATTGTCAATTCCCCCATATCTGTACGCATGATTTCACCTTCGATACCGAGGAAGTCACCGAGGTCTGCTTTTTTGAAAATTTGATAGTTTTCGTTACCGACAGCATCTTTGCGGACATAGACTTGGATTTGACCGTCGCGGTCTTGAATGTGTGCAAAACCAACTTTACCTTTACCACGCTTAGTCATTAGACGACCAGCGATAGTAGCTGTTTTGTTAATTTCATGCAATTCTTCTTTAGTTTTGTCAGCGTATTTTTCTTTTAATTGACCAGAAGTAGCTGTGCGTTCAAATCGAGTTCCGAAAGGATCGATGCCTTGTTCAGCCAAAGCTGCCATTTTTTCACGACGCACGATTTGTTGGTCGTTTAATTCTTCAATGTGTTCGTTTGACATGTTTTCCTCCAATAAGTATTCTTTCCTATTGTATCATAAAAGAAGTTAGAATACACCTTATTTTTGCGTGCTTTGCTTGAGAGTGAGACAAAAATTGGTAATTTCAAAAGAAATTCGATTTTTCAGCAAGTTTTTTCTTGTTGCTGACTTGAAACGGGGCTATTTTCAGATTGTCAAAGTTCAAAACACCATGTCTTGTAAATATAACGACACGGACAAGGAGATTAATCACTTTTGTATTAGCTTTGTTTTCTTGTCTTTGATTGAAAAGAAGGGTAAAAAATAGTATAATATGTGACGGTAAAATTTATTAGAGAGAAAAGAGATTCATGATTACTTCAATTGTTTTTGATGTTGATGATACGATTTATGACCAACAAGCACCTTATCGTATTGCCGTTGAGAAATGTTTCCCTGATTTTGATATGAGTAAAATCAATCAGGCTTATATTCGTTTCCGTCATTATTCAGATGTCGGATTTCCGCGTGTAATGGCAGGTGAGTGGACAACTGAGTATTTCCGTTTTTGGCGTTGCAAGGAAACTTTATTAGAATTTGGTTACCGTGAAATTGATGAAGCAACTGGCGTGCATTTCCAAGAAATTTATGAAGAGGAATTGGAAAATATCACAATGCTTGATGAGATGCGCATGACGCTTGATTTTCTTAAAGAAAAAGGCGTTCCAATGGGGATTATAACGAATGGACCAACGGAACACCAACTGAAAAAAGTTAAAAAACTTGGTCTTTATGATTATATTGACCCAAAATGTGTCCTTGTCAGCCAAGCGACTGGTTTCCAAAAACCAGAAAAAGAGATTTTCAATCTTGCTGCGGAGCAATTTGATATGAACCCTGCAACAACACTTTACGTTGGTGATTCATATGACAATGACGTTGTTGGTGCTTTCAATGGTGGCTGGCATTCAATGTGGTTTAACCACCGTGGCCGTAGCTTGAAGCCTGGTATTAAACCAGTTTATGATGTTGCTATTGATAACTTTGAACAGCTGTTCGGAGCTGTGAAAGTTCTCTTTGACCTTCCTGATAATAAATTTATCTTTGATGTTAATGACAAGAACAATCCAATTCTTGAAATGGGTATCAACAACGGATTGATGATGGCAGCAGAACGTCTGCTTGAAAGTAACATGAGTATTGATAAAGTTGTTATCCTGCTTCGTTTGGATAAACAACAAGAAAAAGTTTTGCGTCTAAAATACGCAAGAAATAACTAATAAATGAACCCTCCTAAGTGCCATTTAGGAGGGTTTTTCGTCTTTAAGATTTCTTTTGTTTATAAGATGTATCATTCCATTTTAGACAAGTAAAAGTTTTAAAATCCTTGGTCTCTAAAACCGTCACACTACCGTTATCAAGTCCGCCTTGGGCACGGAGAACGGCTGGTTCATATCCTAATAAAGTACGGATAGAGGCGGTAAAATTAGCACCATGCCCAACTAACAAGACATTTTGATAAGGTTGATTTTTCATTGATTTAATGAATGACCCAACGCGTTTAGTGGTTTGATAAACAGATTCAGCGTCAAATACATCATTATCGAATTTAGCTAAATTATGTCGAAAAGCTTGCATTTGTTGAGGATAAATAGATGTTATCGTTGCAATTTTGCTGCCTTCCAATCTTCCAAGATGCCATTCACGCAGTGAGGGTTGAAAGCTGATTGGCTTTGGATAGTGGCTGCGTGACATGATAATCTTGCAAGTATCGCTGGCACGTTTTAAATCGCTTGAAAAAACGGCATCAAATTTAACATCTTGGAGATAATCACCTAATTTTTCCAAATCATGAACGGATTCCTCCAAGAGAGGTGAGTCACCATTTGCTCCTTGGAAACGTCCTTCTAAGTTCCATTGTGTTTTACCATGACGTACAAAATAAAATTTCATCAGTTACTTTCCAATCTAAAAATTAATGTGAATCGTCAATCAAGTCAGCAAAGCTGGCACCAACAAAATCTGCCAAGGTTTGACTGTCAATGCGGATAGAACGTCCGATTTCACCGGCAGAAACAATCATCGTTCCCATTTCTAAAGCACGGTTATCAATGAAAATCGGAAAATTGTGTTTCTGATGAATACCGACAGGATTATTTGCTCCGTGAATGTAGCCAGTTGTTTTTTGAAGATTTTTTTGTGGAATCATGCTGACTTTTTTGTTGCCAGAAACTTTGGCTAATTTTTTCTCAGAAAGATGTTCGGTGATTTGAACAATTCCGATTAGAGGACCTGTTTTGTCACCTGTTAAAGCAAGGGTTTTGAAAATATCAGATTTTTCAATGTCATCTGGTAAGTCTCCCTCAAGTGCATTGATTGCTAAACTGTCGTGTTCGACTTTTGCTTTGTCCAGAATTTGATCAACAAGTGTCTTTTTTAATTTTGCTTTTTTTGCCATTTTCTTTCTCAATCTTTCTATTCATTAGTCAATTACTATTTTACTAAAAAAATAAAAAGGTACAAGTTTGCACCTTTTAGAGAGCATTATAATAAGCTTGGACAAGTTCGACAAAATCTTCGATATCATAGTCCGTACCGAAATAATCATTAGCGGTTTCTGTCCAGTAATCAGTTGGATCAACGTGGTCAGTACCACCAAGGTAAAGGCTGACCATTTCATGTGTCCAAATGGTTCCTTCGCCATCTTCTTGACCAAGTGTTACAGGAAGGTCATATTTTTTGAGCATGTAGGCAGTATAATAAGCTGCATTTGCTAGTTGCTCGGCGAAGCCTTTTTGCGAATCCTCATGTGTTAATTCAAATTGAATGTAATAAGGATTGGCATTGGCACCTGCGCCTTGAGCTTTGTAACCTTCATCAGCAATACGAAGAATGGTATCACTATCAATGAAAGAATGGACAAAGACACCTTCTTTATCATAATTTTGCACCATATAATTCACTTCGCTTTCAATCGTTGAATTGTCAACGCCAGTATCATGAATAATTACTCCAAGAGGCTTGCCATCATCTGTCTTATAAGCGGCTTGTTCAAAACTACTTTTAATGTCATCAGTAATATCAGCATGCGAATAACCGAGTGTTTCAGCGATATAAGCATTAATAGTATTATCCTGCTCAAGAGAAATATCATTCGTGTCGATATAGTAAGTATCGCCGTTCATGCTAAATTGGGCTAATGTGGTATCTTCGTCATTGAGCATAGCATCATAGTAATAGGCACTAATTGTGATTGCAGTATTTTCACTAATTTTGCTGCTAGAACCATCGTCGGTGTATATAATAGCGTCAGAAGTAGATACCGTAGCTATTTCAGAAACGTCATAAGAATTGGCATCTGATAAATCCAAACTTCCGTCTGAAGCTAAAGTTGTGACTCCTGAAAAAATCAGTTTAGCGAGAATTAGGACAAGTGCGACTGCTGCCGTGACAAGCCCAGTTAGTGCTATTATCTGAGATTTTTGTTGTCGTTTTCTACGTGAATAATTTCTTGTTGGCATAGTTTTACTATAAGTTTTAACCCTTAAATTAATATTAATTTGAGGGTTAAAATTGTTGATTTTGACATTAAAAATCACAGGATTTTTCAGAACTTTTTTATAAAAATTGAGTTAGCAAAAAAGGGAGTGGGACAAATAAAATCTCCACTGGAGATTTTATTCAGAGCCTAGAAATTAAAAAGCGAATCGGTAATTTCGGAGAAATTCGATTTCTCAACAAGTCTTAATTTCTTGTTGCTGACCTAAAACAGTTCACTGAACTGTTTTACTCCCACCCCCGCATGGCTCGAAAGGTTTGGGGAATCTTTCGAGGTGGAAATAGAGTCAAGTGAAGCTTAATGTCAAAAAGGGTTGTAAAAGCTGATTTATCAGCTTTTACAACCCACTCAACTACTGCGTCTTGCAAATAATAACTATAGAAACAAAGAAGCTGGGTACTTTTGTCCCAGCCTCTTTTATTTGCTACTACTTGATGTACTGCTTGAGGTACTTGTTGTACCGAAAAGTTTTTCGTACGTTGTTTTCGTATCTTTCGTGACGGCGATTTGGTTTAAGTCGAGCGGTGAACTAAAACCATTGATGTAACCTTGTGAGGTGTATTGATGAAGGTCATAGTCCAAATCAGTTTGTGGCGCAGCATCGTAATAACCAGTGTCAGAACCATAAGCAGGAATCCACACTGCATCGAAACCATCCACGGAAATTTCTTGTTCATCCATGAAATAAGTTCCAATGTAGATACCGACATTTTCCGCACCGAGTTTTTTGAGCTCTTTTAAGAAAGCCTGTACACCTTTATTCATGTCAGACATAGTCGCCTCTTCAACGTCAATCCAATAGAAAGTTGGACTGTAAGGTGAAGCATTCTCATAGAAAGTTTTTGCTTCCTCCTTCATCTCCTTGACGGTTGTACCGAGAGCGTAGCTATAAACGGCTACAGGAACATTTCGTTTCTGTAATTCTTTGATATGTGTCTTAAATGATTTATCAATACCAGTTGTATAAGCGGCATTGCTATCTTTACTGATTTGTGACCCTCCATAAACACGAACGATAGCACCAGAAATATTTTGAGATAAAGTATCATAGTCAATTTCGCTTGGAAGTTGCCAACCTGAGATATCAATAATCGGCTTAAGAACAAAATTTTCATCAGTTTCAGAAGTTGATGTAGTGGTAGTACTCGTGCTACTCACAGTTGGAATAGAATCCTTAGCTGAGGCTAGTTGTTGCTTTTGTAAACTGTCTGAGTGAGCTTTACCAATCACGAGAAATAGCCCACAGAGGGCAAAGAAAACTACAACAACGATGGGTTTTATTCGTCTTCTCATTAGTCATATTTTAGCGTAAAAAGGCTTAAAAATCAAAGCAATGCTCATTTTGTAATCATTTTGTCATATTTTTTAATATTTTATCTATGGACTGTTACAAAAGAAGTAATGCTAGTAAAGGCGCTGCAAATAGTCTGACAGCTATTTGTCATTGATAAGGCTTTCAATTTCTGTAACAATTGTTTCAGGTTCTGTTTTTGATGAAAAACGTTTGATGACATTGCCATTTTGGTCGATAAGAAATTTTGCAAAGTTCCATTCAATACGTTTGCCAAGCGGTCCCTTTTGTTCACTTTTTAGCCAATCATAGAGTGGGGCGGCTTCTTTACCGTTGACTTTAATTTTCGCAAAGCGAGGAAAAGTTGTCTGGTAATTCAAGGTGCAAAAGGTATTGATTTCGTCGGTGTTTCCTGGCGCTTGATTTAAAAATTGATTACAAGGAAAATCTAAAATTTCAAATCCTTTGTCATGGTAAGTGTCGTAAAGCTTTTGTAGTCCTTCGTATTGTGGGGTTAAGCCACAACCTGTTGCCGTATTGACAATGAGTAGGATTTTACCTTGGTATTTTGACAATTGGACATCGGAGCTGTCTTGGGCTTTGACAGTAAAGTCATAAAGATTAGTCATGATTAAGCTCCTTTGTATAAGCAATAATTTGGTCAACGGTATCACTTAAAAATTGAATGGTATCACGGAGTGGTAGCGCGGTGGAAATATCGGCACCAATTAATTTAGCAGTGTCAAGCGGCGTACGTGAACCACCTGATTTTAAGAAATTCAACCAGTCGTTAGCACCATTTGGATTATTTTTTAGATTAAGATACCCAGCAGTTGAAATAACCATACCTGCAGAATAAGTGTAGCTATACAACCCAGCATAATAATGACTTTGGCGCATCCAAGTTAAAGCAGCATCGTCGTCAATATCAATGGCATCACCCCAAAATTGGCTAAGAACATCTTTCATTATCTTGTTAAGTTGTGTAGCACCGAAGGTTTTTCCGTCTTCAATGAGATTGTAAACCTGGCGTTGAAAAGCAGCTTCGAGTAAGTGAGTGATAAAATTATGGAAATAAGTATCTGTCAAACGATGAGCGAGGGCAAAGCGTTTCTGACGTGGAGTGTCAAATTGTTTTTCGAGGTAATCGCTGAGCAGAAGTTCGTTGAAAGTAGAAGGAGCTTCGACGTAATAAGTTGACATATGGGTATTAAAGTAACTTTGATTGTTGTCTGAAAAGATAAATTGTCCAGAGTGACCAATTTCATGAATAAGTGTGTAAACATCAGACATACGACCAGTCCAACTCATTAAAACGTAGGGATGAACTTTGTAAGGGTCAGTAGCGTAGCCACCAGAATCTTTATTGGCATTAGCAGCAAAGTCAACCCAACGTTCTTCTTGATAACGTGAGACTTCTTGAGCATATTCGTTACCAAGTGGGGCAACGGATTTCATCACCAAATCATAAGCATCATCAATCGTAACCTCTGGATTAAGCTCGCTATCCAAGTCAAGCTTCCAGTCTGCAAAAGTCATTTTTTTAAGACCATTAACTTGAGCAACGTGTTTGAGGTATTTTTGCGCAACAGGAGCAAATTCTGTCATGATAAGGTCAATTTGACGGTCAAACATGTCACGGTTAACTTCTTGTTCGGCTAAGAGGTAATCAAAAACAGAGTCGTAACCTCGCATGTCAGCAATGATTTTTTCTGATTTAACTTGTGCTAGATAAGCACTTGCTGCGGCATTTTGATGTTTACGCAGTCCTGCAGAGAAAGAACGAAAGGCTTTTTCACGGACTTGAGCATTTTCATGATTTTGATAAAAATTTTCATAGGTGACAAAAGAGTTTTGATAGACCTTGCCATCAACTTCAAAATCTTCCATTTCAAAGTCACCTGCACGCATTTTGGTGTAGATATCTTCTGGCGCTTTAAAAACTTCACCAAGGTTCGTCAACGCTTTTTCAACTTCTGGGGAGATAAAATGACTTTTTTGAATTTTCGCTTGGCGAATAGCTGCGCTAAAATGCGGATTTTCTTCTAAAGTATCAAGAATTTCTAAGTCGGCAGTCGCTAGCGCAGTATCAAAGAAGCTTAACGCAACATTGGCTTTCGTGAAAAAATCAGCACCAGCTTGTGCAATCTGAGCAAATTCTTCATTGCTAAAGTCGCTGGTTTGCGGCATGAAAGAATAATTATCGATATGGCTCATCTCGATATAAATTTGTTCAATTTCATAAAGCGCTCTGGTAAAATCTTCCAAAGTAGCCAATTTCCCCTCGTAATTTCGTTTAAAAAGATTAATATCTTCTAGCGTTTTTTCGATACTTCGCAAAAAATCCTCAGGATCTTGATAAAGGGCACTTAAATCCCATAACTCATTTTCAGGAAATTCCGAACGTTTTTTTAATTCCATCTAGTATTACTCCTTTGCAAAACTTTTGTCATGGACCAGTATATCAGAAAATAACACCTAAACCAAAAAGAAAGTGTCCATTTTCTCAGAAAATCCTTGATGAATCGTTCAACATTTCTTTCAAAATTAAAAACGCTAACATCCTAATTGTTAATGTGTTTTGTTAGTTTTGTAGACATTTTGTCTCAAGATAAACGTCATTTAAAAAATCAGAAAATTTATAAAATAATGGACAATTTGACATAAATTGGGTTACTTTTGATGTAAAAAGTGGTATGATAGAGTAGTACGATTGTAATAAAGGATTAAAATCCGAACAAAAAGGAGTGAAGAGTGTGACAATCAAAAAACTGGAGAACAATAGCACCCAGTCGATTATTACCGAGGAAGTCAAAGTATTAAAAGACTTGCTTGATGAGGCAACTCATCAAATGGTTGGTGATGAGGTGTTTGCCAAAATTCAAAACATTGTTGAATTGTCGGCAAGTGATGAATACGTCAAACTTGAAAAATTAGTAGCTCAATTAACCAATGATGAAATGGTTGTAGTGTCTCGCTATTTTTCAATTTTGCCACTTTTAATCAACATTTCAGAAGACGTTGATTTTGCTTATGAAATCAATTACCAAAATAATACTAATCAGGATTATCTTGGAAAACTTTCTCTAACCGTAGATATGGTTTCAGAAAGCGAAAACTCTAAAGAAATCCTTGAGAATGTCAATGTTGTGCCTGTATTAACAGCTCACCCTACACAAGTTCAACGTAAGACAGTCCTCGAATTGACAAACCACATTCATGACCTTTTACGTAAATACCGCGATGTCAGAGCGGGTGTTGTGAACCGTGACAAATGGTACACTGATTTGCGCCGTTATATTGAAATCATCATGCAAACGGACATTATTCGTGAGAAAAAACTGAAGGTAAAGAATGAAATTACCAACGTTATGGAGTATTACAATACATCCTTAATTCAAGCGATTACCAAGTTGACTTCAGAGTACAAACGCTTAGCAGCTGAAAAAGGCATCGACTTAGAAGATCCAAAACCTATCACGATGGGAATGTGGATTGGTGGTGACCGTGACGGCAACCCATACGTAACAGCTGAAACACTTCGTTTATCAGCAACGGTTCAAAGTGAAGTCATCATTAATTACTACATTGAAAAATTAACAGGTCTTTATCGCACATTCTCACTTTCAACAACCTTGACTAATATTAGCCCAGAAGTTGAAAAATTAGCAGAGTTATCAAGCGATAAATCTATCTACCGTGAAAATGAACCTTATCGTAAGGCATTTAACTATATTCAATCAAAATTAATTCAAACCTTAATCGAATTAAAAGCTAGTCCAGCTATTTCTCAACGTGTTTTGGAAAGTAGCAACAGCATTAGTTCAGATGTTTACACAAGCACTAACAACGCTAGTGTCATTACAAAATACTTGCAAACAAAATTCTCTAAAGTTTCATCAGAACTTCAAGAAGAAATTCCAAGCTATAAAACAGCCAAAGAATTTAAAGATGATTTGCTTATCATCAAGCAGTCATTGCTTGACAATGGTGATGATGCGCTCTTGATAGGTGATTTCAGCGAATTGCTTCAAGCAGTTGAAGTCTTTGGTTTCTATCTTGCAATGATTGATATGCGTCAAGATTCAAGTGTTAACGAAGCCTGTGTCGCAGAATTGTTGAAATCAGCAAATATCGTTGAGGATTACAGCGCACTTTCAGAAGAAGAAAAAGTGAAAGTTCTTCTCAAAGAATTGCAAGAAGACCCACGTACATTGTCATCAACAAATGCTGAAAAGTCAGAACAACTTCAAAAAGAATTAGCAATCTTCCAAACAGCTCGTTACCTCAAAGATAAATTAGGTGATGAAGTCATTAAACAACACATCATTTCACATACTGAAAGTGTTTCTGATATGTTTGAGTTGGCTATCATGCTTAAAGAAGTCGGACTTCTTGATAATCAAAAAGCACGTGTTCAAATTGTACCACTCTTTGAAACAATCGAGGACCTTGAAAATTCACGTGCTATCATGGAAGAATATCTTGATTATGATATTGTTCGTCGTTGGGTTTCAGCAAACAAAGGTTACCAAGAAATCATGCTTGGTTATTCAGACAGTAACAAAGACGGTGGTTACTTATCATCTGTTTGGACACTTTATAAAGCTCAAAATGAATTGACTCGTATTGGTTCAGAACGCGGTATTAAAGTGACATTCATTCACGGTCGTGGTGGTACTGTTGGTCGTGGTGGTGGTCCATCATATGAAGCTATCACATCACAGCCATTCGGTTCAATCAAAGATCGTATTCGTCTCACTGAGCAAGGTGAAATCATTGAAAATAAATACGGCAATAAAGACGTTGCTTATTACAACCTTGAAATGTTGGTTTCAGCAACTATCGATCGTATCGTGACACGTATGATTACAAATCCAGATGAAATTGATGATTTCCGTGCTACAATGGACGGTATTGTTACTTACTCAAATAGCGTTTATCGTGATTTAGTATTTGGTAATCCACATTTCTACGATTACTTCTTCGAAGCAACACCAATCAAGGAAGTGTCAAGTTTGAACATTGGTTCACGTCCAGCTGCTCGTAAAACAATCACAGAAATTTCGGGTCTCCGTGCAATTCCTTGGGTATTCTCATGGTCACAAAGCCGTATCATGTTCCCAGGTTGGTATGGTGTTGGTTCAGCATTCAAAAACTTTATTGACGCTGAAGAAGGAAACTTGGCAAAACTTCAACATATGTATGAAAAATGGCCATTCTTCCACTCACTTCTTTCAAACGTTGACATGGTCTTGTCTAAATCAAATATGAACATTGCTTTCCAATATGCTCAGTTGGCAGAAAGCGAAGAAGTACGCGATGTCTTTAACACTATCCTTGACGAATGGCAATTGACTAAAAATGTTATTTTAGCAATCGAAAAACACGAAGATTTGTTGGAAGAAAACCCTTCGCTTCAAGCAAGCTTAGATTACCGCTTGCCATACTTCAACGTTTTGAACTACATTCAAATTGAGTTGATTAAACGTTTACGTCATGAAGAATTGGATGAGGATTACGAAAAACTTATTCACACAACTATCAACGGTATTGCTACAGGATTGCGTAATTCTGGCTGATATCAAAACATTCTGAAAGTCTGAGATTAACTTCTCAGACTTTTACTTTTTTTTAGAATCGAAAGATGATATAATGGCATATGATAAACTCGAATGTATGTAGGGGAATCTATGAAAATCGATAAAAGGCATTTATTAAATTATTCTATCCTTGTGCCTTATTTAATTCTGTCTGTTATTGGGTTGATTGTTGTCTATTCAACAACGAGTGCGACACTTGTCCAATATGGTCTTAATCCATTTGCGTCAGTATTAAACCAAGGTTTTTTTTGGATAGTCAGTTTAATTGCCATTCTTTTTATTTATAAACTAAAATTAAACTTCTTAAAAAATTCACGAACGCTGACTATGACAATGATGGTCGAAATCATTTTGTTGCTCATTGCGCGTTTCTTCACTAAAACCGTTAATGGTGCTCATGGTTGGATTGTCATTGGACCACTTAGTTTCCAACCAGCCGAATATTTGAAAATTATCATTGTTTGGTTTTTGGCATTTACCTTTGCAAGGCGTCAAGAATTGATTGAAACCTATGATTACCAAGCACTTACCAAGCGGAAATGGCTTCCTAGAAAATGGGGCGATTTGAAAGATTGGCGTGTTTATTCGTTAGTCATGATATTGCTAGTTGCTGCCCAACCTGACCTTGGAAATGCGGCAATTATCGTTTTGACAGCTTTAATCATGTATTCTGTTAGTGGGGTTGGTTATCGTTGGTTTTCAGCCATTTTAGCTATCGTAACAGCTTTGTCAGCTGCTTTCTTAGGTTTGATTGCGGTTGTCGGGGTTAAAACCATGGAAAAAGTACCAGTATTTGGTTATGTTGCCAAACGTTTCAGTGCCTTTTTCAATCCATTTGATGATTTGACGGACTCAGGACACCAGTTAGCACATTCATATTATGCTATGAGTAATGGTGGCTGGTTTGGGCGTGGTTTGGGAAATTCGATTGAAAAAGCTGGTTACTTACCCGAAGCAACGACAGACTTTGTCTTTTCAATTGTCATTGAAGAACTTGGTTTAATTGGTGCGGGTCTTATTTTAGCATTGCTATTCTTTTTGATTTTACGTATTATGCACGTGGGGATTAAAGCTAAAAATCCTTTCAACTCTATGATTGCTCTTGGCATCGGCGGAATGATGCTCATGCAAACTTTTGTGAACATCGGAGGCATTTCAGGGCTTATTCCGTCAACTGGTGTTACCTTCCCATTCTTATCCCAAGGGGGGAATAGCTTGCTGGTTTTATCAGTTGCTATCGGCTTTGTGCTAAATATTGATGCTAATGAAAAAAGAGAAGAAATTATCCGCGAAGCAGAAGAAGAGTTAAAAAACAAAGAAATAACACAAGAATACAACGATAACGTTATCGACTTAGACAGTTTTTATTAGAAAACCTCCCCTTTGCGGGAGTTTTTTTGTAACCAATTATTCACACCGTTTTAAAAATATTGATGGTATTAGTTCCCTTTTGAAGAGTATTAGGGAAATTATTCAATAATTCGTCCCATGTCAGTTAGTCAAATTGAAAGATTAGAAGAAAGAGATATTCTGATAGCTCCAATTATACACATGAATCTCTATAAATTCCCAACCTTTTTACTGCTTCAGCTAAGACAGTAAGTATGAAAGTAACATAAGAGATTAGTAAGGTTACAGAAATGACTGGACAAGCTGTAGAAGTAGCTATTACATTTGATAAACCGTACGTTTATTAAAGAATTACAGAAATGGTACTTGATAACTTTTTCTGGAGTTATTTTGACTGGGTGTGCATTTTATCCAACTTGAAGATAAGGATTAGATGTACCCTTCGAATATCGGATAGAGCATCACAATTCAGCCATATCACACACTTACGAAATAAAGAAATCATAAATAAAATAGTAAAATACTTGCAATTCCCGCATAATTTGTTAAAATAGTAGGGTAAAGTTAGACTGTATTGCCTACTGTCTATCTATAAAATATATTTTATTGGAGGCTTTTACCCAAATGGCAAAAGAAAAATACGATCGTAGTAAACCACACGTTAACATTGGTACAATTGGACACGTTGACCATGGTAAAACTACTTTGACAGCTGCAATTACAACAGTTCTTGCTCGTCGTCTTCCAAGCGCAGTTAACCAACCAAAAGACTACGCTTCTATCGATGCTGCTCCTGAAGAACGCGAACGCGGTATCACAATCAACACTGCACACGTTGAATACGAAACTGCTAAACGTCACTATGCTCACATCGACGCTCCAGGACACGCGGACTACGTTAAAAACATGATCACTGGTGCTGCCCAAATGGATGGTGCTATCCTTGTAGTAGCTTCAACAGATGGTCCAATGCCACAAACTCGTGAACACATCCTTCTTTCACGTCAAGTTGGTGTTAAATACCTTATCGTCTTCATGAACAAAATTGACCTTGTTGATGACGAAGAATTGCTTGAATTGGTTGAAATGGAAATCCGTGACCTTCTTTCAGAATACGATTTCCCAGGTGATGATCTTCCAGTTATCCAAGGTTCAGCTCTTAAAGCTCTTGAAGGTGACACTCAGTACGAAGATATCATCATGGAATTGATGGACACTGTAGATGAGTACATTCCAGAACCAGAACGTGATACTGATAAACCATTGCTTCTTCCAGTCGAAGATGTATTCTCAATCACTGGACGTGGTACTGTAGCATCAGGACGTATCGACCGTGGTACTGTTAAAGTCAACGACGAAGTTGAAATCGTTGGTATCCGTGAAGACATCCAAAAAGCTGTTGTTACTGGTGTTGAAATGTTCCGTAAACAACTTGATGAAGGTCTTGCAGGGGATAACGTTGGTGTTCTTCTTCGTGGTATCCAACGTGATGAAATCGAACGTGGTCAAGTTCTTGCTAAACCAGGTTCAATTCACCCACACACTAAATTCAAAGGTGAAGTTTACATCCTTACTAAAGATGAAGGTGGACGTCATACTCCATTCTTCAACAACTACCGTCCACAATTCTACTTCCGTACAACTGACGTTACAGGTTCAATCGAACTTCCAGCAGGTACTGAAATGGTAATGCCTGGTGATAACGTAACTATCGACGTTGAATTGATTCACCCAATCGCCGTTGAACAAGGTACTACATTCTCAATCCGTGAAGGTGGACGTACTGTTGGTTCAGGTATCGTTTCAGAAATCGAAGCTTAATTTTAGTTAATTAATTAAGTTCCCAGATAACAATTATTAGTCAGATAGTAATTGTGGAAGAGTCCCGTAAGGGGCTCTTTTTGTGATTTCTTTGAGGTTTGTCGCTAAAAATCCCGTCGAACCTTTAAAACCTGCTAAAAATATGATAAAATAGGGGAGTAAATAAAAAAAGAAGAGGTATGTGAAATGTCACGTAAACCATTTATCGCTGGTAACTGGAAAATGAACAAAAATCCAGAAGAAGCTAAAGCATTCGTTGAAGCAGTAGCTTCTAAATTGCCTTCATCAGAACTTGTTGAAGCTGGTATTGCAGCTCCTGCACTTGACCTTTCAACAGTTCTTGCTGCAGCTAAAGGTTCAAACCTTAAAGTTGCTGCTGAAAACTGTTACTTTGAAAACGCTGGTGCTTTTACTGGTGAAAACAGTCCTCAAGTATTGTCTGAAATGGGAACTGACTACGTTGTAATCGGTCACTCAGAACGTCGTGAATACTTCCACGAAACTGACGAAGATATCAACAAAAAAGCTAAAGCAATCTTTGCTAACGGTATGCTTCCAATCATCTGTTGTGGTGAGACTCTTGAAACTTACGAAGCTGGTAAAGCTGCTGAATTCGTAGGTGGACAAGTTTCAGCTGCTCTTGCTGGATTGTCAGAAGAACAAGTTTCTTCACTTGTTATCGCGTACGAACCAATCTGGGCTATTGGTACTGGTAAATCAGCTAGTCAAGATGATGCACAAAAAATGTGTAAAGTTGTTCGTGACACAGTTGCAGCAGACTTCGGTCAAGTAGTAGCTGATAAAGTTCGCGTTCAATACGGTGGTTCAGTTAAACCTGAAAATGTTGCAGCTTATATGGCTTGCCCAGACGTTGATGGTGCCCTTGTTGGTGGTGCATCACTTCAACCAGAAAGCTTCCTTGCTCTTCTTGACTTTGTAAAATAATCAAGAAACATTGAAGTCATTTAAACCTACTTGCCTTAGGACAGGTAGGTTTTTTTGTGCTTTCTTTCTTGGTTATAGGTTTGAGTGATAAAAAATATAGTTTGTAAAGTAAAGAACAACAAATTTGGAAGTTTAGTTCCAAATAAAAAACCTTGAAACGTTTGGGTTCCAAGGTGTCATTTTTAATGACGTCTCAATATTTTTTTGAGATTATGAATTAATTTGTATTTGAGTGGATGAGGATAGTAACGGAAAGTTCCCATTTTTCGGGTAATGTAGCCATTGTAGTTTTGTTTAAAGCGTAGAACGCCGTCTGAACCGTCAAATTCTCCTGTAATGCCAAGAAGATTATAAGTTGTAATGCCACGTTTTATGGCTTCTAACATGACGTATTCTTGAAGCAGGGCAGGTGCGTAGAATTTACTGAACTCAGGGTAAGAACCTGAGAAGAGATAGACAGCTTCCTGTTTGGTATAAACAAATAGGCTTCCTGCAAGGACAATGTTTTGTGAACCGTACTTGCCAATGAATTCTTTAGCTTCTGCCATGCGTGTGTCAAATGTCGCAGATTGACTGGATAATTCGCGAAGCTGATTTTGTTTCTTTTCAGAAACATTGTTATTTTCAATGGCAGTTCGGAGTTTTTCGATTCGTTGGTCAAGTTTGGCTTTATCAGTTTCAAGGTGTGCTAAATAATCTTGAAAATTCAAACTTGCAACCATGAATTCACAAGAATCTCCAAAGCTATCATAGAAATCTTGGTAATAATCAAGAGATTTATCATCGTAATCTCTGCGATCTGATGTAGCAGAAGTGATTTCCTTGAAAAGCGGCAATTCATCACGGTTAAGTTTTCGTAAGGTGATGCCGAAGGTCTTAGCTTTTTTGACCAATGGACGCCCTTTTTTGCTAAATGATTTTAGTAACGTTTTTTCATCTAAGTCAGTCAAATCTTTGACATAATGCCAGTCAGGCTCACCACCTGGGTAACCAGTCAAAAGCCCATCGTGTTGATAACCGAGTGATAGAAAATCGTCTAATAGTGCCGTGTTTTCTTGGTCGGTTGGCTGACCAGTAGTGTCAAAATGCTGATAGGTGTCATAAGGTTTGACCAGTAATTCAAGAGCTCCATTTTCTTTAGCATAGCTTTGAAGTTCTTGGTAGAATTGTTTCAGATAGTGTTTATCGCGTGAAACAGGACCAGAGTTGATTTCCATGTGGAGCCCACCTGTCATTGGCAAGCTAAAGAGAACGGCAGCAACTTGTAGTGTCTCTTCAGCTTTTAGTCCAAGATAGTCTACTTGGTACCCACGTTTTTTTAATAAATCCGCCATCTCTACAGATTGCATAAACGATTTGTAAGAGACGGTGTTACAAAAAGTCTCAAAAACTTTTTTTTCGATAATCTCAAGAGAGGTCATTAATGGCTATTTCTCCTTTGTTTGCGAATATTGTAAGCCAAGTTTGAAAGTTTGTAAAGGAATGGATTGACTGGGATGTTAAATTCTCCAATAAATTCTTCAATAGTTGGGTTGAAGTTTGATTTAAATTTAGTTAAACCGTCATCAAGTGTTCCTTCAACACCACCCATATTTGCCCAAATAATATCGTCAGCGTAAGCATCTTCAAATACTTTTGGATAAAGGGAATATTGTGGGTAGAATTTCTTGAATTCATCATTCATACCAGCATAAAGCATTTCCATGACATTACCAAATGATACAGATAAAATACCTGCAATGATGAGTTCATCTGGATATTTTTCAACAAATTCTTCAAACTCAGTAATGTATTTTGTAACAGAATTTTTTTGTTGTGTTAACTTAGTCAAACGTTTTTTCTGATGTTCAGCAGTTTCAGACAAATCTTTTTCGATTTGAGCGAGTTGTTCTTTGTATTCAGCTAGACGTTTTGGCAAGTTAACTTTGGCAAGGTGTAGATAAGCATCATCACCATATGTTTCCATCATTTTATGGAAATAATCTTCATTACGAAGGGCAACGCCTTTACGATTTTCAGTAAGAGCGACGACATCAGCGAAAGCTTTAACGTCATCGATTGTACCACGGCTAGTGATGACACCACGGTGAATAGCATCTTTCATCAAACGTTTTGTGTGTTTAGGGAAAGTTGCTGTCATGTCTTCTTGGGTATAGACATTTGCTTGGAAACGAGGTTGGATACTTTCAGCAATTGTTGTTGTGCGTCCAGTCCATTGGCAACCCGCTGCTTTCAAGTTGTCAATAGCAGTAAGTGTGTCTTTGTTTTCATCAACTTCTTCACCGATTTTGTATTGTTTAAGCAGTAAAGCAGGGTCCATTTTGATGAAGAGGGAGCGTTTTGTTTTACCATACTTCTTAAGTGAGCTGATGACAAAGGCAACGAGTTCTTTGTCACTGTAATCCATGATTGGTCCACGAGGGATATAAAGCATGGTAAAGCCAAGTGGCAAAGCTTTGATAAGGATAGAAGCAGAAGCAACTAAGGCATCATCTTTGTAGAAACCAATGCGTTCGTTTTCCCAATTATCTTTAATTTTTGCCCAATTTGATGATTGTAAAAGGTTTGTTTGGTTACTTGATTTTGCAAAATTATCGTGTTCTTCCGCAGAAATACCGATTTTATAGCTATACATTATTTTAAGACCCACTCTCTAAGGGCGTATGCAACGCCACTTTCTTCATTTGATTTTGTAATATATTTAGCGATTTCTTTGAGTTCTGGTGTACCATTTTCCATGACAACAGGGTTACCAACGGCTTCAAGCATGGCACGGTCGTTTTCAGCATCGCCAATAGCCATGGTTTGGTCTTTGCTAAGTCCCATTTTTTCGGCAAGGTGTGTAATGGCATTGCCTTTGCTAGCAGTTTTGTTCATGAATTCTAGGTAGAATGGGGTTGATTTGACAATGGTGTATTTGTCATAAAATTCTTGTGGAATTTTAGCGATTGCAGCATCAAGAATTTCAGGTTCATCGATAAACATCATTTTAATAATTTCTTTATCGCCCATTTCTTCTGGAGTACGGTAAAAAATTGGCATGTTAACCAAGGTTGATTCGTGAACAGTGTATTTACCAATGTTGCGGTTTGCAGTGAAGATACCTTCTTTGGTAATAGCGTGCATATGAACATCTAACTTACGGCTAAGGAATTCAATATCAAGATAATCATCGTAAGTCATGGTTTCAGTGATAATGTTCTCACCAGTAGCGGTATCTTGGACTAAACCACCATTGAAAGTGATGACATAATCGCCTGATTCTTTCAGGTTTAATTCATCGAGAAGTGTTTGAACGCCTGGAATTGGACGTCCAGTAGCAATGATGACTTTAACACCTTGTTTTTTAGCATCTTGAACGGCTTCAAAAACTTCAGGTGTGACTTTGCGGTCATTGGTCAAAAGTGTGCCGTCGATATCGACAGCGACTAATTTAATAGACATAAGGTTATTTTACCCCTCCTAAAGAATCTCTACCTATCTATCTTACTAAAAAGTGGCTTATTTGTCATGGGGAACACAAGGAAATCTGAAGTGGAACGTTTTCAATGCTAAATAAGTCATGATACGCTCTTAAACTTAATTATGATAAACAAAATGTTCGTTTGAAATATAGCTCATAAAGGCTTTCTTATCAATGGCAAATAGGTCGTTATCAACTAGCATTTCTTTTGGAAAATAGAATCGTTGGTCGCCATAAATAGTACCAGTTAAGGCTTTGACGATTGGTGAAATTGTTGATAATTCTACAACAGAACCGTCTTTTTGAATCATGTTAATCTCGGTTCTGGGTTCTTCTTTTTCAGGACGGTAAATGTCATAAGGCAAGTCAAAATTGACATGGATACCTGTGTAATAAGCAGGATCAAAACCAACAGATTGGACAAGGTCAACAAGGTGACTGAGTTCTTTGCGTGACGATTCTTCGAAAGTCACCGATTTAAAGACTTTACGATTAACAAAACGGCTTGCCAAATCAGCCAAAATCTCATCTTCAGCAGTCATCCAAGTTTGAAAATAGGTATTCATCACCCCATCATCTAAAGCAAGATAATCAGCTAAGTTAGCATGATTTTCTAAAAATGGAATCAGATTTGGTGATGTTCTTTCAAAGAAATCGGTATCAGTCTGGTAAAGGTATTTTGCACGCTTTAAAAGATTTTGTAACAATACTTCCATTCCGCGACTAGCAGGGTGAAAATACACTTGCATATACATTTGGAAACGACTGACAATATAGTCCTCAACGGCGTGCATGCCATTGTATTCAAAAACAATACCGTCTTCCGTTGGGCGAATCACACGTAAAATGCGATTCAAGTCAAATTGACCATAATTAGCGCCACTATAGTAAGAATCGCGCAAAAGGTAGTCCATGCGGTCACAGTCAATTTGGCTAGAAATGAGTTGGACAACTTGTTTATTATGATAAGTGTGGTTGATAACACTAGCGACTTTTTCTGGAAAATCAGGAGAGACGCGACGCAAGATAGTATTGACTTCAGTATCTGGACTGGTGATAATCTTTTGTGTAACGGCTTCGTGGTCGGTATCAAAGAGTTTTTCGAAAGTGTGTGAATACGCACCATGCCCGACATCATGTAAAAGCCCAGCCACCATCGTTAAGAGATTGTCATCAGAATTCCAAATATCAGGAAATTTGTCATCAAAAATTTCAGTCACACGTCTTGCAATCTCGTAAACACCCAAACAGTGTGAGAAGCGGCTGTGTTCTGCACCATGAAAGGTAAAAACAGTTGTTGAAACTTGTTTGACCCGTCGTAGGCGCTGAAACTCTTTACTATTGATAAGGTCGTAAATAATCTGATGATTGACAGTTATATAGTTGTGAACAGGGTCACGAAATACTTTTTCATTCATACTTTCATTATAACAAAAAACTGTGTAAAGCTGATTTTGGAAGGTCTGGGATATTTACGAATACTTGGATTTGATTTATAATGTTGACTATGACGAATGAACTTATTCTTCGTGTGATTTAACTTTTTTGATTTTTCTCATCTTCTGGACAATGGGAAATATTTTGGTAAATGTTAAAAAGCATGGCTTTAATTTAGAGGAAGAATTATGGATTGGGCTATGGGTTGGTTACGTGACAGAGTTATTAGATACGCCATGGAGTGGATGCTTTGCAACGAGTACAGCATTTTTTAAAACGACAAAACTGGTTGAAGATAATAAAAAATCTCTGCAACGTTATCGACAGCGCATATTATTTCTATTTTGATTGAGGCGCTTTGCTTTATTACCGTTGTTGAGGTTGACTTGACCACTTTTGCTATGGGAATGGCACCCTTTTAGGAGCAGTTGTAGGAACACAAAGAACTAAAAGGTTGGAGCACACGCTAAGTCCAACGTGTCTTGGGAATTTTGTTAATTTGTTGCCATATTCATTATGGTTTACCGACTGATTGCCAATCCTTGGGGGAGTATTTCTGAAAGTGCTCATGGTTTACATGGGATTTGAATTCTTGTCGAAGTGATGTTTAATTTGACGGTTAGCATTTTGAGGACAACGGGCTAGGAAATTATGCGCCAGAGTTAATCTTTTTCTCAATGTTGGGTATTAATCCGTTAAAATTTTAATTATCTTTATTGCTCTTTTCACAGGAACAAGTTTACTTCGCTCATCTGCTATTAAATGTTAGACTTATAGTGGCTTTAACACGTCAGAATTGTTATAATTTTAGGGAAAGGAAAGACATTTTAACATTACATGAAACTTCACATTAAGAATAAAATTGATTTGGATGGACAGGTTGAGCTGGTTGAACAATCTTATCCTGTCAAATTAACGGAAAAAAATGGGCATATTTACCTTGCTTATACCAATGAGGAAGAAGAAACCGTGATGCTCAAATGCAACGAGCAAGAGTTGGTCATGACACGTTATTCAACGCCGAAATCAATTATGCGTTTTCACCGTGACAATCCTGCTCTGGTTGCTATTCCGACGCCAGTAGGCTTACAGCATTTACAAACGCAAACAAGTATTTATGAGTTGGATGTTGAACAACAACATCTTAAAATTCATTATCAACTCAAACAAGTTGATGGAGAGAGTGTTTTTGCAAATTATCAGCTAGAAATTCATTGGGTATAAGCATAATATAAATACGATATTATCGGTGTTCGAGTGGGGATGTGTTCAGTTGACAAAAAAGATAAAAGTTGATATGATTACTTTGTATTCAAGGGAGTAGCAGGCGATTTTTGTCTTTATTTTTGCATCCTCTGTCGGTACCTTGCTTTGCTGGATTCAATTCTAATCTGTAGCTATGGTGCCTAGGATGAACACAAAACTAAATGATAAACCTTCAGTACGCAATTTGCGACTGAAAAATCGCGTTTATGTCGTCATTACGAAATCGTTGATTTCCGGCATAATCTTAAACAGCGAGACTTGTTTTTTTAAAAAAACAGGTCTCTTTTTCTATTTTTGAGACCAGAGGAGGAAGCTATTTTGTTTAAAGAACAAAGTAAAGCCTTGTTTTACACACAAGGAAAAGATGAAACGTTAGATGAGTTACAATCATCACGTGAAGGTTTATCTACTGCGGAAGCACAAAAGCGCTTGGATGAATATGGTCATAATGAACTTGAAGAAAGTCAAAAACGAAGTCTACTAGCAAAATTTCTTGACCAATTCAAGGATTTAATGATTATTATTTTGCTAGTTGCAGCAGCGCTTTCGGTAGTTACAGAGGGAAGCGAAGGGCTAACAGATGCGCTTATTATTTTGGCAGTTGTTATTCTTAACGCAGCGTTTGGTGTTTACCAAGAGGGGCAGGCAGAGGCTGCAATTGAAGCGCTGAAAGATATGTCGAGTCAGATTGCACGTGTGCGTCGTAATGGTCATATTGTTGAAATTGATTCAAGAGAATTGGTTCCTGGTGACATTGTTATGCTTGAAGCTGGTGATGTCGTACCTGCTGATATGCGCTTGTTGGAAGCTGCGTCATTAAAAATTGAAGAAGCAGCATTGACTGGTGAATCTGTTCCTGTTGAAAAAGATTTATCGGTAGAAGTTGCAGCTGATGCTGGTATCGGTGACCGTGTTAACATGGCTTACCAAAACTCAAATGTCACTTATGGACGTGGTTCTGGTGTTGTTGTTAATACTGGAATGTATACAGAAGTTGGTAAAATTGCTGATATGTTAGCTAATGCTGATGAAACAGATACTCCACTTAAACAAAACCTTAACCAATTATCTAAAGTTTTGACTTATTTGGTTGTAGCTATTGCCATTGTTACTTTTATTGTAGGGGTCTTTGTTCGTGGAGAATCTCCAATTGAAGGCTTAATGACATCTGTTGCATTAGCTGTAGCTGCTATACCTGAAGGTTTACCTGCTATTGTTACGATTGTATTATCAATGGGAACAACAACATTAGCAAAACGCAACTCAATCGTACGTAAACTTCCTGCCGTTGAAACACTTGGTTCAACTGAAATTATTGCCTCTGATAAAACTGGAACGTTGACCATGAACCAGATGACTGTTGAAAAAGTCTATACAAACGGTGAGCTACAAAGTGCTGCTAGTGACATTGCCTCTGATAATAATACTCTTCGTATTATGAATTTTGCTAATGACACGAAGATTGATCCAAATGGAAAACTCATTGGCGATCCTACAGAAACAGCTCTTGTTCAATTTGGACTGGATCACAGTTTTGATATACGTGAAGCTCTTGTTGAAGAGCCACGTGTTGCAGAATTACCATTTGATTCTGAACGTAAGCTGATGTCAACCATTCATAAGGAAGCAGATGGCAAATATTTTGTTGCGGTAAAAGGTGCTCCAGACCAATTGCTTAAGCGTGTTACTCGTATCGAAGAAAATGGTCAAGTACGTGATATTACCGCTGAAGAAAAAGAAGGCATTCTTGCTGTTAATAAAGATTTGGCCCGAAAAGCGCTACGTGTCTTGATGATGGCTTACAAATATGTCTCTGAGGTCCCAGCCCTTGAATCAGATATTATTGAGTCTGATTTGATTTTCTCTGGATTGGTCGGAATGATTGACCCTGAACGTCCAGAAGCTGCAAAAGCTGTTGCTGTTGCTAAAGAAGCTGGTATTCGTCCAATCATGATTACTGGAGACCACCAAGATACAGCGGAAGCTATTGCCAAACGCCTTGGTATCATTGAAGATGATGGTCAAGACCACGTCTTTACTGGTGCTGAACTTAATGAACTTTCTGATGAAGAATTCCAAAAAGTTTTCAAACAATACTCCGTTTATGCACGTGTGTCTCCAGAACATAAGGTGCGTATCGTAAAAGCTTGGCAAAATGAAGGTAAGGTTGTTGCCATGACTGGTGATGGTGTCAATGATGCGCCTTCACTCAAGACAGCTGACATTGGTATTGGTATGGGGATTACAGGTACAGAAGTATCTAAAGGCGCTTCTGATATGGTTCTTGCTGATGATAACTTTGCTACAATTATCGTTGCAGTTGAAGAAGGACGTAAAGTTTTCTCAAACATTCAAAAATCTATTCAATACCTTCTCTCAGCTAACATGGCAGAAGTCTTTACGATTTTCTTTGCAACATTATTTGGTTGGGATGTGCTTCAACCTGTTCATCTTCTTTGGATTAACTTGGTAACCGATACACTACCAGCTATTGCGCTTGGTGTTGAACCTGCCGAACCTGGTGTTATGAGCCACAAACCTCGTGGTCGTAAGTCTAATTTCTTTGACGGTGGTGTCATGGGAGCGATTATTTACCAAGGAATTTTCCAAACTGTTCTTGTTCTTGGTGTCTATGGTTGGGCGTTGATGTTCCCAGAACATGCTACTAATCGTATGGTACACGAAGATGCTTTGACAATGGCATTTGCGACACTTGGTTTGATTCAATTGGTTCATGCTTTCAATGTTAAATCTGTTTATCAATCTATCTTTACTGTTGGAGCTTTTAAAAACAGAACCTTTAACTGGGCTATCCCAATCGCCTTTCTTCTCTTGATGATAACGATCGTAGTACCTGGATTTAATGATTTGTTCCATGTTTCGCATCTAAGCGCTACACAATGGCTTGCTGTTATTATCGGAAGCTCACTTATGGTTGTTCTAACTGAAATCGTTAAAGCTATTCAACGTGTCCTTGGACAAGATGAAAAAGCAATTTAAAAATATAAAAAATGAATCAGATTGATTCAGCAAAAAAGCAAATCTCATGTGTGAGATTTGCTTTTTATTATAATTCAAAAATAGTCATGGATTTTCGGAATTCTTGTGCCAAATTTTGACGTTTGTAATCAGTAAAGTCATCAATTTTTTTGACAATGTTGTAGCGTTTGCTAAGATTCCAGGTCTGATTTGGGTTGAGTTCAGGGTGTTGATTGACATAATCAATAGTCAAATCCCACTCACGGATATAACCAAGCGGTTTAGCATGGTAAGTAATATTGTCAATTTGCTGCGAAGCGATACTATGATGAGTATGCCCAAAAATCACGTCGTTAACCTGATGTTTTTTGAAAATATCATGAAAAACTTGACTACCTAAAAAAGCATTAAATGGTTTAAAACGCTCGTGTTGCAAGGTAAATTGGTGATGTGGCACAAAATGCAGACTGACAATCACGTCATTGGTAATTGTTGATAAGGCTTTATCGAGTTTTTGTGTTGTTTGGCGCGTGAGTTCTTTGTCAGAAAAGTTGCGATTTAAACGTCGGTCAAACCAGAAAGTATTTTTAAATTTGATTGTTTCAGCTTCAGATTTTTCTGGGAAAAAGGAATAATCATACCAACCATGAAAAGCCAAGAGTGTCTTTTTCCCCAACGGAATAATTTGAAAATCCAAATCATCAATCACCTTGTCATCTAAATCAAGCATATCGTGATTGCCGAGATTATAAGTAACGTCAAAATGCTTGCTCATTGTTTCTAAAAATGAGTAAGAGATGTCATAAAAATGGTTAGAAATATCTCCAGCGAAATGCAGATGAGAAATTTTTTCTGCGCTTAATGTGTCAATGAGTGTCTGGATTTCAAAATCATCAAAATGATTTAAATCAATATGTAAATCACTCATAATAGCTAGTTTTGTCATGGCATTATTGTAACAAAAAATCTTCTAAAAAGCCTTTGATGTGTATTTTTATCTCTTCTAAAAATATGATAGAATACTTTCAGGAGGCTTTCATGATAAAGGCAATAATATTTGATATGGATGGTGTCTTATTTGACACTGAGAATTTTTATTTTAAACGACGTGAGACATTTTTAGGCAGTAAAGGCATTTCGGTCAAACACTTGCCGCCAAAATATTTCATTGGCGGGCGCATGGATCAATTTTGGGAAAATATCTTAGGTGATAAGATTGCAAATTATGATACTAAAGCACTAGAAGCCGAATACACAGCTTATAAAAATACTCATCGACCAGCTTACGATGAGCTAGTTTTTGCTGATGCTCGTAGGGTTTTGGCAACATTAACAGCCAAGGGAATCATCCTAGCATTGGCTTCTAATAGTGCGCGTGAAGATATCGAAGATGCCTTGGAAAAATCAGGCTTAAAGCAGTACTTTACTCATATTCTATCGGGAAGCGAATTTGCAGAAGGTAAACCTAATCCTGCTATTTATAATGCCGCTTGTGAGAAATTAGGCTTTGCTAAAAAAGATATTGTGATTATTGAAGATAGCCCAAAAGGGATTCAAGCAGGTGTGGCAGCTGGCGTGCGTGTTCTAGCCATTCGTGATAAAGTCTTTGGTGCTGACCAATCAAAAGCAGATGTTTTGATTGATAATTTGACAGAAGTGCTGCAGTTTGTCGAAAATGAAAAACATAACAGCTCTATCTAACCTCATCTTTTGTTACCGTTTTGTAATTGTCCTGCCTTATTTGAATTATATTTTTAGCTTAAAATAGAAACTACTGAGTGTTAATTTTCTATAGAAATATTTTTGGTGGTGAGAAAGCCACTTATCATGTGGTTTTGATGCAAATGAAGTATGGCGTATAATGGTAATTTTGCGGGCTTTATGGTAGAATAAGAAAACAGTAGTAATATAGGATAAGTTCTAAAGGTAGCGTAAAAATTCAATGTTTACTTTGCTTTCTTAACGGACTTAGTATCTTAATTAATTGAACTCGTCCTAAAAGCGTCGCGAAAAAGATAATTTTTCCTGTGTCCTAGGACACAGTGTCAAATTCCTATTTTCATCTCGCTTTCTTAACGGACTTAGTATCTTAGTAAAAGGAGTTATTTCATGGAAGTAGCTGAAATTCGTCAAAAAATAGTAGAAAATCAAGAGAAGTTGACTAGCTTCAGGAGGTCTCTTTGACTTAGATCGTTTAGAAGAGGACATTGCGCTTCTTGAAAATAAAATGACTGAGCCAGATTTTTGGAATGATAACATTGCAGCTCAGAAAACGTCTCAAGAGTTAAATGGTTTGAAACAAACCTATGAAACCTTTAATGAAATGCAAGAGTTGTCTGACGAAACTGAACTTTATTTGGAAATGTTGGACGAAGATGATTCTGTTCAAGCTGAATTAGAGGAAAGTCTTGAAAAGCTTGATAAAATCATGACAAGTTATGAAATGACCTTGCTTTTATCAGAGCCTTATGACCGCAATAACGCTATTTTGGAAATTCATCCAGGGTCAGGTGGTACCGAAGCTCAAGACTGGGCTGATATGCTTTTTCGTATGTACACACGCTACGGCAACGCCAAAGGTTTTAAAGTTGAAACCCTTGATTATCAAGCAGGGGACGAAGCTGGTATCAAATCTGTTACTCTTTCATTTGAAGGTCCAAATGCTTATGGGCTTTTGAAATCTGAAATGGGAGTTCATCGTCTAGTGCGTATCTCACCGTTTGATTCAGCCAAACGTCGTCATACATCGTTTTCTTCTGTCGAAGTTATGCCAGAATTAGATGATACAATTGAAGTTGACATTCGTGATGATGATATTAAAATGGATACTTTCCGTTCAGGTGGTGCTGGGGGACAAAACGTCAATAAGGTATCAACTGGTGTTCGTTTGACCCACATTCCAACAGGAATTGTTGTAGCATCAACGGTTGATCGTACTCAGTACGGAAACCGTGACCGTGCGATGAAAATGTTACAAGCCAAACTCTATCAATTAGAGCAAGAGAAAAAAGCGCAAGAAGTGGATGCCCTTAAAGGTGATAAAAAAGAAATCACATGGGGAAGTCAAATTCGATCTTACGTCTTTACGCCCTATACAATGGTTAAAGACCATCGTACAGGCTATGAAATTGCTCAAGTTGATAAAGTTATGGATGGTGACATTGATGGCTTCATCGACGCTTATCTAAAATGGCGTATTGATTAATTCGAAAGTAAAATTTTAGGATAACAAAATCGTAAAGGAAAATACAAATGGCATTAATTGAAATGAATGGTGTAACCAAGAAGTATCACCGCTCAACGACTGCTTTGAGAGATATTAACGTATCTGTCAATTCAGGTGAATTTGTTTATATTGTTGGTCCTTCTGGTGCCGGTAAATCTAGCTTTATTAAACTATTGTACCGTGAGGAAAAAGTATCTGCTGGAACTCTTAAAGTTGGGGAATTTAACCTAACAAAATTGAAAAAACGTGATGTTCCAATCTTGCGTCGTAGCATTGGAGTTGTTTTCCAAGACTATAAACTTCTTCCTAAAAAAACTGTTTTTGAAAATGTTGCCTATGCAATGCAAGTTATCGGTGAAAAACCACGTGAAATTAAAAAACGTGTGCCAGAAGTTCTTGATTTGGTTGGGCTTAAGCATAAAATGCGTTCATTCCCAGAGCAATTATCTGGTGGTGAACAACAACGTGTTGCAATTGCACGTGCGATTGTTAATAATCCTAAAGTTTTGATTGCTGACGAACCAACAGGTAACCTTGACCCAGAAATTTCATGGGAAATCATGCAATTATTAGAACGCATCAATCTTCAAGGAACAACTGTTTTGATGGCAACACACAACAAACAAATTGTCGATAATCTTCGTCATCGGGTTATCGCTATTGAAGACGGTCGCATTGTACGTGACGAAGAGGAAGGAGAATACGGATATAATGATTAGAAATTTTTTCCGCCATTTATGGGAATCCATTAAAAGTTTGAAACGTAATGTTTGGATGACCGTCGCTTCAGTCAGTTCTGTTACCATTACATTGACACTTGTTGGTGTGTTTGCCGCTGTTCTATTGAACGTTGAGCGTATCGCAACAGGTATTGAAAATAACATTCAAATTAATGTTTATTTGGATGTTGACTCAACAGATAGCTCTGAAACAACAACTAACGAAGTTGGTGAAACAGTCACTAATGATTCGTATCACCAAGTTTATGACCAAATTTCAAAAGTTTCAGGTGTTGAATCAGTTACTTATTCAAGTAAAGATGAACAACTTGAAAAATTACAAGAAGCCTACGGAGATGATTGGACACTTTTTGATGGTGACTCAAATCCATTGCAAGACGTTTACATTGTTGAGGCAGACTCACCATCAGATGTGAAGAAAGTGGCTAATAAAATTACTAAAATTGAAGGTGTTGAGTCAGTGGATTATGGTGGCTCAAATTCAGACCAACTCTTCAGCATTGCTAAATTTATTCGTACATGGGGATTTGCAGGAACAGTGCTTTTGATTTTTGTAGCGATTTTCTTAATTTCCAATACGATTCGCATGACAATCATGTCTCGTCAACGTGACATTGAAATCATGCGTTTGGTAGGTGCTAAAAATTCTTATATCCGTGGACCATTCTTCTTTGAAGGTGCTTGGGTAGGGCTTCTTGGAGCGATTGTTCCATCAATTATCATTTACTTTGCGTACAAGACTGTTTACTCATCGGTTAACCCACAATTTGAAGTCCAAGGCTTGTCATTATATCCAGTCGACACATTTCTGCCACTTGTCATTGGAGGTATGTTCTTAGTCGGAATTATTATCGGAGCACTTGGTTCAGTTATCTCAATGAGACGTTATCTTAAAATTTAATCTAAAAAATGACCTTCTGATATTTCAGAAAGTCATTTTTTTAATCAATAAAATCAGTAATGCCTAAAGTAATTTGGCTTTCTTGTTCTGTTTGGGAAATGGTTGCTTTACCGTCTTTGGTTTGTTTGCCGTAATCGCCAAAACCACTATGATTACCACCGACGATAGTCAAGTATTCGGTATCGTCAGGGAGGCGCTTTTTAGCTTTTTCGTAATTGTCCCATTGCAGTACCTTATCATTGCTAGCAGTGATTGATAGAACTTTTAAATTACTATCAGATAAGTTAGTTTTTTCAGATGGGTAGCTCGCAAGTAGAATAAGCCCAGAAATGGCTTGAGACTCAGAATCAGCGGCATTTAAGCAGGCAACAACGCCACCTAGTGAATGTCCAGCTAGGTAAACATTGGAGAGATTGTTTTTCGCAATCACTTTTAAGGCTTTGTTGCTTGATAAAACTGGCAGATTCAAAGGTGTTTTTAAGAGATAAACGTCAAAACCTTCTTGCGCTAAGTTTTTTGCCAAACTTGCGTAGGCTGTTTCCTCGACGAGAGCACCTTGGTAAAAAACAATACTAGCTTTAGCGGTGCCAGAACTTTGAAAAAACAGATAATCTTTTGTGCTTTCGGCAGTTTTAGCAGCTGTCTGTGCTTCTGAACTTGCTTGGTAAGTTTTTTGATGAAGTACCACTCCACTAATGGTAATTAGAATAGCAATAATCAGAAGGAAACTTAAAGTAAATTTCTTGATTTTTTTCATGGCTAATTGAAATATGGGTTAAAATTCTTCTCGTGGGCAATAGTCGTTTCACGAGCGTGACCAGGGTAAACCATGAAATGATTTGGCAAGCTGAAAAGTTCAGCTTTTATACTATTTAGTAATTGTTCAGAATTTCCCGTTGGTAAATCTGTGCGTCCGATTGTTTCACGAAAAAGAGCATCGCCAGTTAAAACCAATTCATCATCTGGAAATACTAAGGAAACACTACCGCAAGAATGTCCAGGTGTTTGACGAACATGAAAACGAAAACCAGCGATTTGATAATCATCATCATACTGATAATGATGTTCGGCAGGCGCTAAGACAACATCTGGCAAATCCGCATGGCGCTCCAAACCTGAAAAATTATCTTTCGGCGAATAAAGCCAAGACGCTTCTTTATCAGAAATGTAAACAGGTGGGTGTCCAAAAGCGTCACGAATGACATCAAGTCCCATAATATGGTCATAATGAGCATGTGTGATTAAAATTGCCACAACTGGTTTATCAAATGAGGCAATCTTTTCTTGAATATGGTCAACATCACTACCTGGGTCAACAACAATAATGCCTTGGTCATTGACCAATAAATAAGTATTTTCACGTGCAACGTGATTTAATAATCTAAAAATCTTCATAAAAAAAGTGTATCAAAAATTTGGCTAAAAGTCATATTTGTGAGATTTGGAGATATGTGAGATTAAAAATAATGTTGAGATTAGATGAATGTACCTAGTAAAAATGGTATAATCTATGTGTTATGATGCAAGTGAATTCTCAAAAATATGCTATTGTGGATTTGGAGGCAACGGGTGCTCATGCAATGGCAGAAATTATTCAAGTTGGGATTGTGATTATTGAAAATGATGAAATCGTCAAGACCTATCAAACGGATGTCAATCCCCACGAGGCTTTATCTGAACATATTATTAATTTGACTGGTATTACAGATGAGCAATTGGCAAAAGCGCCAGATTTTTCACAAGTTGCGCAGGAGATTTTTAGCCTAATTGAGGATTGTGTTTTTGTGGCTCACAATGTCAAATTTGATGCCAATCTGTTAGCAGAACAATTATTCATGGAAGACTATGAATTACGAACACCTCGCGTTGATACGGTTGAATTGGCGCAGGTTTTTTATCCAACTTTTGAGAAATACAGTTTGGGAAATTTAGCTGATGCTTTAGCTTTAGATTTGGCAGATGCTCACACGGCAATTTCAGATGCCTATGCGACTGCGCAGCTATTTTTAAAATTGAAAGCAAAAATGAAAAGCCTGCCCAAGGAAGTCTTGGAAAGCCTTTTGCCTTTAGCTGATAACCTTTTGTTTGAAACAGGGATGTTAATTGAGGAAAGCTTCAAACAGGCTAAGGTTTTATCGCCAAAAGATTTTCAAGAAGTTGGTGGCTTAGTGCTACGACAACCAAAAACGATTGGTGAAACGCGTCAATTATCAGAAGCATTTGATGTCAATTTGGCGCTTCTGGGCTTGGATGCGCGTGAAAAGCAAAGTCAGTTTGCACAGTTGGTTAAAGATGATTTTCAATCGTCACAGGTCTCATTTTTAGAAGCGCAAGCAGGACTTGGAAAAACCTATGGTTATCTTTTACCTTTGCTCCAGTTAGCTCAAGATGAGCAGGTCATTGTTTCCGTACCAACTAAGGTTCTTCAAGACCAAATCATGGCAAATGAAGTCAGAAAGATTCAAGACGTTTTTCACATACCGTGTCAATCAATTAAAGGTCCTGGTAACTATATTAAATTAGATGCCTTCGCGGATAGTTTGCGACGTGAAGGGGATAATCGTTTGGTAAATCGTTATAAAATGCAGCTTTTGGTTTGGCTGACTGAAACGGAGACTGGCGATTTAGATGAAATCAAACAAAAACAGCGATTTGAAGCTTATTTTGACCAGATTAAACATGATGGAAATTTAAGCGAAAAATCCCTTTATAAGGATGTTGATTTTTGGAATCGTACTTATGAAAATGCGAAACATAGCAAACTATTGATTATTAATCATGCTTATTTTTTAGAACGTGTGCAAGATGATAAGGCGTTTGCGGCTAAGAAAGTGCTTGTTTTTGATGAAGCCCAAAAATTGATTTTAAATTTGGAGCAATTTTCACGTCGTCGTGTTAACGTAACGCAATTGGTGCAAAAACTTGAAAAGCACTTAGATGCAGCTTTATCGACATTGGAAAAACGATTGATAGAAAGCCTTTCTTTCCAATTGAGCCATTTGGCAACACGCTTTTACCAAAATCAAGAGGTCTATGTGACAACAGAGGACGCTCGTCGTTTAGAACAAGCAACCAATGAATTGCTGGCTTTCAATCCTGATTGGCGATATATTTGTTTGGAGGATTTGTTAGCCTTATTTGCGCAGCCTTTTACTGATTTTTGGTTTGAGACAATTGTTGAAAATGAAAAACGTCAAACTTACCTAAATGCTAGTAGTGAAGAATTGTTGAATTTTCAAGAATTTCTACCCGAAACACGCAAGACTTATATGATTTCGGCAACCTTGCATATCAGTCCGCAGGTTAGTTTAGCTGATTTGCTAGGCTTTGAACACTATCATTTCATGAGCATTGCGCATGATAAGCAGAATGCCCAACATATTTGGATTGATGAGGAAATGCCAAATGTCGCTGATATTTCTGAGGAAGAATATGCTTCAGCCATTGCAGAGCGTATTTATCAGTTAAAACAATTGGATGAGCCGATTTTGGTGTTATTTAATGCCAAGAAAACAATGCTTGATGTTTCTGATTTGCTAGATGATATGGCACTTCATCATTTGACGCAGGAGAAAAATGGTACGGCTTATAATGTCAAACGTCGTTTTGAACGTGGTGAAAGTCGTATTCTTCTTGGAACAGGCGCTTTCTGGGAAGGTGTGGATTTTGTTCAAGCAGATAAAATAATTGAGGTCATCACACGATTGCCGTTTGAAAATCCTAAGGATTTATTTGTGCAAAAAATCAGCAATTATTTGCTAGCGCAAGCCAAATCACCGTTTTATGATTATTCATTACCATTAGCAATCTTGAAATTAAAACAAGCGATTGGACGTACGATGAGACGTGACAATCAACGCTCAGCTGTGCTCATTTTAGACAATCGGATATTGACAAAATCATACGGAAAAATGATAAATGATGCTTTGACAGAAGAATTTTACCTTTCTTCTCAAAAATTTTCAAAGAGTCTAACAGAAATAAAGAATTTTTTGCTATAATAAAGGGGATAAACTAAAAGGGAGAAGTAAATGAAAAAATTAACACCAGTAAAACAGTATTTACTTGGTTTTAGCTTGATTTTCTTAGTTCTCTTGATTTCTGTGGTGACGGTTTTGTATCTATCAGTGAAACCGAGACTGGACGCAGAAAAATTGGCTACCCAAGTTGCCGTTGAAAAAGCTGATTTGACAGAAACATCTTCAGTTGACCTTTATAATGGTTCAGAGACTTATTATAGCGTTTATGGGACAACATCATCTGGAGAGCAAAAGATTGTGTCTGTTGGCGAGGACAATGGTGAAGTTTATGTCTACTCTGTAAATGATGGTATTAGTCGTAAAGAAGCTAAGCAAGTTGCGACAGCAAATGGAGCGACTGGTATTTCTAAGGTTGTTTATGGTATTTATGACGAAACGCCTATTTGGGAAGTAACAGCTACTAATGGTTATTATCTTGTGAATTTTGAAACAAGTGAGCTCGTGAAGAAGGAGGGCATATGACAAACTTATCAAATCGCGTGTTGAACATGGAAGAAAGTGTGACATTAGCAGCAAGTGCGCGTGCTAAAGCCTTAAAAGCAGAAGGTCGTGATATTTCATCACTTACTTTGGGAGAACCTGATTTTGTAACTCCTAAAAATATCCAAGATGCAGCTATTGAGGCAATTCAAAATGGTAAAGCAAGCTTTTACACAGTTGCTTCAGGACTACCTGAATTAAAAGATGCTATTAATAGCTACATGGAAAAATTCTATGGCTATTCAATCAATCGTAATCAAGTGGTTGTGGCAACAGGTGCAAAATTTATCCTTTATACTTTCTTTACAACTGTTCTTAATCCAGGCGATGAAGTCATTATCCCAACACCATGCTGGGTGTCTTATGTTGACCAAGTCAAAATGGTTGATGGTGTGCCAGTAACTGTTGCGACAACTGAAAGCAATCATTTCAAAGCGACCGTTGAACAACTTGAAGCAGCTCGTACAGAAAAAACAAAAGTTCTCTTGTTAAATTCGCCGTCTAACCCAACAGGTATGATTTACACACGTGATGAATTGGAAGCTATCGGAAATTGGGCAGTAGAACACAACATTATAATTCTTGCTGACGATATTTATGGACGGTTGGTTTATAATGGTAATGAGTTTACACCAATCTCAAGTATTTCAGAAGCTATCAGAAAACAAACTGTTGTGGTTAACGGTGTTTCAAAAACTTATGCCATGACAGGTTGGCGTGTCGGTTTTGCGGTTGCTGAAGAAGAAATTATTTCAGGAATGGCAAAAGTTATTAGCCAAACAACCTCAAATTTGACAGCCGTTTCTCAATATGCAGCCATTGAAGCTCTTACTGGTCCACAAGATTCTATTGAGACAATGCGTCAAGCTTTCGAAGAACGCCTTAATACTATCTATCCATTGCTTAATGCAGTTCCTGGATTTGAAGTGATTAAACCACAAGGGGCATTCTACCTTTTCCCTAACGTGAAAAAAGCGATGGAAATGAAAGGCTATACAGATGTCACAGCATTTACAACAGCTATTCTCGAAGAAGCTGGTGTTGCTCTTGTCACTGGTGCAGGTTTTGGTGCTCCTGAAAATGTTCGTTTGAGCTATGCCACTGACTTGGACACTTTGAAAGACGCTGTTAATCGTTTGAAAGCCTTTATGGAAAAATAAGCTATGTCTAAAAGACGAAAAATCATTATTGTATTAGTCGCCTTTTTAGGAATTGTATTAGTCGGATTGGGAATTCATTTCAAACCGAGCTCTCCCAAGCTAACAGAACTTGGAGATTATCGTGTTAGTACAGATGAAAAGACCTTTGAAATTGATTTGGCTAGTAACAGCAGCACGGGATATTCTTGGGTAGCTAGTGATGTTAATAGCGAAGCTATTACTTTAGAGGGTGTAACTTATCACACTTATCCAAGTAAATCAGATACCGTAGGTTCTGGCGGTTATAGTCAATTGACAGGAAAGGTGACAAAATCTGGAAAGCAATCTTTCAAGTTAACCTATTGTCAAGACTGGGACGGCGGCGAAAAAGAAATGACCTACCAAGTCACAATCAATAGCACAAAAAATAAAATAAGTAAGATTAAACTGACAGAAGTGTCAGAGTAATAGTTGAAAAGAGGAAATATGTCTAAAGATTACGTATCTATTATTGATGTTAAAGACCATGTTGGTGAAGAAGTCACAATCGGTGCTTGGGTTGCCAACAAATCAGGAAAAGGAAAAATTGCCTTCCTACAACTTCGTGACGGAACAGCATTCTTCCAAGCTGTTGCTTTCAAACCAAACTTCATCGAAAAATTTGGTGAAGAAGAAGGAACTGAAAAATTCAATACTATCAAACACCTTAACCAAGAAACTTCTATCCTTATCACAGGTATTGTCAAAGAAGATTCTCGTTCAAAATTTGGTTATGAGCTTGATGTGACAGACCTTGAAATTGTTGGTCACTCAGAAGATTACCCAATCACTCCAAAAGAACATGGTACAGATTTCCTAATGGATCACCGTCACTTGTGGTTGCGTTCACGCAAACAAATGGCTATCATGCAAGTTCGTAATGCAATTATCTATGCAACTTATGAATTCTTTGATAAAAATGGCTTCATCAAATTTGATAGCCCAATCTTATCAGGAAATGCGGCTGAAGATTCAACAGAATTGTTTGAAACAGACTATTTTGGTACACCTGCTTACTTGAGCCAATCAGGTCAATTGTACCTTGAAGCTGGTGCTATGGCGCTTGGTCGTGTCTTTGACTTCGGTCCTGTTTTCCGTGCTGAAAAATCAAAAACTCGCCGTCACTTGACTGAGTTCTGGATGATGGATGCTGAATATTCATTCCTTTCACACGAAGAATCTCTTGATCTTCAAGAAGCTTATGTTAAAGCTCTTATCCAAGGTGTTCTTGACCGTGCTCCACAAGCCCTTGAAATCTTGGAACGTGACGTTGATTTGCTTAAAAAATACATTGCAGAACCATTCAAACGTGTTTCTTACGATGATGCTATCTCGCTTCTTCAAGAACATGAAAATGACGAAGATGCTGATTACGAACATCTAGAACACGGTGATGACTTCGGTTCACCACATGAAACTTGGATTTCAAACTATTTTGGTGTTCCAACATTCGTTATCAATTATCCTGCAAGCTTCAAAGCTTTCTATATGAAGCCAGTTCCTGATAATCCAGAACGCGTTTTGTGTGCTGACCTTCTTGCACCAGAAGGTTACGGAGAAATCATCGGTGGTTCAGTCCGTGAAGATGATTACGATGCTCTTGTGGCTAAAATGGATGCCCTTGAAATGGATAAATCGGAATACGAATTCTACCTTGACCTTCGTAAATACGGTTCAGTACCACACGCTGGATTTGGTATCGGTATCGAACGTATGGTAACATTCGTGGCTGGAACAAAACACATCCGTGAAGCCATTCCATTCCCACGTATGCTACATCGTATTAAACCTTAGTATATACAAAAAAGACGCTAATAGGCGTCTTTTTTGTATGCAGGATAACGAGTACGACTATTTGAAGCGCTTTTAAAATTTGGTTTCTTTTAAGTTTTCTTTGTTATGTTTTTAGTGGAGGTGATAAACATGATAACTTATATCACGGAGATTACCTTTTTTGATTCAATTTTTCGTGTTGCTCTAAAACTTCAACGAGTACCAGAAAAACTTTTACTGGAAATAAAACGACAACTCAATCAAGTCGAATACGACTTGAAATCTTGGGAAGAAAAATTTTCCCAAAGCGATAACTTTTTTTCTGACTTAGAACGATTTTATAGGGCATTTTTTATGTGGATTCTACAAAATAATTTCTCAAAACTTGGGCAACACGAAGCAATTGTTTCAATCACTTGTAAGAAACTTTAATAAGGGGTTAGATTACAAAAGCCAGCTGATTTCAGCTGGTATTTTTTGTGCATAGTAATCAAAAAAATCCTCAAAACATCTTTGCAAAAATGCAATAATGTGTTTAGATAGTAGCTAAAAAATTTATTAAGGAGGCTAACTTGGATAAAACAACATTAAAGGATTTAGCAAAAGCAGAATTACATTGTCATTTGGAGGTTTCTATCTCACTGGGGGTCATTCATCAATTGGCAGAAATGGCAAATATAACAGTGTCAGATAAAGAGCTGAAACAATTGGTGGTTGCGCCAGAAAATGCAGAATCTTTAATGGATTATTTCAAAACTTTTGATTTTGTTCGTCTACTTTTACAGACCAAAGAAGCGCTACATTTGGCAGCTTATGACGTTGCAAGACAAGCAGCACAAGAAAACGTGATTTATACTGAAATTCGTTTTGCGCCTGAAGTGTCAATGGATGAGGGCTTGAGTGCTTCTGAGACGGTAGAAGTAGTGCTTGCTGGGCTCAAGCAAGCTGAAGAAGACTTTGGCATTGTCGCTAAAGTGCTCGTCTGTGGCATGAAGCAGTCGCCAAAAGAAGTGACGCGAGATATTTTTGAACATGTTGTTGAGTTAGCTGAAAAAGGTTTGTTTGGTTTTGATTTCGCGGGAAATGAATTGGACTTTCCACCTGCTCAATTGGCCGATTTGATTAAAGAAACACAAGCGCTAGGACTTCCAATGACTTTTCATGCTGGAGAATGTGGCTGTGCGCATTATATTGCAGACTCTATCGCCTATGATATTAAGCGCATCGGGCATAGTACAGCTATTTACAATCAGCCTGAATTAATTCAAGAGTTCATCGAAAAAGGTGTTACAGCAGAGCTAGAGCTATGTTTAACAAGTAATTTACAGACAAAAGCCGCTAAATCATTGGATGAATTTCCATTTCTAGCTTTAAAAAATGCTGGTGCTAAAATTACGATTAATACGGATACCCGAACAGTTTCTGATACCAATTTAACCAAAGAATATACTCTTTTTGTCAAACACTTTGGGGTAAGTGTAGCTGATTTTCTAGCCTTTAATAAAAATGCTATCCAAGCTTCTTTCACAAATGAAGCCCAAAAAGCTGAATTATTATCAAAAATTGATAATTATATGAAACATTTCTGTAAAAATATGCTACAATAGTGGTAGTTTATGTTTGGAGGAAACTATGGCTTTAGTTAAGATTGTCTATGCCAGCATGACAGGAAACACTGAAGAAATTGCTGACATTGTAGGAAATAAATTTGAAGAACTTGGACACATTGTCGAAGTTGACGAATGCACAACTGTTGATGCAGCTGATTTTGAAGATGCTGATGTTGCTATCGTAGCATCATACACTTATGGCGATGGTGAATTGCCAGACGAAATCGTTGATTTCTACGAAGATCTTGCCGACGTTGATTTGTCAGATAAAATCTTTGGTGTTGTTGGTTCTGGTGATACTTTCTACGATTATTTCTGTAAAGCAGTTGATGAATTTGAAGCTCAATTTGCATTAACTGGTGCTACAAAAGGTGCTGATTCTATCAAGGTTGATTTGTCAGCTGATGATGAAGATATTCAAAAATTGGAAGCTTTTGCAGAAACAATTTCTGAAAAAGTAAATTAATCAAAAAAAGAGGTTGAACCTCTTTTTTTGTTGCCTAAATGCTGATAAAAGTTATTTTTATGTTAAAAAGCTGTATTTTAATACTTTTTATGTGAAAATCTTTGTCAAAGAAGGTATAATAATTAAATTAGCAGGGCTTTGATATTACTGAATTTTGAAGCTATTTAAGTAATTTTCTCTCTTTGCGGAGCCTGACTGATAAAGAAAGTTTTAGCTGGTCATATAAGGATGAAGTCTTGTTTAGAAATGAGGTTTTATATGGCAAAAAATAGAGAATACGATTATGGTTTTCACGATGATGTCAATCCGACCTATTCCACAGGTAAGGGGATGACAGAGGAAATTGTACGCAATATATCAAAGGTGAAAAATGAGCCTGATTGGATGCTTGAGTATCGCCTAAAAAGTTTGGAGTTGTTCCATAAACTCCCAATGCCTGATTGGGGGCCGGACCTTTCTGGAATTGATTTTGACGATGTTATTTATTTTCAAAAGTTATCCGACCGTCGTGCCAATAACTGGGATGATGTTCCTGACAAAATCAAGCAAACCTTTGAACGTCTTGGGATTCCAGAAGCGGAACGCCAATTTTTGTCAGGTGCAGTGGCACAGTATGAGTCTGAAGTGGTTTACCACAATATGAAAGATGAATTCAAGAAGCAAGGCATTATCTTTACAGATACAGACACAGCCTTGCAAGAATACCCTGACCTTTTCAAAAAATATTTTGGAAAAATCGTTTCTAATAGCGAGCATAAATTCGCTGCTTTAAACGGTGCTGTTTGGTCAGGTGGAACCTTTATTTACGTTCCTAAGGGCGTGCAATGTGACATTCCTGTTCAAACCTATTTCCGCATTAATGGTGAAAACGCTGGGCAATTCGAACGTAGTTTGATTATCGTAGATGAAGATGCTTCCATTCAATACATCGAAGGCTGTACTGCGCCAAATTACACAACCAATAGTCTGCATGCGGCAACGGTTGAAATTATCGTTAAACGTGATGCAAGTTTCCGCTACACAACCATCCAAAACTGGTCTGACAATGTCTATAATCTTGTTACCGAACGTGGAACAGTTGAGGAAAACGGTATGTTAGAATGGATTGACGGTAACCTCGGAAGTAAGGTAAACATGAAATACCCATGTTCCATCTTAAACGGACCACACGCCCGAACATCAGTTCTATCTATGGCATTTGCAAATTATGGACAACATCTGGATGCGGGTTGTAAGGTATATCACAATGCTCCACACACTTCTTCAACCTTGATTTCTAAATCAGTTGCCAAAGACGGTGGTAAGACAGACTATCGTGGTTCTGTTTATTTTGGCAAAAATAGCGGTGGCTCAAAATCCCACATTGAATGTGATACGATTCTCATGGATGATTTATCAAGTTCAGATACAATTCCATTCAATGAAATTCACAATTCAAACGTGGCTTTGGAACATGAAGCTAAAGTTTCCAAAGTATCTGAGGATCAGTTGTACTACATGATGAGCCGAGGTATTTCAGAAGAAGAAGCAACAGCAATGATTGTCAACGGCTTTATGGAGCCAATTACGAAAGAATTACGAATGGAATACGCTGTTGAATTAAACAGTCTGATTACCATGAGCATGGAAGGTTCAGTTGGTTAATCAAATAAGATGCCTTAATCATTTTAGCTAACATGTTCAAAAAGCCTTCTACACATCATCTTGTCAAGTGAAAAAGTTTTCTTTATAATGGTAGCGGTATGAAAAAATTTAAGTACGGGTACGATGACCTACGCAAGATTTTAATAACGATTGGTGTTATTGCGGTAGTTAGCTATTTTGTGATTTACGTGATTGGGCATTGGGACATTATTGTCACTTTTTTGCAATCACGTTCTCAAGCTGAAATGAAAGCTATTCTGTCGCAATTGCGCTCAAAAACAATCCTCAATTTTGTTATTTTAATTTTGTTAACGGCGGTTACGGCTGCTATTCCATTTATGTCTAATGCTATCTTTGCGATATTTAACGGTGTTGTTTATGGTCCTGGTATCGGATTTTTGATGAACGTTTTTAGCAATATTGTGGGAAATTTTGTTTTTATCAAGATTCTTAAAATGATTGACATCACAGATAGTGAGAAAAAATTGAAAAATCGATTTGCTGGCATTGACGTACTTGAAAATACAGATTTTGGAATTATTTTAGGCTATATGATACCGATTATGCCAACGATTCTTGTCAATTATCATGTCGCTGAAACCAAGCTTTCTTGGCGTAAATGGCTTCTCTATATAACCATTGGAGTGGCTCCGAGCAGTTTCGTTTACGCGCTTGGTGGTGATGCGGTTGTTGCAGGTAATCTTAAACGTATCGTAGTGCTTTTGGTTATTGTTGCTGTTGTTTATTTAGTCGTTACTTATTTGAAGCGAAGAGGTAAAAAGAAAGCATAATATAAAAATGAGCTATTAGTTTAGAAAGGGCATCTTATTGATGAATTTAGATACTATCCGTCAGGAAATTGATCACGTTGATCAGGAGTTGGTCGCTTTATTGGAAAAACGCATGCAGTTGGTTAATCAAGTTGTTGCTTACAAGAAGTCTACAGGAAGACCTATTTTAGATACTAGCCGTGAAGACGCAGTGCTTCAAAAAGCAGCAAGTTGTGTCGAAGATAAAGCATTTGAACAAACGATTGTTAACACATTTGCAGATATCATGAAAAATTCACGTGACTACCAAGCAAAACAACTTGACAATGATTGAGCTTGAGAGGTGTGAGAAGATGATAAAGAAACTGAAAGACAATGAAGATTATTCTTATCTGCTCTTGCTAAAATTAATGCTAGTTAGCATTGTTATCGGGCTTTTGGTTGGTTTTGTTGATACCGTATTTGGTCGCGTGTTACTTTTTCTTAGCGATTTTCGAACAGAACATTTCAACTATCTTATCCCATTTTTAGGAATTATTGGGCTTTTAATTGTTTTTCTTTATCAAAAGGCAGATGAGCGAGTAAGTAAAGGAATGGGCTTAGTTTTTGCGATTGGTCAAAGCCAAGAAAAGGAAATTCCGCTTATTTTGGTTCCTCTAGTCACTTTGGCAACATGGTTGACACACCTTTTTGGAGGTAGTGCTGGACGAGAAGGCGTAGCGGTTCAACTAGGGGCGGCGATTGCTCATGGTTTTAGCCGTTTCTTTGATTTTGAAAATAACTCGCGCCTTTTTCTGGTTACAGGTATGGCAGCTGGTTTTGCAGGGCTTTTCCAAACGCCCATAGCAGCCGTGTTCTTTGCATTAGAGATTTTGGTGCTTGGCAAGTTGCAATTACAAGCTTTACTTCCAATGACTGTCGCTTCTTTTGTAGCAAGTGCGACTTCACACTCATTAGGATTGGAAAAATTTTCTCATCTAGTGAGTGCAGATTTGACACTTGATGTGATGACTTTTTGCAAATTAGCTGTACTAGGCATTATCTTTGGCTTGGTTGGAAATCTTTTCGCAAAATTGTTGGCTATTGCTAAAGAAAAGGCTAAAGATGTCATGGATAATCCTTATTACCGTATCCTATTTGGGGGTATCTTATTAAGTCTGATTTTTTTGATATGCTATCATGGACGTTATTCAGGTTTGGGAACAAATTTGATTGAAGCAAGCTTTGCAGGTAAAGAAATTTATTTCTACGATTGGTTGCTCAAATTGCTTTTAACGGTAGCGACTTTGGCTATCGGTTTTCAAGGTGGCGAAGTGACACCACTCTTTGCGATTGGTGCATCTCTTGGAGTTGTTTTGGCAAATCTTTTTGGCTTACCTATTGAATTTGTCGCCGCAGCTGGTTATATCAGCGTATTTGGTAGTGCAACCAATACACTTATAGCCCCTATTTTTATTGGTGGTGAAGTATTTGGCTTTGCTAATTTACCATATTTTGTTGTGGTTATGATTTTTGCTTACAGCGTTAATCGAAAACATTCTATCTACGGCGGACAAGAAGTTCTGACATTTTAAATGATTTATCAACAGCGTTTAGGTAATGACTAAACTATGCTTTTAAAATTAAGTGTTTTTTATTAAAAATTCATCAAAAAAGTTGCGAGATATGGCTTTACACCACCAATGTTTTTTGTTAAAATATAAAAAGTGTGTAATGGACACACAAAAATACGGCTAATCCGCTGGGACAAGCACCTAATGATTAGTAAGATAGGAGAAAAAATAATGAATCCATTAATCCAAAGTTTGACTGAAAGTCAATTACGTACTGACATCCCTACATTCCACCCTGGTGATACTGTTCGTGTTCACGCGAAAGTTGTTGAAGGAAGCCGCGAACGTGTCCAAATTTTCGAAGGTGTGGTTATTTCACGTAAAGGTCAAGGGATCTCAGAAATGTACACAGTTCGTAAAATTTCAAGTGGTATCGGTGTTGAACGTACATTCCCACTTCACACTCCACGTGTAGAAAAAATCGAAGTTGTTCGTCATGGTAAAGTACGTCGTGCTAAACTTTACTACTTGCGTGCATTACAAGGTAAAGCTGCTCGTATTAAAGAAATCCGTCGTTAATTTTGACGATAACTATTCGTCGATAAAAATCTGTCCTTGTGACAGATTTTTTCATAGCTCCCCTTAGTTCAATGGATATAACAACTCCCTCCTAAGGAGTAGTTGCTGGTTCGATTCCGGCAGGGGAGATAGAAACTAGCTAAAAAGCTCTTGATTTCAGGGACTTTTTTGGTTTACAGATCAGATAACCCCTGAATTATTTCGTCTTTTTTTCAAATCTTTTTTACAAAAATCAGTTGCTAATTTAATTGAAAATAGGAAGTATAGCTTTTTAGTTTTTGCTGAAAATTTATTTTATTTTCACAAGCTTTTTTCCTCAATTTTGATTAAAAAATGATATAATTATTTTTGATCAGAAACGAAGGAAGTACAATGGCGAGAAAAAAATATTCTATTGATAGTCGGATTGATTATTCTGTAATTTTACCTGTCTTTTTCCTTTTGTTAATTGGCTTGGTGGCAATCTATATCGCAACCATAAATGATTACCCAAGCACGATTGCAAAAGTGATGACACAACAAGTGATTTGGATACTTTTAGGGTGCGGTGTGGCGTTCGTTGTCATGCTGTTTAGCACCGAATTTTTATGGAAAATAACGCCGTTCTTATACGGTCTTGGATTGATATTAATGGTGCTGCCGCTCATCTTTTATAGTCCAGAGTTGGTTGAGTCAACAGGGGCGAAAAACTGGGTTACAATCGGTTCGGTAACGTTATTTCAGCCCTCCGAATTTATGAAAGTGTCCTATATTTTGATGCTTGCCAGATGTTCCATTTGGTTTCGCCAAAAGTTCAAGGAAGATTCTTTGAAAAATGACTGGAAACTCCTTGGAATTTTTGCACTTATTACCTTACCTGTGATGGTGCTACTAGGGCTTCAAAAAGACTTAGGAACAGCAATGGTTTTCTCAGCGATTTTAGCTGGTTTGATTTTATTATCAGGGATTTCGTGGTGGATTATCCTTCCAGTTGTTATTATCGTTGCTCTTGCATTTGGGGGGTTCATGTTAATTTTCCTTTTGCCAAATGGGAAAGAATTCCTTTATGGTTTGGGAATGGATACTTACCAAATTAATCGTATTTCAGCTTGGCTAGACCCGTTTTCATATGCTAAAACGATTGCCTACCAACAAACACAAGGAATGGTTTCTATTGGTAGTGGTGGTCTTACTGGTAAAGGGTTCAATGTTGTTGATTTATCAGTGCCAGTTCGTGAGAGTGATATGATTTTCACCGTTATTGCTGAAGATTTTGGTTTTATTGGTAGTGCTGTTGTCATGGGATTGTATCTTTTGCTGATTTATCGTATGATTCGTGTAACTTTTGAATCAAATAACCGTTTCTATACTTACATTTCAACTGGTTTCATCATGATGATTTTGTTCCATATTTTTGAAAATATCGGAGCAGCAATTGGTATTTTGCCGTTAACAGGTATTCCTTTACCATTTATCTCACAAGGTGGCTCATCATTGATTACCAATTTGATTTGTGTCGGTCTGATTTTATCAATGAGTTATCAAAACAACCTACACCGTGAACAAGAAATTACAGAACATTTTAAAAGAAGTGACCGTTATTAATAAAAGTTGAGCGTTAGCTCGACTTTTTTCTTATATACTAACCTGTAAATTGATGCAGTATAGACTATAAAAAAACTTAAAAATATGATATAATAGAGCGTATGAATTACCATGATTATATGTGGGATTTGGGTGGAACGTTGCTTGATAATTATGAAATGTCTGCTCAAGCTTTCGTGAAAACTTTAGCGGAATTTGGACAATCTGCCTCGCATGATGAGGTTTATAACAAGCTAAAAGAGTCCACGGATGCTGCTATTGCACAATTTATCCCAAACGAACCTCAATTTTTAAAGGCGTACAAAAAATTGGAAGCCGAATATTTAAAAACGCCAGTTTTATTTGCAGGAGCACATGACGTTTTGCAGGCAATTGTTGCAAGTGGTGGACGAAATTTTTTAGTATCGCATCGTAACAAACAAGTCCTTGATATTTTAGAAAAAACTAATTTATTGTCTTATTTTACGGAAGTAGTCACTTCAGAAAATGGCTTTTCTCGTAAACCGAGTCCAGAATCGATGTTGTATTTGAAAGAAAAATATGATATTAAAGAAGCACTGGTAATTGGAGATCGTGAGATTGATAGGAAGGCAGGTCAAGCTGCTGGCTTTGATACGTTATTAGTTGATGGAAAAAAATCCTTAATGGAGATAGTGAAGTAAATGACGGAAGAAAATAAAAATTTAGCAGAATTAGCGAAAGAGTATGACGCCAGTCAAATTCAAGTCTTAGAAGGGCTTGAAGCTGTTCGAATGCGTCCAGGTATGTACATTGGTTCAACGTCAAAAGAAGGCTTACACCATTTGGTATGGGAAATTGTCGATAACTCTATTGACGAAGCATTAGCTGGTTTTGCAACTCATATTGAAGTTTTTATTGAAAAAGATGATTCGATTACAGTTGTTGATGATGGGCGTGGTATTCCTGTTGATATTCAAGAAAAAACAGGTCGTCCCGCCGTTGAAACAGTCTTTACGATTTTGCACGCTGGAGGTAAATTCGGCGGTGGCGGCTACAAGGTTTCAGGTGGTTTACATGGTGTAGGGTCGTCTGTTGTTAACGCACTTTCAACACAATTAGATGTCTCTGTTCATCGTAACGGTAAAATTCATTATCAAGAATACCGTCGTGGACACGTTGTTAGTGATTTAGCTGTAATTGGTGATACCGACCGTCATGGAACGACTGTTCACTTTACTCCAGACCCAGAAATTTTCACTGAAACAACGGTTTTTGATTTTGATAAATTAGCCAAACGTATCCAAGAATTAGCCTTTTTGAACCGTGGCTTACGTATTTCAATTACTGATAAACGTGAAGGAATTGAGCAAGAAAAACATTACCATTACGAAGGTGGTATTTCAAGCTACGTTGAATTTATCAACGAAAATAAAGAAGCTATTTTTGAAAATCCAATCTATACTGATGGTGAATTAGACGGTGTTTCTGTTGAAGTAGCCATGCAATATACAACTAGTTATCATGAAACAGTGATGAGTTTCGCAAATAATATTCACACGCATGAAGGTGGTACGCATGAACAAGGTTTCCGTACAGCTCTAACACGTGTGATTAATGACTATGCTCGTCAGAATAAATTGCTAAAAGAAAAAGATGACAATTTAACTGGTGAGGATGTTCGTGAAGGGTTGACGGCAGTTATTTCTGTTAAACATCCAAATCCTCAATTTGAAGGACAAACGAAGACGAAACTTGGAAATTCCGAAGTTGTTAAAATTACAAATCGTTTATTTAGCGAAGCTTTCAGCCGTTTCTTATTAGAAAATCCACAGATTGCTAAGAAAATCGTTGAAAAAGGTATTCTGGCATCTAAAGCTCGTATCGCTGCTAAACGTGCACGCGAGGTAACACGTAAAAAATCAGGACTTGAAATTTCAAATCTTCCTGGTAAATTAGCTGACTGTTCTTCAAATGATGCAACTATGAATGAATTGTTCATCGTCGAAGGGGACTCTGCGGGTGGTTCTGCTAAATCAGGACGTGATCGTGAGCACCAAGCAATCTTACCAATTCGTGGTAAAATCTTGAACGTTGAAAAAGCTAGCATGGATAAAATTCTTGCTAACGAAGAAATTCGTAGTTTATTTACAGCTATGGGAACAGGTTTTGGTGCTGAATTTGATGTCTCAAAAGCGCGTTATCATAAGCTTGTTATCATGACTGATGCCGATGTTGACGGAGCCCATATTCGTACCTTGTTGTTAACGCTGATTTACCGTTTCATGCGTCCTGTTTTGGAAGCAGGGTATGTTTACATTGCTCAACCACCGATTTACGGTGTCAAAGTTGGTAGTGAAATTAAAGAGTACATTCAACCAGGTGCCAATCAAGAAATTGAATTGCAAGAAGCTATGGCACGTCATAGTGTTGGACGTTCAAAACCAACGGTTCAACGTTACAAAGGTCTTGGAGAAATGGACGATCACCAACTTTGGGAAACAACAATGGATCCAGAGAATCGCTTAATGGCGAGAGTTTCTGTTGATGATGCCGCTGAAGCAGATAAGATTTTTGATATGCTTATGGGAGATAGGGTAGAGCCGCGTCGTGAGTTCATCGAAGAAAATGCGGTTTACAGTACGCTTGATATTTAATAAGAATATTGACGAAAAATTACTGCATACAATCTCTAAGTATGTTATAATCGTAATGTTATAGCTATTTTTTACGATAAAAAGACAATTTATAAGGAGTTTTAAATGTCGAGCGGAATTATATTACTGCTTGTAGCAATAGTTTTATTAGTAATTGTTGCTTACCTAGTTGGCGTTATTGTACGCAAGCGAAACGATTCATTGATTGCAAGTTTAGAAGAAAGAAAACAAACATTATTTGGCTTACCTGTGAATGAAGAAGTTGAGGCTGTTAAAAATCTTCATCTTATTGGACAAAGTCAGACAACATTTCGTGAATGGAATCAAAAATGGGTTGACCTTTCTTTAAATTCTTTTTCGGATATTGAAAATCATATTTTTGAAGCTGAAAATCTAAATGATAGTTTTAAATTCATTAGAGCAAAACACGAAATTGATAATGTCGAAAGCCAATTAAATTTAGTTGAAGAGGACATTAATTCGATTCGTGAAGCACTTGCTGTCTTGAAAGAACAAGAAGAAAAAAATAGTGCTCGTGTTAAACACGCTTTAGATTTGTACGAAACATTGCAAGCTTCTATTTCAGAAAAAGAGGATAATTTTGGCTCTACAATGTCTGAGATTGAAAAACAATTAAAAAACATTGAAGCTGAGTTTTCTCAATTTGTAACGCTTAATTCAACTGGTGACCCTGTTGAAGCGTCTGAAGTGCTTGATCGTGCAGAAGAACACACTATCGCACTTGGTCAGATTTCAGAACAAATTCCAGCGATTGTTGCAAAATTAGAGGATGATTTCCCAGACCAACTTGATGATTTAGAGCAAGGTTATCGTCGTCTGCTTGAGCAGAATTATCATTTTGCTGAAAAGAATATTGAAACACGTTTCCAAGAAGTTCGCGACTCTATTCGTGCCAATTCTTCTGAACTTGTTACGTTGGATTTAGACCGTGCCCGTGATGAAAATGAGCACATTCAAGAGAAAATCGATTCATTGTATGAATTGTTTGAACGCGAAATTGCTGCTCATAAGGCTGCGCTTAAAGATAGCAAGATTATTCCTGACTATTTGGTTCATGCTAAGGCAAATAATGAACAACTTGCTCATGAAATTAAACGTCTATCTCACAAGTACATTTTAAATGACAGTGAAAGTCTTAGCCTTCGTTCATTTACTAAAAATTTGGAAGAGATTGAAACGGAAGTGTTGCCAATCGTTGTTGCTTTTGAGACACAAGACAAGCCATTCTCTGAATTGCAAGTGACTTTTGACAGAACTTTAAAAACATTGGCTGCTGTCGAAGAAGGGCAAATGGAAGTCTTTGAACAAGTTAAGAATATTGAAGAAATCGAGACGATTGCTCGTCAAAGTTTGGAACAATATATTAATCGTTTACATATGATTAAACGTTATATGGAAAAACGTAATTTACCAGGTATTCCACAAGATTTTTTGAGCGCCTTCTTCACAACAAGTTCACAATTGGAAGTGTTAGTTGATGAACTTAGTCGCGGTCGTATCGATATTGAAGCTGTATCTCGTTTAACAGATGTTGCGACATCAGCTATTGCAAATCTTGAAAATGCTACTTATCAAGTGGTTCAAAATGCGACATTGACAGAACAATTATTGCAATACTCAAATCGTTACCGTAGTTTTGAACCAAGTGTGCAAAGTAGTTTTGAACACGCTTTGAAATTATTTGAAGTTGATAATGACTATCAAGCATCATTTGATGAAATTTCATACGCACTTGAAACGGTTGAACCAGGTGTCACAGATCGTTTCGTATCATCGTACGAAAAAACACGTGAACAAATTCGTTTTTAAGGCGACTGTGTTGACTGATACAATATAAAGGTTTGGAAAAATTGCCAAACCTTTTTTGATAACTAAAATGAGGCGTGACAATGAAAAAGATTGGTATGGTGGTGGCTGTTGAAATACAGTCAGTCGTGAGAAAATAGGCTGATAAGCTCAAAAGAGAAGATATCAGAGGGGCTAAAGTTTATTCGGTTACATTTGATGATAAAATTTTATATATTACACAGTCAGGTGCAGGAGAAATCAGAGCTGCTGCCTGTACGCAATTATTAATTAGCCTTTTTGATGTCGATTTAATTGTTAATTATGGTGTGGTCGGTGCTCTTACGGAAGAATTAAAGGTAACCAATATTTGTTTAGTTGAAAAGGTGATCCATTATGATATGGATACCTCAGCCGCTGACCATTGCGAAGTTGGGCGTTATTTGGAATATCAAGATATCTATTTGCCAACAACGAAGAAGTATGTGCAGTTGGTAAAAAATCATTACCCTTTTATTCGTCCAGTTATCTGCGCTTCTGGTGATAAATTTATTGCTGATGAGACAAAGAAACGTACCTTAAATCATGACTTTAAGGCTGATATTTGTGATATGGAAAGTGTAGCAATTGTCTTGATTTGTGACCAGAATAACATTCCAAATCTTATCCTTAAAACGGTTTCGGACAGTATAACGGGTGGTGCGGCAGAATTTCGTTCATCTATTGAAAAAGCTGCAGATATTTGTCTAGAAATTTTAGATGATATTTTGAAAGAACTATAATTAATCAGAGATTCTTTGAAATTAGCCGACGGCATAAAGCAAGTTTGAACTTAAAAATGCAAATTGAGGAACTTAAAAGAAGCATTAAAAAAGACTTTTTCAACCTAAATCAGCTAAAGTTGGCAGATTTTTTTGTATAAATATAAAAATCTTGATTTTAAGCTTGCTATTTTCAGAATTTTCTTGTAGAATATTTTTAAATATAAAAGTGTTGATAGAAAAAGCCTGAGACAACAGACAGAGAGTGCTTGGTGGTGAGAAAAGCGTGCAATCCTTGGGCGACACATTCTTGAGCGCGTGTGCGAACTCAGCTGATAGAGCTGACAGTAGTGCACGACGAGTGGTTCCACGTTACGGAGCAGAAGTCATGTACTTCATGAGAACAGTCTAGGCGACTGGCTGTTGAATCAGAGGTGGAACCACGTTTTTAACGTCCTTGCATTTTTTTGCGAGGGCGTTTTTTGAATATCAGAAATAGAAAGGGCGTTATTATGACAACTATTAAAGGATTGAGAGATATTGAACCTTATGTAGCTGGTAGCCAGCCAAGCGGTGAAAATTTAATAAAATTGAATACAAATGAAAATGCTTATGGACCAAGTCCAAAAGTAGCAGAAGTGTTTTCACATTTTGACGTTCATCAATTGCGGAAATATTCAACTTTGGATCAAGAATCACTACGTGTTGTGCTTGCTAAGCAACATGGTCTTGATCCAAGTCAAATCATTGTTGGTAATGGGTCAGATGATGTTTTATCTATGGCATTTCTTGCATTTTTTAATAGTGATGAGCCTGTTCTATTTCCTGATTTGACTTATGGTTTTTACAAAGTTTGGGCTGATTTGTACCGCATTAATTACCATGAAGTGCCGTTAACTAGCGATTTTGAGATTGATGGTAATGATTATATTGCTGATAATGGTGGTGTTGTTCTGACGAATCCAAATGCACCGACTGGCATTTACAAATCTTTAGAGGCTATTGAGGCGATTATAAAGACTAATCAAGATGTGGTGGTTATTATTGACGAAGCTTATATTAACTTTGGTGGTGAAACAGCTCTGCCATTGCTCAAAAAATATGATAATGTCTTTATTACACGAACATTTTCAAAAGATGCTTCGCTTGCTGGTTTGCGAGTTGGCTATGGTATGGGAAGTCCAAAATTAATGTCGGTTATTAATGCCGTTAAAAATTCGGTCAATCCTTACAATGTTGATTTAATTGCTGAGAAATTAGCTGTGGCGGCTGTTGAATCATGGGATTATTACGAAGATACGTGTCAAAAAATTATAGCGACAAGAGATTGGTTTACTAAGGAATTACGAGACCTTGACTTCCCAGTTTTAGAATCAAAGACCAACTTTGTCTTAGCGGAATGTCCTCAAAATGATGCAGCGAATTTATTTGATTATTTGCAAGCTAAGAATATCTATGTTCGTTATTTTCCGAAAGTTGAACGTATCAAAAATCATTTGCGAATTTCAATCGGAACGCAGGCTGAAATGGAACGAGTGATTGAAGCGATTAAAGACTATCAGAAAGCCTAATTTTAATGATGTTAGGAGTTGACAAGATGAAAAAAACAACATTACCTGTGGGAATGCATGATAAGTTATTTAAACGTGCGCGTGTTACCTACAAAATAGAACGTGATATCAGTGATTTCTTGATGAGTCAGGGATTCAATCGAATTGAAACACCGACCTTGGAACATTTTGAAGTCTTTAGTGATACGATTACGAAAAATAATTACAATTTCTTTGATAAAAGTGGTGAATTGCTGACGCTTCGTCCTGATATTACCAGTCAGATTGGACGTGTCATTGCTTCGACGCAAGTTGAAACGCCGATTAAATTCTCCTATTCGGGCAAGGTTTTCAAATACAACGAAGAAATGCGTGGTTTGATGAATGAGCACACGCAAGCTGGTGTTGAGATTGTTGGTTTTCCAGCTAAGGAAGCTGTTTTTGAGGCAATCCAATCAGCCAAGGAAGCTCTTGATAGAGCGGATATTCCGTCTTATCAATTTGAATTTTCACATGCTGCGATTTTACAAACCATTTTTGAAACTTTGGCTTTGCCACAAGCAGTTGAAGAAACTTTGGCACAAGCGATTAAAGATAAAAATATCACTCAGTTAAATGAATTTACCCAAAAATATCCAAGTGAATTTGATGAGTTTTTGAAAAATTTGCCTTATCTTTTTGGAGAAAGTCATCAAGTTTTAGAAAGTGCGCGTGTACTTGTCAAGAATCAAGCGATTTTGGCTGCTTTAACAGATTTGGAAAACTTGCTCAATCAAGTATCTGAAATTTTACCAAAGAGCAACATTGATTTGGCACAAATTCCGACAATGCCGTATTATACTGGCGTGATGTTCAAAGTCTTTGGAGATAAGGTGCCAGACGCTTTTGCCTCAGGTGGGCGTTACGATAAACTTTTTGAACGTTTTGGGGCTAAAAAATTGACTGCGGTCGGTTGGGCAGTAGATATTGATGCCGTTTACCAAGCTGTACATGATAATTTAGAAGGAGGTGCCTAATGGAAAATCAAATTACGATTGCTTTAACCAAGGGACGTATTGAAAAAGATACGGTAAAACTTCTGGAAAAAGCGGGTTTTGACATGACGTTTATGGAAAATAAGGGACGTAATCTTATTTTTGAAAGCCCAGATAAAAAATTCCGTTTTTTGCTTGTCAAGGCACCTGATGTGACAACGTATGTGCGCCATGGTGTGGCTGACCTTGGTGTGGTCGGAAAGGACTTGTTGATTGAGCACCCAACAGGTTATCTTGAAATGCTTGATTTGAATTTTGGTTTATGTAAATTCTCAGTAGCTTCAACGGATTCTTATGACCCACATGACCATAAACGAAAACGAATTGCCACAAAATACCCAACCATTGCGACCGATTATTTCAATAAAAAAGGAGAAGATGTCGAAATCATTTCAATTCAAGGAAGTGTTGAGATTGCTCCTGTTATTGGTTTAGCGGACGCTATTGTTGATATTGTTGAGACTGGAAATACGCTAGTTGCTAACGGTCTTAAAGTTTATGAAGATATTTGCCGCATTTCAGCACGATTGATTGTGAACAAAGCGGCTTTGAAAAATAATCCTGAAATCATGCCATTTATCCAAAAATTAGAAAGTATCGTTGGAAATGAGGAGGTAGCTTTTAAATGAAACGTTTAACAGGAACGACAGAAGAAATTTCAAAAATTCTCTACCAAGAACAATTAGAATTAAGCAAAGAAAATCTTGATGTTGATGATGCGGTTCGTCAAATTTTAGAAGATGTCAAAGAAAATGGTGATAACGCACTTAAAGCCTATTCCGAAAAATTTGACAAGATTACGCTTGATAATTTTGAAGTTGGTAAGGAGTTGGTTGACCAAGCGTTTGAGGAAATTGATGCCGAGGTTTTGGAAGCTCTCAAAAATGCCAAAGCGAATATTGAAAGTTATCACAAGCAACAGTTGGAAAAAGGATTTGAGGACCAACCAACTGAAGGCGTTGTTCGTGGGCAATTGATTCGTCCGATTGAGCGTGTTGGGGTTTATGTCCCAGGTGGAACTGCTGCTTATCCGTCATCTGTTTTGATGAATGTCATTCCAGCTAAGATTGCTGGTGTTAAAGAAATTATCATGATTACACCGCCACAAGCGCATTTCGAACCTGCGATTTTGGTGGCTGCTTCGTTAGCTGGTGTTGATAAGATTTATCAAATTGGTGGGGCTCAGGGTGTTGCTGCTTTGGCATATGGTACAGAAACAATTCCTCGTGTTGATAAGATTACTGGACCAGGAAATATTTTTGTTGCGACAGCTAAAAAACTCGTTTACGGTATTGTTGGTATTGACATGATTGCAGGTCCGTCTGAAATTGGTGTGATCGCAGATGACACAGCCAATCCAAAATACGTTGCAGCAGATTTGCTCTCACAAGCTGAGCATGATGTGCGTGCGCGTGCGATTTTGGTGACAAATTCAGCAGCGTTAGCGGATGCGGTTGAAAAGGAAATCGAAGAACAACTTAAAACCTTGCCACGTGAAGAAATTGCACGTGCTTCTGTTGAAAATAATGGTCGTATCATCATTGCAGATTCTGTTGAGGCAATGTTTGAATTGATGAACCAAGTGGCGCCAGAACATTTGGAAATTGCTATGGATAATGCTTATGATTATCTTGATGCGATTGAAAATGCGGGTTCTGTTTTCCTTGGGCATTTCACGAGTGAACCAATCGGTGATTATTACGCAGGGGCAAATCATATTTTGCCAACAACTAGCACAAGCCGTTTCTCATCAGCGCTAGGTGTGCATGATTTTGTCAAACGTATCCAGTATATGCAATATTCAAAAATTGCTGTGAATGCAGCTAGTCACGATATTACAACACTTGCTTATGCTGAAGGATTACAAGCTCATGCTAGAGCTATTGAGGTGCGTCATGACTAAGGTAAATGGATTATTGGTAATGGATGTTGACTCTACCCTCATTCAAGAAGAAGGAATTGATTTATTGGGTGAAGAAGCGGGTGTTGGTGAGAAGATTGCTGACATTACTGCGCGTGCCATGAATGGTGAACTTGATTTTAAACAAGCGTTAGATGAACGTGTCGGTTTATTGAAGGGCTTGCCAGAAAGCATTTTTGATAAGGTGCTTGCGCGCATGCATTTTACAAATGGTGCTGAAAAATTAGTGGCAGAATTGCATCGTCGTGGTTATAAAGTGGCTGTCGTGTCAGGCGGTTTCCATGAAACGGTTGATGTGTTGGCAAAACGTATCGGACTTGATTATGTCAAGGCTAACCGCTTAGAAGTTAAAGACGGTGTTTTGACAGGCAAGGTTCTTGGCGAGGTCGTCACTAAAGATGTCAAGAAAGCTAGCTTGATTGAGTGGGCAGCTGAAAATGGCTTAGAATTAAGTCAAACCATTGCTATGGGAGATGGTGCTAATGATTTGCCAATGATTAAAACAGCTGGTATTGGTATCGCTTTTTGTGCTAAGCCAGTTGTACGAAAAGAAGCGCCTTACCAAATCAACGAAGCAGATTTGTACAAAGTCATTGATATTTTAGATGGTAAAAACTAGTGACGTTACTTGCACAGAAAGAAAAGGATATTTTATGAGACAAGCAGAGATTGAACGTAATACCTTTGAAACAAAGATTAAGTTGAGCCTTAATTTAGATGCTCAAGAACCAGTAGAGATTGATACTGGTGTTGGTTTTTTTGACCATATGTTGACCCTTTTTGCAAGACATAGCCGTATTTCCCTTGTAGTAAAAGCAGATGGTGATTTGCATGTTGATAGTCACCATACGGTTGAAGATGTGGGAATTGTTTTAGGACAAGCTTTGAAAGAAGCCCTTGATGATAAGGCTGGCATCAATCGTTATGGTACAGCTTTCGTTCCTATGGATGAAACGCTTGGTATGGCAAGTCTTGATTTATCAGGGCGTAGCTACCTTGTTTTTGATTGTGAGTTTGATAATCCAAAACTTGGCAATTTTGATACAGAATTGGTTGAAGAATTTTTTCAAGCCTTGGCATTTAATGTTCAGATGAATTTGCATTTGAAGATTTTACACGGAAAAAATAATCACCATAAATCAGAAAGTCTTTTTAAGGCAACTGGTCGTGCTCTTCGCGAAGCAATTACCATTAACCCTGAAATCCATGGTGTTAATTCAACAAAAGGATTGCTTTAAAATACAGAGAAAGGAAATCAGCCATGACACGTCTCATTTAGTAGTGTGTGGAAGGCTTGAGAGCTGAGATATGATAATTGTGATTGATTATGATGCAGGTAATACTGCTAATGTGTTAAGAGCTTTACAGAAAATCGGTGTTCAGGCTGAATTGTCTAGTAATCGAGACAAGATTTTAGCTGCGGACGGTCTGATTTTGCCAGGGGTTGGTGCTTATCCTGCTGCCATGGCTGAGTTACAACAGCGTGGCCTGGTTTCTGCTATCAAGGAAGCAGTAGCTAAGGGAACGCCGTTACTGGGCATTTGTTTAGGAATGCAGGTCTTGACAGAGATTGGCTTGGAACACCAAGAAACACAAGGACTTGGCTTTATCCCAGGTGTTTGTCGTGAAATTCAAGCAACTAAGACTATGCCTGTTCCGCATATGGGATGGAATGATTTGACAGTGAAACAAGATAGTCCGTTAACAACAGGGCTTGCTGGCAAATCCGTTTATTTTGTGCATAGCTATTTTACAGATGTTCCGAAAGAATACATTGATGTGACTGCTGATTATGGTATTGAAGTACCAGCCATGATTCACAAGGATAATGTTTACGGAGCGCAATTCCACCCTGAAAAATCAGGTGACGTCGGTTTAGGAATTCTTGAAAAATTTATTGCCCTTTGTGGTGACTAAGAATGATTTTAAGTTGCTTAGAGTAGCGTTTTATAAAGAAAAGGAGTTTATATGCAGATTCTTCCAGCGATTGATATTAAAGAAGAACAGGCAGTTCGTCTTTTTAAAGGTGATTTCAACCAAAAAACGGTTGTTAATCCAGATGTGCTTGGACAAGCAAAAATCTTTGCGCAAGCTGGTATTGAATTTATTCATGTTGTTGATTTGGACGGAGCGCTTGATGGGCGAGCAACGAATCGCGATTTAATTGCCAAGTTGAAGCAAGAATCAGGGCTTGGTGTCGAAGTTGGTGGTGGTATTCGTACCCTTGAGCAAATTGAAGATTACCTAGCGGTTGGCATTGACCGTGTGATTATCGGGTCTATGGCGGTGAAAAATCCAGATTTTGTCAAGGCAGCTTTAGATAAATTTGGTAGTGATAAAATTGTGGTTGGTATTGATGCTAAAAATGGTTTTGTGGCAACTGAGGGTTGGCTAGAAACGAGTAATGTTGACTACATCAGCTTAGCTAAAGCCATGGAGAAAATGGGGGTGACCCTATTTGTCTATACAGATGTCGACCGTGATGGTACGCTAACAGGACCAAATTTTGAACATTATGAACGTTTAGTGGCTGAGTTAACGACGGCTAAAGTTATTGCTTCTGGCGGCATTGCTGAGAAGAATGATTTGGTGAAATTGCAAGAAATTGGTGTTGCTGGGACAATCGTTGGTAAAGCTTATTATAACGGCAATATTAGCCTTGACGAATTGAAAGCTTTTGGAGGATAGCTTATGCTGAAAAAACGCATTATTCCTTGTCTTGATGTTAAAGATGGGCGCGTGGTTAAGGGGGTTAATTTTGTTAATTTAACAGATGTTGGTGATCCTGTTGATGCGGCGCGTGCTTATTATGAAGCTGGGTGTGATGAATTGGTGTTCTTGGACATTACCGCAACACATGAAAAACGTGATACAACTGTGGAAATGGTGAAGCGTGTGGCTGACCAAGTATTCATTCCTTTTACAGTTGGCGGTGGCATTCGCTCGGTTGAGGACATGAATAAAATGCTTAAAGCTGGTGCGGACAAGGTTGCGGTTAATTCTTCTGCGGTAGCCAATCCTCAACTCATCAAAGATTGTGCTGAAAAATTTGGCAATCAATGTGTGGTATCGGCTATTGATGCTCGTAAAGAAGCTGACGGCACTTGGCATGTTTATGTGGCAGGTGGGCGCAAGGATACTGGCATTGATTTGATTGAATGGGCAAAGGCTGTTGTCAGCCTTGGTGCAGGTGAGATTTTACTAACTAGCATGGATAAAGACGGCACGAAGTCAGGATTTGATTTGGATATGCTAAATGCTGTCGCTGATGTGGTTAATGTTCCAATCATTGCGTCTGGTGGTGCAGGAAATATTGACCATATGGTTGACGTTTTTGAAAAAACAACTGCAACAGGTGCGCTTGCCGCTTCCATTTTCCACTTTGGCGAAGTTTCAATTGCTGATACCAAAGCTGCCATGGCTGCTGCAGGAATTGAGGTGAGACAATGAGTGAAATAAAACTTGATTTTGCGAAACAAGATGGTCTTGTTCCCGTGATTGTGACGGATTACCAAACAGGACAAGTACTGATGTTAGCCTACATGAACGAAGAAGCGTATCACTTAACATTGGAAACCAAGCAAATGCACTACTGGAGCCGCTCACGTCAAGAAATCTGGCATAAAGGGGCAACTAGCGGTCATTATCAATACGTCAAATCAATCAAAACGGATTGCGACTGTGATACCTTATTGGTCGCTGTTAAGCAAGAGGGCGCTGCTTGTCATACGGGCGCTTACAGCTGTTTTTTCAATGACATTTTGTGATGATAGAAAGGATAAAGACATGCTAGAAACATTATATAAAGAAGCAATAGACCGTAAAGAAAATCCAAAGGAAGGCTCTTATACCAATTACCTTTTTGATAAAGGATTGGATAAAATTCTTAAAAAGGTTGGGGAAGAAGCGACAGAAGTTGTTATTGCAGCCAAAAATGCAGACAAAGATGAAATCGCCAATGAAACAGCAGATGTTCTGTACCATTTGGCAGTAATGTTGGTCGAAACTAGCGTTAGTATTGAAGATGTTGCTGCTGTTTTAAAAGCACGCCAAGGTAAGAAAAGTAATGTCCACGACCGACCAGAAATTACTAATTATTAAGCACTGCATTTGCATGTTTAACGATATAACCAAAGAAGCTGAGCCATGCTCGGTTTTTTTGTATTTTTCGAAGCAATCGATTGCATTTAAATTAAAACAACTTATATAATGTTTATTTTGAAGTCATGAATAATTCTAAAAAAATATTTACGAAAACGATTGCGCAAATTAAAAATATTTTGTATACTGAAATCGTAAAAAATCATTATGTTGAAAGATACGGAGGTTCTGTATGGAAAGGGGAAGTCGGCTCTTTTTTGGAGTGCTAGTTTAGCAAATATCGTCTCCGCTGACCAAGTCAGCGCTGAAACGGCAACGGAATTGGTAACAAATCAATGGGAAATAGCAGAGCAAGCCAATGAAGTTGCACAAAGTAAGACTGATATCTTAGCTGACATGCAAGCTGAGGTTGAAAATACTGAATTAACCATTAGTGAAGATGATACCCAAACTGTTGTGACTGAAACTGATATGGATATTACTCTATCAGATTTCAATGAACTTGGATTTCTCTTACTAGATGAGTCTAAGGAGGGCGATGATGCCAAAATTCAGCCAGACAATTATAGCTTTAAAGATTTAGCTAATCACACACAAATTTTTTTGAAAGACGAGGATAAGACAATTTACACGAATCCATATTTTGTAAGCACTATTCGTTTGATATCAGTTCAGCAAACAAGTCCGACAGAGTTTGTTGCTATTATTAGCAATTTAGCTGACGCTGATAAGGATGAGTTATTTGAAAATGTTAAGGTAACTGATAAAGATGGTAATCTGATGACTATTTCTGACCTTGCATTGAATCCTGAAACTAATCAGTTAACGATTGTTGGTGATTTTTCACAACTTTTAGCACCATACACGGTTAGTTATGCTGGTGATAACTATCAAGCTAAGACCAATTGGCAATATACAGATTCTCTTTATGCCTATGATGGTGAGTTAGGCGCGCGCGTGTCAGAAGAAGGAGTGCGTGTTGATTTGACTGTTTGGTCACCAAATGCAGATAGTGTTTCGGTGGTTCTTTATGATAAAGATGACCAAACTAAGGTTGTTGGAAAGATTGCTATGGTTAAAGGTGATAAGGGCCAATGGTCAGCAGCTTTGACGCAAGAATCGGGTCTTGGTGTTTCTGATTATCGTGGTTATTATTATCATTATGAAATCACACGTGGAGATGAAACGGTTCTCGCACTTGACCCTTATGCCAAATCATTAGCGGAATGGAATAGTGATTTGATTGGAACTGACCCGTCATACAAGGTAGCAAAAGCTGCGATTGTGGATACTAGTACAATTGGCAATCAAGAATTGACCTACGCTGATATTAGCGGATACACGGATCGTGAAGATGCTATTATTTACGAAGCACACGTTCGTGATTTCACATCAGATATCGCTATTTCAGATGAACTTCAACATCAATTTGGGACTTTTGCAGCCTTTGTTGAAAAAATAGATTACCTTCAAGAGCTTGACGTGACGCATATTCAACTTTTGCCAGTGATGAGCTATTATTATGTCAATGAATTGGCGAATGCTGAGCGTTTGACGGACTATGCTTCTAGCAATACGAATTATAACTGGGGATATGACCCACAGAGCTACTTTGCTTTGACAGGAATGTATTCAGAAGACCCAACTAACCCAGCAAAACGCATTGAGGAATTCAAGAATTTGATTGCTGAAATCCATAAACGTGGGATGGGTGTTATTCTTGATGTGGTTTACAATCACACAGCTGACCTTGCTATTCTTGAAGCTTTGGAGCCAAATTATTATCATTTTATGGAAGCTGATGGAACAGTTAAAACAAGCTTTGGTGGCGGTCGCCCAGGAACAACGCATTATATGACAAGACGTTTGGTGCTTGATTCAATTGCTTATTGGGTTGATGAGTTCAAAGTTGACGGTTTCCGTTTTGATATGATGGGAGATTTGGATGCCGAAACGGTGCACATGGCATATGATACGGCTAAAGCACTGAATCCGAATATTATCATGCTTGGCGAGGGATGGATTTCTTATGCTGGAGATGCTAATGATAGCCGACAACCAGCAGACCAGACTTGGATGTCACAAACTGATAGCGTCGCTTCTTTCTCTGATGACATTCGTAACCTCCTCAAATCAGGTTATCCAAGTGAAGGAGCGGCAGCATTTATTACAGGTGGCGCAAAAGATTTGCAAACACTCTTTAATAATATTAAAGCTCAGCCAAGCAATTTCACCGCAGATGACCCAGGTGATGTGATTCAATACATTGCTGCTCATGACAATTTAACGCTTCATGATGTGATTGCAAAATCCATTCAAAAAGACCCAGCTGTTGCTGAAAATGAAGCAGAAATCCAACGTCGTTTGCGTTTAGGAAACCTTATTGTCTTAACATCACAAGGAACTGCCTTTATTCATTCTGGGCAAGAGTACGGTCGTACGAAACAATTCCTTGACGAGTATTACAAGACACCAGTTTCAGCAGATAAAGTGCCAGCAAAATCTGATTTGTTGACTAATGCTGACGGCACACCGTTTGAATACCCATATTTCATCAGTGATTCTTATGATTCGACAGATGCGATTAATCATTTTGATTGGGCTAAAGCCACAGATAGCGAAGCTTACCCAGAAAATACGCAAAGCCAAGCTTATACAAAAGGTTTGATTGCCATTCGCCATTCAACAGATGCTTTTACGCTTAAAACCAAAGAAGAAGTTGACCGCAATGTGAGCTTGATAACCATTCCAAATGAAAATGGTGTTGGGCAAGAAGATTTGATTATTGCTTATCAAACAATTGCTAGCAATGGCGATATTTACGCTGTTTTTATCAATGCAGATACTGTGGCGCGTGATTTTGTATTGACAGATGATTACCGAAATCTCCTATCAGCTGAAATCATTGCAGATGGTAAGCAAGCAGGAGTAGAAGCGATAGAAAATCCAAGCGGTGTCACAATGACTGAAACAGGATTAACCCTCGAGCCACTAACAGCTACCATTTTACGTTTGAAAAAAGCTAGCTCTGAAACGGAACATACACTTTATGATGAAGCAAGTGGTGTTAGCGTTATTTTAGGAGCAGGTGAACGTGATGACATTAAGAAAATCAAGGTAAGTCACCAAGAAACAAATGATGTCAAAACACCAGAAGTTCTAAAAGGAACAGATTACGATTTGTTTGATATTCAGCCAACTGACGATTTTGGAAATGTCTTAGCCATTACAAAAACAGTGCGAGTTATTTTACCAATTGATGCTGGCAAGACTGTTGCTCAAGTCTTTTATCTCCCAGAAAATGGACAACCACAGTCACTAGTATTTGAAGAAATCAGCCGTACTGTGGCAGGGCAAACATTGAAATTTGTCATCTTTGATACGGAACATTTTAGTCAATACGGCATTATTTATGCTAAAGAAGCTGCTCAATCATCAGATATGGTAACACAAACCTCAGCTGAAACTGGCGTGACATCTGATGATCAAGCAAAAGCTTCTGTCGTGGAAACGACAACTACACCTATCACAGTAGATGCCAATCTTGAAACACTATCAACTACTGATACTGCTGAAACTTTACCAGCGACAGGTGAAAAAGATGGCACACTTCTTACCTTTGCAGGCGTTTTAAGCCTAGCAAGCATAGCTTTGCTCGAACTCAAACGCCGCAAAAAATCAGAATAACTTACAGTAGGCACAAAAAGAGAGGTTAGGGATAAAATCCTAGCCTCTTAATCATCTAAAAATAATGTTTCTATCAGTAAGCGGTGTCGTGGAACGACTGGGTGTGTTTCTAAAAATGCTTTTAACTTTTCTTTTGCCACCCATTGGTACGAAATGGTTTCGCTATTTTGGAGAGTTATGGTATCTTTGGGAGAATTTACCAGAGCAAGGTAGCTATCCATGATACAATTGTCATCTTTGTAAACAGTCCTTTTTGAAAATGTTAATTCAACTGGTAGAAGCCCAGTTTCTTCCAGCAACTCACGTCGAACAGCTTGTTTAGAATCCTCACCATAAAGAGCAGAGCCACCTGCACTAGCTTCAAAAAATCCTGGAAAAGCCTCTTTTTCTAAATGTCTTTGCACAAACAAAATATCATTGTCAACATGTTGCACCAAACAATCTACTGCCAAGTGGTACAAATCATCAGGAATTGACTGACCACGCGTTAAGATACGACCTGTTTTTTGCCCATTTGCTAAATAAGCATCCCATTTTTCCATGTTTTTCTAACCTCTTTCGTTCAAAAAATTATATAATAGTATATATAGTAACATATGAAGGGGAGTTGGTACCATGCACATATTGATAGCACCCGATTCATTTAAGGAAAGTTTATCTGCCCTCGATGCGGCAAAAGCCATTCAAAGGGGATTAAAAAAAGCACTGCCAAATGCGACTTTTGACTTAATGCCGATTGGCGATGGTGGCGAAGGAACCTTGGAGACCTTAACTGATGGCTTGCACCTAAGGCGTGATAGCCATATTGTTACGGGAGCATTAGGTCAGCCTGTGGAAGCTCACTATGCGACCAATGGTCAATTAGCTGTTTTTGAAATGGCTGACATATGTGGCTTGGAAAAAGTTCCACTTGATAAGCGCAATCCGCTAACATTAACGACAAAAGGTGTCGGTGAAATGATTGGACATCTTGTTGACCTTGGTACCAAAGAAATCATGATTGGTGTTGGCGGCAGTTCCACTAATGATGGTGGTATTGGAATGGCAGCAGGATTAGGCTATCGTTTCTTTGACGAGTCTGGTCAAGAAGTTGCTGCAGTTGGTGATAATCTTGGAAACATCACAACGATTTCCTATGAAGATTACCATTGGGATTTATCACAAGTTGAGCTAACAATTATTACTGACGTTACCAATCCACTATGCGGTCCTAATGGCGCAACCTATGTTTTTGGTGGTCAAAAAGGACTTGCGAACGAAAAATTCGCAAGTGTTGATAAGGATATGGAGCAATTTTACCAAAGCTTCTTCCCAGTAATCCTCGATTTAGCGGGAGCAGGAGCAGGCGGCGGAATGGCAGCAGGGCTAGCTGCATTTACCGGTGGACGAATTATCTCTGGTATCGACGCAGTTCTTGATATGCTCAACTTTGACCGTCGAGTCCAAGTTGCGGATGTCGTCATTGTTGGTGAGGGACGCATGGATAAACAAAGTTTGTCTGGGAAAGCCCCTGTTGGCGTTGCTAGTCGTACGCCAAGAGGCAAATTAGTCATTGCCATTTGCGGTAGCTTAAAAGATGATTTGCCAGACTTTCCAGTTGCTAATATTCAAGCAGCTTTTCCGATTATATCAGACGTCGATTCTTTGGAAAATACGCTAGCGCAGGCTCCTCAAAATCTAGAACGCACCGCCCAAAATATTGGCAATCTACTAGCCTTTACCAAACGTTAATCTTTATTGAATAATTTTGACCAGAAGCCCTTTTTAGGGACTTCTTTTGGTTTGTCATGTGTTTGTGGAAAACGCACTGCTAACAGTGGATTGTCAACATTTTCAGCTTGATTCGAATGAACGATAATCCCATAAGGTGAATGCGCATTTTTTTCATCAACGATTGTTGCTTGAATTTCAAGATTTTGCGCTATTTTCATATAGTAACATTGGTCGGCGACCGCCAATTTTGGTGAAATTTTGACAAATAACATGTCATAATCACTCGCTAAATGTTTTAAAATGTCCTCGAAACGTGCTTTAGTATCTTCCAAACGACTGTCATCAAGCAGTATTGACAAGACCACGCGTTCAGCAAATGTTCCAAAATAGCGTCGTTGTTCATCAGGATTAAGTCGATTCTCCCCTGCAGCAGCATGTAAAACTTTACTTTCTAAATCACTCATACTATTTAACCTCGATTATTTCTTAACTTCATTATAAGTTAAATTTACTAAACTGTCATTTCTCAGCCGTAAGCGCATAAAGTATTTTGAAAAAAGGCATGAAAGTTAAATTGGTTTTTCAAAATTTCTCGTTTTTATTTGCCTAAGTGGCGATATTATGGTATTATTTTAGTGTAAAAATATTAAAAACTCATAAGGAGAGTAACATAATGTCAATTATTACTGATGTTTACGCTCGCGAAGTCCTTGACTCACGCGGTAACCCAACACTTGAAGTAGAAGTTTACACTGAATCAGGTGCATTCGGACGTGGTATGGTTCCTTCTGGAGCTTCTACTGGTGAACACGAAGCAGTTGAACTTCGTGACGGAGACAAATCTCGTTACAACGGTCTTGGTACTCAAAAAGCTGTTGACAACGTTAACAACATCATCGCTGAAGCAATCATCGGTTTCGATGTTCGTGACCAACAAGCTATTGACCGTGCAATGATCGCTCTTGATGGTACTCCAAACAAAGGTAAACTCGGTGCAAATGCTATCCTTGGTGTTTCTATTGCCGTAGCTCGTGCAGCAGCAGACTACCTTGAAGTTCCACTTTACAACTACCTTGGTGGTTTCAACACTAAAGTTCTTCCAACTCCAATGATGAACATCATCAATGGTGGTTCTCACTCAGACGCTCCAATCGCTTTCCAAGAATTCATGATCTTACCTGCTGGTGCACCTACATTCAAAGAAGCTCTTCGTTGGGGTGCTGAAATCTTCCACACTCTTAAGAAAATCCTTAAAGAACGTGGTCTTGAAACAGCTGTTGGTGACGAAGGTGGATTTGCTCCTAAATTTGACGGAACTGAAGATGCCGTAGAAACAATCATCAAAGCTATCGAAACTGCTGGTTACAAACCAGGTGAAGATGTATTCCTTGGATTTGACTGTGCTTCATCAGAATTCTACGATAACGGAATCTATGACTACACTAAATTCGAAGGTGAAGGCGCAGCTAAACGTACTGCTTCAGAACAAATCGATTACATTGAAGAATTGGTTAACAAATACCCAATCATCACAATCGAAGATGCAATGGACGAAAACGACTGGGACGGATGGAAAGAACTTACTAAACGTCTTGGTAAACGTGTTCAATTGGTCGGTGATGACTTCTTCGTAACTAACACTTCATACCTTGAACGTGGTATCAAAGAAGAAGCTGCTAACTCAATCCTTATCAAAGTTAACCAAATCGGTACTTTGACTGAAACATTCGAAGCTATCGAAATGGCTAAAGAAGCTGGTTACACTGCCGTTGTATCACACCGTTCAGGTGAAACTGAAGATTCAACAATCGCTGACATCGCAGTTGCAACTAACGCTGGTCAAATTAAAACTGGTTCACTTTCACGTACTGACCGTATCGCTAAATACAACCAATTGCTTCGTATCGAAGACCAACTTGGTGAAGTAGCTGAATACCGTGGATTGAAATCATTCTACAACTTGAAAAAATAATCGTTGATATATCAACGTTTTGAGAGCCTATCTATTTCAAATAGGCTCTTTTTTTGTGTTTAAGGGGCAAAAAAGGGGCAGTTAAGTCTTGTGCTAATTTTTAATATGGCTAGAAATGCTTAATAATCTCTATTTTAAAGTGCTTAATTTTTGATTAAAGTGACTTTGTTATGGTAATTAGGAAGCTTGGCTACAAAGAAAAAGGACTGCGATAAACTGCAATCCTTTTAAGGTTATTTTTCAAATTCAGCTTTACTTTTAGTATCGGCATACTCTTCGGTGACTTCTTTTGAAAGAATGTCATCGTAACTTGGTAGTGTAATACTAGAACCGTATTTATTTTTTAGAGCTGTTGTCACTAGGCGGTAAGCAAGGTTGGCATTACGTGAGAGGATAGGTCCGTGGAAGTAGCTGCCATAGACATTTTTATAATGAACACCTTCAGTGCCGTCCTCTTTGTTGTTACCATTTCCGTAAACGCAGATACCAAGTGGTTTTTCGTCATCAGACAAGAATGTTCGACCTTGGTGATTTTCAAAACCATAGTAAGTTTCGTTAAATTCATCGTTATGGATTTTTATATCTCCGATGAAACGATTATTTTCTTGGTTGAGGGTGTAATGTCCCATAACACCAATACCATTGATTTTTTCACCATTGGCTTGAACATAGTATTGACCAAGGAGTTGGAAACCACCACAGATAGCTAGAATGACTTTGTCTTTGTTGATGAAATCAGCAATGGCTTCTTTCTTACGTGGAAGGTCTTTGGCGACAATAGTTTGTTCATAGTCTTGACCACCACCAAAGAAAACCATATCGTAGTAGTCAGCATCAAAGGTATCTCCTAATGAAACAATGTCAAAGGTCATTTTAGCTCCAAGCTTTTCACCGACATATTTCATCATGAGGATATTACCATTGTCACCGTAGGTATTCATCAGATTGCCGTAAAGGTGGGCAACGTTTAACTCATAGTTGTAATCTTTTGTGTTAGGAGATTGTAGCGAAGTGTAAGTCATTTTAATTCATCTCCTTTCCAACGGCATGGCGACTAGCTAGAATTTCTCGGAATTGTAACATGGCGGTATAAGTTGCAAGGATATAGGCGTGCTCAGTTGTTTGTGATTCAATTAATGCCATAATATCCTCGAGACTTTCGGCTTCGGTGATGTTGTTTTCATCGTAGCCTGTCACACGCAAACGACGAGCAATTTCAGAATGACGAACACCGCCTGCAAATGCTTGAGGAATATCCATATCTAAAACAGCCTCGAAGTTAGCATCCCAAATCCAACTGGTATCAATTCCGTCAGCGTAATTGGCATTGAGTAGGACAGAAAGTGTAAATGGATAAGGGGCTAATTTAATCATATCAAGTGCTTGACTAGCGCCAACTGGGTTTTTAATGAGAACCAAAGTACAAGATTTATCACCGATTTTAAAGGTTTCTTGGCGTCCAAAGACGGCGCGACTCTTATCAAAACCAGCTTTAATTTTTTCAGGAGCAACTCCGAAAAATTCAGCAACAGACACCGCAGCAAGAGCGTTATAAATGTTATAGAGACCACCGACGTTGATTTTGTAATCTTGACCGTCAATGACAAATTCAGAAGTTGTATTGGTGATTTTCGTCAATTCTGTCAAGGCATAATCGAGTTTTGGACGGTGGAAACCACAATTGTCACAGACATAATCACCAAGGTTTGCATAGGTGTTCAATTTGTATTTTAGAATTTGCTGACATTGTGGACACAAAATTCCTTCGGTATTATAGTGTGCGAGTTCTGGAGTGTGTTTTTCAGTGTCAAAGCCATAATATTTAACAGGATTTACCACGTTTGTAGAATTGAAAAGTGGGCTGTCTCCGTTGGCTAAGATTGTTGCTGTTGGAGCTTTGGCAGCACCGTCTAAAATCATTTGGTAAGTGGTGTAAATTTCACCGTAACGGTCCATTTGGTCACGGAAAATATTGGTGAATACAAAGAGACTTGGTGTGATGTATTCTGTGATTTTTGGCAGACTAGCTTCGTCGATTTCAAGCACGGCAATTTTTTTACCAGATTTGGCTTTTTTGGCTGTCAAGAAAGTTGAAGTAATCCCAGTAATCATATTGGCACCGCTTGGATTTGTGACGATTTCACCAAAAGCTTCACGTAAAATCCCAACTGTAAGAGCAGTGGTCAAAGTTTTACCGTTTGTTCCTGTTACCACAACGATTTCATAATCTTTAGCGATAGTGTCTAAAATATCTTTGTCGAATTTGAGGGCGATTTTTCCAGGCAAGGTTGAGCCACGTCCCATTTTTGAAAGGACAAAGTGAGCTGACTTCCCAGCCGTGATTCCCATAAGTGTGTTTACTTTCATAGAAATATTGTACCACAAAAAGATATATTCTAATAAAGAAAATCTGTTTTAAACGTGGTATAATAGAAAGGTAGTTTTAATTAGTTAGAGAAAAGAGATGCATGTATGAGTAATTTTACGGCTATTGATGCTAAATTTTGGGCAACTTTAGTTGAAAACCCATGGACAATTGTCGTTCACATTTTGGATATTTTAATTGTTGCGTATTTTATTTATCGTTTAATCAAAGCCCTTGCGGGTACGAAAATCATGTCCTTGATTCAAGGGGTCGTGTTCTTCATTTTACTAAAGTTTGTAGCTGAATGGATTGGCTTTACGACGATTACTTACTTGATGAATCAAGTCATCACTTATGGTGTTATTGCGGGTGTGGTTATCTTTGCTCCTGAAATTCGTTCTGGTCTTGAGAAATTTGGCCGTTCAACACAAGTTTTCCTACAAACACAGCAAGTGAGTGACGAGGAAAAGTTGGTTGAAGCACTGGTGAAATCGGTGGCTTACATGAGTCCGCGTAAGATTGGGGCTTTAATCTCAATTGAACGCACGCAAACTTTGCAGGAATATATTTCAACAGGGATTCCTTTGGACGCGGATATTTCAAGTCAGTTATTGATTAATATTTTCATTCCAAATACGCCTTTGCATGACGGTGCTGTCATTATCAGAGGCAATAAAATTGCGACGGCTTGTTCTTATCTTCCTTTGTCAGAATCAATGGCGATTTCAAAAGAATTTGGGACACGTCACCGCGCAGCGATTGGTCTGTCAGAGAATTCTGATGCCTTAACGATTGTTGTTTCAGAAGAAACAGGTGGTATTTCAATTACGTCAAAAGGTGAATTCTTACACGATTTGACCAAAGAAAACTTTGAAGCTATTCTTCGAACACAATTAATCACAGAAGTAGAGGAAGAAGAACACTGGTATCATAAGATTTGGAGGAAGAAACAATGAAGAAATTTTTCAATAGTCAATTTTGGTTGGTTATTGTATCTATTGTCTTTTCCATTCTCTTATTTTTAACAGCCACATCAAGTAATTACACACGGACAGGCTCGCAAGTATCGGGGGCAACAGAAACTTATACCCATACTTTGGAGAATGTTCCCATTGATATTAAATATGATACTGATAAGTATTTTATTAGTGGTTATTCTTATGAAACAGAGGTTTATCTGACATCGATTAATCGTGTCAAACTGGATTCTGAGATTAATAATGATACAAGAAGTTTTAAGGTAGTAGCTGATTTGACAAACTTGGGTGAGGGGACACAGACGGTTCCTTTGCAAGTGACGGATTTGCCATCAGGAGTTACGGCGACAACCTCACCAAGTAGTATTTCAGTAACAATCGGTAAAAAGAAAACAAAGACATTTGAAGTTCAAGGTGAAGTAGATTCCAGTCAATTGGCTACTGGCTATGAGTTGAAAAAAGTTTCGACAAATATTTCTGAAGTTGAAGTCACGAGTTCGGAATCAATTATTGACCAAATTGACCATGTGGTTGCTAAATTGCCAGAAACAGAAGTGTTGGACAGTAATTACAGTGGACGCGTAGCCTTGCAGGCTGTGGCAGCAGACGGCACAATCTTAGCTAGTGCTATTAACCCTTCGAAAGCCAAATTAGAAGTGACCGTGAAAAAATTGACAAAAACAGTTCCAGTAACTGTGAAAACAACAGGAGAGATGAGTGATAAAATCTCTGACATTTCATACAAATTAAGCCAAAGCCAAGTAACGATTTCTGGTAGTCAGGATGCTTTGGATGCGGTGGATGAAGTTGTTGCTAATGTTGATATTGCTAATGTTACAAAAGACACAAGTGTCAGCGTGAATTTATCAGCAAATAATGTGACTGTTGACCCTTCTGTTGTGACTGTTCAGTTGACAGTAACGAAAAAATAATAGATAATAGCAAAGACTATATATTAATGAATTAATGATAATTTAAGATGAAAATGTGGTTTTTATAATGCAACTATTATTTTAGATTATCTTAGGAAATGAATTTAGTAATGGAGGAAGCGATTTTTCGCTAGTAGAATAATGGGAAAATATTTTGGTACAGATGGTGTTCGTGGAGAAGCAAATGTCGAATTGACACCTGAATTGGCGTTTAAATTGGGACGTTTTGGTGGCTATGTTCTTAGTCAGCATGAAACAGGACGTCCAAAAGTATTTGTGGCACGTGACACACGTATTTCAGGAGAATTGTTAGAATCTGCCTTGGTTGCTGGGCTTCTTTCTGTTGGGATTGAAGTTTACAAACTTGGTGTTTTAGCAACTCCAGGGGTATCTTACCTAGTTCGTACAGAAAAAGCGAGCGCCGGTGTCATGATTTCAGCTAGTCACAATCCTGCATTGGATAATGGGATTAAATTCTTTGGTGGCGATGGTTTTAAATTGGCTGATGACCAAGAAGACGAAATTGAAGCATTACTTGACGCTCCAGAAGATACGCTTCCACGTCCTTCAGCTGAAGGTTTAGGAACATTAGTTGACTATCCAGAAGGACTTCGTAAATACGAAAAATTTCTTGTTTCAACAGGTGTTAGCTTGGAAGGGATGAAAGTTGCCCTTGATACCGCTAACGGAGCTGCTTCTGTATCAGCGCGTGATGTTTTCTTGGATTTGGATGCTGATATTACTGTTATCGGTGAAAAGCCAGACGGTCTTAACATCAATGATGGCGTTGGGTCAACTCATCCAGAACAATTGCAAGAATTGGTTAAAGAATCTGGCGCAGCAGTTGGTTTGGCATTCGACGGTGATAGCGACCGTTTGATTGCTGTTGATGAAAATGGCGACATTGTTGACGGTGATAAAGTCATGTACATTATCGGCAAATATTTATCAGAACGTGGACAATTAGCTCACAACACTATTGTTACAACGGTTATGTCAAACCTTGGTTTCCACAAGGCGCTTGACCGTGAAGGGATTAACAAAGCGATTACAGCAGTTGGTGACCGTTACGTTGTTGAAGAAATGCGTAAATGTGGTTACAACCTTGGTGGTGAACAATCAGGTCATGTTATCATCATGGACTATAACACAACAGGTGATGGTCAGTTAACGGCTATTCAATTGGCAAAAGTGATGAAAGAAACTGGCAAATCACTTTCTGAATTAGCTTCCGAAGTTACTATTTACCCACAAAAATTAGTGAATATTCGTGTTGAAAATAGCATGAAGAGCAAAGCCATGGAAGTACCAGCTATCGCTGATATTATCAGCAAAATGGAAGCTGAAATGAATGGCAATGGTCGTATTTTAGTGCGTCCAAGTGGTACTGAACCGCTTCTTCGTGTCATGGCAGAAGCACCAACGGATGAAGAAGTAAGCTATTACGTGGATACCATTGCTGACGTTGTTCGTAAAGAAATCGGTATTGACTAAAATCATTTTCATAAAAAGAGGAGTATGGGAAATGCGTTTTGCCTGCTCCTTTTCTTTCGTAATAAAGTCATTGGTTATCCTTCGTAAAAATGTTATAATAGCGTCATGTTAACAAAACCAACATCAGCTTATGTCCATATACCATTTTGTACGCAGATTTGTTATTATTGTGATTTTTCAAAAGTATTTATCAAAAATCAGCCTGTTGACGATTATTTGCAGGCTCTTATTCGTGAATTTGAGAGTTATGATATTGAACAATTGCGGACCTTATATATCGGAGGTGGAACGCCAACCTCAATTACCGCGCAGCAATTGGATTATTTGCTGACGAACTTGACAAAGCATTTAGATTTGAGCGTATTAGAAGAATTTACTATTGAAGCAAACCCTGGGGATTTGACGGATGACAAGATTGAAGTGTTGAAGAAATCTGCTGTTAATCGTGTGTCGCTTGGTGTTCAGACTTTTAATGATAAGCAATTAAAGAGAATTGGGCGTAGCCACAATGAAGCGCAAATTTATTCGACGATTGACCATTTGAAAACAGCAGGCTTTGACAATATTTCGATTGATTTAATTTATGCGCTTCCTGGTCAGACAATGGAGGATGTTAAGGAAAATGTTGCTAAGGCGATAGCGCTGGATATTCCTCATTTGAGTTTGTATAGTTTGATTTTAGAACATCACACGGTTTTCATGAATAAAATGCGTCGTGGAAAATTGAATTTGCCCCAAGAAGACCTTGAGGCGGAAATGTTTGAGTACATTATTGCTGAATTGGAAGCTAATGGCTTTGAGCATTATGAAATTTCTAATTTTACCAAGCCAGGTTTTGAAAGTCGTCATAATTTGATGTACTGGGATAATGCAGAATATTATGGTGTCGGTGCTGGGGCGTCTGGGTATTTAAACGGTGTTCGTTATCGTAACCGTGGGCCGATTCAACATTATTTAAAGGCTGTTTCTGAAGGAAATGCTAGGTTGTCAGAGGAGGTCTTGACTAAGGACGAAATGATGGAAGAAGAACTTTTCTTGGGCTTGCGTAAGAAATCTGGCGTTTCCATTGCAAAATTTGAAGAAAAGTTTGGCGTGTCTTTTGAAGAACGTTATGGTCAGATCGTGACAGAACTTTGTCAGCATGGGCTTTTGGTGCCAGATGATGAGGTGGTTCGAATGACTAAAAAAGGTCTCTTTTTAGGAGACACGGTAGCAGAGAGATTTATATTGGAGTAATGACATGGGATTAAGTTATCAAGAAAATTATCAAGTACCTTTTTACGAAAGTGACATTAATCACAACATGAAATTGCCGCAACTTTTATCGTTAGTGTTGCAAGTTTCAGGGAAACAGTCACTTAGTCTGGGGATGAGTGATGATTATATTTATCAAACGTACAATCTTGTTTGGATTATCACAGAGTATGCGATTGAAATCGAGCGTTTGCCAAAATATACTGAAAATATCGTGATTGAAACGGTACCTACGGCTTATAATAAGCTCTTTTGTTACCGTGATTTCAATGTTTATGGTGAATCTGGTGATAAAATCATGACGATTCATTCGACTTTTGTCCTCATGGATTATGATAGCAGAAAGGTTCACCCTGTTATTGATGAAATTGTTGACGTTTATGACGTTGAAAAGATTAAAAAAATCGATCGTGGTCCTCGTTACGAAAGCTTGGAAATTCCAGAAGAAACAACCTATCACGTTCGCTTTTTTGACCTTGATTTGAATGGTCATGTTAACAATAGCAAATACCTTGAATGGATGTATGATGTGTTGGACGTGGCGTTTTTAGAGGAACACATTCCGCACTGCATTAATCTCAAATACGTGAAAGAAGTCCATTATGGGCATGATATTAAATCACGTGTTGAAACAGATGGTTTGATAACAAAACATGAAATTGTTACCCAAGGTGTTGTTCATGCACAAGCTCGCATCGAGTGGAAGGAAAAATAATGACTGTTGATGATAAGAAATGGGTTGATTGGCTTGTTCGCTTGCAATCCTTAGCACAAGCAGGGCTAGCTTATGGTCGCGATAAGTATGATATTGAACGTTTTGAGGAAATTCGAGAGATTTCAGTTGCAATGATGGCTGAATTATCGCAGTTACCAGCTCAGAAAGTAGCTGATTTGTTTGCTAACGAAACGGGCTATCAAACACCAAAAATTGATACACGCGCAGCTATTTTTCAAGATGACAAGATTTTACTAGTGCAAGAAGCTAATGGAAAGTGGGCGCTGCCAGGTGGTTGGTGTGATGTTGACCAATCTGTGGCGGAAAACACGCTTAAAGAGGTGAAAGAAGAAGCTGGACTTGATGTGCAATTGGAGCGCGTGATTGCTATTCAAGACCGTGAAAAACACAATCAACCAGTTTCTGCTCACAAGATTTGTAAGATTTTTTCATTATGCCATGCCAAAGGTGGGCAGTTTACAAAAAATTTAGAAACGATAGCAAGTGGGTATTTTGCGTGTGACAACCTGCCTGATCTTGCTGAATCTAAGACAACGAAAGAGCAGATTGCGATGTGCTTTACTGCTTATCACGATGAGAATTGGAAAACACTAATTGACTAAGGATAGTCAGAGAATTTTTAGCTAGAAAGTCTTTTTGGTGTTGTAAAAATGGAGGAAAGAATGACTTATAAAGGCTATTTGATTGATTTAGATGGAACAATTTACAAAGGGAAAAATCGTATTCCTGCTGGGGAACGTTTTATTCAACGTCTGCAAGAACGCAATATTCCTTATGTTTTGGTGACGAATAATACGACACGCACACCAGAAAAAGTTCAAGAAATGCTTGCGACACAATTCAATGTGCATACACCGCTTGAAACGATTTATACAGCAACAATGGCAACGATTGATTACATGAATGACATGAATCGTGGAAAAACAGTTTATGTGATTGGTGAAACGGGTTTGAAAACAGCTATTGCTGAGGCTGGCTATGTTGAAGATACTGAAAATCCAGCATATGTGGTTGTCGGACTAGATACGCAACTAACTTATGAAATGCTTGCCATTGCAACGCTTGCCATTCAAAAAGGAGCAGTCTTTATTGGAACGAATCCTGATTTGAATATCCCAACGGAGCGTGGGTTAATGCCAGGGGCTGGTTCGATTAATAAACTCTTGGAGACTGCAACACGTGTGCAGCCAGTCTTTATTGGCAAACCAAATGCGATTATCATGAATAAAGCTTTGGATGTTCTGGGAGTTAAACGTGAAGAAGCTATCATGGTTGGTGATAATTATTTAACAGATATTATGGCAGGAATTCAAAATGATATTGCTACTTTGCTTGTGACGACTGGTTTCACCAAACCAGAAGAAGTGCCTACCCTTCCAGTGAAACCTGACCATGTCCTTGCTAGCTTAGATGAATGGAATTTTGATGAAAAATAAACTTTGGACGTTTAGTACTTGGCTCTGGCTCCTTGCTCTAGCTGTCTTGGTAGCTATTTATGGTGCTTGGCTGATTTACCCTTTGGAAGTTGATTGGCTCAAACTAACCCTTCAGGTCACGATTACCAAAGACGACCTCTTGAAAAACTTTAATATTCTGATGACCTATCTGACCAATCCACTTTCGCACACCCTTTCTATGCCAGATTTCCCGTCATCAATAGACGGGTTCAAGCATTTTCGTGATGTTAAGCATTTATTTCACTTAGCGCAAGCTGTTTTTGTGGTGCTGCTGTATCCATCTTGGCGTTTTTGGAAAATTAGCAGAGCTGAAAAATCACTTTTTCTACATCGAAGAGCGTTTACTTTGGCAGCTATTTTGCCTGTGCTAATTGCAGTAGCAGGATTGCTGATTGGCTTTGACCAATTTTTTACGCTATTTCATGAAGTGCTTTTCCCTGGTGATTCAACATGGCTGTTCAACCCAGCCACAGACCCAATTATCTGGGTTTTACCAGAGGAATTTTTCTTGCATTGTTTTATCATTTTCTTTGTCACTTACGAAGTTAGTATGATTGGCTTGCTTGTCATTGCTCGCCGTCAATTGGCTAAACGTCTGCACGACCAACAGAAACATCCGAAAACCATTAAGGTAGAAAGGAACGATTAAGATGTCCCTTGCATGGTATTATTGGCTATTATTTGCAGTTTCGTGGCTGTTTGCCATTCTTCTTTGGATTAAATCAACGACTATCCCTCAAAAATGGCTGGAAGCCCTCTTTGTGATTTGTGGCTTAATTGCCTTTGCCCTCCCATTTTTCTGGGGTTGGTTGGTGAGCTAAATGAAATATAAAAACAGAAAAACAAGCGCCTTGAAAACGCTTGTTTTTTTATATTTTAAAGAGTAAAATAAAATTACTTAGTTTTGTTGCCATTATCTGTAAGGGCACAAAAAAACGCACCCAATTTTGATATGCCCCCTGTCAAGTAGACAGGTTAAATATCTAAAAATAGTGTTTGTTTTATAAGGTCAGTCGTACAAATAAATGTGCGATTGACTTTTTTTATGCATACCACTTAGACTTGTACTTTTCAATTCGTTTATTCTTAGCGATTAGGTATGACAAAGGATGTTCTGATGTTAAGGAAGCATTTCTCACTTCCGAAGGCGTTTTACAATCATATCTGCTCTGTGGACGCTCATGACAGTAAAATCGGATATAGTCTTTGATGGCATATCGGAGAGAGGTCTCATCTGAAATCTCATACATCTGATACATTTCTGATTTTATAATTCCCCAAAAACCTTCTACTGCTCCATTATCAATACAATGACCTGCTCTTGACATGGATTGAACCATATCATTATCGTTAAGCTTTTTTTGAAAGTGTTTATTGGTATATTGAAATCCTCTATCGCTATGAAACATAGGCTTTGCTGTGGGATTTTCTTTAACGGCCTTGTCAAATGTCTTAAAGACTAGCCGATTATCATTTCGACCACTTATAACAAAAGCAACAGGATAGCGGTCATATAAATCAAGTATAGCACTAAGATAAAGTTTCTTATTGGATTTAGGAATTTTAAACTCTGTGACATCTGTCACCCATTTTTCGTTTGGTTTAGTTGCGTAGAAGTTTCTTGCTAGCTTATTTTTAGCAGTTTCCTCAGGTTTAGAAGTTTTGTATTTTTTCTTTTTCTTATGGATAATGGCGTGAATACCGAGTTTTTTCATAATTCGACGAATTCTCTTCCTTGAGTAATTCGTATGATTGAAATAATTAATCCAATCGGTCATTCTTCGATATCCCAAGATATGTGAGAAGCGGTCGTCATACTCTTTAATTAATTCCGCAATTTCACTGTTGAATTGTTCTTGTTCTGGAACTATTCTATGTTTCCATTTATAAAATGCAGACCTCGTAATTCCGAGCTGATGGCACATCCAGCTAATACTCCACCCTTTGTTTGTGTTGAAGTATTCAATCGCTAAGTATTTTGATTCATGGCGCTGTTTGCTTAGCCTCACATCCTTCCGAATTCTTTCACTTTTTTAAGAGTTCAACAGCCATATCCTTTTCTTCTAACTGACATTTTAAGCGCACATTTTCTCTTCGTAAACGTTCTAATTCATCAACTTCATCATCGGCTTTGTGATGTCCTCTTTTATCAATTAATCCTTCTTCACCATGCTTATCATATTTCTTCACCCACGAGTATACTTGGCTATAAGAAACATCATAAAGTGCCGCCGTTTCCTTATAATTGTGATTGTGTTCAATACAATAGCTGGCAATCTCTTTGCGTTCATCAATAGTGGTTTTACGTCTTGCTTTTGCCATATAGACCTCCCGTTTTGGATTATAATCCTTAAGTTCTATATTAGAAAAGCCCAGAAAAGATACAATACTGATGACCTAAATCAACAGATGAAGCCTCACCACTAATACATTTTTTAACAAGTTCCATTTTAAATTCTTTTGAGTAGGAACGGTTTTTGGTTTTCTTTTTAAATCCTAAAATCCCATATTTTTGATAGATGGCAGCCCAATCTTGAATCGTCCTTGTAGAAATATGGAGATTGTTACATATTTCAGCTCTGGAACGATTGCCATTAATTGCCATTAATATAATCAAGACAAGCTTGTTCTTTCTCGTATGGGGTCAATCTTTCTATTCTAGACATAAAACACCTCCTAAGTAGATTTGGGTTATTTACCATGTCTACTTAGGAGGTATCATATCAAATCGGGTGCCAAAATGTGTACGGACAAAGCCTTATTTTAACTTGCTGTGTTGTTTCGAATGGTTCCAAAACGTCTGGTATTTAGGATTGAGCAGAAATAGTATTCTCAGAAACGGACTAAATTTTAGTGAAAACGCCTTTCAATATTTTTCAAAAGTTTTCTTTTATGGTAAAATAAAAACTGAATTTATTTAGATAGGTTGGATTGTTTACATGGAAAAAACTTTCTTTATGATTAAACCAGATGGTGTGAGACGCGGACTTGTTGGTGAGGTTCTTCACCGTATTGAACGACGTGGTTTTACAATTGAAAAATTGGAGATGCGCATGGCAACCTCAGAATTATTAGAAAAACATTATGCTGATTTGGTTGACCGCCCATTTTTCCCACTAATCGTTGATTTTATGACAAGTGGTCCAGTAATTACTGGCGTTATGTCTGGAAATGAAGTCATCACTTCATGGCGTACAATGATGGGAGCGACAAATCCTAAAGAAGCTCTTCCAGGGACAATCCGCGGAGACTATGCTCAAGCACCAGACGAAGGTGGCGCAACATTTAACATCGTTCACGGTTCAGACTCACCAGAATCAGTAGAACGTGAAATCGCCCTCTGGTTTGGGGAATAAAAGGCAATAATTTGTACAGTAAAAGTAAAGGCAAGTGCTTGAAAGCGCTTGTTTTTTATTTTGCAAAGGAGTAAAATGAAAGGGATAAATAAAAGTCAAAGAGTAAAGGATTTATTATGACAAATGGAAAAATTTTAGGCTTGGATATTGGTATTGCATCTGTTGGTGTTGGTATTATTGAAGCGAAGACTGGTAAAGTAGTTCATGCTAATTCACGTCTTTTTTCTGCTGCAAATGCAGAAAATAATGCAGAGCGAAGAGGATTCCGTGGCTCAAGACGCTTAAATCGTCGTAAAAAACACCGTGTTAAACGAGTTCGTGATTTATTTGAGAAATATGGGATTGTTACTGATTTTAGAAATTTGAACTTAAATCCTTATGAACTTCGTGTAAAAGGATTAACAGAACAACTTAAAAATGAAGAGCTATTTGCTGCTTTACGAACAATCTCAAAAAGACGAGGGATTTCATACTTAGATGACGCAGAAGACGATTCAACTGGTAGTACTGACTATGCAAAATCTATTGATGAAAACCGTCGCTTGCTAAAAAACAAAACTCCTGGTCAAATTCAATTGGAACGTTTGGAAAAATATGGTCAGTTACGAGGCAATTTTACTGTTTATGATGAAAATGGTGAGGCTCATCGATTAATCAATGTTTTTTCAACTTCTGATTATGAAAAAGAGGCACGTAAAATTTTAGAAACTCAAGCGGATTACAATAAAAAAATTACTGCTGAATTTATTGATGATTATGTTGAAATCTTGACTCAAAAAAGAAAATATTACCATGGACCAGGTAATGAAAAATCTCGTACAGATTATGGACGTTTTCGCACAGATGGCACAACGCTCGAAAATATTTTTGGCATTTTAATTGGTAAGTGTAACTTTTATCCTGACGAATATCGTGCTTCTAAAGCTTCCTATACCGCACAAGAATATAACTTTCTAAATGATTTAAACAATTTAAAAGTTTCAACAGAAACTGGTAAATTATCTACTGAACAAAAGGAATCTTTAGTTGAATTTGCTAAAAATACTGCAACGTTAGGTCCTGCTAAATTATTAAAAGAAATTGCTAAAATACTAGATTGTAAAGTTGATGAAATTAAAGGATATCGTGAAGATGATAAAGGCAAACCAGATTTACATACGTTTGAGCCTTATCGAAAATTAAAATTCAACTTAGAGTCGATAAATATTGATGATTTATCAAGAGAAGTTATTGATAAATTAGCTGATATTTTAACGCTTAATACAGAACGTGAAGGTATTGAAGATGCTATCAAGCGTAATTTGCCAAATCAGTTTACTGAAGAACAAATCTCCGAAATCATTAAGGTTAGGAAAAGTCAAAGTACAGCTTTCAATAAAGGTTGGCATAGTTTTTCAGCTAAACTAATGAATGAATTAATTCCTGAATTGTATGCGACATCTGATGAACAGATGACAATTCTAACAAGATTAGAGAAATTCAAAGTTAATAAAAAATCATCAAAAAATACAAAAACTATTGATGAAAAAGAAGTCACAGATGAAATTTATAATCCAGTTGTAGCTAAATCTGTTCGACAAACAATAAAAATCATTAACGCAGCGGTTAAAAAATATGGTGATTTTGATAAGATTGTTATTGAAATGCCACGTGATAAGAATGCTGATGATGAGAAGAAATTTATTGATAAAAGGAATAAAGAAAATAAGAAAGAAAAAGATGACGCTTTAAAACGTGCAGCATATCTTTACAATAGTAGTGATAAATTACCTGATGAGGTCTTTCATGGAAATAAACAATTAGAAACAAAAATTCGCCTTTGGTATCAACAAGGTGAACGTTGTTTGTATTCTGGTAAACCAATTTCAATTCAAGAGTTAGTGCATAATTCAAATAACTTTGAAATTGATCATATTTTACCTCTGTCACTCTCTTTTGATGATAGTCTAGCTAATAAGGTTTTAGTTTATGCTTGGACTAATCAAGAGAAAGGACAAAAAACTCCTTATCAAGTAATTGATTCTATGGATGCAGCATGGTCATTTAGAGAAATGAAAGACTATGTCTTAAAGCAAAAAGGACTCGGTAAGAAAAAACGTGACTATCTTTTAACAACAGAAAATATCGATAAAATCGAAGTTAAAAAGAAATTTATTGAGCGTAATTTGGTGGATACCCGATACGCATCGCGTGTTGTCCTTAATAGTCTCCAATCTGCATTAAGAGAATTGGGTAAAGATACTAAAGTCTCTGTTGTCAGAGGTCAGTTTACATCACAACTGCGTCGAAAATGGAAAATTGATAAATCACGTGAAACGTACCATCACCATGCTGTTGATGCTTTGATTATCGCTGCTTCAAGTCAATTAAAACTGTGGGAAAAACAAGATAATCCAATGTTTGTAGATTATGGAAAGAATCAAGTCGTTGATAAACAAACAGGAGAAATTTTGTCTGTTTCTGATGATGAATACAAAGAATTGGTATTCCAACCACCGTATCAAGGTTTTGTTAATACGATTTCAAGTAAGGGATTTGAGGACGAAATTTTGTTCTCTTATCAAGTTGATTCAAAATATAATCGTAAGGTATCTGATGCAACCATCTACTCAACGCGAAAAGCTAAAATTGGGAAAGACAAAAAAGAAGAGACTTATGTTTTAGGGAAAATTAAAGATATTTACAGTCAAAATGGATTTGATACCTTTATTAAGAAATATAACAAAGATAAGACACAATTCTTAATGTATCAAAAAGATTCTCTAACTTGGGAAAATGTCATTGAGGTGATTCTAAGAGATTATCCAACTACAAAAAAATCTGAAGATGGAAAAAATGATGTCAAATGTAATCCATTTGAAGAATATCGTAGAGAAAACGGTTTAATCTGCAAATACAGCAAAAAAGGAAAAGGCACACCGATTAAATCTCTTAAGTACTATGATAAAAAATTAGGAAATTGTATTGATATAACACCTGAGGAAAGCAGAAATAAAGTTATTTTACAATCAATTAATCCTTGGAGGGCAGACGTTTACTTTAATCCAGAGACTTTAAAATATGAACTGATGGGATTAAAATATTCTGATTTAAGTTTTGAAAAAGGAACTGGTAATTATCATATTTCACAAGAAAAATATGATGCGATAAAGGAAAAAGAAGGCATTGGTAAAAAATCTGAATTTAAGTTTACTCTTTACCGAAATGATTTGATTTTGATAAAAGATATAGCTAGTGGCGAACAAGAAATTTATCGCTTTTTATCTCGAACAATGCCAAATGTAAATCATTATGTGGAATTGAAACCATATGATAAAGAGAAATTTGATAATGTTCAAGAATTAGTTGAAGCTTTGGGAGAAGCAGATAAAGTTGGACGTTGTATAAAAGGTTTAAATAAACCCAACATCTCAATCTATAAGGTTCGCACAGATGTTCTTGGTAATAAGTATTTTGTTAAAAAAAAAGGTGACAAACCTAAATTGGATTTCAAAAATAATAAAAAATAATTACTATATGGGGTTGCAATTTTTATGTAAACGCTATATAATAGTTCTTGCAAGGGACGCCTTGCACGGTTACTTAAATCTTGCTGAGCCTACAAAGATAAGGCTTTATGCCGAATTCAAGCACCCCATGTTTTGACATGAGGTGCTTTTCGTTGTGTCAAAGGAGAATATGATGACTTGGAGAGTTGTGCATGTTAATCAAAGTGAGAAAATGCGCTTAAAACTGGATAATATTGTTATCAAAAAATTAGGAGAAGAATATACTATTCCATTAAGTGATATTTCCATTATTGTAGCAGAGGGTGGAGATACGGTTGTTACTCTTAGATTATTAAGTGCTTTAAGTAAATACAATATTGCCCTTATTGTTTGTGATAATCAACACCTGCCTACGGGAATTTACCATGCGCCTAATGGGCATTCGAGAGCTTATAAAAGATTACAAAAACAATTGGAATGGAGTCAAGAACAAAAGGATAAGCTATGGCAAATTGTTACTTATTTTAAAATCAATAATCAACAAGATGTATTATCAATATTTGAAAGAGATATTGATGCTATTCAATTGCTTGCTGATTACAAGGATAATATTGAATTAGGTGATAAGACCAATCGTGAGGGACACGCCGCTAAAGTTTATTTTAATGAACTTTTTGGCAAACAATTTACGCGCGTGACTCCACAGGAAGCTGATGTTATTAATGCTGGTTTAAATTATGGCTATGCTATTTTTAGGGCACAAATGGCAAGGATTATTGAAGGGTATGGTCTGAACCCTTTAGTTGGTATTTTTCATAGAAATGAATATAATCAATTCAATTTAGTTGATGACTTAATGGAACCATTTAGGCAAATAGTAGATGTTTGGGTTTACCAAAATTTGCGCGATAAAGAGTATTTGAAATATGAGTATCGTCTTAATTTAACTAATCTTTTAAATGCCAAAATTAAGTATGGCAATGAAAATTGTACGGTGACTGGTGCTATGGATAAATACGTTCAAGGATTTATAAAATGCATTGATAAAAAGGATACAAGTAAATTCTTTTGTCCAGTCGTTTCTAGTTTAGAATTGGAGTCTTAATATGAGGTATGCAGCAATGAGATTATTATGTTTTTTTGATTTACCAATGGAAACTGCACAAGAAAAAAGAGTTTATCGAAATTTTAGAAAAGAATTGATTGCTAATGGCTTTGAAATGTTGCAATTTTCTGTTTATTATAGAACGTGTCCGAATCGTAGTTTTGCTAATAAGTTTTATAAGAGATTGCAACAAAGTAACTTACCGGCTGGTAATGTCAGACTTTTAGCAGTAACGGAAAAACAGTTTTCAGAAATGACTTTAATAGTTGGTGGTAAAACTAAACAAGAAGAAGTGATTAGTGATAATAAATTGGTGGTCATATGAGATTACATTTTACACATCCTTATAAAGATAATTTAGATATTAATTTTGGACAGTTTACGCAGATTATTGGTCAAAATCAACAATTGAAATACTACATGTGGCAAATTTTTATGTGGTATTTTGACGGTAAAAAATACTCTGAAGAAGATTTATCGCTTTTTAATCAAGAAGAACCTGAAATCTTATGTGAGGGTAAGAGTTTAAAGAGAAATAGTTTTAGTGTCATTTCAATTTCAGATATTCAAGATTTACTAGAACAAATGTCTTATAAAAGAGGAACAGTTGCTTGTGATTTTATGAAGCTACACTTAAATACTGTTGATGTTATGACTGAAGTTGATGAGATTAATGATAAATTAGATAAAATTTCCTTAACAGTTAATCATAACCTTGATTTATCGATTAAAGATGTGACTTATCATACCGAGAGTTGTGTTGTCACTTCTGAACAATTATTGAGCAAATATTTTCAGCCCTATTTTAATTATCAGGGAAGAAATATCTCTTTTGAGTTTGTCGATAACGAGACTAAAGTAATGTTTTTGCTTAAGATGTTGCAGGAGAGATTATCAAACGATACTAACAATATCCTTTTAATTTTCAAAAATATGGATGACTATCTTGATTATTCTTCTTTCATAACTATTTGTAAGACTATTACGCAAATGACTGAGAAATTTCCTAATTTTTATTGCACAATTTTCCCGTCAAATGAAAGTTATTTATACGTTACTAAAGAAACAATTGAACATGTTACCATTGTTTCAGACTTTATTGAATCATTGTTTGACTTGGATTTTATGTATGAAAGATTTATTGGTAGATACCCATCAAATAATATTCCAAGTAAAAGTGAGTTTTTGATATTACTTCAGAAAAATGCAAGTTATCTGTTTAGTGATCAGATTTCATATATTAGTTTAGGAATTCCAGATATGGTAGCCATCAAGATTTTAAATAGTTTATACCATTATGATAAGTCTGTTGTATATCCAATACCTAAGATAGAACCGATAGAAATAAGCTTTTTAAAGGACAGAGATTGACTTTTTTGCCTAATCAAACTATAATCGATTTGTAGGATACAAAAACTAAAAATGACGATTTGAGGTTTTTGTACTCTCAAGATTTAAGTAACCGTAAAACTAAACGAGCTTAGTAGTACTGGTCGCGCTTGTTTTTGTACTCTCAAGATTTAAGTAACCGTAAAACCAAAAATATTTGTAGAAAACTATTGACATTGTTTTTGTACTCTCAAGATTTAAGTAACTTTTGTATTTATTATTTAAAATCGGTTGAAAGGGATTTTATGACTTCAAAAATTTTCTTTGGTGAGTGGATGAGGATGAAAAAATTGATAGCGCTTTTATCGATTTTACAGGAATCTCTGGTGTTATTGTGAATATGAAAGTACTCCTGATAGCATCAAATTAATTATTTTCACTGTTCAATAAGGTAATGGAGCAGGTTTATACTTATCAATTTCGCCCCATTTTTGAATAGTAAATTTGCTGACAATTATGAGTTAAACGGGTATAACATTAAACAATTGATTCTTGATGCGTATGCCAAAAAAGATATTAAGCACTGAGGGCGCTCAGGATGCTTTTAGACGAAATTATTTTATAATATTTAACCTTTTTACCATCTTATGATGCTTTTTTTCTTGAAATGACTTCTAAAACTTTTATAGCAACGTTTCTGTTTATCTGTTATAATAGAAATAATGATTAATTGTATAGGATTGTAAGATGGATATTCAAGAATTAAAAAAACGACAAGAGAAGATTCGTAATTTCTCTATCATTGCACACATTGACCACGGGAAGTCAACTTTGGCTGACCGTATTTTGGAAAAAACTGAGACGGTTTCTAGTCGTGAAATGCAAGCTCAACTCTTGGATAGCATGGATTTGGAGCGTGAGCGTGGTATCACGATTAAGCTTAATGCGATTGAGTTGAACTACACGGCTAAAGACGGTGAAAACTACATTTTCCACTTGATTGACACCCCAGGACACGTTGACTTTTCATATGAAGTGTCACGTTCTTTGGCGGCTTGTGAGGGGGCAATTTTGGTTGTTGATGCGGCACAAGGTATCGAAGCTCAAACCCTTGCCAATGTTTACCTAGCCCTTGATAATGATTTGGAAATTCTGCCAGTTATCAATAAAATTGATTTGCCAGCAGCAGACCCAGAGCGTGTGCGTCAAGAAATCGAAGATGTGATTGGTCTTGATGCTTCAGAGGCTGTGCTTGCTTCAGCAAAAGCAGGTATCGGGATTGAAGAAATCCTTGAACAAATTGTTGAGTACGTGCCAGCGCCAGCAGGAGATGTTGAAGCACCGCTTCAAGCGCTTATCTTTGACTCTGTTTATGATGCTTACCGCGGGGTTATTCTGCAAGTTCGTATCGTTAATGGTATTGTAAAACCTGGTGATAAGATTCAATTGATGTCAAATGGTAAAACGTTTGATGTTACAGAAGTTGGTATCTTCACGCCGAAAGCTGTTGGACGTGATTTCTTAGCAACTGGTGATGTTGGTTATATCGCAGCATCAATCAAGACAGTTGCTGATACCCGTGTGGGTGATACAGTAACTCTTGCTGAAAATCCAGCAGAAGCACCGCTTCATGGTTACAAACAAATGAACCCAATGGTATTTGCTGGTCTTTACCCAATTGAATCAAATAAATACAATGACCTCCGTGAAGCACTTGAAAAATTACAATTGAACGATGCTAGTCTCCAATTCGAGCCTGAAACATCACAAGCTCTTGGCTTTGGTTTCCGTTGTGGTTTCCTTGGTTTGCTTCACATGGACGTTATCCAAGAACGTTTGGAACGTGAATTCAACATTGATTTGATTATGACAGCACCATCCGTTGTTTACCATGTTAACACGACTGATGGCGAAATGCTTGAGGTGTCAAATCCGTCTGAATTCCCAGACCCAACTAAGGTTGCAAGTATCGAAGAACCATATGTGAAAGCACAAATCATGGTTCCGCAAGAATTTGTCGGAGCAGTCATGGAACTTGCCCAACGCAAACGTGGCGACTTCGTGACAATGGATTACATTGATGAAAATCGTGTCAATGTCATTTACCAGATTCCGCTTGCTGAAATTGTCTTTGATTTCTTTGATAAATTGAAATCATCAACACGTGGTTATGCAAGTTTTGATTACGAAATTTCAGAATACCGTAAATCAAAATTGGTTAAAATGGATATTCTCCTTAACGGTGATAAAGTTGATGCGCTCAGCTTCATTGTTCACAACGAATTTGCTTATGAACGTGGTAAATTAATCGTTGAAAAACTCAAGAAAATCATTCCACGTCAACAATTCGAAGTGCCAATTCAAGCAGCTATCGGTCAAAAAATCGTTGCACGCTCAGATATTAAAGCTCTTCGTAAAAATGTGCTTGCCAAGTGTTACGGTGGTGACGTTTCTCGTAAACGTAAATTGCTTGAAAAACAAAAAGCAGGTAAAAAACGTATGAAAGCTATCGGTTCTGTTGAAGTGCCACAAGAAGCCTTCTTGTCAGTACTTTCAATGGATGACGATAACAGTAAAAAATAAAATGATTAAACAGCTGAAACCTTTTCTTTCAGTTGTTTTTTTGAGAAATTTTAATGCTTCGAGCTAAAGTGAGAAATAGGTTTGGGGGCGAAATGTCTTTGTTTTGAGATAGTTTCATAATGAATTTGCAAGCTTTTGTTAAGAGTAATTTTAGAGAACTGTTCAAATTTTCAGTTATTTTATGGTACAATAGAATTAAAACTATACCATGGGAGAGTTGTATGAAATTACTGACAAATGTGTCACAATTAAAAGGAACTTTGCGAGTTCCTGGAGATAAGTCAATCAGTCACCGTTCAATTATGTTCGGCAGTCTTGCCAAGGGAACAACAACTGTTCATGATATTTTGCGTGGTGAAGATGTGCTGTCAACAATGCAAGTATTTCGTGATTTAGGGGTTGATATCCAAGACGACGGTAACATCGTAACCATTACAGGTGTTGGCTTTGACGGGCTTAAAGCTCCAAAAAACAAACTAGATATGGGAAATTCAGGAACATCAATCCGCTTGATTTCTGGCGTGTTAGCAGGGCAAGATTTTACGGTTGAAATGTTTGGTGATGACAGTTTGTCAAAACGCCCAATGGACCGCGTGACCATTCCGCTTCGTCAAATGGGAGTTGAAGTGTCAGGGCAAACAGACCGTGATTTGCCACCGCTTACGATGCGTGGTAGCAAAGCGCTTAAACCGATTCATTATCAACTTCCTGTGGCGTCTGCTCAAGTGAAGTCAGCACTTATTTTTGCAGCTTTGCAAGCTGACGGTGAGTCTGTCATCATTGAAAAAGAAAAAACACGCAATCACACAGAGGATATGATTGTTCAGTTTGGTGGCGCAATTGACGTTAATGGCAAAGAAATTCGCATCAAAGGTGGTCAAGAATTTACTGGTCAAGATGTGGTTGTCCCAGGTGATATTTCATCAGCGGCTTTCTGGTTAGTCGCAGGGCTCATTGTTCCAAATGCTAAAGTAACCCTTGAAAATGTCGGTATCAATGAAACACGTACTGGTATCATTGATGTTATCAAGGAAATGGGGGGCAAAATGACCATTTTAAACGTTGATGAGATTGCTAAATCAGCAACGATTACCGTTGAAACATCTGAACTTCACGGCGTTGAAATTGGTGGCGAAATCATTCCGCGTTTGATTGATGAATTACCAATTATCGCTCTTCTTGCCACACAAGCTAATGGTACAACGATTATTCGTGATGCAGAAGAGTTGAAAGTGAAGGAAACAGACCGTATTCAGGTGGTTGCGGATGCGCTTAATGCAATGGGTGCTGACATTACGCCAACAGATGACGGTATGATTGTCAAAGGAAAAACACCTCTCCATGGCTCTAAAGTCAGTACTTTCGGTGACCACCGTATCGGTATGATGACTGCTGTTGCTGCGCTTTTGGTGTCCGACGGAGACGTTGAACTAGAACGAGCAGAAGCGATTAATACAAGCTACCCAAGCTTCTTTAATGATTTGGAGGTACTCTCACGTGGCTAGAATTATTATTGGTTTTATGGGGTCTGGGAAATCAACGATTTCATCATTGTTAGATGAAAATTACATTGATATGGATGCTTTGATTACAGAGCATATCGGCATGTCAATCGCAGACTTTTTCGCTAAAGAGGGTGAAGCTAAATTCCGTGAAATTGAGTCACAAGTGCTTGCGGAATTGGCTGATTCTGACCAAGTCATTTCAACTGGTGGCGGCGTTGTCATCAATCCGATTAACAGAGAGATTTTAGCAAGAAATCCAGAAACGATTTACCTAAAATCAGACTTTGAAACGCTTTATGACCGCATTGAGCATGATACGGAAAATGTTCGTCCTTTGTTTGTCAACAATAGCAAGGAAGCTTTCAAAGAAATCTTTGACGGTCGCCAAGAAATGTATGAAGCAGCAGCTAATCGTATTATTGAAGTGGCTGATAAAACACCTGAAGAAATTGTTGAGGAAATCGGATGACAGTTGGCTATTTAGGACCAAGTGGTTCTTTTACACATAATGTTGCTGTTAAGGCATTTCCAGAAGCTAATCGCATGCCTTTTGCAAATATCACCGAAGTTATCAAATCTTATGAAGAAGGTTTTGTGGATTATGCCATTATCCCTGTTGAAAATTCAATCGAGGGTTCAGTGCATGAAACGTTGGATTACCTTTTTCATCAAGCTGAAATTGAGGCGATTGCAGAAATCATTCAACCGATTAAACAACAGCTTTTAGCAACAACACAAACAAAGAAAATTGAAAAGATTTTTTCACACCCGCAAGCTATTGCTCAAGGGAAAAAATACATTAAAGCACATTATCCAGCAGCAAAAATTGAGATGACGGCTAGTACGGCTTATGCCGCACGTTTCATTGCTGAACATCCAGAGGAAAACTTTGCTGCCATTGCGCCAGTAGCTGCCGCAAAAGAATATGGTTTGGAAATTATTGCCCAAGATATTCAAGAAATGGATGAAAACTACACGCGCTTTTGGGTACTAGGGCATCAAAAACGGTCGTTTGATTGGGCAAAACTCAATCAAAAAGTTTCATTGGCATTGACCTTGCCAGATAACTTGCCTGGTGCGCTTTATAAAGCATTATCTGTTTTTGCTTGGCGTGGCATTGATTTGACTAAAATTGAAAGTCGCCCTCTAAAAACAGCTTTGGGAGAATATTTTTTCATCGTTGATGTTGAAAATAAAAATGATACACTAGTGTCATTTGCGCTAGAAGAATTGAACGTTCTTGGCATTGACTATAAAATCCTCGGACGTTATGATGTTTACAAACTGTAAAATCCTCTGATTTTTGATATTTAGGAATTGTTAAGCGCTTGTGCTGGCTCTAGTCTGATGAAAATGGGAAAGATATGGTATGAGATATGGCAAGAAATAATTTAAGTCGGCATGAAGAGTTAAGATATGAGTATCTTTTAAAGAATCTTGAGTATTTAAGTTTGCGTGAAAAGCAAGAATTTAACTATCTTTACAATAAAAAACAAGCTGGTGAGGTCAACGAGCCACCACGCTCTCAGCCGTCGTCTGCCTATAATGACAATTACTACGATGATTATTATGACGATGCTTATGATAATCAAGTGGATTATTATGATGACGATAACTGGACATCTCAAGGGCTTCCCAAATACCCAGAAGAAAAAAAGCAGTCGAAACGTTCCTTTAGAAGAACGAGCGAGCAGCAGGCAGAGATTCTTCCAACTTATCAAAACAATTATGAGAATTATAATGAGGCATTTTATCAAGAACCCGAACCTGTAACGCCTAAAAAAGCAAAGAAAGCCAAAAAGAAGCGTCGCAAAATTCGTATTAAGCGTCTGTTGAAACTTCTTAGTTTCTTGGTGATTCTTGTCATGGCAGGGATGATTTACATGTTTTTCAAAGGTGTTAATGATGTTTCAAGTGGTGAGACAAATTACACGGCGGCTGTGACAGAAACATTCAATGGTGAAGATAGCGATGACGGTACTAATATTCTCATATTAGGAAGTGACCAGCGGGTTACACAAGGATCTTCGGATGCCAGAACCGATACGATTATGGTGATGAATATTGGCAACAGCGACGGAAAAATTAAGTTAGTCAGCTTTATGCGCGATACCTTAGTTAATATTGATGGTGTTAGCTACAATGACTATTCAAATGACCAAAAATTAAATGTTGCTTTTAATATAGGAGAGCAGGATAATAACCAAGGTGCAGAACTCATGCGACAGACGTTGAAAGATAATTTTGATATTAACATCAAATATTATGTCATGGTTGACTTTGCAACCTTTGCAGAAGCCATTGATACCTTATTTCCAAATGGCGTTGAAATAGACGCCAAATTTGGTACGGTTGATGGTCAAGCAGTTTCGTCTGTTGAAGTTCCTGATGATCTCAATATGCAGGCTGACGGTACTGTTCCAAATCAAACGATTGAAGTTAGAACACAAAAAATGGATGGTCGGACTTTGCTCAATTATGCTCGTTTCCGTAAAGATGATGACGGTGATTATGGACGTACTCAACGCCAGCAACAAGTTATTTCTGCCATTATCAACCAGATTAAAGATCCAACAAAACTTTTTACAGGTTCAGCTGCAATTGGTAAAATCTATGCTTTGACCTCAACGAACGTTTCTTATTCATTCCTTTTGAAAGAAGGTTTATCTGTTATCACGAGTGGTCAAGAAGGCATCGAGCAAACAACCATTCCAGCCGAAGGTGACTGGACAGATGACTATGATATGTATGGCGGCTTAGGAATTACCATTGATTTTGACAAATATCAAGAAGAGTTAAAAGAACTTGGTTTGCGGTAGGAAGAGATATGATATAATAGAGAGGCAGTTAAGCTTCTCTATTTTTATTATGGAGAAAAGCGACCGAGAAATAGAACATTGCCAATTTAGAATTGGCTGAAAGGAAATTATGTTAAGTAAAAATGCTATTGTAGATGCTGAAATCACGGATTTATCACACGAAGGAGCAGGTGTTGCCAAGGTTGACGGTTTCGTCTTTTTTGTTGAAAATGCACTTCCAGGTGAGAAAATCAAAATGCGCGTCTTGAAAGTGAAAAAGAACATCGGATTTGGTAAAGTTGAGGAGTATGTGACAATCTCTGAACACCGCAATCAAGATTTGAATGTGGATTATTTGCGTACAGGAATTGCGGATTTTGGGCATCTTGCGTATGCTGAACAGTTAAAATTTAAACGCAAACAAGTAATGGATAATCTCTATAAAACAGCTGGTATTTCAGATGTCGAGGTGTCAGAAACACTTGGTATGGCGCACCCATACGCTTATCGCAATAAAGCACAAGTGCCTGTTCGTCGTGTTAATGGTCAGTTGGAGACAGGATTTTTCCGTAAACATTCTCATGATTTGATGCCGATTTCTGATTATTATATTCAAAATAAAGAAATTGACCGTTTGATTAATTTTACACGTGATTTGCTTCGCCGTTTTGACCTTAAACCTTATGATGAAAAAGAGCAAACTGGATTGATTCGTAATTTGGTTGTTCGTCGTGGGCATTATTCTGGTGAAATGATGCTGGTCTTTGTGACAACACGCCCAAAAATCTTCCGTATTGAGCAAATCATTGAGAAAATTGTGGCAGAATTTCCAGCGGTTAAGTCAATCGTTCAAAATATTAACGATAAAAATACCAATGCGATTTTCGGTAAAGAGTTTAAGACATTGTATGGCAAAGATACGATTGTTGACAGCATGCTTGGCAATCAATATGAAATTTCTGCTCGTTCATTCTATCAAGTCAATACTGAAATGGCTGAAAAGCTTTACCAAACTGCCATTGATTTTTCAGACTTGACACCTAAAGATATTGTCATTGATGCTTACTCTGGTATTGGAACAATTGGGCTTTCATTTGCCAAAAATGTTAAAGCCGTTTACGGCGTCGAAGTGATTGAAGAAGCTGTGGAGGATGCTAAAAGAAATGCTGCGCTAAACAGTATTACCAATGCGCATTATGTTGCTGATTCGGCAGAACATGCTATGGCAACTTGGAGCAAAGACGGTATCAAACCAAGTGTGATTTTGGTTGATCCACCACGCAAAGGCTTGACAGAAAACTTTATCAAAGCCAGCGTTGCCATGCAGCCAGAAAAAATCACTTATATCTCATGTAACCCAGCAACTATGGCGCGTGACATCAAGCTCTATCAAGAACTCGGCTACAAACTCATAAAAGTACAACCAGTTGATTTGTTCCCGAATACGCATCATGTGGAGTGCATAGCGTTGATACAAAGAGTGAAATCGTGAAAATCCTGCATTTTAAGCAGTTTTACAAACATTATGTATTTGTAGAAGACGGAGAGGGAGGACGAAAAAAAGTCTTAAAAAATTATATGGATGTGAATGTTTGCATTGATATGGTGTGTGGAGATACAAAGAATGTTTTTGAAAGTGAGGAATAAGAAATTATGAGATGGATAATAAAAATAATCTTATTCCCAATTAGCTTGGTGTTAAGTATCCTCACAGCATTTCTGACATTTCTACTTGGTATCGGAACAGCCCTACTATATTTGCTGATGATGTTTTGTATATTTGGAGCAATTGCATCTTTTCTGCAAAAAGAAGTTACCATCGGAATAGAAGCATTGATTATTGGATTCTTAGTTAGTCCATACGGAATACCGATGGTTGGTGCAACTGTTATAGCTTTTTTACAAGGTATCAATGAGGCAATAAAATCAATCTAAAAAATTTCATAAAAATGGTTACCAAAGGCGATAGATGAAAAAACTATCGTCTTTTTCTTTGCAAATTTTTAAGGAGGGAGGTGATCTTGCATGGACTTTGACTATTTCTATAACAGAGAAGCAGAGCGATTTAACTTTCTGAAAGTGCCTGAAATATTAGTAGACGGAGAAGAATTTAAGGGACTGTCTGCTGAAGCCATTATCCTATACTCCATGCTTTTGAAACGCACAGGAATGTCCTTTAAGAATAACTGGGTGGACAAGGAAGGCAGAGTATTTATCTATTTTACTGTTGAAGAAATTATGAGAAGAAGAAATATCTCAAAGCCTACTGCCATAAAAACATTGGACGAGTTAGACAGCAAAAAAGGAATAGGACTGATTGAAAGAGTAAGGCTTGGACTTGGTAAGCCGAATGTCATTTATGTTAAAGATTTTATGAGCATAATAGCGGTAAAAGAAAATGACTTTCAGAAGTCAAAAAACTTAACTTCAGAAGTAAAAGATTTTAACCTCAGAAGTAAAGAAAATGAACTTCAGGAAGTTCAAAATGTTGACTCTAACTATATAGAGAATAATAAGAGTAAGTATAGTAAGAGAGAATATAGTTTTGGGGAAAACGGACTTGGAACATTTCAAAATGTTTTTTTAAAGAATGAGGATATAGGCGAATTACAAATAAAAATGGCAGGAGAGCTTGATAACTACATTGAGAGATTATCAACCTATCTTCAAAGTACTGGAAAGACATATAAAGACCATAAAGCAACAATTCTTTCTTGGTTTTATAAAGATCAGGGAAGTAAGAAAAAAACCAATATCCCTACATGGGAGGAATATAACAAGGGAGTACATTTATGATTAAAGAATTAGAGAAAGTGATGATAGAAGATGTGGAATACAGCTTCAATCCTGAAAAAGAATACATCAAAGACGGACACGCCTACTGTAAAGTGTGCCATGAAAGAAAAGATGGAAAAGCATTAGACTTTTTCGGAAAGCAGATGATATTTAAGACAGCTTGTAAATGCGATAGAGATAGAGAAGCAAAAGAAAAAGAAAGACAAAAGCAGCTTGAAATCGAGAGATTAAAAAGTATCTGCTTCACATCCATGATTCAATGGGCATATACATTTGAAAACTATCAGGGAAAAGAAAATCAGAGTCTTATCATCGCAAAGAATTTTGTAAAAGATTACGAACTGATGAAAAAAGAAAACATCGGACTCTTGTTTTATGGTTCGGTGGGTAGCGGAAAGACCTATCTTGCCTGCTCTATTGCCAATGCACTGATTGAACAGTATCAGATAAGCGTTAAGATTAGAAACTTTTCACAGATAATCAACGAACTGCAAAAAGGCGGATTTGACCTTGATAAAAACGCATATATAGAATCCCTTGTAAACACTTCCGTTCTCATCTTAGATGATTTAGGAATTGAAAGAGATACAAGCTATGCAAAAGAGCAGGTATATAACATTGTGAATAACAGGTACTTAAAGCATAAGCCAACAATCTTTACCACAAATCTTTCATACAGCCAAATTGAAAACTGTACGGAGAGTGTGGAATACCAAAGAATTTACTCAAGAATTATTGAGATGTGTATTCCTGTGATGGTGCTTGGAGAAGATTACAGAAAAGTTATTCAGGAAGAAAAATTAAAGAGGAATAAAGAAAGATTACTGACTGGAGGTGAGAGAACTTGATCAATGAAGAAATTGCAAGAAAAACGCTGAATATGGAAGTGAAAGCCGGAAAAGTAACAGCAAAACTTCTTTTGACTTTACTCAAGAAACTGATGAAAGAGGCTGAGAAACTCGGAGGACTGGAAAAGCTCGTTAGTAGCAAAGGAAATGAAGTGAAGCTCAAAGATATGGTTAAAAAGGGACAGCTTGAAGAAATTCCGGTAGAAGAAGCAGAGCTTAAAGAACTTAAAAAGGAACTGAATCGGTATGGGGTAAAGTTTTCTGTGATGAAAGATAAAGAAAGCGGAAAATACTCCGTATTCTTTCAGGCAAAAGACATGAAAGTGATGGATAAAGCCTTTAAACACGTTCTTGCAGAATCAGAAAAGAAAACGGAAAGGAAAGAGTCCATTCACAAAAATATTGAGAAGTTCAAGGAGATGGCAAAGAACACTGTTTCTAAAGATAAAGTCAAGAATAAACAAAAGGAGCAGAGCCTATGATAGATAAGATACTAAAAGACATCAAAGGCTTATTCAAAGTGCAAGATAAGGCAAAGTTTCTAAAGCAGAATATTCCCTATCTTGCATTTTTCTATGTTGGCAATATCTTTTCTCATCATGTAAGAGCCTATACAGGCGGCGATGTGATAGACAAAATCTTTCAAGGAATATTAGAGCTTAATACCATGAGCTTTATTCCGAGTATTCATCCAACTGATATTTTAATAGGCGTGGGAGTAGTAGTTTTAATTAAATTTATTGTCTATACCAAAGGTAAAAATGCAAAAAAGTTCAGACAAGGAAAAGAGTATGGATCAGCCCGATGGGGAACGAGAAAAGATATAGAGCCGTATGTGGATGAAAAGTTCCAAAATAATATCTTGCTTACTCAAACCGAGCGATTAACCATGAATGGTAGACCGCCAAATCCAAAGTATGCAAGAAACAAGAATGTGCTTGTTATTGGTGGTTCAGGCTCCGGAAAGACGAGATTTTATGTAAAACCGAATCTAATGCAAATGCACTCGTCATATTGTGTAACAGATCCTAAAGGAACAATAGTCATTGAGTGTGGCAAGATGCTTGAAGATAATGGCTATGAGATAAAAATCTTAAATACCATCAACTTCAAAAAGAGTATGAAGTACAATCCCTTTGCCTATCTCAGAAGTGAAAAAGACATCCTCAAATTAGTGCAGACAATCATTGCAAACACTAAGGGTGAAGGGGAAAAGGCAGGTGAGGATTTTTGGGTGAAAGCCGAGAAACTCTACTATACGGCTTTGATAGGTTATATTTTTTATGAAGCTCCAAGAGAAGAAAAGAACTTTGCAACACTACTGGATATGATAGATGCTTCAGAAGTCAGGGAAGATGATGAAACATATATGAATCCCATTGATAGACTATTTGAAGCATTGGAAAAGAAAGAGCCTACGCACTTTGCGGTAAAGCAATATAAGAAATACAAACTTGCTGCTGGAAAAACAGCAAAGTCTATTCTTATTTCATGTGGTGCAAGGCTTGCTCCTTTTGATATTCAAGAGCTTAGGGACTTGATGAAAGAAGATGAACTTGAGCTTGATACTCTTGGAGATAGAAAGACAGCACTCTTTGTTATTATCTCTGATACGGATGATACTTTTAACTTTGTGGTGTCTATTATGTATTCGCAGTTATTTAACTTGCTTTGTGATAAGGCGGATGATGAATATGGAGGACGATTACCTGTTCATGTAAGATGCCTTCTTGATGAGTTTGCAAACATTGGCTTAATTCCGAAGTTCGAGAAGTTAATAGCGACAATCCGTTCAAGAGAAATTTCAGCAAGTATTATCTTACAGGCACAATCTCAGTTAAAGGCAATCTACAAGGATAATGCAGATACGATTGTAGGTAACTGTGATAGCACCTTGTTTCTTGGCGGAAAGGAAAAGACAACACTTAAAGAGCTATCTGAAACATTGGGGAAAGAAACCATAGACCTGTATAATACATCGGAAACACGCTCCAATGCCAATAGCTATGGATTGAATTATCAAAAGACAGGAAAGGAGCTGATGAGCCAAGACGAAATAACGGTTATGGATGGTAGTAAATGTATTTTTCAGCTTCGAGGTGTAAGACCATTTTTGTCGGATAAATTCGATATTACAAAGCATAAGAATTACAAGTTACTTGAAGATTTTAATAAGAAAAATGCCTTTGATATTGAGGAATATATCAAGAGAAAAGGGAAAGCAAAATTAAATAGAGAAACGGTTATTACAAGAGTGCAGTAAGTCTAAAGAACATAGATTTGCTGCTTTTTATTACTCAAAATCAGGAGGAAAGATGGTAAGGATAAGAAGTCCCACTAAGGAAAACTAAATAGCAAGAGTATCAGCGATTGGAAAAGAAAAAACTCCAGTCGCTTTTTTTATTGAAAAGAAAAGGAGAAATTTTTAATGAAGCAAGAAATGATTAACATCAATGCCAACTTATTGGCAGAACCAACTTTTTCAAGTTTTGACAAAGAGGGAGAAACGGTTGAAGTTGTAAACTTTACGCTTGTAAAAAAGTATGGGAAAGGCAAGGAATATATCAATTGTGCAGCCTATGGTGAAAAGTCAGAAACAGCAAAAGCCTTTGAAAAAGGTGATTTGATCCATATCTTTGGATACTTTAAGAAGCGTGAAAAAGATGGAAAGACTTACAAAAACTTTGTTGTGAAGTCATACAACAAGATTGAAAAGAAAGAAGAACACGAGGAGGAATAAATTATGGAATTTTTTACACAGGCAGTAAATGTATTAAAGATTTTAGTTATGGCAGTAGGTGCAGGACTTGGAGCATGGGGCGTTATTAACCTGATGGAAGGTTATGGTAATGACAATCCGGGTGCAAAATCTCAGGGCATTAAGCAGCTTATGGCAGGAGGCGGCATTGTCCTTATCGGATTAAAGCTGATTCCGCTTCTTGCAAATGTACTCAAGTAAGAAGAAAAGGAGAAATTAAATGTTTGGGATATTCGACAAGATAGAGGAGTTTTTCAAAGATCTTCTACTGGGCGGTATCCAAGCAAACTTAGAGTCCATGTTTCTTGACATCAACGATAAAGTTGGTGCGATTGCAACGGATGTGGGAAAGACACCGATGGGGTGGAACGGACAGGTTTTTAGTTTTATCAAAAGCATTAACGACTCTGTCATTATCCCCATTGCAGGGCTAATCATAACGGCAGTCCTTTGTATCGAGCTTATCAATATGGTTATGCAAAAGAACAATATGCACGATACGGATACCTTTGAATTTTTCAAATACATCATAAAGATGTGGATTGCCGTATGGTTAGTTTCTCACGCTTTTCAGTTTTCTATGGCAGTCTTTGATGTGGCACAGCACATGGTAAATAAAGCGGCAGGGGTTATCAATACCTCTGCCGTTATCTCCGGAGATCAGATAGTAACGATGGTAGAAGGCTTAAAGGATAAAGGTCTTGGAGAGCTTGTCATGATACTCTTTGAAACCTCGCTCATAAAGGTGGCAATACAGGTCATTTCTATTGTGATTATGTTGGTGGTTTACGGAAGAATGTTTGAGATATATGTTTACTCATCCGTTTCAGCCATTCCATTTGCAACTATGGGAAACAAAGAGTGGGGACAGATTGGAACAAACTATATCAAAGGCTTATTTGCCATAGGACTACAAGGACTCTTTTTAATGGTTTGTCTTGGAATATACGCAGTATTAGTTAAGACAATACAGATAACAGATATACACACAAGTACCTTTACGATACTTGGATATGCGGTTTTGCTGGGGTTAATGATGCTAAAGAGCGGAACACTGGCCAAAAGCGTATTAAATGCACACTAAAAGAAAGGATAGATATGATGAACAAAAGAAAAACAGTATTGATAGCAGTAGCAGTTGGAACAGGTATTTTGGCAGTGATGGATAGAATCAGGCTTCACAGCAAAGTGAATGACTTGGAAGAAAGAACAAAGGACATCGGTCGCTGCCATAATGATTTTTGCTTAATGCAGGAAAGATATAACAGAAGTACAAATGAACAGATTGCAAGTATTCAGGAAGAAATCGGCTCCGTATATGAGCATATAGAGGAGCTTTCAAAGGATAAAGAAGATGGGAGGTAAGTTATGGCGTATGTACCTATCCCAAAAGACTTAAAGAAGGTAAAAACAAAGGTGGCATTCAACCTGACAAAAAGACAGCTTATCGGTTTTACGATTGCAGGACTGATTGGAATACCAATCTATTTATTTATGCGAAAGGTAGTTCCAAATGATATAGCAGTCATCTTTCTCATTGTGTCCACACTTCCCATATTTTTCATCACTCTTTTTGAAAAGGACGGACTTAGCTTTGAGAAATATTTTAAGTATATTTACCTTCACAAATTTTATCAGCCACAAAAAAGAGTGAGGAAGGAGGTTTACCTTGAAAGACAAAAGAAAGATTCAGCAGCTAAAGTTAGAACAAAACCAAAAGAAGTTAAGAAGTCAAAAACAGGACTTAAAGCAAAATAAGGGAAAGTCTAAAAAAGATAGGGGCGGATTACTTGACCTTATCTTTAGGAAAGAGCCGAAAAGATACACAGTTGAAGATACCATTCCTTACCTTAGACTTTTAAAAAGCGGGATATGTCAGATTGATGAAAAGCATTTTAATAAGAGTATCGCCTTTGAGGATATAAACTATCAGCTTGCCTTAGAAGAAGATAGGGATTTGATTTTTAATCAGTTTGCAAACTTTCTTAATTCCTTTGATCCAAGTATCAGCATAGAGTTTTCATATATCAATCAGCTTGGTAGAAACTGAATCGGTTACACTAAACTAGACAGAATTTATAAAGTGTTCTACACTAAAGAAAACAGGAGAACAGATATGTCTAGAAAAATACGTCGCCACTTCACCGATGACTTTAAACAACAAATTGTTGACC
>SKEP01000010.1_pt1 | contig 129109 bp, 119 predicted proteins | sample 4826901 | NCBI WGS metagenome assembly SKEP01 (sample SAMN11008806, study PRJNA524170) | human gut metagenome | biome: Human fecal sample; material: Feces; isolation source: fecal sample from pouch patient p4, p43, p49, p54, p55 | host: Homo sapiens | place: Israel: Tel-Aviv | collected 2014-03-20
CTTTTATATTATTCATACAATAACAACTGGATGATTTTTCAAAGTCTGTACAACATGCTTATTTATACATACACACTTCTTTCAGTACAAATTAAAAGAATTGCATTTAAATTGCACCACCATTGTTGTAAATATCTTATCAGGCAGCATATCACTCAATAAAACAGATGTACAATGACCTATTTGATCGATACTTCACAGCCCAACTACATCCCCTTCCATCTTTTCATTGTCCCCCTCTTATATTTATCTCATAAATACTTTGTTATAACAGAAGCAATTTTTGAGTTTCACGCATGGTCTTATCCCTTCTTTCCTTTTTCATGTTTTGCTTCAGGAATATGATCGGGTGATCCTCTGTCACTGTTATTTTTATGGCAAATGAAGTAGCCGCAACAATGTCCGCTGATAATTGACAGACTTGTGCATCATGATATAGAAAAAGGTGCCATGTGTTAAAATTCTATAGGAACGCGAAGAAAATATCGCTCAGAGTGACATGCAGAAAGGCCGGGGCTTTTGTGATTGAGATGCATACATCATCATTATGGTTTGTATATGTTTTTTCATGGGCTGCCCCTCCTTTTTTTCGTATCGCAAGGGTATCACAAATGCCGATAGAAATACAACTAGATCTTCAAACCATTCTCAACTCCCCTATCAAATAAAAATGTCCAAAGATATTCTGAAAGACAAATCGCAAAGATGGATATATGAATACTGTATATAATGTGAACATATCGTGTATCCGGAAAGTATTTTAGACAACCTGCAGAAATGAACTTTTATTCATCGATATTTGAAAATCCCCTGCAGATCTTCTGTGTTTTCTTTCTGCTTTTCTTCCCCTCTCAACATGACGGTTTATACATATAACTGGAAATAATTATAATTCGCCAAATATGCAAATTCCCATAATACGTAAAGACCCCTGCAATACATGCAGGAGTCCGTTTGTTATATGAATCGCCTGAAAAAGGAATCAGCTGTTAATCTTCGTATTCTTCGTACTCTTCGTATTTTCTATCTGTTTCATCATAGTCGAATGCTTCCGCATAATCCTCACGCAGATCATCATCACGCAGTCGGCAGTTTCTCATGCAGCGGCGATACTGCTCACGGCAGCGGTCCTCACAGCTAGGGCGTGGCGGACACGGTCTTGGCGGGCATGGTCTCGGTGGACATGGTTTTGGCGGACACGGTTTTGGTGGGCATGGTCTTGGTGGACACGGTCTTGGCGGGCATGGTCTTGGCGGACACGGACGGTGATTGCCGCAGCCACAGCCATGAGAGTTTCCATTGCTTCCACAACCGCAGTCATTGTCATGGTGATGACAGCCGCAGCTGCCATGATTACCACCGCAGCCAGGACGGTAGGTGTTGACACAGGAACAGCGGGAACGGCTTTCCGTATTGCAGCCGGACTGGTTTACCAGAATTCTTTCTCCATTGCGTGCGCAGGAAGACCCGCGTCCGCTGTTGGAAGAACAATTGCATCTTGAGTTATACATGTAAGATTTCCTCCTTTATATGAGATTTCATCCATCTCAATCCACTATATGCAAATGTCCGATGCCCAACATAGGCGTATCACAATGGTGGAGGGAAAATCTGTGTTTTTTTCTTACCTGCTTTCCAGCATGGCGCGGAATACATCCAGTCTGGTATAGGCGTTGACATTAAACCGCGGCAGTGCATAGGAATCATCACTGCGTTTTGCTTTGCGGTTCTCATTGTATCCAAAAGCAAGGCGCGTGCCGTTATCCTTTAGAATTTTCTGTATTCTTTTATTATATTTCCCATACGGATATGCGTAATAGGTGATAGAGCTCTGCTTTGCGGCATGCTCCGTATCCCTTTTCAGCTGTTCATCGTTCAGCTGATCGATGCGAAAGCCATCCGCATTTTTATGATGAAGATCATAGGAATGTGAGAAATACTGCAGCACACGTTCATCCTGCATATCCGCATGGGAAGCATGCTGGCGAAGCTTTGGATCATAGGGACCGTGCTGCTCATCAATAGCCGAGCCAATCACGAATACCGAGCCGGTAAAGCCATAGCGCTTCAATACCGGCTGTGCAAATTTCGTCGTTGAATAAAATCCGTCATCAAAGGTGATGGCAATACTTTTCTCATCCAGCTCTTTCTTCCCCATCTTCCAGGCATATACATCCTCCAGTGTCACACTGTGGTAGCCCTCCTCCTTTAACAGCTGCATCTGCCGTTCAAAATCAGAGAGGGAGATCACCCACATGTTGTTCGGGAAGAAGGCCTGTTTATCAGCATCCGGAACAATATGGTGATAGCCGATAATCGGTATGCCGTCCTCGCGGTTAAACGCCTGCACAAGCGCATTTCCCGCATACAGCAATAGCAGGATGCAAAGCAGGATGACCGTTAGCTTTCTCTGACGCATAAACACCTACTTCAGAAACAGACGCACCAGGCGCTGCTTGCATGTTGTATAGGGGTGATAGCGAAAAGGCAGATCGATCCAGTTCGCTTTTTTTACGATACTCTTGCAGTGAGAGAAGGTTTGAAAGCTGTCATAGCCGTGATAGCTTCCCATCCCGCTTTGACCAACACCGCCAAAGCCCATCGCACTCGTTGCCAGATGAATAATCGTATCGTTGATGCAGCCGCCCCCATAGCTAAGAGCTGACAACACCCTGTGCTGATTCTGCTTCTGCTCGCTGAACAGATACAATGCCAGAGGTTTTTCCTTATCCAGAAGTGTCTGTATAACCTCATCCAGATCCGTAAAGGTCAGTATCGGAAGCAGCGGACCAAAGATTTCCTCCTGCATGATGGCATTGTCCCATGAGATATTCTCAATTACCGTTGGCTCGATTTGACACGTTTCTTCACGGATGGCTCCGCCCATACAGATGCTTCCCTCCTGCATGAGTGCACAAAGGCGGTCAAAATGCTTTTTATTGATGATTTTCGGATAGGTTGCACAATCCATGGCACTTCCCTGAAAAAAGGTATGCAGACTGTCCTGCAGATAAGCCAGAAACTCATTTTTCACCGATGCCTCTACATATACATAATCCGGGGCAACACAGGTCTGTCCCGCATTCAGGAACTTCCCAAACGCAATACGGCGGGCAGCCAGCTTCAAATTTGCGCTCCTATCTACAATGCATGGACTTTTACCGCCAAGCTCCAGCGTGATCGGTGTCAGATATCTGCTGGCCTTTTCCATGACCAGACGGCCGACCTCTACTCCGCCGGTAAAAAAGATATAATCAAAGCGCTGCTCCAGCAGCTCTGTATTTTCACGGCGGCCTCCCTCAACCACTGCCACATATTCACTGGGAAAGCAACGGCGAATCAGCTTTGCGATGATGGCAGAGGTTGCGCTCGCATAGGCACTCGGCTTGATGATGACCGTATTCCCTGCCGCTATCGCGCCAATCGCCGGCTCCAGTGAAAGCTGGAACGGATAATTCCACGGCGCCATTACCAGAACTACCCCATAAGGCTCAAACTGCGTCCAGCTTTTTGCTGAAAACTGTGCAAGTGGTGTATGAACGCGCTTTGGCTTTGCCCACTGCTCTATATGGCGAAGCTGATAGGTCAGCTCACTCAGCACCATACCGGTTTCGCTCATATACGCTTCCATATCGGATTTATTGAGGTCTGCGCGCAGAGCCGCATGAATTTCCGCTTCCATGTCGCGAATTGCTGAACGCAGCTTCTTCAATGCATTTCGGCGTATTTCCAAATCCTTTGTTGCCTGCGTGCGAAAATATGCACGCTGTTTCTTTACCAATCCTTTGATTTCCATACCATCACCTGTTTCCTTTGTTTCTGAAATTATAGCAGAATTCCGCCTGCTTGTGTACCTTACGGCTAAAAAACCTCTGCTGCTTTTCATAACCGGATTCCATTCAAATCGAAACATACACCGCGATATGCATTGCCGCAGTATCATATGTATGAGGCACTTTAAATTTCTTTTCCTTAATGAGTATTTATAAGGAATGCATACCGCAGGCCACCCTGCTGGAACACGATGCTTTCATTCCTGCTGCTTGGAAGTTTTGTTTACCATGTGCCTTACTCATTTCCTTTGTCTCATAGCTTATCGCTGTAATTCACTGAAAAAGTGATATTAAGCTTATAGATTATGAAGGTAACGAAAAATTTCACAAATTTACATTTCCTGCTTACAAATAGAAATAAATACAGTATAATGGAATCGAGGTGAAACGTTATGAGAGGAATTTACAATTCAGTAACTGATATAAGAAGAAATGTCTTTACAGAAATCGCCCGCCTTGCCTATGAAGGCGGAGATTATGCAAGCAGTATTGAAAAGCTGCCATTTAAAATTATCCCGGGAGAACGTGCTACTTACCGTGATTCTATTTTTCTGGAGCGTGCCATCGTTGGTGAGCGCCTGCGTCTTGGAATCGGTCTTCCTGTAAGAAGAATGGATGAGCATTCTTCCCTGAGTGATGGTATTGAAGAGAGTGCCATCGCCGAAAAATATTACGATGACCCACTGGTAAACGTTATCAAGTTTGCCTGCAATGCATGTCCGGAAAAGACGGTTGTGGTAACCGATACGTGTCAGGGCTGTCTGGCACATCCATGCAAGGAGGTATGTCCAAAGGATGCGATCTCTATGGTGAACGGAAAATCCTACATCGATCAGGAGAAATGCATCAAATGCGGACGCTGTATGGATGTGTGTCCATATGGTGCAATCAATAAGCTGGAGCGTCCTTGTGCAAGAAGCTGCGGTATGGATGCCATTACCTCCGATGAGCTGGGTCGGGCGGAAATCGACTATGATAAGTGTGTATCCTGCGGTATGTGTCTGGTGAATTGTCCATTCGGTGCCATTGTCGATAAGGGACAGATTTTCCAAACCATTCATGCGATGAAGTCCGGTAAGGAGGTGATTGCCGCGATTGCCCCTGCCTTTGTCGGCCAGTTTGGACCAACTGTCACACCGGAAAAGGTAAAAGGAGCATTAAAGGAGCTTGGCTTTGCGGATGTTGTTGAAGTTGCAATCGGTGCTGACCTTTGTACAGTGGAGGAAGCTGAGGATTTCCTGAGTAAGGTACCGGCTGAGCAGCCGTTCATGGCGACCTCCTGCTGTCCTGCATGGTCTGTTATGGCGAAAAAGCTGTTCCCGGACTTCAAGCCGTATATTTCCATGGCTTTGACTCCGATGGTACTGACCGGACGGCTGATCAAAAAGCAGAAGCCGGACGCAAAGGTTGTCTTCATCGGACCTTGCGCCGCAAAGAAGCTGGAAGCCAGCAGGAAAAGTGTGAGAAGTGATGTGGATTTTGTCTTGACCTTTGAAGAGGTAATGGGGATGTTTGAAGCAAAGGGAATCAATCTGCCGCAGGTCGAGGCAGACGCTCCATTTGAGGAAGGCACTGCCAATGGTCGTGGCTTTGCTGTCAGCGGAGGCGTTGCCAATGCGGTGAAGCAGTGTATTCAGAAGGAGCATCCGGACAAGGAGGTTCTGATCGATTCCGCTGAAGGTCTGAAAAACTGCCGCACCATGCTGATGATGGCAAAGGCTGGAAAAAGAAACGGCTATCTGCTGGAGGGTATGGCATGTCCGGGTGGCTGTGTAGCCGGTGCCGGAACATTGCAGCCGGTAATCAAATCCAGTGCTCTGGTTAAGAAATATACAAATGATGCAGAAAAAAAGCTTGCATTCGAAAGTGAATATCTGGATAACCTGGATTTACTGACCAAAGAATAAACACATAAAAAAATAAAACAGACATCCTGTACAGCAATTCGAGGTTCTTTCTTACTTTAGGGTGTTTGCAAAAGGGGAGACTTCAACTTGTATTGATAACTGCAATAGTTGGAAGTCTCCCTATTTTACGTTTACCTGCAATCGAGAAAGAACCCAATTCGCTACAGGATGTCTTTTGAAAAAGGAAGTCCTTCGTGTACAGGGGCTTCCTTTTCTGACGATAGTATACTGTTCACCTTTAGAATAAGCTAAAGTGATGGACTTTCAGGCTGTCCTGCACTTGACCTTTCTGCGAGGATGCTGTAAGCCGTTTTTCAAATTACATATACCTGAGAATCAGCCTGCCGCTTCTTTGATATCCGGTGTGATTTCCACATAGACATCATCATAAATATCCTGCAGGGAGCTGCTCAGCTGCTTCTGTATAGCCGCAAGCTGCGTCACATTGATCATATTGGTATCGTTGCGGATGTATATTTCCACCCAAAGCTTTCGTCCGGTCTGTATGATATTATAAAAGGTTGGTTCATAGGAATACCGTTCGAATTCATGATCCGCCAGCCTTCGAATCCGCTGTGTTACATCCTCCTCAGGCGCAAACAGAATCAGACTGCGAAATGCATCCTTCATCATACGCCATGGCTGCGGCAGCATGATCATCGCAATGACGATGGCGATAATCTGATCCACATAGGGAGACAGCCACGCAAGCGAGGTATCGGCCAACAGGCCGGCACACAGAAACGCAGCGGCAACACCGATGCTGCTGCACACATCAATTTTCCAGCCCAGCAGCTCCGCTTTTATCAAAGGAGAATCGACACGGCGATTCATCACCAGTAAGGCGATGAGTATGACAGCGGACAGCACTGCCAGAAACAGCTCAAACCAGCCAATCATTCCCTGATCCACATGATTTCCGCCATTAACGATCATCTGTACATTACCAACGATCAATCCAATAGTTACAGCTGCCAGAAAACCTCCCTTCATCAACAAAAAGAAGGACTCCAGCTGGGAGTAGCCATATGGCTTGCGCTCCGAATACGGGCGGTACAGCAGCGGTACAAGAAAGACCATCAGCGCAAGGACAACAGCCTCCGCACCGTCATAGATACTGTCCATCAGCACCGCCTGTGAATTTGTATAGATTGCCATCATGACCTCGATTACGGAAAACAGAATTCCCGCAGCGACCGTCACATGCAGAAGACGCTGTTCATAATTCATTTTTTCTTTATTCATAGTATATTCAGCCTCACTTTTCCATAAAGAAATACCCTTCTCTATTGAAACGGGCCCGGCTGTATATATTGTTTGGATGTACGCTTTTTTCTTTTGTCCGAGTGGACAAGCATAGTTTCACAATCCTTTCCTGTTTCCATTGTATCGCTTTTTGTACTGCATTACAAGGTATGCATTCACCTTCCATATATGAATTTATTGTATTTTGCTTACTTTTTGCTTATACTAAACAGGAAAGTGAGGTCAGATATTATGGAAAATTACGGATACTTTCATGTTGCGTGTATTACGCCTGCTGTTCAGATTGCGGATGTGGAGACCAATCGAAAGACCATGCAGAGACTGCTGCATACCCTGCGCCCCGATATACGGCTTGCGGTGTTTCCTGAATTGTCGCTGTGTGCTTACACCTGTCAGGATCTGCTGTATCAAAATCTGTTGCTGGATGATTGTCTGGCAGCCTTGAAAGCACTGCGGGATGAGAATGAAAGTGAAGCCATCCTTGCAGTCGGTCTTCCCCTTCGACAGGGGAATCATCTGTTTAACTGTGCAGCGTTTCTATATAAGCATGATATTCTCGGCATCGTTCCCAAAACCTATGTCCCGAATTATAATGAATTTTATGAGAAGCGGTGGTTTTCAGACAGTGAGCAGCGCATGCTGGATACGATCAGTCTGTTTGGAAAGTCTGTACCCTTCACACCGAATCTTTTGATTCATGATGAAACAAGCGGCGCTGTAATTGCCGCCGAGGTGTGCGAGGACCTCTGGGTGCCTATTCCCCCATCTACCAGACATGCCGGGCATGGAGCCAATGTAATCGTCAATCTGTCTGCCAGTAATGAAACAGTCGGCAAAAGCGAATATCGCAAGGCGATAATCACAACACACAGCGCCAAAAACATGTGCGGCTATGTCTATACCTCGGCAGGTGTCAGTGAAAGTACAAGCGATCTGGTATTCAGCGGACATGACATCATCGCAGATAACGGCACCATCATTTCAGAATCCGAAATACTGGAAGAGGAACACATTCTCTATGGGGAAATCGACCTGGAAAAATGCCGCAGTGAGCGGCTGAAATTTCATACAGCGATGCAGATTCAGGACAGCTGCACCTATACAGAGGTTACGATACGAACTGCCCCGATTACGCAGCCGTTGCAGCTGATGCGTGACATCTCTCCTTATCCGTTTGTACCAGGAGAGGAAGCACAGCGCAGCAAACGCTGTATGCAGATTTTGCATATGCAGGCTGCCGGACTTGCACAGCGATTGAAGAAAATTAATTGTACACAGCTGATTATCGGTATATCCGGAGGTCTGGATTCCACGCTAGCGCTGCTCGTAGCACATATGGCGTTTGAAAGGCTCGGTCTCAACAGCAAGGGTATCCTTGCAGTAACCATGCCGGGATTTGGCACCACAAGGCGAACACGCGGCAATTCCCATAAGCTGATGGCTGCCCTGCATACAAGTGTGAAAGAAATTTCCATACATGATGCATGCGAGCAGCATTTCCACGATATCGGGCATGACCCGAAACAACTGGACATCACCTATGAGAACACACAGGCAAGAGAGAGAACGCAGATTCTGATGGATTTAGCCAATACATACAACGGCATTGTCTTGGGTACCGGTGATCTGAGCGAGCTTGCTCTGGGATGGTGTACCTATAACGGAGATCATATGTCCATGTATGGTGTCAATGCATCCATTCCCAAAACACTGGTACGCCATCTCGTAAAAACATATGCGCAGGAAATGCGAAAAACAGAGAAAACAGATATCGCTGATGTATTGGATGATATTTGTGCGACACCGGTTTCGCCGGAGCTTCTGCCACCGAAGGCAGATGATGAAATCGCACAGATAACGGAGGATGCCATCGGCTCCTATGCATATCACGACTTTTTCCTCTACCACATGCTGAGAAATCACTATGCCCCTGCCAAGATACTAAAGCTTGCAGTGCTCGCCTTTCCACAGGAAGAACGTAAGGTTATCCTTGATACCATGCGGATATTCTACCGTCGCTTCTTTACACAGCAATTCAAGCGAAACGCAATGCCGGACGGCGTTAAGGTAGGTTCCATCTGTCTTTCCCCGCGCGGTGACTGGCGTATGCCGAGTGATGCCAGTGCAGCGGCGTGGATTAGGCAGGTGAATGACCTGCAATAGACCCCGTATTATCAGATATTTACAATTCGCAGTGATATGGTATTTAAAAAAATGCCATACCATAAAAAGGTTCAAAGCAATCCATTCACGGACAGCCTTGAACCTTTTTCACAATCCTGCTGTAACACATCATCTATCTGCATTCTGCCTGCATATATAGGCCTCGAAATCCTCCACACACAGTGGCTTGGAATAATAATAGCCCTGAATTTCATCACAGCCATGCTCCTTTAGGAACACAACCTCATCCACCTCTTCAATTCCTTCTGCCACACTGTGAATACCAAGCGTCTTCGCAAGACTCAAAACGCCGCCGACAATATCTCTGGCACGCTGCGTATTGCCGTGGTTAGTCTGAAAGAACACCTGATCCAGCTTGATGGTATCGATGGGAATATCCTTCAGCATATTCAATGAGGAATAGCCGCTTCCAAAATCATCCATGGAAATACGGAACCCATAGGAACGCAGCTCCTGAATAATGGCGAACAGCTCCATGCTGCGATCAAAAATCACACTTTCCGTTATTTCTATTTCCAGCTGCTTTGTGGAAACGCCGTTGCGCTCAACAATTTCGAGTACACGCCGTGCAAAGCCGGGGCGGAAGATATACATTCTGGAAACATTGATGGAAATACGCAGCGAGGGATACGTTTGCTCCCACTTCTTTAAGAGCTGACAGACTTCATCCATCATATACATGTCCAGCTGTTCCAGAAATCCGTTTTTTTCAAACAGCGGGATAAAGGCCATTGGCGGAATCATGCCGAATATCGGAGAATCCCAGCGCACCAGTGCCTCCGCACTGTGGACAATATCATCACGCAGTGTAACCTTCGGCTGCAGAAAGACCTTAAATTCCTTATGCTGCAATGCCTGCTCCATCTGCCCCTCCAGCCGCTTCTGATACAGCATCGTATCGTACATCTTTTCACTGAAGAAGGTACAGCGCTGTTTCTTTTCTGCCTTGCCAAGCATCTTTGCATGCATACAGCGGTCATGACATGGAGAGAACTCACGATCCGTATTCTGGAGCAGATATACACCGGCATAAAAATCAGCCTTAAACTGTTCCCGCTGCTTTCGCATATCCTCCTGAACCGCTTCCATCAAAGCAGCATAACGACTCGCAATGCTATCCGTATCACGCATTTTCCACAAGACGATAAAACGGTCTGCGGAAATCCGTGCACAACGCTCATCCGCACTGCAGTTTTCCTCACACAGCCGCATGGTGGTAATCAGCAGCTGATCACCGCCCTGATAGCCATACAATTCATTTAACAGCTTGAAATCACTGACGTCGAACTCAATCAGTGCATAGCTGTCGGCCTGCCCTTTATCCAGCAGCATCTGAACGTCCATGCGAAATTTATTGTAATTATAATGGGAAGTCAGATCGTCATAGAATACCACCTTGTCAATTTTCTTCTCATTGCGCACTCGTGACATATACAGATAGCATATGATGCCGCTGAGAACCAGAGCTACCAGAAACCAGGTAGCCGCCGCTATGACAATGACATTATTGATCTGACTGGTCACAACGCTTACCGGAACAACGGAAAACACATACCAGTTGTTATAGCCCAGCGGTTCATAGGCGAGATAGCGGTCTTCATTGTTCATCGACTTGAATTTTACAATACCGCTTTCCTGTTTTTTCAGCTTCTCCGTACCGAAATCATCGTAAAAGCTCAGCTGCTTGAGATTGTGTACGGCCCTGCTGGCGGTTTCACTGTTCGAATTAAGGACGATATTTCCTTCCTCATCCCAGATGGAGCTGAAGCCCTTGCCGTCATAAATTTCCATCAGCAGCTTATCTGCCACATCCTTTGTCCTGCTTGCCGCAAACAATACATTGCGGATACTGCCATCCTCTGCGCGAACCGGTGTGGCAAACACATTGAGATCATACCCCCCGATTTTATCATGCAGGGTATTGGAGAAGGAGGATTTCCCCTTCAGGGCTTCTTTGAAATATTCCCGGTCCCCCACATAAAACAGCATTCCGTCCGTTGTCAGACAGTTTCCCTTTTCATCGGTAATGCCGTAACGCATAAATTCACTGTTTGCACTGGCACTCATCAGTGCCTGAAGCAGCTTTTCCGTATCGGTGGTATGCTCATTCTGCAGCATATAGGATATGTTCTCCAAGGTTGACATATGATCATGAATCCGTATTTCAATCGCGGTTGTAGTAGAAGCGGAGATTTCCTGAACATTATGCTTCAGATCTGTAATCAGACTGTTCCGAATGCGATCGATATAAAATCCTGCAATGCAGGCAAAAAACAGAAGACTGAGTGCTGCAAGAACAATCGCCTGTTTAATGGATCCGTGTTTTTTCATATTCAGCTTCCTCCCTTCTACTAAGTTTATGTATATTATATTTTTATGAAGAGTATAAATTCCCTTTTTTTGTTACATTCTTATTATAAAGTCATTTTCCGGCATATACAACTGAAATTTGTCCATCTGATGAAAGGAAATCTCATTTTTTATCAAAACTGGTAAATCTTGTCTTTTACAGACAGGTAGCACATGAAAAAAGGTGACTGTATTCCTTTTTGATTCTTCTTCGCTAACAAGGACTGTAACATAAAAGAAGAAGTATCGTTCCTAACATTCTTAGAAACGATACTTCTTCCTGTTTTGTTATACTTATATCCTAATCAGATGAATCTCTGTTTGAGCAGCTCTTTTTCCATAGTAAACGAATACAAGCTCTCTTCAGAACAGCTCAGCGCTGTTATTTACAGACTTATAAGCTATACAAAGGATTAACTATTTGTACTTAACAATAATGCGTTCATCTCTTGTAGTTTATGGATGCCTACCGCCTCCCTGTGGCCCCTGCAGCATACCTGCATTTCCATACGTGGACACCACATCATTCAGCGTCATGGATGCCAGCAACGTACCGCCCTTTGCGTTTGTAAAGACACCATTTTTCACGGAGGATGCACTGCCGCCTACATAGATATCATAGGTACTCCCTTTCTTCAATGTCCCCGTACTGATGACCACATTCTGCCATGCCTTCACCGAAGACACACCCAGTATGATTTCGCCATCTTCATCCTGCACATACAAAATCGTTTCCGCAGGTTGTGTACTGTCTGTACGAATCATAAGAGAGGGCTGTGTACTGGAGGTCGAAGGAGCCATCGCCATATCACTGCTTCCCACTGCAACCAGCGTTCCCCCGTTCATCGCAAAGCTGCCATCATAATCCAGTGCCCCGTTGCCGCCGCTTTCAGGCCCCATGACAATCAGGGTACCATCATTCATCACAATATCCTGATTGCTGTCCACACCATCTCCATCAGCGTCTACATAAATGGTTCCTCCGTCTATGGTAAGCAATGGATTCCCCAAATCACCAGCCGCATTGATGCCGTCATCACTCGCTTTTATCTGAAGTGCTCCACCCTTGATTTGAATGGTATTCGCCTCCATTCCTTCATAGGACTGTTTGACCTGTATTGTGCCATTGTGAATCGTCAGCGTATCATCCGCATGCACACCGTCATCATCACTTGACAGGGTATAGGTACCGCCTTTGATATCCATACTTCCATTGGCATGCAGGGCATCATCATGAGAGCTGATGGTATAGCTTCCCTTATACAGTACCATATTCTTAGCGGCCTTGATTCCCTTCTGGCTCTTTTGGACTGCTTCATCATGATCATCAAATTCTCCCCAAGGCTGTAATGCGGAGCCGGTGTCAACCCTATTAACGCTTCCCCCGCCGCTGGTAACCGTAAAGACCCCGTCGTAAATCGTAAGATCTCCTGCACTCTGTAAACCGTCCTGCTGTGCTTCAATAGCAAAGGTTCCCTGATCAATGCTCAGATTTCCCTGTTCCTTTTCATTGGTTGTCACAATGCCGTCACCCTGTGCCTTTACCGTGTAGCTGCCTTTGTAAATAAGTAAAGCGTCCCTGACCTTGATTCCATCGTTCTCTGCCGTGATGTTCAAATTTGTATCTACCAGCTTCAGCGTATCCTTGCACTGGATACCGTTTTTATAAGAAGCTGTGATGTTCAGTGTACCGCTGCCGTTGATCGTTAAATCATCCTTGGAAAACAATGCCGCACTTGGCTCTTCTTTTTCATCCACAGTATAGGAGGCTGTATCCTTCAGGGAGCTGGCAGTGCCCTTAGGCAGTGTGATGATGACCTTATCCGCCTGCTTCACATATACCGGTGCACTGTTTTTGCTCCTGATATGAGCATTATCCAATACGATGCGAACAACGGCAGCCTTGGCATCCACGACAACAGAACCGTTCTTCAGTGTGCCGCTCAGCTGATACGTGCCGGCCTTTTTTATCTTCACATCACCGCTTTGCTCATCCAGTGAAATTTTTTGTGCATCATTGATTTCCGTATCGTAGTCCTCTGCCTCCAGAGAAAGAGTGCTGCTTTGTTTCACCGCAGAAGTATTTGTGTTAACGGCAGATGTGGTGTCCTCAGTATCCGAATCACTTTGACAGCCTGCCAATACAAGTGCTCCGGCCAGAAAGGCGGACATCCATGCGGCTTTTTTATAATTCATTCTGCATCGCCTGCCTTTTTGCTACAATTACATTCAGATTGCCATTGCGGCAGCGAATGTCATCCACCATATGCTTTTCCTGTTTTACTTCCTTCAACTCCACATGATAGGTCATTTCCAGCATGGCGCCAAGCTGTATCGTTTTTACGCGGACAAGCTCAGCACTTTTACAGTAGCTTTGCAGGATATCGTCAAATACCTCTGTATAATCCAGATCCTCGGGGATCACGATTTTCAGTTCCTTATACAGCTGCAGATTGTTCGGCTGCAAAAGAGTAAACAGCAGCCATGCACTCATACTGACAACAATCGTCATAAATGCCGCAAAGCTGACATAGCCCATGCCGATTGCCAGTCCGATTGCCATGGAGAAAAAGATGAACAGTATCTCCTTACTGCTGCCCGGAAGTGAGCGAAACCGTACAAGACTAAAGGCCCCGACAACGGCAATTCCGGTTCCCAGATTACCATTGACCATCATGATGACAAACTGCACAAGAGCGGGCAGCAGTGCCAGTGTGACAGTAAAGCTGTGAGAGCAGTACCCAAGCCTTCGATAAAACCATGCAATGATCAGTCCCAGACCAAGTGCACTCATGCAGCACACCACGCCGTCCAGGATCGTCAGACCCTGTTCCAGATTTAAGATGCTTGTAAACATAACAGTTCTCCTTTTTCTTTTTTATAAAATACCTGTCCCACCTTGGAAAAGGATGTTGGGTACAGCCGCATATCCGAAAGTACGCTGCTCAGCCACAGCGGATAACTCCTTTCAGCCTTGATTTCCAGCAGAATCATATCTCTGTGAAACAACTCTTCATTGCTTTCGTGATCGTTTAAGGACAGATGGTCAAACCTGCTTCGAATATGGCTGTCCATCGTGATGCGCAGCTGCTGTTCCTGTTTTCCGACATAGGAAATACGATCATATGCCAGAAAGATTCTAGGCTGCACCTGATAATGGTACAGCGTATAGGATAGTTCCTTTTCAATCTGACTAGCACTCAGATAGGGATTGTTCAGAAACCTGCGGCATTCACCATAGCTCAGCTGCATTCTGCGCTTGCAGACTATCTGTGCATATTTGCGTTTGATTTCCAGATATATGGGTTCCTCTTCACTGCATACCGGTGTATAGCTGCGGATGCGCAGCTTCTCCTTAAAGGGCGGCTTTTCAATGGAACGGTGGATAAGATCAAACTGCTCCGTATCCAGATAAAGATTGTATATGGTGCTTGCCGGATAAATGTCCTCTGTAATATATGGTTGGATGCGCATTACAAAGCTGCGGCACTGATCTGCATCCAGCAAATATTTTTTTTCAAATCTCTGTATAACCTGCTTCATAGATATCACCTCGGTCATAGTTTAGCAAAGGTGAACGGATATTTCATGATGGTGCCTTGAAAATTAAGTGAAGTTTTCAATGCTTTTTTTTAAGAAGCTGTTACAATAATAGCAAGAGAAAAAAGGAGAAGATTATGGACGTATTTCAACAAAAAACAAAGATTCTGCAATATGAAACGGTACAGGAGTTTCTGAGGGATTTCACCTTTCAAAAGAAGGATTACATTTTAGCAAGCCGCAGTATTTACGAAGCATTCTTTCGCGATTCCACCGGTAGGGCTTCTATCGCCTTTCACAGTGATTATGGTCAGGGAGAACCCGATGATCGCATGCTGGATGCGATGCTGAAAGATATGCGGGAAAAACAGCCTGAGCGTATTATTGCAATCGGCGGCGGCAGTGTGATTGACTGTGCCAAGCTGTTTGTATTGGAAGGAACTGCCAGTGCTGAGGATATGTTTCTGCACAGATGTACACCGGAAAAAAGCAGGGAGCTGATCGCCATACCGACAACCTGCGGCTCTGGCTCTGAGGTCAGTCGGATTTCCATCTGTGAGCTTACATCACTGCATACCAAGCTGGGACTGGCCGTCGATGCACTGTATCCGGATCAGGCAGTTCTGATTCCGGAGCTGCTGTCCAAGCTGCCGTTCTTCTATTTTGTAACAAGCGGCATTGACGCTTTGATTCATGCGAGTGAATCCTTTGTATCCCCTAAATCCAATGCCTATACCCGCATGTTCAGTGCGGAGGCTATTCGCCTGCTGCTACATGGATTTCAAGTTATTGCAAAAGAGGGTGAAGATGCACGCATGCGACTGTTAGGGGATTTCATGCAGGCCAGCAACTTTGCGGGCATCGCATTTGGCAATACCGGTACAGGTGCAGTACATGCCCTCAGCTATCCGTTATCGGGAATCTACCATGTAACACACGGGGAAGCCAACTATCAGTTTTTCACAGCTGTATTCCAAACATATGAAGCACGGGAAAAATATAGTGTATATGATATAAAGAAACTGTTTTCAGAAGCTCTTTCCTGTTCCATGGAGGATGCCTTTACCTGTATGGAAACACTGTTTTCCACGCTTCTTGCACGAAAGCCGCTGCATGAATACGGTATGAAGGAAAGTGAAATCAAAAGATTCACAGACAGTGTAATCGAATCCCAGCAGCGCCTGCTTTCCAATAGTGCAATACCTCTTTCAAGAGATGAAATTCACTCTATTTACAAGGCTTTATTTTGATTGTGCTGGAACAAATGACAAAACTGCATATAAGCATTTGAAAAAGCATTAAATAGATTCATCTGTGGAAGTCCGCATTGTCTGATAACAATAAGTTGACGAAATCACAAATGTCCGTTGAAGCAGTGCTGCTGCATCATGCAGATTGGAAAGATTTTAAAGCTGTGATCTTGACTCCCCCCCTCTGCATCCGACATGATGCCTTTATCAATATTAAGAAAAGGTGGGAAATGATACGCTGCCTAGCACACAGTATATGCAAAGCTATCCACATTGCCGCCTATACGATAAACAAAAGGAATCAAGCTCATTTTTTACGATGTACTTGATTCCTTTCCTTTTTCGCCTGTTAAATCCCTTGTTTAATTTTCAGCAAGTGGAAGTCACTGCGAATCATTTACTAATCTGATTTTATCCGTATCTGCATCTGTGTTAATAGGACCTAAAGCATGCAGTCCTGCTTTATATGCGGCTGTCCCCATTCATTTCTGAGCATCCTCTATCTTCATATTTTTCATGGTAACCACTTCCACAAGCAATGTGATTCCACCCATAGCCAAGTAGCCTGCAAGTGCCGTATTCAGCATCACAATGGATATGAGCGGGATTATCAGAAAAACAGCAGCAGCAAGTATATTCAAAACACCGCTTGCTATCACCCAGCTGTAATCAAAGATACCAAAAAAATGCAGCTTATTGGCAAAGGTGATTTTATTCACACCAAAAATCATCAATAGAAATCCAAACATATAGGCAAAAACTGATACCGTGATTTCCACCGGTGAGAACAGCAGAAGCATACCGATCACCGTATTCAGCACAGCACCAATCAGCGTTCCCCCATCCCGTAAAAGAACCGGCATATAGTAATAATCCACCAGCTGATACATTCCCAGTGCAATTATCACAAGTGCGGCAGCTGTCTTCAATGCCTGCTGCATTGGTACTGCGGAATGCATACACAAAACTGCGCAAACCAGCATGCAAAGACTTACAACGGCACCAAGCAGCCTTACTGATTTCAGCTTGCGGTTCCAGTTCTCACTGAATACACGTGCAAAATCTCTGGATTCCTTCATCATTTACATGCATCCCGATTTCCGACATTCCCATACAGTACGTGTCTGCACACACGCAAGCGCTCAAGCATTGGCATATCCTTCGGTATTGTAAGGACAGTTTTCTCTTTATCCTCCTGAATATCGGAAAGCTTTTCCTTCAGCTTATGCAGAGGCAAAGAATCCAGGCGCTTTTCCATCCTTTTCATATTGCGATAATCCTTCACAAAGGAAGCCCCGACACATTGAGCAGCAGCTCCACCAATGGTACAGATACATTTCCAACCCTTTTTCATTTGGCATTCCTCCTATCCTGTCTTCATTTTAACGCTGCCTTCCTTACGCTTCCATATACAGAATCCCGTATATGTCAAAATCGGCAGCACTAATTTCAGAAGCAGCATTGACAGCTGCTTCCAAAAATGCATAGAAATGCTGTGCGAATAACAGCAATGCTTATTGACAGATGCATCTGCCGATACGCTACAGCTATTTATACAAAATAACAACAGAGCTAATTTTCAGTATTATTATTGACATATGCAAATAATTGACGTATGATAACATAGAAGGAGCTGATAAAATGCCACGACCTTGCAAGAAAAAATGCGTGTCCTCCATACCGAGCTATACTGCTTTCATCCATACAGATGAGCCGATTCCCGCAAGTCATATCCAAATGAGTGTAGAGGAATATGAGACCATTCGTCTGATTGATTATCTGGGATGGAATCAGGAGGAATGTGCAAAGCAGATGCAGACCAGCAGAGGCAGCGTGCAATCCCTGTATAATGAGGCAAGACGCAAGCTTTCCCGCTTTCTCATGGAAGGCAGTGCAATGGTGATAGCCGGCGGCAATTATCAGCTGAACCTTGCACAGAAACCAACAGGAGATGATAGTATGAAAATTGCAGTTACGTATGATAACGGACAGGTGTTCCAGCACTTTGGACACACACAGATGTTTAAGCTTTATGAGGTTACAAATCAGGAAGTCACAGCAACCAGACTCCTGGACACCAATGGTAACGGCCACAGTGCGCTGGTCACCCTGCTGAAAGCAAATCAGGTGGATACACTGATCTGCGGCGGTATCGGAGGCGGTGCGAAGAATGCACTTGCGGAAGCCGGTATCGAGCTGTATGGTGGCGCATGTGGTGATGCAGATGCACAGGTTACCTCCTTTCTGAACGGCAATCTGCAATACAATCCGAATATCCAGTGTTCTCACCACGGTGAGGGACATACCTGCGGAAGCCATGAGGGACATGGACATTCCTGCGGTTCTTCTCATCTATAGACCATAACAAATACACTCTCACAAAAGGACTGTGCATCGCAAAATGATGAAATTTCAGCTAACAGAAAACCATCAAATGCCAGCACAGTTTTTTTCTGTTCTGATGATGATTATGACTGTTCAACATCTGTCTGCGCCAGCTTGCTTCTGAAGTCAGGTATCCGCGCTTCTATATTCACCCATTGCATTTGGATTTTCTTCTCCATTCATACAGATCATACAGACATAAGGATGCCTGTAATTCGCAACAGCTGCAAGTAAGGCTTCCAAGCGTCCGATATATCCATGCCCTAGAAACACTATAAGGATAAGCCTATGTATCCTGCTTCTGCTCCCTCTACCGCATATATACCGTTACACGCCCTGCCATAAAACAAAGGGTTCAACATCCTGAAAAAGGCTGCAATCATCATATTGTGTTCCAATAGAAGAAATGCTGCATCCTGTAATGAAATGGGGAGGTACCTGCTATAACATCTATTCGAAAAACGCAAGGAACCATGAGCGTCGTTTTGATACAGTATTGAAAGCGACAGTGTCTCCACCGCTACTGTGAATTTCAAAACGCGGACGCACAAAAAAACGTCTTTGAAACAAGACGCTGTCTTCTAAATCATATGGAGGAACACGCAGTCAGCAGCCATTCAGACAACAGCTGCAGGCTGCACTCCTTACCCTTTTACATCATATCCGGTGTCTGTGATTGCCTGTATAATAGCGGCATCATTGATCCGCTGCGCATCATACTCCACATTGACAATACCGTCTTTTGCACTTGCCGAACAGGCGCTAACGCCTTCCATGCCTTGCAGTGCCTTATTTACACGCTGTTCACAGTGCTGGCACATCATACCTTCAACCTGAAATGCTTTTTTCATAAACTCACTCCTATCTTTACCGTTATCATAGCATACTTTCATCAAAATTTCCTTTTTTTTACTCTGCATACCATCTGTGTCATGGTACCCATTGGACAGTATACACACCATGTCCGGGGTTTATACACCAGCATGGTGAGGATGCCCAGCATCGTGCTTGTCAGCATCAGACTGTAAAAGCCGTATGCAAACTGCAGTATCCAGTCCGGTGCACCGGACTTTACAAACCATGGAATCCGCACAGTCCATAAAAGTGTGATGGAAGCGGATAGCGGCTTTCCCTGCAGAACAGCATAGCTCATATACAGCATACTGGCAAACATTGATAAAAAGAACAGCAGAAAACCATAGCGAAACCACCTGCTTCTCAGCCATCCAGGACAGGCTCGCTGTGCAGAAAACCGATTTCCCAGACGCTGCATAAGCTGTCCCCGGCCGCAGTAATGATTACAGTAGCTCTTTTCTCCTTTTCCAACAGCCAGCAGCAGCGGTACCAGAAAACAAATGAGTCCCAGCCAGGCAAACAGAATATGAAACAAACCGAGAAACAAATACAGCAGGGATGCAATCCAAAAATAATCTGACCATTTCTTTTTCATGAATGCACCTCAATAACGTTTGCTGGACAGGCCTTACTGCATAGACCGCAGCCTACACAGCGCACAGAATCAATGACTGCGTAACAGCCATGCGCAATGTGTATCGCCTGACGGGGACATGTGACAAGACAGGTTCCACAGGCAACACACTCTTTTTCTTCTACAAAAGCTTTTTTCAAAACAGCTCCTCCTTCTGCCTGTATTCAGTATACAGAAGAAGCTGCCGTTTTACCGTGACTTTGTCACAGAAACAAATCGTTACTCTTTCTTGTCACACAGGCCTTATGCAGCTTTCTAACAGAAACCGCCAGCAACAGCTTATTCAAGCTGCGGGCATGTACAGGACAAACAGCGACGCAGCGCATACAGGATATACAACGGTCTGTGTCTGTTTTTTCCGGATGCTTTATCGGGATCGCCTGTACAGGGCATTGTGCGGCGCACTGCCCACATTGCATACACGATTGATTTGCAGAAGGCTTCAACGGAACTCCGTTATAGGGCTTATACGGATGGTTTTCCGTTACTTGCAGCTCACATGCCGCATCCTTTTCCAAATGCTCCCGTATCTGATGGGCAAATACATTAAGCTCCTGTGTATTCTGTGCATCGGGACGTCCGGCTCCATACTGATACATGATGGAATGCTCGGCAACAGCCGCGATCGCGGCACGGCACACAAAGCCGCTTTCCTGTGCACATTCCTTCATCTCCAGCAGAGTATCCTCATAGGCACGGTTGCCATAGCTGCATACCAGAATAGCAGAAGCATGATTTCCCTGTATGACACGCAGTCGCTGCAATGCTGTTTGTGGTGCTCTTCCTCCATAGGAAGGCATAGCTATGATGCAGGTATCATCCTCTTTAAAATAAGGAAGACTTTTTGTTACCTGTGGATCACAAAGGTCGATACAGATACGTTGTTCTTCCTTCCATTCACGCTCCAGTATTTCAGCAATGCGCCTTGTTCCGCCGCAGGGACTGAATAGAATCGTATAAAATGCCATGATAAAATCTCCTCTCCTTTCAGGTATACAGATGCATTCGGAAGCAAGCCTTCACAATCTTGGTATAAGCATGCATACCTGAACCCTTTTGTATCTTTCTCCATTATAGAACGATGGGCGGTGTGATTCAATACGCCCTGCCGTTTTTCCTTCACTGCCGGAAAAAGTCACTGCATAAAAAACCTGCCTCCTCAAAAACTGTTTTTCCCTCCTTGTATGATTACACACTTATCCTAGTACAGGAGCTGTAGGACAGGCTGTATATTTCAGGAATGTGATAAAGTCACTGAAGTTTTTGTTCGCCGGTAGTATGCTTTATGCGTAAGATAAAGCAAGGAGGTCATGATTATGACAATACATGTAACAAGCGGGAATTATGAAGAGGAAATACTGGACAGCACAGAGCCTGTCCTCATTGATTTCTATGCAGACTGGTGCGGTCCCTGTCAGATGCTGAAGCCGGTCATCGAACAGATCAGCGAAGAGGCGGAACATACAAAAATCGTGAAAATCAACATTGATGAAGAGCCTCAGCTGGCCGGCATGTTTCAGGTTATGAGCATTCCAACACTGGTATATATGCAGAATGGCTCCATACAGGGAAGTGTCAGCGGCTATCACAGCCTGGAACAAATCAAATCCTGGATTGGGGAATAGCATGCTGTTCTTCAAACAACGCCGAAAGTAGAAGCAAATTCCATGAAGGAAGGCATGGTGCTGAAGCATAGTGAAAAATGCAGGAGATCTAGCGTAACCTCTAACTCTTGATTGTTTGTACAACACAGTTTCTCTGCAAACATACTGCCATGGAGCAAGTATGATGAAAAAGCAGTACATGGATATGCATCACTTACCTTCAAAGCATAGCTGTCCGTACTTCTACATTCATGAAAAGATAGGGTATCATATTTCTTTCTTATAGTAAAAATACCTTCATCCTATCGCTACAAACGCGTATCAACTTCTTTACAGTGGCATGCAGTCTATCTGCATGCTTTTCAAGCATACCTAGGTTTTTATATTTTACACTTGACTTATAGTGAACTTTAAGTTGTATAGTAAAGGCGTATGAATCTTTATATCAATCATAAAGGAGGAGTTAGGATGAAGAAAGCACTAATTGCATATTTCAGCGCTGGTGGATCGAAATTACACTGGTATAGTCAATGTAATCAGGCATTCCAGACAAGCTCTATTACGGAGCTGCAGTTTTAATACGAGCCATTGAAACTGCACTTTCTCACAATCAGGTCATGCATTTGGCGGCTATGGCAGTTCTCTTATATAAACCTCTGCATCAGGCTCTATATGAACATATACAAGAAACCGTAGAAAACAGATTACATCACAGTAACGTAATCCACAGTCTGCGTTTTTTTATCTGCAGGGCTTATGGCAGACATACAGATGATATCCGTATGCTCATATCCCAGTAACTATTACCAATCATATACGTTCAATCATCGTTCAGATAGACTTCTTCATGATACTGCTTTTCATGAAGATAGAGTCTTTCTATCATTGGCGATCCATTGATATAGCTCCATCTTTGAATGAACGTTGGCCTCACTACAAATAACCTTTCATTTGGAAGCTGGCTATAGGCTTCAAAGGACGATGGAAAATGTTGTTGAAACAGTCTGCAAAAGTCCTCATGCTCGATAGGTCGTCCGATTTCCTCACAAATTCCTTCAAGCTGAATATTGGAGAAGCATAATGCAACATTTGGATTTCCCTTTATATCCTGATATTTACGCATTTCTTTATCCGTTTGAAAGTAAAGGCTTCCCTCCAGAATGACGAAACTCATTGTTCTAGCGGAAACCTTGTTGTTAAGAGAAGTCGCAAGTACCAGTTTGGCGTGATCCCCGATTTGTTGAAATATCTCTGTGTATTTCTGCTGATATTTATTCTGCATAATTGCCTCCGTTTCCAACTGCGTACAGTCACTGATTTTGATACAGATCATACCGGATCAGATTATTTAATATAATCAGCTTATCACGCCTTTCCCTATCGAATCACTCCGCCGTGAAAACAGCCCTCATATATTTTCTGCGTCTGATAAAATATGCTTTCATGACCTTGAAATAAACAGATGTCTCCTACTACTTCTGAAATATAGGTATATTCTCCTTTTCTGTACATAGCAGGTCCCCTATAGGGTCTTTGCGTATCGACAAGCATAAGTGCCTCTTTCAAAAAATCACCATGAAAGGCTTCATGTAAAACTGTTCCGTAATAATTCATACTCCAGCAGGCCTGAGCATCCCTGTAAACCAGCTCCTGACCGGAAAAACAGGAAGCGCCAAAGAATGAATCTCGGTATGTATATGGATTTCTGGAAAACATATAGTCATGGGAGCCTTGTCTTGTCCCTTCCGTTTTATTTTTCCGCGCCGCATAGGTTGATCGCTTGGCAGTTACTAAAAATTCCGCAAGGGCTGTTGTGTGAACCTGATGTGAACTTTCACATATACAATCATCATCCTTAACCAAATGATCAATCGTTACTCCGAATAACCGAGACAAATCAATCAGATATTCCAAACTCGGCAGAATCGTTCCCTTCTCCCATTTTGTAATCGTTTGTCTGGAGACACCTAATCTATCAGCTAATTCTTCTTGTGTCATCATATTCTTTTTCCTATACTCTATCATTTTTAAATGAAACATGGACTCGCCTCCCTGATAGATCTATCATATCATGTCTTTTCCGGTTATCCTAGAAACTATCGTTTACATTTTTGCTACACATGAGTACTCTGCGTCTCTCCAGAATGCAATAACAAGGAATCGGATATGTTTAAAAAAAGAGCCGGCACCATACTGATTTTTGCCGCTCTCCTTATACCCTGCTTATGTTTGACCCAAACAACTACGGGATTCTTCAGCTAACACAGATTTCTCATGCTGATTCTTTTAACCGCTTGAAATCGCCTGTTTTCATCATTTCCTACTATACCGCATTCGTACTATTACCCTGATAGGATGAGAATCGCATGCTTCCCTACCCAAAAAGTCAATCAATACGTATTCATGATTTGCTGCATGCGTGAACACTACACAAAGATACATCCCTTATGATATAAGAACGCATGTGTTACCTTTCATATCATAACGGTCTTATTCCCACGCAATTTCAATCGGCTTTCCTTCCTGAAAGACTGTCAGCTTTGAAATATCATGCCGCCGCAGAAATTCCTTTCCCTCATCAAAATGGTAGGCATAGGCTTGCGCTTTGTGCGCATCCGAGCTCATGGTAAACATCCTTCCTCCCATCTGTATATACCAGTCCACCACGATTTCATATAAAGGCAGCTGTCCATACTGAAACATACTGCGGGTATTCAGCTCCAGGGCAATGCCACGCTTAATCATTTCCGGAAATATTTTCTCCATATACGGATGTGCAATGGTGAGAAATGTATCGGTATCAACATCCTGTATGCGACTGACATAATCGAAATGACTGAGAACATTGGCTGGAATACCACTGCGCAGCGCATCGAGCATCTGCTGGAAATAAGAACGCAGAATATAGATGATATCATGCTTTTTAGCTTCCTCATCCATATAATCAAAGATACCGTTCTGATGTATACTGAGCAGGATAATATCAAATTGCTTGCATTGCAGCCAGGCCATAAGCCGTCCATGATGTTTTCTGAGCCAGCCGATTTCCACACCTTTCAGAAGTCGGATGTCTGTATTTTTCTGCAAATTCTCAAGATATAAAGAATAGCGGTCATAGTCCATCCAGCTATCCATGAAATGGTTGGCGGAATTTTCCAAATCCACGTGCTCGGTAGTCACAAAGCAACCATCCGCATGCTTCAGATAGTCAGACAGCTCTGTTTGTGAATCAAAGGAAAAACTGGAATGGACATGCTGATCGTAATAGTTCATAGGTGCCTCCTTATTCATGTATATTCCTTATCGTAAAAACAACATGAATTCTCTATCTGCATTCTAGCAGAATTATTGCAGAAAAACAATGAAGATAAAAAATACCAAGAAAACTTGTCATTCATGTTGACAAGTAAACTTGGTATGATATACTTAAGTTACCAAGTATACTTGGCAAGAAAGGCGGAATACCCTATGAATAAAGAAGAGATCCTCGCAAGGAGCAGAAATGAAAACAAAGGCATGGATATTATGGAGCTGCAAAGTCTTGAAAAAGCAAGCAGAATCGCAGCACAGGTCGGCATGCTGCTATGCTGCTTTGTCGCAGTCATGGAGGTCGCTGTAACCGGACAGGTCAGTATGGAAAGCTGGCTGATCTATTTCGGCATACTAAGCACACTGTTCCTTATGAAATACCGCCTCATGAAAAAACGGCATGAGCTATTTCTTTCCATTTTTTATACTGCACTGTTCCTCATGTTCCTCGTTCTGTTTCTGTGGAAGCTGTTATGCTGAAGGAAGAACTGATTCTACGCAACCGGCTGAAGCAGGCCCGTACCGCTATGCACCTATCCCAGACACAGCTGGCAGAGCTTGTCGGTGTTTCGCGCAACACCATCAGCTCCATTGAGACAGGACAGTTCAATCCGACCGCCAAGCTTGCTCTCATCCTGTGTATTGCCCTCGAGCAGAAATTTGAAGACCTGTTTTATTTCGATGAAGCATGATATTGTTTATATTTTTTTAAAAGCAAGGTGACAGAAGCTTTTCCACAGTATTTCGTGTCGAGGTTCTACTCGATGGTAGGCAAACTTAAAACAGGGAGACTTCTATACTATTGTAGTTATCAATAGAAGAAAGTCTTCCTTTTGCATATACCCTAAAGTGAGAAAGAACTCGTGTTGAAACGCTTTTTTTATAGTGATTTTAATTATATAAAGCAACACGTGTTTTGTAGGATAAAGCAGCATGTATTGATCTATTAGGTAAACGATGGTATACTGTTATTGACCTATCAGGTAAAAACAGATAAGGAGGATATATATGTCTGCAATAACGCCACAGCTTCAGGAACAGCGAAAAGCAGCGCTGTTGAACGCTGCATTGAGAGAATTCGCAGAGTACGGCTATGAGCAGGCTTCTACAAACAGAATCGCAAAGGAAGCCGGACTTTCCAAGCCGCTTATGTTTCACTATGTTGGTAATAAACAGCAGCTGTTTCTCTTCGTTTATGAATACTTCTTCGATCTGCTCAATAAGGAGTATTACAGACAGCTGGATTGTACAGAGCCGGATGTAATCAAACGGCTTCATGGTGCATATCGGTTACAGCTGCGCCTGCTGTATGCATATCCATGGGTATTCGATTTTTTCAAAATGTATGCGGGCATGGATATCCGGATATTTGATGAAGACCTGCAACAAAGGCTGAAAAAGTGCAGGACGAAGGACTGTACCGATTTGTTTGAACAATATGATCACAGTCTGTTTATATCGCAGCTGGAGGAAGCCGCATGCATGCAGATTCTCTATTGCTCCTGTAAAGGGTTTGGTGATCTGATGCTGGATAAAATCAGAACAATGCAAAAGGAAGAGCTCAGCTTTTCTTCCGTCGAAGAGGATTTACATGTATTTTTCGAGGGTCTGCGCAGACTTATGTATAAGGACTGTGCAGCCGAAGCTCCCCATGCCTGCAATGAATAAGCCGATTCTTATGCGTTTTCCGTTAATTGGCGAATGGAATACGCCCAATACACCGGGAAGCCGCATCCCCAGTCATGGCACAAATGCGCTGGGTACCAGATACGCCTATGACTTTCTGCAGCTGAACTGGGAAAAAAGAGGGCATCCCTGCTATCGCTCCCATGTCCTTTCGTATCTATTATTCGGTGTCGCATTATCTTCGTGCTATTGCTATGGATTGCCTGTGTATGCCCCATGTGATGGAAGGGTTGTATATGTGATGGATGGCTGCAGAGAAAGAAAACGCGCCTGGTTTTTCTCTGATGCCCTGATGGCTTTTAAAAACAGTCGTCGCAGGCAGAACCAAGAAATATGTGAAATCAGCGGAAATGCCGTAATAATCCAGTATACGGATACGGTCTATGCCGCCTTCTGTCACCTGCAGCCGAATTCGATTGCGGTGGCTGTTGGACAGTATGTCAAAGCAGGGGATTTTATCGGCAGCATCGGACACAGTGGCAATTCCATGTTCCCCCATCTTCATTTCCAGCTCATGGACAGTGCTGATTTTCTGCATGCGAACGGGCTTCCCTGCGCCTTTACCCAATATGAGGTGTTGGAAAACGGACAATGGCACACTGTATACGGAGGTATCCCCACAGCACAGCAGCGGATACGCTATGCCCCGGTAGATGAATACGTATAAAAGCCGCTTTGGAATCTGCTTCCTCAGCGGCTTCTTTCCTGTATGGTAACATGAATGCTGTCTCCCGGCTGCTTCCCAATTTTTGCGCGGATATCCTTGCGCACACCTAATATATGGCGGACAGTCTGCATGCGGACAAGGGAGCCATCATACGCCACATTGTCAAATGTCGCATGTACGCAGACCCTCCCCTTTTGAAATTCTTCTTTTACATCCCACGGAAACTCGATATAGGCACCATCGATACCATCAACCTTCTGCAGCACGGCATCAAATTCATAGACTTTAGGATTCATTTTGCACACAGCCTTTCCTCTTTCATATCCTGTCCAGCTTTACAGCGCCCATACACAGGATATTCCTTGTTCTATCCGAAACAGAGAAAAAGGAAGTTCCTCGGTAAGGCTTTTTTACGCATAAGACGATTGTGGCTCCATCTTATTCCAGATGCATGCAATGCATGGAATAGCCTCCTGCATCCCTTACCGTAATGAAAGCTTTTTACCTGGTGAAATTCCTCTCGTTAAACATTATAGATAGGATCGATCTGCTTCAATTCCTTGAACGTATCGATTTCCACGATATCCTCCTGACGGACAGGCTTTACAATGACCTTGTGATTGGACAGCTTTTCACGCAATGCCACCTCATCCCAATACTTTTCCTTACCTCCCGGCATTTTAAACACCTCTTCGATATCCTTCGCCATTTTCTCTCCATCCTCCTTATTCCAGAAGGAGATTCCCACCATCTGATGACAGTCCTTGCCACCTACGGCAAGTCTGCTGATATAGCCCTTTCGGGTATAGAAGCACCAGTCATCGGTAACGTCCATTTTAATACCGCAGTAATTCGTCGTATATTCATATTTGCGAATAATTTCCGGATTGTACAGCAACAGATCGCTTTCCAGCACATAGGCATTGCACATCATATCCTTAATCAGATAGGCACTGGAAATATTATTGGTTTCGTTAAACAGCGGATTCTCTATGAATTTGATTTTCGGATATTTGTGCAGGAGTACGTCAAACTGCTCTCCCAGATAGCCGCGCACGATTGTGATATCCTCGATCCCTGCAGCCACGACAGCATCCAGCAGGGTTTCTATGATGCGCTTTCCATGTACCAGAACAAGCGGCTTGGGTGTATTCAAGGTGATCGGAACCATGCGGGATCCAAAGCCGGCCGCAAGAAAGATCGCCTTCTTCACGCGATAGGGCTCCAGTACCTCGTAGCCCTTGAGGGTAACATCGTACATAGAGCTGCCTCTGGTTTTGATCACCTCGCTGTCCTGCAGCTCCGTCAGGGTTTTATTGATGACACCGAGAGAAAGATCCAGCTTTTTTGCCAGTCTTCTCTGGGTGCATTTGTCGTTTTGATGGCGTTCGATATACACAAGGGTTTCAAACTGATTTAATGTAAGGTTCATATACTTATCTCCTCTTTACAGCGCTTTTATCATTATAGCAGAGTACAGCGGTTTTGCAAATACTCGAAATACACAGGAGAAAGCCTCCCGCTAAGCCTCATGATCCTTGATCAGCTTTCTTTTCACCACATATACAAGCAGCTTCACAATCAGATTGACAAGTAAAATCACAACAGAGATAAAGGCGGTTGCCTCGATCAGTGACTGCGAATCAAATTGCGGTATCAGCAGCGAAAGCGGCATGTTGCGAAAATTGGCCAGAAAGGATACTGCGGATATCGTCACCATGGAATTGACGAACAGATAGCTGAACATCTCTACAATGGTTCCCTTTGTGCAGGGAATGTAGACATCCTTCAGCATACGGAAGCGGGAAATGCCCATTGCTGTGGAGATATCCTCCAGATTGCTGTGAAACTGCTGGAGCGAATTGTATGCCATCAGATAAGGATTGGCAAAGAAATGCGTGATGTTGACGAGCACCAGAATTGCAATGCCGCCATACAGAAAGCTTCCCTTGTAAAAGAGCACATAGCTCAGACCGAGAACGACACCGGGTATGGCTAGGGATATCATGGACACCAGATGCAAAACACGGCTGGATAGCTGTGATGCATTACGGGCTGTCATAAAGGCTGTTAAATAGGTCAGACAGACGCCGATCATAGAGGTCAGCATTGCAATCGCCAATGAATTTTTCAAATACATGCGAACTCCCAGATCCATCGCCTGCGTAATATTGTCCAGTGTCAGGGAAAGATCAGTTGGATAATGACGGACAAAGGAAAGCACGGCAAAGGTGATCAGCGGCAAAGAGAGAAAAACAACCGTGGCAATGCATACGATATGGGCGATGCGGTCACGCTTCGCATTCGGCGCAATCTGATAGGAGCGCGTAACCGTGGAGCTGCTGCTCTTGTTTTCATTTTTCAAATCAAGCACAAAGGCGATAACTGCAGGAATCAGCAGCAGGATTCCGATGATGGCTCCCTTCGAAAAATCAAGCAGTCCGATGACCTCACGATACATATATACCGGAAGAGTGATGGATTTCCCACCGACGACAAGTGGTACACCGTAGTCGGTGAATATCATCGTGAAGACAGAAAATATAACGCTGATCAGCGGGCCCTTGATATTGGGCAGCGTAATGGTGAAGAACTGCTGGCGCTTGGATAAGCCAAGCACGCTGGCAGCCTCATAGGTCGTGTAGTCCTCATATTGAAAGGTATCGTTCAGCATCAGAAAGGCAACCGGAAAGGAATACAGAATGGAGCCTAAAATAATACCGACATAGCCGTATAGGAAAAACCTCATGTGCAGCAGATTGGATATGATGCCGTTATCTCCGAACAGCAGAACCAGCCCCATCCCATGTGATATGGAAGGAATGAGCATCGGCAGGGTGAACAGCATTGTGAAAACGGAGCGGTGCCGGATATGGGAACGGTTCATAAACCAGGCGAGGACAAAGGCCAGCGATACGGATAACAGGGTTGCCAGAATGGTGGTGCATAAGGAATTGATCACCATTGGCTGAAACTGCGGGGATGTGAGTACCTTTTGAATATCTTTCATATCGATATGTATCAGCAGGGTGATCAGCGGACAGATGACAAAGAAAAACAGAAACAGGGCCACAAGGACACGGGAGGCCTGATAGCGTTTATTGCTCATAGACCTGTTTTCCTGTACATTTACACAGACTTTCCAGCTTACCGTCCAGATGTGCATTGACAAAGCTCTGAATATACCGGTTGGCCGGATGGTGGTAGATAGTTTGCGGTGTGTCGATCTGCTCGATATTTCCCTCACTCATAACCATGATGCGATCGGACAGATAGAATGCCTCCTCCTGCTCATGGGTAATAAAGATCATGGTGGAATGAAAGCGTCTCTGAATGTCCTTCAGCTCCTTTTTCATGACCTCGCGCATGCTCACATCCAATGCGCTGATCGGTTCATCCAGCAATATGATTTTCGGATTCAGCGCCAGTGTTCTTGCGATTGCCACACGCTGCTGCTGTCCGCCGGATAACTGGGAGGGGCGTTTTTCAGTCTGATCGCTCATTCCAATCGCATCCAGTGTCTGCAAGGCGATTTTTCGACTTTCCGCTTTTTTTCCAGGGCGCAGCTTCAATGCATATTCCACATTTTCCAATACGGTCATGTTGGGAAACAGTGCATAGTTTTGGAATATGATTCCCATATTTCGCTCACTCGGCTTGAGGTGGGAAATATCCTCCCCGTCCATCAGGATTTGCCCTTTGGTTTGCTGTTCCAGTCCGATCAGGATTCGCAGAAGGGTTGTCTTGCCGCAGCCGCTGGGTCCCAGCACACTCAGAAATTCCCCTTCATGCACAGTGAAGGATATCGTTTTCAATACATCCTTGCCATCAAAATTTTTATACAGATCGCGAACGATCAGCTTCTCTTTTTCTAATACTTCCATAAGTCCAGCAGCCTTTCTTTTTCATGTATGTCCTCAATACCGCTCATATCGGCATATGGGATGTGTGTCGGATAATTTTGTATCGTATTCTTCTGATTTTGCAGGATAGCCTCCGGTGAGAAATGCTCCTTATCATATAGCAGAAAATCGTTGATGATGAAATCAAACACCCTTTGTACATCGGGATCATCCGCATGACGCTTCATCAGACCGGTGCCCGTCAGAGAATAGGGGGAGCCTTCCTTTGGATAGATAATTTTAAAGGGAGAGCCGGTGTTAATCTGATTGACCGCCTGAAAGGTCAGTCCCAGCCCAATGCCGACCTCACCCTGAATGAGCAGCTTGATTGGTCCGCTGCCGGATTCCGTAAACTGCTTGACATTGAATTCCAGCTTGTCAATATAAGCCAGTGCTTTTTCTTCTCCCATGGTGTTCACCAGATTTTTGAAGAAGAAATAGCCGGTGCCACTGGATTTCGGATCAGGCATGGCAATCAGATTATAGTATTTGCGATCCAGCAGATCCTCATAGGTTTTCGGTTCACTGAGCTTATGCTTTTTCAAGACATCCGTATTGATGATTAAGGCTCCTGCCTGCCGTTCCCAGGTCACATACGCGTTGCCATGATCCTCGGGTGCCAGACCATTCAAATACTGCAGACGGCTCTTTCCCTTGATATCCGCCAGCTGATCCTTAATTTTCTCCATGTAGGAGGTTTCCAGACCAACGACGATATCCGCATCGCTTTGTTCCTGCTCCACAGATATCTTTGCCGCAGCCTTGGCGGTGGATACATACATGACCATCACATGCAAATCCGGAAATTTTTCATTCAGCTGCTTCTGCAGCTCCTCTCCACGGAATTGTTCCATGGAGGAGTAGACGATAATCGTATGCTGTTCGTTGGATATGCTTACGAGTAAAGCCATGGTGATTACAATCATGGCAAGAATCAGCTTTTTCATACACCTCAACCCTATCTTTGTTCATGTAGTACCCATTTTATCACATTAAGAAAACATTTCAATCTTATTTTCGCATTTCACTATTACAATTTTGCAACAATTCCAATGCTATTTGAACATATTGCAAGTTTTGTATAACCCTTTTTCCCCTGACGTATACTAGAAAAAGGAAAGGAGGAGTTTCATGAAGCATAAACTGCCGATTCTGCTGGTTATCTGCATGCTACTGCAGCTGGGCGGCGTACACGCTGCGGAAAAGGAAGAACGGCTTCTCTTGATGAGTGATGATCTGGCGTGGCTGATCGATGTACGCATCAAAGAGGATGACAGTCTGCAAATCGGCTTTCTGCCTGCGGATCTGCTCGTACCGATCGCCTGTGCACAAGGCTATGCTGCACCGCTGTCCAATGTAAAAATGGAGACAAACCGGGAGTGTATCACAGAGAGTGTCGGTAATTTTCTGCATGTCGATTATGATCACAGCATCTATCTGCATATGAAAACCTTCAGCAGGGATGTCGGGCTGACACTGCCGGATACCGGATTGAAAACAAGTGGCGAGCTGGTGGATTTCATGCATAAGGCAAGCGATAAGCTGGAAATGTCGATGCTGTTTCATTATAAGAATTATATTACCAGTGATCTGTCCGCGATGGATTATATCCGATACTATCGCAGGCTGCATGGAAAAAAGCTGAGCATCACCTACGCATATATGAATTATATGGATATGGAGGATGCCTCGATTCCTATGGATAATCAGCTTCATGTGCGAAAGAAATAAGCATGCCGTTGAAAGAAGCCTTTCCAGTATGTACACGATATTCAAATCAGGCTGCCGGTATACGGCACAAAAAAGACTTATCAAGACCAGACCTCATGCCTGGCTGTGATAAGTCTAATTTTATTTTTATGTGCTTACCTCCGCATTGGCTGCGCAGGTTACAGACACTGTGGATGCCGGTGCACATAGTCCAGTATATTTTCATAATCCTGCAGAACATCGATTTCCGACCAGTAGTGCCCTGCGATATCCTGTACCGGAATCTGCTTCTGCGGTATCATGGAATACAGTGTATTCTCCCACCAAAGCTGATAATCACCTTCTTGGACGAGCAGCTCCAGCTGTTTGCGAAAGCAGGCGATCTCCTGCTTCTGTATTTTGGCAATTCCGACATATTCACTGGTCCGCTTTTCTTCCGGCATATCTTTTCCGAAATCCTTCAGATATCCGTTTACACAATGGAAAAAGTAATCACCGCTTAATCTGCGGGAGCTGTCTGCCAGTAAAACGATTCCACGCTGATCCGCAAGCAGAAGGTCAAGAATATCCTGCTGCCAGAAAACATCCGCATTCGCAAGCAGAAGATCCTGTGTTTCATCCAGCTGTTCTCTGGAAAACCAGAGGGATGCGATGCTGTTGGTAACCCTATAAAACGGATTTTCATAAAACGTGATTGGATAATCACGGAGTGCTTCCCTGATCAGATATCCTTTAAAGCCCAGACAGATGCATACCTCCATATGATTGTTCAGCAGCAGCTCGACCGTATGACGAATCAGAGGCCCGTTGCCGATATCCAGCAAACACTTCGGTTCATTTGTTTTCGTGGCGATGCGGGTACCCATACCGGCTGCCATTAGAATTGCTTTCATTTTCCATACTCCCTCAGCCCGTCGCACAGGGCATCATAATCACACAGCTTCAGATTTCCCAGATGCCCCACACGCAGCATACGCTCCCTCATTGCTCCTCCGCTCGGGGTCAGTGTGATGGCATAGTTCTTTTTCAGAAACTGATAAACCTTCTGCGCATCACCGTCAAACAGCAGTGGAGTCAGGGCGTTGCTGAGAGGAAAGTGTGGAAGCTGTATTCCCAGCTTTTGAACTCTGCTTCGAAAGTAGGCAGCACGCGTTGCGATCCGCTGCTGTTCAAGGACAAAGCCATCCCCCTGTAAGTGCTGCAATCGCTCATGAAGCTCCATAAGGATACCCACTGCCGGTGTGTTGGGAGTCTGTCCCCTCTCCATATTGCGTGCATGCTCCTTTAAGCTCAAATACAGGCAGATATCATCTTTGGGCTCGACCATATCGCGATAGAAGGATTCCTGCAAAACCACCATGGACAATCCACAGGACAATGCCAGTGCTTTCTGAGAGGAAAGAATCAAGACATCGATTCCCATTTGGTCCATATCCAGTGGATCAGCCATAAAGCTGCTGATGGCATCCACAATCAGATACATATTCTTTGCTTTCGTAAATGCAGAAAGCAGCTGAATATCATAAAGCTGTCCGGTGCTTGTTTCATGCAGATTGACAAGCAGGGCACAATATTCATTTTGAAAAAAATCGTCCAGGTGTTCCTTTCGCAATGCCTCCAGCTCCTGCAGACACAGCTCATCATAGGGTATCCCGTAAATTCTGCACAGCTGCACAAAGCGCTCGCCAAAGCTCCCTCCGCGAAGTATCAGTACCTTGTCCTGTCTGCGAAAGCTGCAGGCAACAACCGCCTCCATTGCTGCACTTCCGCTGCCGCACAGAAACAATGCTCTTCCTTTACGACAGCCGCATAAGGTCAGCAGCTGCTGTTCGTTTTCCTTCATGATGGATGAGAATTCATCATTGCGAAAGTATGGCAGCTGAGTACCGCTGACCTGTAATGTTTCAGGATACATCTCAACAGGTCCCACTGTGAACAATTTCATAGTATCATCTCCAGTTATTTGTTCATATTTTAGATTATATTATGCATATAAGAAAAATACAACTGAATTTTTAATCATATTTCGTTCATATTCTAAAATGTATTGCTCATTTTGAAACGAACAAAAAGATTTGGACAGATTCTTTTTCATTCCCATCCTTTGGATATTTTGATTCTATGGTACATGTACAGAAAGAAAAGCGCGGTGTCTATTTAATCATATGTATAGGACTGTAATCAGCTACTTTTATCAGCTGTGGTCCGTCAGCTTGATTCGCCTGTGTTCTATGAGTATGTTAAAAAGCCATATTGGGGAAAGGTTCTAACTCGATTGTGGTTAAATTTTACTAAAGGAGAATGCAATCCTATCGTAATTTATCAATAAAATTTGAATTCTCCCTTTTGCAACGAACCAAAAGTAAAAGCCTGTGAAAATCCCTGTTTGCTGTTTTCTACAATATTTTATAGTGCTTGCGCCAATCTCGATATTCTTGTTTTAATCTCCTGTTTCTTCATAAACATGGGAGGTTATGATTCATGTAGGTATAACAAATCAATCAGTGATATGATAACGTGTGCTCCTTTCTGTATGAGTTTACTGCCCTACGTAATTTCGTTTTTGCCCTTATCTATGCTATTATCTGCAATTAGATCCGTGAATAGTGACAAATCTTCCAAAAAAAGCTATAAAAAGGCAAAATGCCTATTGCAATTTCTAAAAATTATTGTATAATATTAAAGCAACATGTTTCAAAAAGAATATGTTAGATGGTTCCGTAGCCAAGTGGTAAGGCAATAGACTGCAACTCTGTGATCATCGGTTCAAATCCGATCGGAACCTCCATTTTTGTTGGGATCGTGGCGAAATAGGCAGACGCAACGGACTTAAAATCCGTTGGGAGTTAATCCCGTGTGGGTTCAAGTCCCACCGTTCCCACCATTCAGAAAAACAGTCCTTGAAAAAGGACTTTTTTTATATAAATACTATGGAAGTGCGATGCGCACTATTTTCAGGGAACGGTGGACGATTCAGCAAGAAACCTGTCTTATACAGTCTTCACCGCATACAACCTCCTTCACCTTATTGTGCTGACTGAAAATGTGAATGAAGGAAAAAGCGACACAGTGTTTTATGGAGGTATCTTACATGCAGGTCCTCCCTCATGAAAACAATAAGCACCTGCTTCCAGAGCAGACCACCTTCAAAGTGGTAACGGATACACCTGAAAAAACATAGGAGAATGATAGTATGAGCAATCTGTTTGATTATCTTACATGGAGAAATGATTTAACGTTTTCAAAAGTTCCCTGCTGTGCAGTGGATACCCTCATATGCAGCTGTCTATCCTATCTGCGACTGCAGCCGGTGTTTGCCAAACAGGATATGCTCTATGTCAAGCGTGCTTCTGAAATTATAAGGGCAATAAATCCGGAGGAAATTCACTTCCGCGTAAAGGAAGACCTGCAGCTGCTGCATAAAATGGCAGAAGGCAACCGATATGGGAATGTAATACTATGCGGATATGTCGACCATCTGGATCCCTCTATGGAAAAACAGTTTTCTGCCCTCACCTGTCTGCTGGAGGATGATGTCATGCTGATAACCTATCGCGGAACAGATAATACGCTTGTTGGATGGAAAGAGGATTTTAATATGACCTTTCTGGACACCATTCCCTCCCAAAAGGAAGCGGTACAGTATTTGGAGGCGATGGCAATTGCATATCCCGATCGGCGTATAATCCTATGCGGGCATTCCAAGGGTGGAAACCTTGCGGTCTATGCAGCTGCATTTTGTTCTTTCGCCATACAGAATCGGATACAGCGGGTATACAATCACGACGGCCCGGGTTTTTCCGCAGAAACGCTGCAAGCAGCAGGCTATCGCTCTATTGCACAGCGTATAGAAACCTTTGTTCCACAATCCAGCGTTGTCGGTATGCTGATGGAGCATGAGGAGCATTATACTGTGATTTCCAGTACACAGATTTCCCTATGGCAGCATGACCCCTATTCCTGGGAGGTGCTTGGTCCTGATTTCGTACGACTGGATGCGTTAGATCGCCAGAGCATCGTTCTGGACAGCACCATCAAGCACTGGATCAGTGAGCTGGACCGCTCCCAGAGAGAAGCCTTCACGGATGCTGTGTTTCAGATACTCAGCAACACCAATGCCGCCTCCTTTAAGGAAATGAATGAAAACCGGATGCATAGCACTGCTCTGATTTTGAAAGCATTAAACCGCACGGACAAGCAGACTAAAAAGATGCTTTCCGATATCATCCTGAAGCTGTTGTCCAGTGCGAAAAGTGCCATCGAGACAAATCTTGAAAACGGAAAGCCTACAGACTGATTACGTGTTCTTCAATCCCATGCACAAGCGAGTAAAAAGAGAATATCAAATTCCAGTGAACGATACTGAAATTGCATTCTCTTTTTTTGTATCCTGCATGCATCACTTTGGCCGTATCGTAACGAACAAAATTTCATTATGGGATGCGACCCGCATCGGAAAGCCCCATGTGCCTGCTCCTGACGATACCAGCATGCGATAGCCGACATCATAGCTGCCATATGCTCTTGGGTACGGGATTCTGGTCAGCACAGTATTCGGGAAAATCTGACCGTTATGCGTGTGTCCGGATAGCTGCAGCAACTGTGCATCCAAGGACTCTTCTACAGATTCCGGGCGATGCTCCAGTAAAATCACAGGCTCATTCCCCTGATATTCCTTCGTAAGGGAAGACCAGGAGCGTCTTTCTTCTCCCCGATCCCTTCGTCCGATTATTCTGACACCGTTCACCACTGCAGATTCATCCTGCAAAATATGCACACCTGCAGAGCGCAGCATTGCCTCATATTCCCTGCGCCGCTTCTGTAACAGCTCATGATTCCCGCCTGCATAGTAAACATCTTTATGCAAATCGGAAAGCATTGTACAAAGAGCTTCCATATCTTTTTGTGAAGTTGATTCATCAAATAAATCTCCGCCAAGCAGCACTATATCACATTTCCCAGCCAGACGCTTTATAGTATTATAAGGTGAAGAAAGCGTTGTACCTGCATGCAGGTCAGTGATATACAGAAGCTGTTGTTCCTGTTTCACTCCCTTTAATTCAACAATTTCCTGATGCACCTTTACACGGGCTGCACACCCGATTCCATATACGGAAAACAAAAGCATGACAACAGAAGCAAGCACATAGAGCCTTGAATGAAACTCCTTGGAATACCTTCTGCAGTACAGCTTGTGCAGCAAAGCAAGTAGACAAAAGCCTGTCATCTGCGCTACATATACACTGTTCAGTACCAAAACAAGTGCCCCCCGCATCGGCATCGCATCCTTGTACATCGCAAAAAACGGTGTAAAGCGATAAATCAGAAAAACGCTGCCTAGCAGAGATAATATCAATAAAGCATAACGGATCTGCTTTTTCTTATACAGCTTCTTTATCATATGCCAGAAAAACAGCTGCATAAGGATAAGAAGCAACAGACACAAAAGTAAAAACAACTGCATTCTCATGAATTTCACCTTCCCTATTATCCTAGCACAGAACGAGGCTGCTCTCTACCCCGTATCAAAATTTTTGCAAAACCTTTTTTATTTTTGATAAAAGATTACTTATCCAATTTATACAATTATAAAAATTTGTAATGACTTTGCTTTTCATTTGTTACATCCTTTACAAAGGTTGAATATTCAACTTTTGTATGCTATCATTCTTATAGTTGAGTGGTCAACCATTGGAGGGAAGACATGGATAATAGCAACTATTTGTATTTAAACACCTCGATTCTGTACCGCTGCGGTCAGAAATATTATGATAAGAAATTGAGCGGACACGATATCAATGCAGCACAAATTCTCTTTCTGATACTTATTTATGAGCAGGAGGGGCTGAACATGCAGCAGCTTGCGCAAAAGGGCTGTTTTGATAAAGGGACCATCACGAAAAGCATTTCCCGTCTGGAGGAGCTTGGTTATGTGACTACACAGAGCAGTCCCCAGGATAAACGTATCCGATTGCTATATACGACTGATAAAACAAAGGACATCATCCGTGATATCTATATGATTCGTCAGCAGTGGTGGGAGCTTTTATCCAAGGATATCGGTGCACAGGAGCTGCAGCAGTTTGAAGCAACGCTCAGCCGTCTGAGTGAAAACGCACGCAAATACGAGCAGCAGGAAGAAGCAGGCATCAAGCTGTTCGGTATTCAAAAGCTGACTCTGCTGGATTACCCGCAGAAAATGGCGAGCACGATTTTCACAGGCGGCTGCAATTTCCGATGCCCCTTCTGCCAGAACAGTGACCTTGTCTTTCTGCCGGAAAACATGCCGGAGCTGCAGGAAGAGGATGTGCTTAGCTTTCTGGAAAAGCGAAAAGGAATTTTGGATGGTGTCTGCATCAGCGGCGGGGAGCCTCTGCTAAATCCGGAGCTGGCAGGATTTCTGAAAAAAATCAAGGACATGGGCTATGCAGTCAAGCTGGATACAAACGGCAGCAGTCCGGATCAGCTGAAGCACCTTGTTGAAGAGGGACTTGTTAATTATGTGGCAATGGACATCAAAAATGCTCCGCAAAAATACAGTGAAACTGCCGGCATCCGCAATCTTGATCTCAGCGGCATACAGGAGAGCATCACCTATCTGAAGGAAGGACATGTTGCTTATGAGTTTCGTACAACCATTGTAAAGGAGCTTCATACAGCTCAGGATATTCAGGATATGGCAGACTGGCTCCAAGGTGCAGCCGCCTGGTATCTGCAAAATTTTGAAGACAGCGACCGTGTTATTCAGAAGGGATTGCATGCGTGGGATGAAGAAACCCTGCAGCAGTTTCAGAAATTGGCGAAAGCGAAGGTTCCAAATACAGAGCTTCGTGGTATATAGAAGGAAAGGAAGAACGATATGTATCAGGTTATTAAAAGAGATGGAAAGATTTCAGAGTTTGACATTGCCAAGATCAGCAATGCCATTCAAAAGGCATTTGATGCGGTGGAACGCCAGTATCATCCAAGCATTATCGATATGCTCGCTTTGCGTGTCACATCCGATTTTGAGCCAAAAATCAGACATGACCGCATTCAGGTGGAGGATATTCAGGACAGCGTGGAGTCCATCCTGATTCAATCCGGTTACGGTGATGTAGCAAAATGCTATATCCTCTATCGGAAGCAGCGGGAAAAAATCCGGAATATGAAATCCACAATTCTGGATTACAAGGAGCTTGTCGACAGCTATGTGAAAGCCACCGACTGGCGCGTAAAAGAGAATTCAACGGTCACCTATTCCGTAGGCGGACTGATTTTGAATAACTCCGGAGCAATCACTGCCAATTACTGGCTGAGTGAAATCTATGATGAGGAAATCGGAAATGCCCATAAGTCCGGTGATATGCATATTCATGATTTGAGCATGCTGACAGGTTATTGCGCCGGCTGGAGTCTGAAGCAGCTGATTCAGGAAGGCCTGGGCGGTGTCGGAGGAAAAATCACCTCCAAACCGGCAAGTCATCTTGCGACACTCTGCAATCAGATGGTAAACTTTCTCGGCATTATGCAGAATGAGTGGGCCGGTGCACAGGCCTTCTCTTCCTTCGATACGTATCTGGCACCTTTTGTAAAAGCAGATAATCTGAACTATGATCAGGTTAAAAAATGTGTGGAGTCCTTCATATATGGTGTCAATACACCAAGTCGCTGGGGTACACAGGCTCCCTTCTCCAATATCACCTTGGATTGGACGGTTCCTGCCGATCTTGCGGAGCTGAATTGCATAATTGGAGGCAAGGAAGTAGATTTTAAATATAAGGATTGTAAAAAGGAAATGGATATGGTGAACAAGGCATTTATTGAAATCATGATTGAGGGAGATGCCAATGGACGTGGTTTCCAGTATCCGATTCCCACCTATTCCATTACCCGTGACTTTGACTGGTCGGAAACAGAAAACAACAAGCTGCTGTTTGAAATGACCGCAAAGTATGGGACACCTTATTTCTCAAACTATGTAAATTCTGATATGGAGCCAAGCGATGTACGAAGCATGTGCTGCCGTCTTCGTCTGGATCTTCGAGAACTGCGTAAAAAAAGCGGTGGATACTTTGGAAGCGGCGAAAGCACCGGCTCTGTTGGTGTAGTCACGATCAACATGCCGCGAATTGCTTACCTATCAACAGATAAAGAGGATTTCTATAAGCGACTCGATCATCTGATGGATATCGCTGCACGCTCCTTAAAGGTAAAGCGCACGGTCATTTCCAAGCTGCTGGAGGAAGGCTTATATCCATATACCAAACGGTATCTTGGAACCTTTGCGAACCACTTCTCCACATTGGGGCTGATCGGTATGAATGAAGTCGCGTTAAATGCCAAATGGCTTGGCATGGATCTGACACAAAAGGAAGCTCAGAAATTCACAAAAGAGGTTCTGAATCATATGCGTGAGCGTCTGGTAATTTATCAGGAGGAATATGGGGATCTGTATAATCTGGAGGCTACGCCTGCGGAATCAACAACATATCGTCTGGCAAAGCATGACAAGGAACGCTATCCGGATATCATCACTGCTACAGAAGAAGGAAATACACCATATTATACGAACAGCTCTCACTTACCTGTTGGCTATACAGAGGATATTTTTGAAGCACTGGATGTACAGGATGAGCTACAGACCTTGTATACTTCCGGAACTGTGTTCCATGCGTTCTTGGGAGAAAAACTTCCGGATTGGAAAGCAGCAGCAGCGCTGGTAAGAAAAATTGCCGAGAACTACCGCCTGCCTTATTACACCCTTTCTCCCACCTATTCCATCTGTCGAAATCACGGATATATTAACGGGGAGCATTATACATGTCCGCAATGTGGTGGTGCGACTGAGGTATGGAGCCGAATTACGGGATACTATCGACCTGTACAGAATTGGAATGAAGGAAAGAGTCAGGAATTCAAAGAACGTAAGGTTTATGATATCGGACATTCTGTGTTAAAAGGAAAGGATGCCCTTCCACATGTTGAGAAGGAAGCTGATACCGTCAGGGCTGTAAATGAAGAAGGTGTTTTTCTGTTCACAACGAAGACCTGCCCAAATTGTAAAATAGCTGACACCTGGCTGAAAAGCGCTGGAATATCCTATGAAAAAGTGGATGCCGAGGAACAGGCTGAATTAACAAAAAAATTCTCAATTATGCAGGCACCAACGCTGGTCGTATGCAGAGATGGAAGCTGTGAAACATACAGTAATGCATCCAACATTCGTAAGTACATTGATATGATGCAGAAAGCATAAGCAAATAAGAGGATATATTTCATACTGGAATGTATCCTTTTTATGTATTTGGAATTTTTTCTGTTATAATAATAGTAGATGGTTATCCCGCTAAATAACCCAGCGCGAACCATAAGCTCACACGAATTCCCTGGGAGGTTCGCGCATCATTTTGTTCAAATTCACACAAATGTAACAATTTCAACACAATTTTCATTAACCAAAGTTTTATATTCGTGTAAATTTGTTTCATTTAGGGGATTTCATGGAACTTTTCACGGTCTAGCCTCTCCTGAGGCTAGTGGATCTAAATCATTAAAGACAAAACAGCAAGACAGCAAGTGCAGGTCTAGCCTCTCCTGAGGCTAGTGGATCTAAATACGAGAATTTCCAGACTACATTATAAGCGTAAAAGGTCTAGCCTCTCCTGAGGCTAGTGGATCTAAATGCATCAAAGAGTTTGTTGTTATCCAATGTATCGGTCTAGCCTCTCCTGAGGCTAGTGGATCTAAATGATATAACGCACGGCGAACAGATGCCGGAAGGCATGTCTAGCCTCTCCTGAGGCTAGTGGATCTAAATTTATAATAATCGATGATCTTATTTCTTGCTTCTGGTCTAGCCTCTCCTGAGGCTAGTGGATCTAAATCATGAATGAGAGTGAGAATCCTAAAAACAGCCATGTCTAGCCTCTCCTGAGGCTAGTGGATCTAAATCCATTGTTGTGGTCACCCTATTGACATTATAGGAAGTCTAGCCTCTCCTGAGGCTAGTGGATCTAAATTTTTATTGCAGTTATGTCGGTGTTTGCCGATATTGTCTAGCCTCTCCTGAGGCTAGTGGATCTAAATCGTTTTGATATCATTATCAACAAGATAGTATTTGTCTAGCCTCTCCTGAGGCTAGTGGATCTAAATGTTCCTGCGGGCTTTTACCATCTGATACACCGTTCGGTCTAGCCTCTCCTGAGGCTAGTGGATCTAAATATTTTCTTTACCTCCACCACAAAGCCAGAAACAGTCTAGCCTCTCCTGAGGCTAGTGGATCTAAATCTTATATGCTTTTGACAGAACGGATACTTTCGTATGTCTAGCCTCTCCTGAGGCTAGTGGATCTAAATTGCTTTGCCAAGTGCAGGAACCACTCTTTCCAGCGTCTAGCCTCTCCTGAGGCTAGTGGATCTAAATATCTTATCTGTCGTTCTAGTGTATATAGCCGTCGTCGTCTAGCCTCTCCTGAGGCTAGTGGATCTAAATTGCATTCTCATATTTGATATGTTCGCATGCTCTTGGTCTAGCCTCTCCTGAGGCTAGTGGATCTAAATATTGATATCTTATGTGAGAGCGAGGCGGTGTCTGTCTAGCCTCTCCTGAGGCTAGTGGATCTAAATTTCCGGATACTCCTACAGCAAAGATTTATTCGAGCGTCTAGCCTCTCCTGAGGCTAGTGGATCTAAATGTTGCGGCAGCTGCTCTCTGCCTTTGTTCCAGGAGTCTAGCCTCTCCTGAGGCTAGTGGATCTAAATTAATTGTTAAATTTGTTGGTAATTTAATCATAAAGTCTAGCCTCTCCTGAGGCTAGTGGATCTAAATTACCTTTTTTGTAAGGTCGTCTATTTTATACTTCAGTCTAGCCTCTCCTGAGGCTAGTGGATCTAAATATTGTTTTATCCATTTACAGCACCTCTACTTTTGTCTAGCCTCTCCTGAGGCTAGTGGATCTAAATTGGAAATAATACGTTTCTTTTGCCTTGATTTTAGCGTCTAGCCTCTCCTGAGGCTAGTGTATCTAAATAATCCTTCTAATCAGGCGCTCACTAAGCGATACACTCTAGTTTCTCTTTAGGCTCACAAACCAAATAATAAACAATACTCCAGTAATACTTTCTCATCACTTACCAGAAGGATTGCTATATGGAGTAAAATCAGGCACCTGTCCATTCACAATCTGTACAACCAACGGTATCTCCGTTTTCGTCTCCAGCTCTGACGTACTCAAAAAAGTTATAACCTGCGCATTCACCTTAACAACAAGTGATATTTTAATCATGGTGTTGTTGATTCCATATGGCTTTGATTCCGTTTTTATCTCTCCTGTAACATCATTCAGCATCCGCATACGCACTCTGATTTTCGGCCCCTTATCATATAAAAAGAAAATATGACTCAGATAACCTGCCGGTACTTCATACAAAACTCCATCCTCATAGAAGACATCCTTCGTCGTAGGATCCTTTTTACCATCCTGTGCAGCCAGCAGTGATTTATCAATCGTATTCAATGCCGAATACAACAGCTGATTTAATTTATATGAATCATATTCAATACTGGTTATATCCCCGTTCTTTGTGCGATTTATTTTAAACAGTGCATCGGTATCATATTCAATATCCGCCAGCACTTCCTTCACAATATTATTGATTGCAAACCCAGTATGCTGCTTGGCAATCGCCTGAAGCTGCGGCTCCATATACATATTAAACGAACGGACAACACATCCAAATCCAAGAACGATCGCGACCAGCAGAAGAATCAGCTTCTGCTTTTTATATTTCCTGCTTTTGACTTTTCTCATTGAGCATCCTGCCTCTATTAACAATAAAAGCATCCTCCATTAAAACAGTATATGAAAGCATACCTGAAAACATGTGTATCCATTATGCACAAAAAAAGATGCAGTTTTCGCATCTTACAGCTGATCCAGCACGTCAAATCGATCCAGTGTCTTGCAATCCGCAATCACAACCAGATGATCCTCCTTCTGTATTTTATACTCTGCATCCGGGCACACATTCAAATGCTCCTGCAAATAAGAACGAATGCCCACAACATTGATACCGAATCTTCGGCGCAGATCAAGTTCAATCAGAGATTTTCCTACCCACTGCGGCGGCGTAGGTATTTCCACGATACTGTACTCCTTGTCCAGATCCACAACATCGATAATATTTTTCCCTAATACGCCCTTGGCAACCTGTTCGCCCATTTCCTTTTCCGGGCGTACAACCTTATTGGCTCCAAGCTCCGTGAATATCTGCATATAGCGCTTGTTTTTTGCCTTTGCCACGATATACGGAACACCCAGCTCCTTCAGATTGATAATGCCCATCACACTCTCCTCAAGGTGGCTCCCCATACTTACAATCGCAATATCACAATCCTGTACACCCGCCTCGCGCAGCTGATTGATATCGGTAATATCACACATCATACTCTGTGTAACGATATCCGCCATGCGATCTACGCATTTTTCGTCATTATCCAGAGCAATCACCTCGCAATTATAGCTGCTCAATGTCTTCGCTACTGTTGAACCGAAAATCCCTAATCCGAGTACAACATACTGTCTGTTTGAAATCTTTTTCATTTTTCTATCTCCTTATCCCACAATTATGTTTCCATTTGGGAATGATACCTTATTGGCTGAATTTCTATTTGGCTTATTACGTGTCAATGACAATATCAGTGTGGAAATACCGATACGTCCGACATACATGAGGAAGATGATGATCAGCTTGCCTCCCACACCAAGAGAGGTAGTGATTCCAAGACTCGAGCCTACGGTCGCCATTGCGCTCACCGCTTCAAAGGAAAGACTCAAAAACGGCTTTTGCTCTACGATATTCAACAGGAAAATCCCAGTAAACAACACAACCAGATTGATGAAGAAAATTCCCATTGCTCGAATGATGATTCCTCTTCCGATTTTCCTGTGAAGAACAACGGTGTGCTCCCTCCCCTTCAAAGAGGAGATAATATAGATGACAAGCACTGCAATCGTCGTCGTTTTGATACCGCCGGCCGTACCTCCCGGAGAACCACCGATAAACATGACAACCATCATCAGCAAATCGGTTGCAGGCTTCAAGCCAGCATAGTTAATCGTTGTAAAGCCTGCCGTTCGAAGTGCTATGGATTCAAACATTGCAGTCATCAGCTTCTCGAATATATTGAAATCTCCCAGCGTTCTGGAATTTGTGAACTCCACCAGCATAATCAGCAGTCCGGGTATGATAATCAGAAACAGACTGACACTCAATACGATTTTGGTATGCAGAGACAGAGAATGTCTGAACTTCTTGAATGTGATCCGACGATGCAGCAGCGGTCCCACCTTATCCCGAATATCAAACCAGACAGCAAAACCCAGACCACCCAGTACAATCAGCGCCATAATTGTCAGACACATCAGCGGATCATGCACATATTCCTGAAGACTCACCGATCCAAGCGTATCGAACCCGGCGTTACAGAAAGCTGAAACAGCCAGAAATACCGCTTTAAAGCTGCCATCCACAAGTCCGAAGCGCGGTATCATGCGAAACGATATCAGAATCGCACCCACGGCTTCAAAAAACAAGGTATAGTACAGGATGTCCAGCAGAAACTTCCGCATATTTACGACCCTGTCCTGATTCAGCATTTCCTTCATAGCGATTTTCTCATTCATAGAGAGACGGTTTTTCACAATCAGAATAAAGACCGCCATAAATGTCATCAGTCCAAGACCGCCTACCTGAATCAGCAGAAGCAGAATCAGCTGACCAAACCAGTTAAGCTGATCAGCAACCGTAAATACACTCAATCCGGTTACACAGGTAGCACTGGTTGCCGTAAACAAAGCATCCAGCCAGTTCAAAAACTGAAAATTCTTATTGGAAATCGGCAGCATCAGCAGCAGTGTTCCGCTGAGAATCACAAGCAGGAAGCTCGATGCAATCTTCTGTGCAGGAGATAGTTTTTTGAATCCCAGCACCGAATGAATAAAATTTGTCATATCAATTTAACCAGACTTTCTTTCTATTTGTTCGCAGGAAACTGACATAATCCTATGCAGTCTTCACCTTTTATTTATACAGAACAGACAGCGGCCGCTGAAAGATGTATCAAATATATTCTACACATATTATATTTTTTTACAATACGCTTTTCTAAAAAACATATAAACTTTCCCAATACTTTTTCTAATGCCGCAAAAAAAAGGCTCCTTTCCTATCGAAAAAAGCCTTTTCTATGCTATGAATTAGTAATTCTCTTTGCGAACCTCGAAGTAAGAACGCGGGTGATTGCATACCGGACATACCTCTGGAGCCGTTTTTCCAGTGTGCAGGTGTCCGCAGTTCAGACATTCCCACAGGGTTTCCTCTGCTTTTTCAAACACAGTACCATCCTCAATATTGTTCAGCAGAGCAACATAGCGCTGTTCATGTGTTTTCTCAATAGCCAGAACGCCTTCCATCGTATCAGCGATGTCATCAAAGCCTTCCTCGCGTGCTTCCTTTGCCATACGTGCATACATGTCTGTCCACTCGAAGTTTTCACCGGCAGCAGCATCCTTCAGATTGGTAACCGTATCCGGCATACCGTCATGCAGCAGCTTAAACCACAATTTTGCATGCTCCTTTTCATTGTTTGCCGTCTGTTCGAAAATATTGGAAATTTGAACATAACCGTCTTTCTTCGCCTTGGAAGCATAATACGTATACTTGTTTCTTGCCATGGATTCTCCGGCAAATGCCTCATTCAGGTTCTTTTCTGTCTTTGTTCCTTTTAAGTTCATATTTTTTCCTCCTTTTAAGCAGTCTTCGCCCCATTGTATGTAAATCCTGCTGTCCTTATGCGTTCAACCGTCGAACTGCAGGAAATAGAAAGCGTTGACAGCCTCTTTACCGATATTTATATTATACTCTACTTTTCCAATTATTTCATTCTTTTTTCTATGAACCCATCATTTCCCACAATACAGAAATTTTTCACAGTTTATGACAAAAATAGAATTTTTATTCGCATTTCTCCATATTTTTTCTATTTTCTATTTGATTTTTAAATTTTTTCAAGTTTTTATATACAAAAAATTCATTTTGCAGTAAAATTCCACTATAGGAGGAATCTATCATGGCAGAAAAACACCCTTTTGATGATTTTGGAATCAATCTCTTTAGTGAATGTGTGATGAAGGAATGTCTCCCTCATCCGATTTATAAAAAATGGAAAACCGCAACCCGCAAGGAGGATGCGCTGGATCGTCCGACGGCAGATGCGATTGCACATGCAATGAAAAAATGGGCGATGGACAAGGGAGCGACGCATTTCACCCACTGGTTCCAGCCGCTGACCGGCTCCACAGCCGAAAAGCATGACAGCTTTATTGAGCCGGGGGATCACGATCAGCCGATTTCCAGATTCAGCGGGAAGTCCCTGATCAAGGGCGAGGGGGATGCCTCCTCTTTTCCAAGCGGCGGTTTACGGGCAACCTTTGAGGCACGCGGGTATACGTATTGGGATTGTACCTCCCCGGCCTTTCTGCGGGATAACGTTCTCTGTATCCCTACCATCTTTGTTTCATACAACGGAGAAACCTTGGATAAAAAGGCACCTCTTTTAAAATCAGCGGAAGCGATCAGCAAGCAGGCCACCCGCATTGTCAATCTGTTTAAGGATAAGGATATCAAGCATGTCAATGCTATGGTCGGTCTGGAGCAGGAATACTTTTTGATTGATAAAAGGATGTATCTGGAGCGTAAGGATCTGGTGCATACCGGACGCACACTGTTTGGTTCCATGCCGCCAAAGAGCATGGATATCCGCGGTCATTACTTTGGAAGCATCCCTTCCCGTGTACAGGCCTTCATGACAGAGGTGGATGAGGAGCTGTGGAAGCTTGGAATCTATGCAAAGACCGAGCACAACGAGGTAGCTCCCTGTCAGTTTGAAATCGCACCGCTGTTTATCGATGCCAATGTTGCGGTGGATCAAAATCTGATCATCATGGATGTGTTGAAGAAAAAGGCGGATAAGCACGGTATGGCATGCCTGCTTCATGAGAAACCGTTTCAGGGCGTGAACGGAAGCGGAAAGCACAACAACTGGTCACTGGTTACCGATGATGGACAGAATCTTCTGGAGCCGGGGGACCGCCCGCATGAAAACATTCGTTTCCTGTTGTTTGTCTGTGCAATCATCGAGGCTGTGGATACATATCCGGAGCTGCTTCGTATGGCGGCAAGCTGCTATGGGAATGATTACCGGCTGGGAGCTGATGAAGCACCGCCTGCTATTGTTTCCATCTGTATGGGTGATGAGCTGGAAATCATTCTGGAAAAGCTGCGTAACGGTGAACATGAAATCAAACCGGATGTGGAGACACAGCCATATGCGATTGCGAATCTGTCGTATGTTCCAAAGGATACCAGTGACCGAAACCGTACCTCTCCCTTCGCCTTTACCGGTAATAAATTTGAATTCCGTATGGTAGGAAGCAGTCGCAGTGCATCAACGACAAACATTATCTTGAATTCCATTGTTGCGGATTCACTGCGCAGTATTGCCGACACTTTGCAGCAGTATAAATACATTGACGATATCCGCAAGAAGTCCCTGGACATCTGCCGTGATATTCTGCGCAAGCATTCCCGTATTCTCTTTTCCAAGGATGGCTACAGTGAGGAATGGCTTCAGGAAGCACAGGAACGCGGATTGCCGAACATTAAGCATTATGTGGACAGCATCTATTCCATGCTGGATGACAAGGCAGTGGAAATGTTTGAGCGAAACAAGGTATATGACCGGCTGGAGCTGGAGGCCCGCGTTGATATTCTGACAGAGGAATACCGTAAATCCGTCAAAGCGGAGGTGCTGACGCTGCTGGATATCAGTAAAAAGGATATCCTCCCTGCTCTCGTTCGTGAAATCAAATTTTATACAGATGCACAGAATTCTCTTGGTACAGAGAACAGCTATTATCAGCGGAAAATCAAGCATTTGTGTGATCTGTTAGCCACCTTTGATGAACGCTATCATGATTTGAAGAAGCATATGATTGAGCGTCAGCAGTATCCGGATAATATGGAAAAGGCACAGTATCTCAATCAGGTGATCGTTCCGAAAATGGAGGAGCTGCGCGCAGTGATTGATGCGATTGAGGAAGCGGTATCCTCGGATAATTACCCGTTTCCAACCTATGATGATATGTTTATCTCCATGCAATAGCATTGCGTCGTCTGTCAGTGACAGGCGGCTTTTTTAATTCGCTTTGTCTGTGTTAATAATTTATTTATACTTTTGAAACAGCAAATTCATAAACGGTGGAATTTGTTAAGATTTCGTAAGCGTATTTCTCTGTTTTAACAAAATGTTAACAAAACCTGCTTGTTTCTTTTTCCTTCGTTATTTATACTAAAGCCGACTTGATAAGGAAAGGAAGCGATGATGTATGACCATTCAAAATGTATTATCTCTGTTGGGAGGTCTGGCACTGTTCCTATATGGAATGCATATGATGAGTGTCGGTCTGGAAACGGCTGCCGGGGACCGCATGAAAGCCATTCTGGAAAAGCTGACCAGCAACCGCCTGCTCGGTGTTGCCGTAGGAGCCGGCATCACTGCCGTTATCCAAAGCTCCTCTGCCACAACCGTTATGGTTGTCGGCTTTGTGAACAGCGGACTGATGACGCTGAATCAGGCAGTCTGGATTATTATGGGGGCCAATATCGGCACGACGATTACCGGGCAGCTGATTGCACTGGATGCCTCCCGCATTGCCCCGCTGGTTGCCATCATCGGTGTTGTCATGGTGACCTTCCTGAAAGGAAAGCGCATCAATTCCATTGGAGACATTCTCGCAGGGCTTGGAATATTGTTTATCGGTATGGATATGATGTCCAATTCCATGACACCGCTGCAGGACTCTCCTGTATTCCTGAATGCCATGACCTCCATTTCCAATCCGCTGCTTGCGATTGCTCTGGGAGCCGGCTTTACTGCACTGATTCAAAGCTCCTCTGCATCCGTGGGAATATTACAGGCTCTGGCTTTGAGCGGACTGATTCCACTGTCCAGCTCGATTTATATCATCTTCGGACAGAATATCGGTGCCTGCATTACCGCCGTGCTGGCATCCCTGAGTGCGAACCGAAATGCCAAGCGGACAACCATTATTCACTTATCCTTTAATATTATCGGAACCATGCTGTTCTTCTGCTTTATCCATATCTTTCCGTTTGTGGACTGGATGTGTGAAATCACTGCAAACCCGGCGGCACAGATCGCCAATACCCATACGATTTTCAATATCGTAACAACCCTGATTCTATTGCCGTTTGGAAACCGTCTGGCTCATCTCGCACAGCTGCTGATGCCGATACGCAAAGAAGAGTATCAAAGGGATGAAGCAAATCTGCCGCTTACCTTTGTAGATGTCAATAATATTGGCAGTGTTCCGATTGCCATCTCCTCCCTGCGCAAGGAAGCGCTGGCGATGCTGAAAATGGCACAGACCAATTTGATCGAAGCACTGCACGGCGTTTGTCAAGAAGCATGTAGCATACAGGATATCGAAAAGCGTGAAAAGCGGATCGATTCCATCAATTATCAGATTTCCGATTATATGACCTCTGTATCCACCCTGCCTATGAATCCCACTGCATCCAATACAATCAATGCACTATTTAAATGCTATGCGGATATCGAACGCATCGGAGATCATGCAATCAATATTCTGCAATACACCAAAAATGAAAAGGAGCGTCTGCAGGATGTCGGTGTGATTCGTGAGGAGCTGAAGCAGCTGGAGGAGCTGCTGGATAAAAGCTTCCAGCTGTTGTATACAAACCGTTTGGAATCACAGGATGAAAGTCTTTTGAAAATAGAACGCATAGAGGCCCGTATTGATGAATTAACGGCAGAATTCAGAAACCGGCAGATCGAACGCATGGTGCATAAGCAGATACATGCGAGAGATTGTGTTATCTACTCGGAAATCATGACAGATATCGAACGTGTCAGCGACCATATCATGAATATTATTGAAGAATGCCGCCGCTGCAGCTTTACCTTGAATGACGAGGAATTAAAAGATATGCCGCTGATTCAGGAATGTGCTGCATAATAAAACTTACAACGGTAGTAAAACAGGAACGCTGTATTCTGAGACTGTTTGTATGGAAAGCTGATGAACGCGTCAGCATTGGGTAAAAAACAGTGTGTAGCTTTATTTTTTCGGAAGCTATTGGCATTTACTTTGCATGTGCATCACACCACCATCCTTATGAACAGGAAAACCGCATACTTCACAACTGCAGCTGCAGTTCTTTCCTAAATTCAATTTCAGCCGTATTCAAATATCCCTTCGATATTTCATAAACAGACACCAGCTCTTATCGTGCACAGATACCGCATTTTCCACATGCAGGCTATACAGCGGTTCTTTCTCGATTGTAGGGTAATATAAAACAGGAGACTTCAACACTATTGTATGTATCAATAGAAGCTGAAGTCTCCCTTTTGCATACACCCCAAAGTAAGAAAGAACCAATTTTCTATGCTGGAAGAATTCAACGATATCCAGGGCATCCAGCTCCAGCTGTGCCAATTCTGTTTGCAGGGCATCTTTCCAGCACCTGCTTATGTTACCTCGATATAGATGCAGGCTTTTTGATTTTCCGTATTTCCATCACAGCCTGCTTACTGTTTACAGCGATAGCGAAGACATCGACTCATGCAGTCATTTCACTGCAAATCTTAACCGTTATATTACATTTTCGACTGGAAAACGGTTTCAAATGAGGTTTATAAATATTTTGTGTTAATTATTAACAGAGTCTTAACAAAACCTATATTGTATGAATATCTGTTTCCCGATATACTAAAACTATGTTCGTAACAATACTCGAACAGGAGGTTATGTATTCATGACATTTGATAGTATTCTGAAATTATTTGGGGGCCTTGCCCTGTTCCTGTATGGTATGCATATGATGAGCTCCGGTCTGGAGGGAGCTGCGGGAGATCGTATGAAAAACATTCTGGAAAGACTGACCAGCAACCGTTTTCTGGGCATTATCGTGGGAGCGGCCATCACAGCAGTAATCCAGAGCTCTTCTGCCACTACCGTTATGGTTGTCGGCTTTGTGAATTCACAGCTGATGACATTGAATCAGGCAGTCTGGATCATCATGGGTGCCAATATCGGTACGACGATCACCGGACAGCTGATTGCCCTGGATGCATCCAAGATCGCACCGCTTGTGGCTATCTTCGGTGTTGTACTGGTCACGTTTCTCAAAGGCAAGAAGGTCAATGCCTTCGGCGAGATCTTTGCCGGTCTTGGTATCTTATTCATCGGTATGGATATGATGAAGGATGCCATGGTTCCGTTACAGCAAAGTGAGGCATTCATTCATGCCATGACAACAATTTCCAACCCTGTTCTGGCAATTCTGCTGGGCGCTGGCTTCACTGCTCTGATTCAGAGCTCCTCTGCTTCCGTCGGTATCCTGCAGGCACTGGCTGTCAGCGGTCTGATTCCGTTAAGCAGTGCCATCTATATCATTTTCGGACAGAATATCGGTACCTGCATCACATCGGTACTGGCATCACTTGGCGCCAATCGAAATGCCAAGCGGGCAACCATTATTCACCTGTCCTTTAACATTATCGGTACAATTGTCTTCATGGCGTTTGCGGCTCTTGTTCCGTTTGTATCCTGGATGGAAAGTGTTACCTCCAATCCGGCGGCACAGATTGCCAATACACATACGATATTCAATATCGCCACCACGCTGCTGCTGATACCGTTCGGTTCCCGTCTTGCCAAGCTTGCGCAGGTAATCCTTCCTGTGAAGCAGGAGGAAATTGAGGATGCAGGCTACAACATACCGCTCACCTTTGTAGATGAGGACAATATCGGTTCCGTGCCGATCGCCATTTCCTCTTTACGTAAGGAAGCAATGGCAATGCTCCAGCTGGCAGAAACAAATCTTGCAGAATCCATGGATGCCTTATGCGGGAATGCCTTCAGTCTGGAGAAAATTAAAAAGCGCGAGAAACGTATTGATTATATCAATTACGAAATCACCAATTATATGACGCTGGTCAGCTCTCTGAAAATGAATGAGTCTGATTCCACGACCTGCAACGCCTTATACAAATGCTTTTCCGACATTGAGCGGATCGGCGATCATGCAATCAATATCATACAGTATTCCACCGATGAGGATAATAAGCTTTCCAGCTCAAAATACATAGAGGATGAATTGCATCAGCTGGCTTCCCTTCTTTCCAAGAGCTTCTCACTGCTGTCAACCTACAGCCTGGATTCTCAGGATGAATGCTTTGAAAAAATCGAACGGATCGAGGATCGCATTGACGAGCTGACCGCAAGCTATCGACAGGCACAGATTGAGCGACTGATGGAGAAAAAGGTCAATGCCTTGGATTGTGTCATCTATTCTGAAATCCTTACAGATGTGGAGCGTGTATCCGATCATATCATGAACATCATTCAGGAAGCCAAGCGCTGTAACTTCACACTGAGTGATGAGGCTATACAAAGCGACCCTGCCCTGTCTGCAGCCTGAGACACCGAATGGTGTCTTTTTTCATCCCTTCCTTTTTCAGCTGTGTCTGATATATCCGTTTATAGGGTCCTACTTATGTATACAGTCAAATGCTGAACCGGTATGCGCATCCTATGCATACCGGCTGTTATCAAATTCACAGCAATCTGCAGGAAGTGCTTCAAATGAACACCTTACTTTCTGATACAGCCTGCAGTTATGATAAACCCTTCACAGGATAAGGAATACAAGGTGTCTTTTTGCGCAGGAGCATGCTATACTTAGAGACAGAGGTGATGTTATGAATATCAGTTCCCGCTGTATTCTATGTCTTTTAAATAAAGAGGAGGCAGGCATACGGGCCTGTTTGGATGAGCATCAGAAAGCAGAGTATCTCAAGGACGTCATGCGGATCATGCTGGAGGCAGACCCCGCAGATACAATGCCTTGGATTTCCGATCAGATTCGTCAGCTACAGCCGCCTGTTCCAAGAAGTCTTCCGGATTATGCGAAAATAAAAACGTATTTCAATACCATCCTGCTGGAAATGGAGCCGATGCTGAAATATGCCATTGAGCAGGAGGTTGATCCTCTTTCCTATGCTCTGCGGCTTGCCCGCTGCGGCAATTACATCGATTTTGGTGCCATGGATCATGTGGATGAGGACATTCTGCACTCCCTGTTGAAGCAGATAAAAGAGGAAACACTGGATGCAAGTGTCTATCAACGCTTCCTATCACAGGCGGCAAATAGCAGCAGTCTGCTCTATCTTTGTGATAACTGCGGAGAAATCGTACTGGATAAGCTACTCATACTGCAGCTGCAAAAGCACTTTCCGCATTTACAGATCGCGGTCATGGTACGCGGCGGCGAGGTGCTCAATGACGCGACGATGCGTGATGTCCGGCAGATACATCTGGATGAGGTGTGTACATGTACAAGCAGCCAGGTACCGCTTGCCGGCTGCGATTTGCGTCATATTGGTGAAGACGCACGAGCACTACTTGCATCCAGCGATATGATTATCGCCAAGGGACAGGCAAACTTTGAATCCCTGTATGGCTGCGGCCTGCCAATCTATTATCTGCTTTTATGCAAATGCGACTACTTCTGCGAACGGTTCCAGATGCACCATCTAAAGGGTATCTTCGCCTATGAAAAGACACTGGAAATATTCAGTGCAAAGTAAGGCGGCGCATGGAACCCCGCTATCCGCTAAATCAGGATGTATAGAGTCTCATCGTAACAGATGATAAAAGGCTTCTTAAACCATTGCGTACAGCAATGCTTTAGAAGCCTCTTTTTCTTATCCGATTCAGGAGATTCCCCATTCACTATCCTATACTTTCAGGCACTACCCGCTTACTTCTATTCAAGCATTTCATTAAATGCCTTAGACGCTTTGATACTTTTGCATAACCGCTTCATATATACCACCTGCGGCTGGCGGAAGCGTATCAAAGATTCCCGTATTTTGAAGCCCAGAGCCTCCAGCAGTCTGCAGGAGCGAATGTTCTTCTTTTGCGTTTCTGCTAGGATGCTTTCCAGCGTTCCCTGTTCTGAAAGAAATACAAGAACAGCCTGGATTGTCTCTTTCGCATAGCCCTGTCCCCAAACCTCCGGTACAAACTGATAGGAAATCTCCTGCTCCATGCCATTATGATAAGGTCCGATTTCAATCAGTCCCAGTAAGGCAGAATCACTTGTCCTACGCACTGTAAAGCCCTGATTGTCTATCCCCATCATTATATTGCGGAGCTTTTCCTCTGCCCTGGCCTTATCATAAGCACCACCAAGATAGGTACGTACCTCATCATCTGTAAAAAGAATTCGTACATCCGCCAAATCCGATTCCTTTATTTCATATATACTGCATCTATCTGTTTTCAGCATATGATCCTCCCAAAAGAAAAGCGGTGCCTGTTGAACACAGTATCCCCGCTTGCCTTTATTCTTCCAATTGCTCCATACGCTCTTCAATCTCCAGCGCTTCCTTCTTCATTTCTCTGGAAATACTCTCTAGATCAATTTCTTTTTTCTTTAAACGGTAATTTACAAATTCCTTCACCGCCATATAAATCACAGCAAAGCATGGTACACCGATAAACATACCGATGATACCGAACAGTCCGCCCCCTACACAGACGGAGAACAGAATACCGATACTTGGCAGTCCCAGCTTATCCCCCAGAATCAGCGGTCCCAGAATATTGCCGTCAAACTGCTGCAGGGCGAAGACAAAGAGTGCAAAGTATAATGCGGTAATCGGATGTATGATGAAGAGAATTACAATCCCCGGTACAGCACCGATAAACGGTCCGAATACCGGAATCATATTGGTAACACCGACGATCACCGATAACAGCAGTGCATACGGAAACTGAAAAATCAGAGATCCGATATAGCAGAGGATTCCAATGATCAGGGAATCAATCGCCTTTCCCACGATAAAGTTATTGAAGATATCACCGCTTGCCAGTACCATACGATGCAGATACTCGCTGATTTCCTTCGGAAACAGTGCATAGTTGATTTTTTTTGCATAGCCGGACAGACGTTCCTTGTCGATCAGCATATACAGACCAGCCATAATACTCAGCAGGATGTTCAGCAGTGTGCTTCCAAAGGCATAGGTGGCCTTTGCCATCTGCGGTAGTGCATCCGTTACAAAGCCGGTAAGCTTTTCGAAGAAATCGGTATCCGTAATGTAATTGGTGACCTGCTGGGTATCAATGGCATACTTTTCAACAAAATCCAATGCAAATTTCTGGAAATCCTCCACATAGCCCGGAAATGCCTTCACCAGGGAAAAGATGCTGTCAAACAGCTGCGGCAGCAGCAGTGCCAGAAAGGCACATACAATGATGATTCCAAGCAGAACCGCCAGTACGGCGGCAATGCTTCGTTTATGCTGCGGCTTCATGCGGAGCCTTCCAAGCAGCTTTACTTCAATCAGCTCCATCGGTTTATTTAACAGAAATGCTATCGCAAATCCAAGGATAAACGGTGTTGTCAGAGAACAGACGCGTCTGAGTGAGCGAATGATGAAATCAATTTTATCGAAAGCGAAATATATGCTGATTCCTATGGCGATCACAATCACATACAGCCATATTTTCTTTCTCATGTCCTCGGTTAATCTAAATTTCATATAAATCGCCTCCATCCCTATCTATTCTATCATGAAAATTCTGTTTCATTTCTTACAAATTCGAAAGTATTAGTCATTCAGGATCCTCTGCTTCAGCTCTTCAAACACATAGCGGTCCTCACGCATCTGCGCTTCCCTCGTATTGGCCAGTGTTCGTTTATGCACACTTAACAGCGGTGGCAGCTGAAGACGCTTGAAAGCGTTTTTTGCCTTGGTGGTCAGCAGCCACTCCAAATCCTTTAAAAAGGCATCCGGGTCATCGAGATGATAATATTTCATCCAGCGTGCAATGTCCTGCTTCCAGATACTGCCGTCTGCATAGCTCTCCATAAATGAGCGAAGGCTGAGGTCTGTACCCAGATGCTCGATGAGATAATCATGATAGAACCATTTCATCGGATCAAACTGTGCATCCTTCAATTCCGCACTCGGCGGCATTGTCCAATCCATCCCATGCTCATGCACGCACGGCAGCAGATTCAGCGGCACCACCTCTTTGCCGAAGTGCGCATTCAATGCTTTTGACAAATCAAACAGCTGCACCTTGGTCAAATCACCGATGAGCGACAATGCCCCGATGCTGTCCCCGTAGAGGGTACAATAGCCCAGAGCGGTTTCCACCTTATTCCCATTATTCACAACAACACCGCCAAGGATACCTGCAAAGCCGCTTAACAGATAACCGCGGGAGCGTGCCTGTACATTTTCCATTACCAGTGAAGGCATTGCTTCCACCGCGTAGCCGTATTCCTTATGAAACAGCTCAACACTTGCCTGCACGAGTGTTTCCATGTTTCCCTCCTGATATGCAATGCCCAGAGCCTTCGCCTCCGCAGCAGCATTGGAAATGGTCGTCGTACTGTTGTGGCGTGTTGCTATGTTATAGCCGTAAACACGCTTTGGCCCCAGGGCGGCAACCAGCAGCGCAGCCGTCACACTGCTGTCCAACCCACCGCTCATACCGACGATCCAGGGAATTGCACGATTGAATATCTGCGCATCAAAATCCCGGATTCCCAGAAGCAGCGCATCCAGCAGCTGCGGCTGTGTGGATTCCACTTCCCTTGTTTCCGCAAGGTCTACAATCTGCATTTCCTCATGAAACCAAGCAGCCTGATAAATGGTTTTCTTCTGCATGCGGACACCGCTGCCTCCGGCCATGACCACAACATCCTTGCCACTGTTCTGCATACCGAGGGCATTGGCATAAATAACATTGCCCTTTAAGCTGTATGTCTGATCAAGCTCGTACATTGCGGCATCCAGATTGATATTGATATCTGTTAACTGAACCTCACGTCCAAAATTCAATGCAAAGACGTGTCCCTTAAATTCAATGGCGCTGTTGATCGGGTTTTCCTCGAAATAGCGCGCATCATCCGTATAGGGCGTATTCCGCTTTACCCGCATATGTGTCTGCTTGCGATACGCAAAAAATGCCGCATTGAATCTTCTGCGATTGCGATAGCGGATATTTCCCCAAACAATGGCAATATCCTCACTTTCCGCAAGCAGTGCTTCATTGAAGCTGTCCACATAGCGGCACCAGTCATCATCCAGCCACAGATCACCGAGCAGATATCCGCTGACGGCATTCTGCGGAAATACGATCATATCCGCCTGTTCCTCTCTGGCCTTCTGAATCATCTGTTTCATATAGGAAACGTTTTCCTCACATTTTCCCTGTTTGACATGCATGGTCACAACGGCAACCTTCATGATATCCCTCCTCATCTTCAACATGAGTATCATACCATGAATCGTACGAGAATTGAAGAATTCCCTTTTAAAGTTGCGGCATCTCCTATATAATATAGAAACAGGAAAAGTGAGGTTTGTTGTATGGAACAATATATCGTAGAGGGGAATATCTCTGTAAAAGCCGTTTTACTCGCTCAGAAGCGGGACATTATAAAAATCATCGTCGATGAGAAGAAAAAGGATCGCGATACCGCCTTTATTCTTCGTCAGGCAGCACAGCGCAATATCCCGATCGAACAAAACAGCCGTCAAGCCATTGATGAGCTTGCACAGGGAAAAACGCATGGCGGGCTGCTGGCACTTTGCGGCGAGCGCCGCTTTCAGACACTGCAGGCTGTCGCTGAAAAGGATTCAGTTTTTCTGGCACTGATCGAGGGGGTGGAGGATCCCTTTAATTTCGGCTACATACTGCGTACGCTGTATGCGGCAGGCTGCGACGGCGTCATCATTCCACCGCGGAACTGGACTACTGCTGCCGGAGTTGTTACCAAAGCCAGTGCAGGCGCCAGTGAATATTTGAATCTGATTGTCGCAACGGATATGGAGGCTCTGCTTCAGGAAATGAAGCAGGCAGACATACAGCTTATATGTGCACAGCGCAAGGATGCAATATCCCTGTATGACTATGCCTTTCCTTTAAAGCTGTGTCTGGCAATCGGCGGTGAAATGCGCGGGTTGAGTAAGCATGTGCAAAATCACAGCGACCAGAATCTGTTTATTCCCTATCGTCAGGATTTCCGCAATGCCATGACGGCAGCGGCATCTACGGCAATCTTCGCCTTTGAGCTTGTCCGTCAGAAAACAGCAGACTAACCATCCAAACCATGCAGCTTCGGCTATATGGTTTTTCTTTTTCATATGCGCCGATACAAAAAAACTGTATCTGCAGGAGAATGTCGCAATGACATTTCAGACCTGCACATACAGTGGCATTTGCGTAGCTGTCCGTAAGCATGAGGTTCCTGCATGCACTGCCCCGTTACGGCTCCTGCAGCAGTGCAGACAGCTCTTCCAGCTCATCCTGACGCATGCCGATGGATTTCAGATAGGAAAAACAGCCTGCTTCATCCAGCATGGTGAGCAGCGGCTGCAGCATGTCCGGTGTGCTGTCAAGCAATGTGCGCACTGCCGGGATCGTCATTACATCCGCCGGAAGCATCCGGTTTACACCCAATGCATTATAGGTGGCGGACACCTGATAATCCGCAAGGATATCCTCATTGCATACACCGCACAGCTTCAGCAGGAGTGCTGCCAGTATGCCGGTGCGATCCTTGCCTGCCGTACAGTGAAACAAGACTGCATGTCCCGCTTTCCTTGTATTTCGTATATGGCGAAGTGCTGCACATACCGCCTCCGGTACGGCTCTCACCATATCCACATAATCCAGCTTCATACTGTCAAGAAACCTCTTTTGAGCCTGCTCATCCAATGAATCCGCAAGCGGCACCTCCTCCTTCATAAAGGGAAGCGATACCCGCGCAATTCCATAGCGTTCGCTGTCATAGGGTGCCTGTATCTGTTCCGTTTTGCTGCGAAGGTCCAGAATCAGCTGAATATCAGCTTCCTGCAGCTTTTTCCAGTCCTCCTGTGTCAGGTTATTCAGCATATCACTGCGATAGCAGCACTGCCATGCCGTTATCGTTTCCCCACAGGGATAGCCGCCGAGATCCCGTACATTGCCGGCTCCCTGCAAACGCATACGGCGTGCTGTCCTCATTTCTGACTCCCCGTTTTTTGTTCATAGGGCCAGTGAACGATACCGCCGATGTTATACAGCTCATCATAACCAAGAGCCCGCAGCTTCTTCAATGCCGTCCTGGAACGCTGCCCGCTGCGGCAGTACAGATAATGCGGCTTCCCTTTCGCCACAACAGCAGCTGCCCTGTCTTCCAGCTCACTCAGGGCAAGGTGATCCGCTCCGGGAATATGACCATCCCGATATTCATCCGTTTCCCGCACGTCGATCAGCTGGATGTCTTTCCCTGCATCCAGCTCCTGCTTTACTTCCTCCATTGTTTTATCAAAAGAAAATCCAAACATAGTCGCCTCCTAATCCACGAACAGATAGCCGCAGAATATATATAGCATATTGATGTAAAAGGACCCCATGCCAAGGTATGCAAACCAGCGGTTCACAATGGCAAGATCCAGATAACCCAGCTGCATAAAGAGCAGCAGCAGAACGATAACGATTGCGACCACCTTGCGAAAAACAGCATTGCTTCGCTTTTTACGATTCAGTGAAACACCGAACATAAACAGAGAAGCAACCATGATGATGATCAGCAGCGTATGCACAAAGCCGCCCTTCAGCCAGGTTTCCACCAGCTTGGTAAGAAAGGCTGAAAGTACGATGATCAGCAGCGGTGTTCCCAGTCGTTTGACATCATCCATTTTATACTTCCTCGATGACCACTTTTTTCATAACATCGCCGTTGCGCATATTGCGTACAGCGCCCAGATTGTCTGTCACCTTGCCGAATACGGTATGTACCCCATCCAGATGCGGCTGCGGACAGTGGCAGATAAAGAACTGACAACAGCCGGTATCCTTACCGCGATGTGCCATAGAAAGGCTTCCATCCTCATGCTTATGCGGGTTGTTTGCCGTTTCACAGGGTATCGTATAGCCCAGATCCCCGGCACCGGTTCCATATGGGCAGCCGCCCTGCGATACAAAGTTTTTAATGACACGGTGAAAGGTTTTGCCATCGTAATAGCCCTCCTTCACCAGCTTGACGAAATTCTCAACGGTGCGCGGAGCATCCTCCGGATACAGCTCAAAGGGAAGCTCTGCCCCGTTCTCCATTGTTATTGTTCCATGGTATATCATGTTCATTCCTCCTATTTCATTCTATAAATATACTATAATCCGACAAAAAAAACAACCGCCGGGAAGCTGAGGCGGTGAAAAGCATACAAACGGAAGCGTCGGTTCAAACTCCTGCAGTTCCCTGACTTTCAGCCCTCCAAAAGGAAAAGGGTTATGCCAGCAGTACCATATTGGCACTGTTCAGGATACGTATTCTGCGCTTTCTGAAGATTTCGTTTCCGAATACTCCGTCAAATGCAAAATCATCAAACAGCCTGACCCGCCCTGTCATCGTATCCTTAAGGGTGATTTCAGCCTTATCCAGATAAAGCGTCCATTGCTTGATAATCTTTAAATCCATCCTTTCCAGTCCATGCACGCCAAAGCCCATGGCACTGCCTTCATGTACAACCGTGAGCGCATGCTCCTGAATCGCCTGTTCCCCAATCCAGCTGACACGGGAGCCGCTGTCAAAGCCAAACAGCGAAATCTCCTGATCGGCTCGTTTTACCAGAAAGCAGGGAAAGCTTCCCTTCAGCATATTGGGATAGGGGATCCGAAACCTGTTTTTCAAAACGATGAACTGCTTTGCGACATCATCCAGCTCAAAGTCAAGCTGATGCAAAATATCCCAGCCAAGAATCCCGTCGAAGCCGAACAGATCGATGTTACCGAAGCGCAGGGAAAAATCTGAGGAATCCAGTGCAATCATCGCCATGTTTAAAACCTCCAGTCCCCCCAGCTGGACGGAGTCCGCTACCAGCCCCTGCATATCCCGCCGGGTTCCGCCGATACTTCCAATCTGCAGTTTACCTCCTGTTTTTTTCAGCTTCAGCTGTGCAATTTTTTCACTCTTGATGCCGCTGATCTGTGCTCCTGTATCCACAACAAAAACAGCCCGTACATGATTGATATAGACTGGAATTGTAAACAGTCCGAAGATATTGCGGGAAAGCGGAAGGGTAAATTCACGCTGATAATAGCGCAGCTCCCATGCATGTTCCTTCCCCATCACCTGCTCCTGCGCTTTTAATAATGCACTCGGAAACAGACCAAGGGATACCCGTTTCCTCTGTTCCTCATATTCTGCCGGCTGCACATGAACGGCAGGATGACTTTGTACCTTACAGCTATGCATGCCATCACCTCCTGTCTTTTGTGTTCGATTATATCATAAGCATATGTGAGAATTGTGGGTTACTTTCCTTATGGTGCGGATTTTTATCAATTTCTCAAGTTTTTCGATTGCAGCTGATTGTCCAAGCAATTCCGGTACAGCCTGCTGTACACGCATCCTGGCATAAAATAATGAAAGGTTGGAAAGAATACCCACAGATTACGTTTTCATGTTGAAGAGTTCTTCATGGTATAGTAAAATGGATGCATGGTAAAAACATGGAAAAGGAGTGATTGATATGCAGACAAATAAAGCTTCACTGCCTGTGATGAGTGTTCAGGGAAAGGTGGATCATCCCATCATGAGCGGAAACGGATATCGTGTCGGTTATGACGGATATGGCAGAATCCCGATGGCGACAGGCGGTATTATTTACAACTATAAAATCGGTGATTCCTGCATGGGTATTGCAGGAGATCACATAGAGCCGGGCGTTAGTCTGAAGAATCCTGTAGAAAAAGAAAACAATGCACTGCAGGCCTTTGCCTGTATCGGAAACAAAGCGAAGGTCATCAGCGGCGATGCAAAGGGCAAAGAGGGCTATGTGACCGGGAAGCATGGCGGTATTGATCATGTAATGGTTTATTTCGATGAAGAAACGCTGGAGCTGATGACAACAGAGGATAAGGTGCTGATCAAAGCCTGCGGACAGGGACTTAAACTGATTGATCATGAAGAGATACAGCTGATGAACATCGATCCAGCGCTGTTTGAAGGACTGGGAATCGTGGAGGAAGAGCAGGGAATCAAAATACCGGTTGTGACCTGTGTTCCGGCCTATCTCATGGGAAGCGGTTTGGGAAGTGCGACCACCATGCTGGGAGATTACGACATTATGACGCAGGATGCACAGGCAAATAAGGAATTCGGAATCAATGAGCTGCGCTTTGGTGATCTGGTCATGATTCAGGATCATGATAACCACAACGGTCCGCACTATCGCAGGGGAGCGGTATCTGTCGGTATTGTTGTGCATGCGGATTCCTATACAAGCGGACACGGCCCCGGACTGGCTGTGATTATGAGCAGTCGGTGCGGAAGCATTGAGCCGATTCTGGATCCAAACGCGAATATCGCAAACTATCTGCATATAAAATAACTATAAAAGCTGCAGCATATTGGATATGTGCTGCGGCTGTTTTCATATGCCGGTATCATCGATGAACCATCTAAATCAAAAGCGGATTGCAGAAAACCGCCATATAGGATACACATATACGCCTACTGTATACACCTGCCTATTCAGAGAAGATTATGATTTCATACGCCGAGTACCCTCATGCCTTATGACATGTTGGCTATTTTGTATCCTGTACACAAAAAAATGCTTCCATACCGTTCTCATGACGGCGGGAAGCATTCTATTAACCTATACAGCTAGTCTCTGTTTCCTACAAAACGCAGAATATACAGGAAGATATTGATGAAATCCAAATACAGCTCAAAAGCAGAATAGATCGAAAGCTTTTTCAGCATTTCTTCATCCCCTTCATAGCTTGCATACAGTGCCTTCATCTTCTGTGCATCATAGGCAGTCAGTCCGGTAAAAATCAACAGACCGATGGCACTCATCAGCATTGTGCTGGTATCAGCCCCCATGAACATCATAATAACCTCAGTGATGATCAAAGCAAGCAAGCTGCCAAAGAGAATCGGTCCAAAGCGGAGCAGATTCATTTTCGTCGTATATCCGATGACAGCCAGACTTCCGAAATACACAGTCGTCATCAAAAACGCCATAGCCAGTGTACCCGGCAGGTATACAAGAGCAAGCGTTGAGAAGGTGATACCGGTCAGCATAGAGTACGCCAGGAATAAAATCTTGGCACTTGTGGCGGACATCTTCATCAGACGTGCCCCCAGAGCGATGACCACACCGAATTGTGCGGCAATCAGAATCAGTGGCGCAAATCGCATCGTATAAATATAATAAATCAAATCTGTGGAGTATACAGCAAAGGCAGTAGCCGTAGTCACCAGAAGACCCAATGTCATCCATCCAAATGTACGTACAGCATGCTTCTGCAGGCTGGTTGCTGCATATTGCGGCTCAAAATAATCTTCATTGCGTTCAAACATAAATATTCCTCCTTTTCCTATAGTATAAGTCATATTGTATCATTTTTACAGTAAAATAGAAAGATTTTGCGGTATTTTATGATTCTTTATCAAATGCGTGCACAATACCATCCGCAATCGCCTTAGCCATTGCCTCCTGATTCTTCTCTGATTTCAGATAGGACAGGTCACCATCATTGGATAAAAAGCCTGCCTCCACTAAAATTGTCGGAATATCGGTATATTCCATCAGAGAAAGCGGGGCGTCCGCCTCATCCTTCAGCCCTCTGCTTTTCATCCCCTTCAGACCCGTGAGCTGTTTATTTACCTGCTTTGCCAGTGCCCTGCTTTTCGCATCACTCTCTCTTACCCAGATTTCCGCACCCCTTGCGGAATCCTGCGCTGTATCCGAAAAATTCATATGAATCGATATAAAATAATCCGCTTTTGATGTGTTGGCAATGCGGGAACGCTCCAGCAAATCCTTTTCATTATCCGACGGCCAGGACACCTTGTCCTGCACTCGTGTATACACAACATCCACATCCTGCTTCTCCAGCAGCTTTCCGATTTTTTTCGTCAGCTGCAGTGTAATGTTTTTTTCCTTTGTGCCATCCGCCGCAACACTGCCGTCATCATAGCCGCCGTGACCGGCATCCAGAACAACCCGTCGCTTTGTGACCTTCTTTTCTTCAGCCTGCTTCTGTGTACGGATAAGCAGTGTTTCCGCCTGCTGCTTTTTATCTGCTTTTTCCTGTGCATAGGCATTTCGTATAAAGGGTACGATTACGAAACAGAATACAATGACAGAAAAGAACAAAGCATGTCGCTGTACAAAATTCTTTTGCATGAAATCACCTCATGTTAGTTATATACATCTTTTTTCAGCTCCTGAATCTCCTCATATGCCGGACTTTCCTTATCCAGCCGTGAGGCATAACGCTCCAGAAGCCTGCGTGTACGTTTTTCATCATCATCCAGATATGCCAGAGCATAATGCAACACCACGTCGGTTACATCACTGTGTGTGGCTAACAGCTTTTGAAACATCTGTTCTCCTTTTTTTGATTTAAGTGCGATATATGCCTTTGCCTGCTCATACTGCATCCCGACACGGAAGAAATCGCTCGTTTTGGAAAATACATGCAGAAACTTATCGACAAATGCGATAAGTACACGGTACTGTTCCTTGTCCCTGCGTCCCTGCTCCATCAATAGATCCAGCAGAAAGGTAACCACACCAATCATATCCAAGCCATCGTTAACCTGATACATCATAGCTTCCAGACTGTCAATATGAAATCTTTTCGCAGTTTTAAACAGCAACCGGAACTGTTCCAGCAAATCCGCCGCAACCTGTTCACTGCCCTGTTCCATCAAATCCAGAATCGCATCGGATATAAGACCGTAATGGGTAAAGCCGAAGTCCTCTCTTCTTGCAATCTCCAGCACCGCTTCATCGATGAAGGCTTTGGGGAACGTTGCATGGGTATCGTCAATCTTCTGTGTTTCAAAGATAGCATCCGCGACTGCAAGATCGTTGTAGGTGGCTTCCAGACGCCCCCGAATATCCTCACAGGTAAGCGTACACCCAAGCTCCGTAAGATACGTATTGATTTCTTCACTGCGCATACCTCTGATTTTGTTCACCATGTCCTGCGACGTAACCTTTTGCAGATACAGCTCTTTCATAAGATTCACTCCATTTCTCGTTCCTGCAGCTTCCCGGGGTGGTACCGGGCTTGATTGTCCGATGCTGCTTATCTTTGGAATTTTCAAATCCCGAGTCATAACGATATCATTTTTTTTACAAATTTGCAACCCATGTTCTCTCTGCCATCTTTTGAAAGGCCTTTCTCCGATTGACTGGCACAGCTGACAGCTTACCATACCGTGGATGGTGTTCTTTATGAAAAAAATTGCTGGTGAAGTGAATGCAGTGTGCAGGCAGCTTGTGATTTCCTTGATTGTTCAGGCATCCAAACACCCGGTCTTGACAGCGACTTATACAAAACAGTGATTCACTACGAGTCTGAATGCAAAAACACAGAATCGCTTCCACTGGACTGTGAAATGGTTCTGTGCTTTCTATTATGGTATACCCCATTCAAACAAATGGGGAAAACATCCGGTATATCCGTTTTTATTTATCCTGCAGACTTTCACACAATGCATACAGACCATCCAGAAACCGTTCATTGTCCTGCTGTGTCCGCTTTATCGCATGATTTCCGTAATTGCCATGCTTACGCTCCACACTGCCGACATGACGCATTGTGAGAAGGCGATTGATGTTTTCCGTTGTAAAGGGGACTCCATTGCAGGAGATTGGATATCCTTCCTTACTGAGAACCAGTGCAGCCAGACCGTAATCCTGCGTAACAACAATATCTCCCTTTTTTACATGCGACAGCAACAGAAAATCCGTACTGTCTCTTCCTTTATCCGCCATAAGGATAACGACATGCTCATAGGGAAAGACATGGGAGGTATCACATACCAGTATTACAGGAAAACCGAAATCCTCTCCTGCCTGCAGGGTTTCCTCAATCACCGGACAGCCGTCCGCATCGATATAAATATCAGACATGCTCGACCAGATGCGGGTCATAGCCGTTGTTTTTCAGAATTGCAAGCACATCTTCGATATGCTTGTTATCATTGGTTTCAATAATAACGCCTACTCTGCACTGATTAAACAGCATGGCATTCTGAATACGGTTATGATTTACAGAAATGATATTGGCTCCGGTTCTGGATATCAGCTCAATCATACGGGACAGATTCCCCGGTTTATCCATAACGTTCATATTGATGACTGCCTTGCGTCCGGTCTTCATCAAGCCGAGGTCGATTATTTTAGACAGCAGATTGACATCGATATTTCCTCCGGAAAGAACTGCAACGCATTTGTGATGCTTTAGATCCACCTTACCGAACATCGCCGCCGCAACACTGGTGGCTCCGGCTCCCTCAGCGACCATCTTCATTTTCTCTAGCAGTGTCAGTATGGCAGCCGCAATTTCCTCCTCACTGACGGTTACCACCTCATCCACGTACTTGCTGCACAGCTTATAGGTCAGCTTTCCCGGAGTTTTTACAGCGATTCCATCCGCGATCGTACTTACATTCTGCAGCTTGATAATCTCCTTCTTTTCCAGCGACTGCTTCATGCTCGGCGCATGCTCGGACTGTACGCCGATAATACGGCAGCTGGGACGCATTGCCTTGATTGCAACGGCGATCCCGCTGATCAGACCGCCCCCGCCAATCGGTACGATTACCGTATCCACATCACTGAGCTTATCCAGAATTTCCAGACCGATCGTTCCCTGTCCGGCAATGACATATTCATCATCAAAGGGCTCCACGAATACTGCGCCTGTGATTTCCTGCAGATTCTTCGCATACTCATAGGCATCATTGAAGGTATCTCCCTGCAGCTCCACCGCAACACCATAGCTTCGCGTTGCTTCAATTTTAGACAGCGGAGCGGTTTTCGGCATAACGATCGTTCCCTTGATTCCCATCTTCATGCAGGAATAAGCGACTCCCTGTGCATGGTTTCCGGCACTTGCGGCTATCACGCCCTTCTCGCGCTCCTTTTGTGTCAGAGAATGCAGCTTATGGTAAGCTCCACGCAGCTTAAAGGCACCGGTTCCCTGCAGATTTTCCGCCTTGATCCAAAAATTTTCATGCAGCTTATCCGCATGCACCAGCGGTGTTTTGGAAATAACATCCTTCAATACTTCCTTGGCATCATAAATATTTGAAATATCCATACGATTTCCTCCTGTATCCTTATCTGTATTGTACTATGAATATCACCGTTCGAAAAGAGTGTTTTTCTACAATTTGGATACATTTTATTCACATTGTTTTTATATTGCATACAATCATCTATGTTATGCATACATATTTGTTTCATCGTATATATATCGTAGAATCCTGTATATCGTATCTGTTTCAGTATTCCCCGCCGATGTTCCTTCATACCAATAGCCGCGTCCGTCCGCAGCCATTCTCCTTATGGAAGTATAACCGTAAAAAAACTGCCGTCTCCAGTTGGAGAACAGCAGCTTTACAGACTTAGTCTTTTTCGATGAAGTCCAGCAGCTCCTTGGCCGCAATATTGATACCGTCACGGTTTTCTTTATCAAGTCCCAGGTGGGTGTAAATTTCTCCGACGAAGCAGCCGCTGTCGCGCAGTGCGACAAACATCTGGTCAATCAGAGGCTCACAAACCTCCTGCTGCTGCATCGGTCCAAACGGGTTCGCAAAGTAGGTTGTGGAAATACCGACCTCCTGTGTCGTTCCCTTGGCCATACGTTTTCCCTCCTTGCAGGTTGCCTTCGCATCCTCAAGAGTATCAAAACGATGCAGCCCCAGCTTATCATCATAGTTATTTGCATAGGCAAATAAGTCAATTCTATGATTCATCGCTACGATTTCATATGGTGCAGCCGGTGTGATAACACGGGCATTGTTGCTGGATTCCGGATTCATGAAAATGGAGCGGTCCATATCACGGTACGGGGTTCCCGGATCAAGATCATCCAGACGGATAAAGGCACCGATTTCCGTACCCTGTCCATAAGGAACACCGTCCTCCAGATGAATGGTACCCATATCATCAAAGACAACCTCAATGTCCATAATGACATCCGCACCAGCAATTTTCAAGGCTTCAATGGATTCGGACTTACCTGCTCCGGAATCCCCCATCAGCATAATACCCTTGCGTTTTCCGCTCTTTAAGGTAATATTGACGAATGCTCCGTGAATCGGCAGCCAGCCCTTCTGCATTTTTCTTACGTTGTGCAGTGTCAGTGTCATTTTCTTCAGATAACCGAAGTATTCAATACGTTCATGATAGCTGACACATCCGATCCATACATCATCCTCGGCATCATAATGGAAGGTTGTCTGTTCCTTGTCATCCTGATTACCGAATAAACAAATCAGATCCGGTTTTTTGCGGCACTCATCCTCATTCGCCAGCTCAAACAGATTTGCCAGAGATACGGCAGAGGAAATAAAGTCACGGTGGAAGTAGATAAAGGCAAGCAGGCTTCCGACCTTGCATGGGTAACAGAACCATTCATCCGGTGTTCCGGTAAATTCCGTAATCGGATTGGTATCCCGTTCTGTAAACATCCCGGTACGCTTGTTTGACTTCGGATGAAGGATCATCGGTGTCCGCAGCATAACGGACTGAATGAATTCGATATCCTTTAATGCATCGTATTTAGGGCTCAGCTTTGGATTATCAATGTTTTTCACTGCAATCGATGCATTGGTACCAGCCTGCAGCTGACGGTATACACGGTTTTTTCTTCCCATGATCTGTTCCTCGATGTTACGGTACAATCCAAGAATCAGACTGGTAAAGCTGGAATCTGCGCCTACAAAGGTCAGATCCTGCAATGCATTCCCCTGTCCGATCGACATCACGGAGAATCGCTGATGCTTTTTCCAGAAGTTGTACATCTCCTCCACGAACTCCAGAAGCTTCGCTTTATCGTTCAGATATGGAGAATCCACCTCTTCCGCTTTGAATACACGCAGCATGCGGAACAGCTTCAGAATTTCAAAGGTTGCCTCTCTGGTTGTTTTGCCGTTCAATGCGTAGAAGTATAAAGCCTCGTTATCAGCTTTTAAGTAATCCAGGTAGTTATGAACATAATTACTGAACGTGGAAGAATTCAGCAGCTGGTCACCGGAATGTGCGTATCCTGCGCTGTAGTTCAGTATTGCAAGTTCTTTTGTTAAATACAATGTCTCTTTCATAATCTGCTCCTTTCAAATTCAAAAATGAAGTTGGAAAATAAAGTTAAATAACCCTATCGGGTTATATTATACAATAAAAAGAAAAAATAAGAAAGTAGTTTTTGTAATATTTTCATTTTATGAAAACTTTTTCAATTCCAATTTCTGTTTCGCAGCTGTGCACATCTGTCGCACAGCATACTGGTAACGATTACATGATATGCGAGAGCCGGGAAAAGTATACCGCAATTTTGTCACACGATCGTAAAAAGACCGTATTTTTTTGAAATCCTGAAGCACTTCGGTCTTCCATATCATATATAGAAAGCGATGATGGGGATTCTCATCGTCAAGTGATCGAACCGGCTTTCATCTGTAGCTGTAAGGTACCTTTCCCATGTACCTTACAGCAGTTATTAAAAGCTTCAGCACTTGCATAGGCAGCCTGCTCTTCGCATGCATCACTTCGCGCTCTAAGCTTTAGAAAAAAGTCCGAATCCCCTTCGAACTTTTTCACAGCATATTCAGATTGCCTGAAAGTCTCACGCAGACTTATTTCTGTAATTCCTTCTTGACCATGTCAACAATCTCATGCAGGGAAACATCACTGCTTTCATCAGCTGTTCTGGCACGGAATTCCACATTGCCGTCCTTGATTCCTCTGCCGACGGTGATGCGGTATGGAATACCAATCAGCTCCATATCCTTGAACTTCACGCCCGGACGTTCCTTGCGATCATCCAGCAGAACATCAATGCCTTCTTTTTTCAGTGCCTCATACAGTTCATTTCCAATGCGCATCTGTTCATCATCCTTGCTGGACACAACCACCACAGCGACCTCAAACGGTGCCACGCTTGTTGGCCAGATGATACCGGATGCATCGTTATGCTGTTCCACGATTGCCGCCATGCAGCGCTCCAGACCAAAGCCATAGCATCCCATTTCCACAGGATGCAGCTTATTGTTGACATCCTGATATTCCAGACCGAGTGCCTTTGCATATTTGGTTCCCAGCTTGAAGGTGTTGCCGACCTCAATGCCCTTACAGAACTTCAGCGGTTTTCCGCATTTCGGACAAATATCCCCTTCATGAACCTGCGCGATATCCGCAACGGTTTCCACTGTGAAATCCTTCAGGTTTACATTTTTGATATGATGATCGGTTTTGTTTGCTCCGACGATAAAGTTTTTCATATTTGCCACTTCACGATCCATGATAATCGGACACTCCAGTCCAACCGGACCTGCAAAGCCAACCCTTGCATGAGTAACACGTTCCACCTCATCAAAGGACGCAAGCTCCATTTCATTTGCCTGCAGCAGCTTCAGCACCTTGGTTTCATTCAGCTCCCGATCCCCCTTCAACAGGAAGGCCATCGTTTTCCCATCAACGGAATAAATCAGTGTTTTCACAAAATCATTTACGGATTTCTGGAAGAATGCCGCAACATCCTCAATTGTTTTCGCATCCGGAGTTTCCACGATTTCCATATCCAGCGCCTCTTCATCGGATGGCCTGCCGGTATCGATAACCTCGGTGATTTCCAGATTACTGGAGAAGTCACAGCCCTCACAGGTCACCACGACATCCTCCCCGATTTCGGTGATTGCCTGAAATTCCTCAGACAGAGAACCGCCCATAGCTCCGGTATCCGCCTTGACGATCTTATAGTTCAGATTGCAGCGATCCATGATATTCTTATATGCTTGAAACATCTTCATATAGGATTCCTGCAGACCGGCTTCATCAATATCAAAGGAATACGCGTCCTTCATGATGAATTCACGCACACGGATCAGTCCATAGCGCGGTCTTGTCTCATCACGGAATTTTGTCTGAATCTGATACAGGTTATATGGAAAATCCTTATAGGAGCTTCCCTTCATCATCGCTGCCATGGTAAACAGCTCTTCATGGGTCGGTCCCAGCACATAATTTTTCTGATAGCGGTCCTTTAATGCAAACATATTGGAGCCAAAAGCCTCACGGCGTCCGCTTTTCTCATAAATTTCTTCCGGTATCATGGCAGGCATGAGCAGCTCCTGTGCACCAGCGGCATCCATTTCCTCACGTACGATTTCCTCAATCTTTTTCAGTACGCGTTTCCCCATAGGCATAATCATATAAATTCCACTGCTGCTCTTTTTGATCATTCCCGCACGCACCAGCAGATTTCCGCTTGTACTGTCTTCATCCTTCACGTTTTCCCGCAATGTATAAAAATACGACTTACTCAGTTTCATAATCTTCTCTCCTTAGTATCCTTTATAAAGCACTGCGATATCCGACACCTTCGTTATGCCGCAATACCGTATACCCACATATCCACACACCGTTCAGTATATACCGGAGCGATTCCTTGTCACAACCTTGCGAATCATGGCGTCCTTTTCCAGACGCAGGGGTACATGGGTTCTGATTTTCTGCATTGGTGTTTTGGCAACGTCCAAGAGATTTCCATCCATATCATAGAGCTCCTGCAGCTCAAAACGTGTGGCGGATATCGTCGGTCCAAAAACCTCCGCAGCGATATGTCCGCGAAAGTTATTGCGCACCTCCAGCGTTGCCATGCCGCTTTCTTCCTCATAATCCAGAACATAGGCGATAAATTCCTGTGTCACACCGGCTCCGTTGACACCGTACAAATGCCCGTGAAAGCTCGGCATACCCTCATAGAAGCCGCACCCGGTGGGTCGGTTTTCCGCCTTTGCCAGTTCATTATAATACCATTCCATCCGTTTGTCACTCAGTCTTCCGCCTTCCGCATAAATTTCATCAATCAGCATGCGGTAGGTTTTGATCAGGGTGGCGATGTAATACGCGCTTTTCATACGTCCTTCGATTTTCAGACTGGCGATACCCGCCGTAATCAAATCCGGAATATATTTGGCAGCCATCAGATCCTTGCTGGACATGGAAAACAGATCCTGTTCATCATGCAGTGCACGATCTCCCTCATACAGACGATATTTCCAACGGCAGCTCTGCGCACACCCACCGCGATTGGCATCACGGCCCGTCATATTGTTGCTGAGTACACAGCGTCCTGAATAGGAGATACACATACCGCCATGGATGAAGACCTCCAAAGGTACCTGCGTATGAGCGGCACTTGCTTTGATTTCCTCCAGCGTAACCTCACGGCCGAGAACGACACGATCCATGCCTTTCTCCTGCCAGTAATTTGCGGCGCTGGAATTGGTGGAGGAATGCTGGGTGCTAACATGAACCTCCAGCTTCGGTGCCCATTTTTTGGCACACATCATGATGCCGGGAGAGGCAGCGATGATCGCCGTTACACCGATTCGCTCCAGCTCTATCAGATATTCCTTTAAGCCGTGTAAATCCTCTTCATGGGGCAGCATGTTCACGGTCACATGCACATGGGCGCCATGCTCCTTCGCAAAAGCAACCCCCTCTGCAATCTCCTTTAATCCGAAATTGCTGGCACGGGAGCGCAGGGAAAACTGCTTGCCTCCCAGATATACGGCATCCGCACCGTACAATACCGCGATTTTCAAACGCTCCAGATCACCTGCCGGAGCGAGCAATTCTATCTTCTTCAAGCTCTCACCTACTTTACCTTGCTTGTTTTCGTATAATAGAAGCCATGACTCACATGATCCTCTTTGTATTTCTTTTCATATTCCTGATAGGTCTGACGGCCGTCCCGCACGCCCTTTAACACATCCTGATACAGACGAAGCGCTTCACATACATACTCGATATCATGGAAGATACCGTCAATGCGAAAATGCCGTACACCCGCTTCATACAGCTCCCGTATTTCTTCAAAGGAGACAAGTGTAAATCCGGTAAACACATGGGTTCCAAGCGCATCCTCAACAATCGGCATATGATCATCCCGTGTTTCCTCCATCAGATACAGCTGATGATTGTCCGTTACCGCTTCCTCTTTCCCCAGAAACTCCATATAGGCACTCAGCAGCTTCCGCTTGGAATGCATCATATTCAATCTGCCATGCAGAACGACTTCACATTCCCCCTGTACATCCCGTGCCACTGTACACATTTCCTGCAGGGTGATTTCCTTGGATATGGTTGCCATGCGGATTCCCTCATCCAGATAATACTGCATATCCATGGCATTGGTAATCAGGGTGTCCGGATTGTAAATAAGCCGGTCCTTCATATCAAGACGCGCTGCCTCATAAAGAACACCCTCGTCCCCGTAATAGATGCCTTCCACATCCAGCTCCTTCAAAAGCTTCAGAAAGTCACGCAGCCTCTCCAGCTCTTCCTCCACAAAAATGCGGTTGACCAGAACATACATGCTGATTTGACAACGGACACATTCCGCTTTGATATCCGGCAGCTCTTCTATTGGAAAACAGGCAGCTCCTCTCGCCGAGAAAAACGGTACCGCAATCTGTACACTCTGCGCACCTGCCGTCTTTAATTTTTCTATATCACCAAACGCAAATGGTGTTGCGATGAAATCAACCATAACGTCACCTTTCCTTTATGTGTCGAGTGCACGAAGGCACCGCTAACACTGCTTTTTATTATAATATATTCTGTACAGAAAAGGTAGGGAAAACATCTATTTCAAACAAAAAACCGCTTTTCATACCGTTGATGACCATGATGTATCCGCGGTGTACATGGAAGAAAAATGTCCAAGGACATTCCGAAAGACAAAAAGCAAAGATAGATAAATAAAGAAGGATTTTGTATAATAATATGGGTGATATATATTTCCGCTTTTGAAAACAAACATACAGTAATTGCGACGGGATATTGTGACTCTTATTTCCCAGGGTCAAAGTAACATCATAAGGCTCGTTTTTTATGTTTAAAAAAGTAAAGAATAGAAATCATGTATTATCCCAACCCGTACGCAAGCACATAAAAAAGCACACTACGCAAAAGATGGTTCTTAATCATCCATACAGAGTGTGCCTTTTATATACAACAAATAAAAACTCACACAAATTCATGTGTGAGGTATGGTTTAAATGGTGACGCGTACGGGATTCGAACCCGTGAATGCTTGCGTGAAAGGCAAGTGAGTTAACCGTTTCTCCAACGCGCCATACTTCTAACTGCCTGTATAGTATAACAAATAATATTCCCTTACGTCAAGCATTTTCTTCATTTTTTAGAAAAAAATATTCCCCATCAGGATTCTCTCAGAAAATCCATGTATAACGTCTCTCATGAGAAACACCCACCAAATTTATAAATGACCTATTATGTTATCATGTTTTGTAAGCTCCATATCGTAACGTAAATCCTGCAATCACTATCTGCATCGGATTTCAGCAAAGCAGCATAAAGAAAGACCGGTAGATCATACGATTCCCGGTCTTAGCTTTCATTTATTTGTTAATGATATCCATGATGTTCTGGTAGTACGTATAACGTCCGTCAACATACTGCAAGGACTCATAGGCAAGTGCCTTCGCCTTGTTGAAGTCGATGTCTTCATACACAGAAGCAAAACGGTAATAAATATAGTCCTTAATCTGGTTGTCACGCAGGATATAGCCATAGCATTCATCACCATGACCGAAATCACCATGCTTGATGTAAAGGTCCGCAACATCCAGCAGGATATTCAACTGATATTTCTCATACAGATCACTGTACTGGGAAAGCACGGCAAAAGCAAAGTCCTCATAGAATTTTACATCATCATACTGCCAGCCTGGTAGAATTGCATATGCAAACTGGAAGAAGTGTGCTACAAACGCATCCACATCCGCACCGATCAAATCACTGACGATCGCTGCATCTGTAATGTTTTTGCGCTGCCCGATCATCAGCAGCTTCTCACACACCTTGAACTCCTTCAGGTATTCCGCAGCATTTGCTTCCGCATCTGCTGTCATCTCAGCCTTCAGACATGCCGTGATATCCTTTTTCAGTTCTTTATAATCCATAGCCTTTACATCCATAGTATCCGCTACCTTTTCCAGAACGACAGAAATCAAATCCGTATCAAAGCCGTCCTTATCATATGTGAAGCCCTTTTCCAAAAGAGCATTTCCATCGATGATGTTTTTCGCAATTTGTTTACTGTCTGCCTCATCAAGCAGGAATCTTGTATAGTCCTCGTATACATGCTGCACACCCATTGCCTGTGCCTTTTGAATTGCTTCATCCAGGGACAGTGCTGCATAAGCCTCCAGCTTTTCCTTATCTACCTTTTTCGGTGCTGCTTTTTTCGCTGCTGCCTTCTTTTCCTCAGTCTTCTTCACAGCCTTTTTCGCTGTCGGCTCTGCTTTTTTCGCTGCTGCTGTTTTCTTTGCAACTTTCTTTACCGGTTTATCCTCTGCCTTTACTGCTTCCTCTTTGCTTTCTTCTTTTTTCGTTGTTTTCTTTGCCGCAGTTTTTTTCGCTGCCGGCTTTTTCTTAGTCTCCGCTTTTGCTTCTGTCGGCTTCTTTTCCTCAGCCTTTTCTGTAGTTTTTGCTGCACTTGTTTCCAGCTTCACAGTTTCCTTTGTTTCGATTTTCTCTGGTGCAGGTGCTGTAGTCAGCTTTTCTGCTTCCTTCGCAGTCGTGATTTTTTCAATCTTTTTCGTTGTTAGTTTTTCCGGTTCCTTCTCTGCTGTTATTTTCTTCGCTTCCGGTTCCGCTGTCAGCTTCAGCTGTTCCTGTGCTGTCTTTGATTCTGTCTTAGCTGCAGCCTTGGCTGTTTTCTTTGTTAATGTTTTCTTTTTTGTAGTTTTAGCCATGTGTTTTTACCCTCCGACATTTTCACTTTTCTTATCTTATGTTAATCGCATAATACAGACGATATTCATTTCTTTTCAGAAAATCCCTTTTCATTATAGCACAACATGTCTGTATGGTTAAGGAAGTTTCCGTGTTTTTCTTTGTAAAATCTTTTATTTTCGATTTTTTCCGGCATGTTTTCACACATTCCATCCAGAATTCATAAGAAATTCACACATTTACTATATTTTTCTGAGATAATGTTTTTGTAAAATAAGACTCGTAAAATGACTATGTCACTTGTAGTCTTATGCATAAAAGGAGGACACACATATGGAAGACTTTGAAGTATATGAAGAACATAATGAGGAAGATGTTAAACAAAATTCGTTCAATGAAAAATCAGAAAACACGGAAATGAACATGGATGATGCAGCTGCAGGGGCACCTTTGCAGAAGGAAAAAAAGCCATCGTTTATGAAGCGTCACAAAAATGCCTGCATCATCAGCGGATGTCTGCTGATTTCCATCGGAGGCGGATTTGGAGGAGCAACACTGGCATATCAGCTGAGCAAATCGAATGGAAACGGAACCGTGCTTTATCAGGCAGTTGAGAAAACGAATTCTTCCAAAAGCAATACAGCAAACGCGACCAGTATGTCAGTCAAGGATATCGCGAATGAGGCCATGGAAAGCGTTGTGGAGATAAAAACAGAATCCGTTTCCACGAATGAGTTTTTCCAACAGGCAGTTCAGTCAGGTGCCGGCAGCGGTGTCATTCTTAGCAAGGATGGATACATCGTGACAAACAATCATGTAATTGACGGTGCAAGCAAAATCAAGGTAACAACCAAGGATGGAAAGTCTTACGATGCCAAACTGATAGGCAATGATTCCTCCACCGATCTGGCTGTTATAAAGGTCGAGGCAAGCAACCTAAAGCCTGCTGTACTGGGCAACAGCTCCAAGCTGGAAGTCGGGGATACCGCAGTTGCGATTGGAAACCCACTTGGTGAACTTGGCGGCACCGTGACAAGCGGCATCATTTCCGCACTGGACCGGGAAGTGACGATAGATAATCAGACAATGCATCTTCTACAGACAAATGCTGCTATCAATCCGGGAAATTCCGGTGGCGGTTTGTTCAATGATCAGGGTGAACTGATCGGTATTGTTAATGCCAAATCCAGTGGTTCCAATATCGAAGGTCTTGGTTTTGCAATTCCTATCGACCGTGCAAAGGATGTTATCACAAATCTGATTGAAAACGGTTATGTAAAGGGACGCGCATCTCTGGGAGTTACACTGACCCTGGGTACCAGCAACAATCCATTCAGCTCCGATACCAGCACACAGGTCTATATCGCAAGTGTCGTGGAAGGTAAGGCAGCTGATAAAGCAGGACTGCAGGCCGGCGATCAGATTTTAAAAGTAGATGACAAGGACGTAGAAAGTATTTCCGATGTTAAAACCGTGGTAAATTCCCACAAGGCTGGAGAAACTATGAAAATTACCGTCCTGCGGGATCGTTCCACTAAGACCTTTACAGTCACACTTGGAGAAGCTGACAATACCACTTCCTCCTCGGATGAGGGCACTTCCCGGCAGACGCCAAACCAGAATCGCTGATACTTATCAGCTCGCATATTTTTCCTAACGCAGCAATAAAACAAAAAGCTTTTTCATCCATGAAATCTAAAATGTATGAAAAAGCTTTTTATGCTGTATCGTTTTTGGTTCCTGATCTACAGCCTGTTCAAAGGAATTCAGTATGTATGTAAAACGAATTGAAAACAGAAAAACAGTGAAGATATCTATCATCATAACGAAAAGGGCAATCCGGTTCTATCCATACGACAGACAGGATACCCTTTTTTCAGCTTCCATGTTCAATATATTGATTATCTCAATCAGCTGCGCCCGCCTGCTTGCATCCATTCTCCCAGCTTTGGCAGCAGTGCATAAAATTCCTTGAGGTTTTTCACCTTCCACTCCCAGTTCGGACTGCCGATCGTTCCCGGTGTATTGAGGCGCCCCTCACTCTTTAAGCCAAGAATATCACTCATTGGCAGGATGACCACATCGGCGGCACTATCCAGACAATAGCGAATCACCAGTTCGTGAAACATTCGGTTATCATAGCCGCAGTTATGGAAAAATCTGCGCAAGGCGATACGCCGATTCTGTGTCAATAGCTGATAAAAGCCCTCCAGTGTATCATTATCATGCGTTCCCGTATATAAAACGATATGCTCTTTCCGCGGCTTCTTCAAAAGCTTAGGCTGCAGCTCAAAGGATATGACATTCATGCCCATCAGGTTGTAATGATCACGCAGCTTGCCAACCTGTCTGCGCAGATCGCCCAAATCCTCTGCAATTAGACGGATTTCCGGGAATCGGCGGAACACCTCATCAAAAAACTCATAGGATGGTCCCATGATCCATTCTCCATCCTTTGCAGTCGGACAGGATGCCGGTATTTTCCAATAGGTATCAAAGGCACGGAAATGATCCAGACGGATGATATCATACTGCTGCTGATTCCAGGCGAGCCGTTCCATCCAGAAATCATAGTGATCCTTTTTCATCTGCTTCCAGTTATAGATTGGATTTCCCCAGCGTTGTCCGTCGTCACTGAAATAATCCGGCGGTACTCCTGCGATATGACTTGGATTTCCCTGCGGATCCAGCAGGAAATCCTCCTGATTCTGCCAGACATCCGCACTGTCCAGTCCGACATAAAACGGAAGATCGCCCATGATTTCCACACCATGTGCGTTCGCATATGCTTTTACCTGATTCCACTGCTTATAGAAGATGAACTGCAGAAACTGTTCATAACGGATTTCCTCTTCAAACTCCTTCAACGAAAAGCGGCGGTTGCGAATCCATTCACGCTGCTCCTTTGGCCACTGTGTCCAGCTTGCCATCTGATTATGCTTTTTCAGCGTTATGAAAACAGCGTATGGATACAGCCATGGAGCAGTGGAACAAAACAGCTGGTATTCCTGAGCAAAGGTATCCTGCATCTTCAAAAAGGTCTTGTATGCCTTTTTCAGATACGGTGCCTTGAAAGCACGAACCCCGTCATAATCCACCTTTTCTGAAAATTTATTATAATTGCGGATAGAGCTTTGCTTAAGCAGTCCGTAATCTGCCAGTGTATCCACACTGATGTAGATTTCATCCCCTGCGTACGATGAAAACGGCTGGTAGGGCGAATTCCCATAGCCTACAGGGTTCAGTGGCAGAATCTGCCAGATGCGGATATGCTGTTTACTGATGGCATCTATGAGCCGATAGGTGTGTTTGCCGAAATCACCGATTCCCTGATTTCCCGGCAATGACGAAATAGGCATTAAAATTCCAGTTTGTCTCTCCATAATTCCTCCTATCCTAAGTTCCAGATGTCACGGTCATAATCCTCAATCGTACGTTTGCTGGAGAAGAAGGAGCTGCATGCGATATTGTGCAGCATTTTCCGTCCCCAAAGCTTGCGGTTCTCATAATCCTTCAGCATCTGTTCCTTACATGCTATATACTCTCTGGTATCCAGCAGCGTCATGAACCAGTCCTTGTTCAGCAGCTCCTGATAAAAGCGATGCAGCGATTTTCGATCTCCTGTCGCAAGCATTTCCTCTCCGATCAGATAATCCACCAGCTCCTGCAGCAGAGCATCCTGTTCATAATAATCCCGTGAACAGTAATCTGCCTTTTCATAATGCGCAATGACCTCTTCACTGCTTTTTCCAAAGATATAAATATTGTCTTCCTCAACCAGATCGGCAATCTCCATATTGGCACCGTCCCGGGTTCCCAGCGTCAGCGCACCGTTCAGCATAAACTTCATGTTTCCTGTCCCGCTGGCTTCCTTGCTTGCCAGTGAGATCTGCTCGGATATGTCGCTTGCCGGAATAATCAGCTCCGCTTCGCTCACATTGTAATTTTCAATGAAGCAGACCTGCAGATACGGAGATACCCTGGCATCGTGTTCAATGATATCCTGCAGACAGAGCAGCACATGAATGATATCCTTGGCAATCGTATATGCAGGTGCCGCCTTGGCTCCGAAAATACAGGTGATCGGCCGCTTTGGCAGATTTCCTTTGCGAATTTCCTTCAGTTTATAAATAATCCACAGCGCATTCATCTGCTGGCGCTTGTATTCATGCAGCCGTTTGACCTGCGTATCGAAGATACTGTTGGGATTGATTGCCACCCTCTGCTTGTTGCGGATATGTGTACACCATTCCCGTTTCTTTTCCTGCTTAATGTCCTGCAGATGTGCAATGACGTCCGCATCCTGTGCATAGGCATGCAGCTCTGCAAGGCGCTCATCCTGCCAGGAATCCATATGCAGCAGCTCCATCAGATACGTATACAGCTGTGTATTGCAGGCATGCAGCCAGCGTGTAAAGGTGATACCATTGGTTTTATTGTTAAATTTTTTAGGATACAGCTCATAAAAGGCATGCAGCTCGCTTTGCTTCAGTATCTCTGTGTGCAAAGCCGCAACCCCGTTGACGCTTTTTCCAAAATGAATATCCATATGTGCCATATGCATGCGATTGTCCGCATCGATCAATGCCACACCAGCTGCACTGCAGCGCTGATCTGCTGCGGTATCCAGTGCCTGCAGAATGCCGCACAAATGCGGAACTACGGTTTCCAGATAGGACATCGGCCAGGTTTCCAGAGCCTCCGCCAGAATCGTATGATTGGTGTATGCACACGTTTTTTCAACAATGCGCACCGCCTCCTTCATACGGATTCCCTCCTGCATCAGCTGATATATCAGCTCCGGTATGATCAGAGATGGATGGGTATCATTGATTTGAATCACGGCATGCTCATACAGTCTGTGCAGATCATGCCCCAGCTGCTTCTGTTCCTCCAGAATCATATGCGCACCGCAGGCTACCATGAAATACTGCTGGTAAATGCGAAGCAGTCTGCCCTGCTCATCACTGTCATCCGGATACAGAAACAGCGTCAGATTCCGTCGGATATCTGTTTTATCGAACTGAATGCCCTCTTTAACGATGCCCTCCTCAACACTTTCCACATCAAACAGATGCAGACGGTTCTTTTTCCCGTCAAAGCCGATAACATCCATATCGTAGCGCACCGGCTGCAGGGTACAGCATGGAAGCTTAACCTGAAAATCAACCGGCACCCTTTCAAACCAGCTGACCGTGTCGATCCATGCGTTTGGCAGCTCTGTCTGCTTATGATTTAGAAAGCGCTGTTCAAACAGGCCGAAGTGATAATACAGACCGATCCCGTCCCCGCACAGATTCAGCTCTGCAATGGAATCCAGAAAGCATGCGGCCAGTCTTCCCAGACCGCCGTTACCAAGACTTGGCTCCTGCTCAATATCCTGTATTTCCTTCCATGTACAGCCATATTCCCCGACAAGAGTCTTTACATCCTCCAGAGCATGCAGATGAATCAGATTGCTTGTCAGCATTTTTCCCAGCAAAAACTCTGCGGAGATATAGTACAGCTTCCGCTTTGATACAACAGGCTCCAGCTTTGCCATCTGCTTGCGCACCGCACGGTTGATTGCCTTGTAAAGTGTCCCGGCAGTTGGCTTGCATCCCGCTGCATTTCGTATATCCTGAATCAGTTCCTGTCTCATGAACGTCATAAATTGCCTCCTTTACACAAATATGTAAGCGTTTATCATTTATCAATATTTTAACACAAATCACTAAGGAATACGTGAAGAATTTAAAAAAAGTACAGTTTTTTCAAATTTCTGTACTTTTTATTCATTTTTCTGTGAATTTCGTGCTATCCGCATCGTATGTATACCTGTTTTGTATGATAATCACAAAGAAATGGACGGATTCGCAAGATATGCCTGCAAATATCCCTCTGCCATATGATAGATATAGTCCCGCACATTGATTTCTCCGTTTCGGATACACCAGTAATAGATTACCCCCCTGCTCATAATCAGCAGCTCCTCCAAAAGCTTTTCGATATCTGTATCCGTTTTCAGACAGCACTCCCTCACCGCGCGCTGCAAAAGACAGCGCAGACCGTCGGGCAGACCGCGTGCATTGGACGCAAAAAAGGTATTTCCATTGTCGATTTGCGCCTTGTACACATTTTTGATACTGTCAATCCCCATCGTTTCCGCATAGCCGCATTGCCCACACAGATACTGCAAAATCGCTTCCAGCGGCGGCAGCTGCCTGCAGACAGGCAGAATATCGTTCACGAAGACATCATCCACATCGCGGTACAGCTCCACAATGATGTCGGATTTCGTTTTAAAATGATGATAGAAGGCACCCACGGATATGTCCGCTTCTCTGCAGATCATGGATATGCTGAGCTCATCAAAGGTATGCTCACGCAGCAGTCCGGTGCATACAGTAAGTATATTGGAGCGCGTCTGCAATGCCTGTTCCTTCCGCGTTTGTTTTTTTTCCATCCAACTGACCTCCTGTGGGTAAAGCAAGATTCTGAAATTGCCTAATGACGATTCGCCTCAAAAGCTTTCTCCGGTATCCTCTTCACCCGATTTCCAGTTGATTATATCATACCTGACACAGACATACAAATCCTTTCAGCGAATGTATTCGGTAAGTGTTGACAACGCTTACATTGCCTGTTAGAATGAAACTAGATATTGACCGAACGTATTCGGTAAGGAGGACTTTATGACACATCATCGAGAGTTGTTTCAACCAACAGGCATTGGCTCCTGTACATTGAAAAACAGGATTTCCATGGCACCCATGGGGCCTGTCGGGTATGCGGATTCCTTCGGCGGCTTCAACCAGCGCCTGCAGGATTATTACGTAGAGCGCGCAAAAAACAACGTTGGTTTGATCATCACGGGTATCTGCTCCGTCGATATGAGTATCGAGGGCATCCCCGCAAACGGTCTGCCATGCCCGACAAGCAATCCGCTTGCTTTCATTCACAGTACCTATAGCATGAATGACCGCATTCATGCATACGGCTCCAAGATTTTTCTACAGCTGACCGGCGGTCTGGGACGCAGTGCCCTGCCCGGCTTTACGGCAAAGCATATCGCTCCAAGTGAAAACACCAACCGCTTTGATCCGCGTATCACACATCGTGAAATGACCAAAGAGGAAATCATGAATCTGATCAGGCGCTTCATCGAATCTGCGGCGATTGCGAAAAAGGCAGGCTTTGACGGTGTGGAAATCCATGCGGTGCATGAAGGCTACCTGCTGGATCAGTTCGCCATTGCTTTGTTTAATAAACGCAGTGATGAATTCGGCGGCTCTCTGGAAAACCGTCTGCGTGTTGCCACAGAGATTGTCAGGGGAATCAAAAAGGTCTGCGGACCTGACTTTCCTGTATCGCTGCGCTACAGTCTGAAGAGCTGTATGAAGGGTTTTCGGCAGGGAGGTCTGCCGCAGGAGGAATACACGGAGGTCGGAAAGGATATCGAGGAAGGCATTGCAGCTGCGAAGATCCTGGTTAATGCCGGCTATGATGCATTGAATGTGGATGCTGGAACCTATGATTCCTGGTACTGGAATCACCCGCCGATGTATTTTGAAGACGGCATGTACCGCGAATTCGGAAGAATTCTGAAAAAAGAGGTCGACGTACCGATTATCTTAGCCGGGCGGATGGATGATCCGGATATGGCAGTGGAGGCATTGAAGGATTGCTGTGATATTATCAGCTACGGACGTCCGCTGCTGGCGGATGCGGAGTTCGCAGAAAAGGTCAGAACGGGAAGAACGGATGAAATCCGGCCATGTCTGGGCTGTCATGAGGGCTGTCTGGGAAGAATTGCCAATGGTCCGATTTGCTGTGCAGTAAATCCGGCGTGCGGACGTGAGGAAATTTACGGCATTACTGCAGCCTGTACAAAGAAAACCGTACTCGTTATCGGCGGCGGTGTTGCAGGACTGGAAACAGCACGGGTGTGTGCACTCAGAGGTCATTCTGTCATTCTGTGTGAAAAAAGCGATCAGCTGGGAGGTAACCTGATTCCCGGCGGTGTTCCGCATTTTAAACGCTATGACCGCAAGCTGATTTCCTATTACAAGCGTCAGCTGGAGCTGCTGAAGGTTGATGTCCGCTATCATCATGAGGTTACTCCGGATACAATCGACAGCTATCATGCGGATGTCATCGTATGTGCCAGCGGTTCAACACCGAGACATATGGAGGTTGAAGGACCTCTGCCAGTTGCGAGCGCGGACGAGGTGCTGCTGGGACAGAAAAACATCAGTGGCAATGTTGTCATCATCGGCGGCGGACTTGTCGGCTGTGAAACAGGAATCTGGCTGACACAGCAGGGCAGCCATGTCACAGTTGTGGAAATAGCGGATGAAATTCTGGGAGGAGCCGGTGCTCTGCCGCATATGAATCATTTCATGCTGGAGGATCTGATTACCTACCACAGGATCGATGTGCACACCAAATCCAGCGTAGTGAAATCTAGCGATGAGGGTGTTGTCATTTCTACACCGCAGGGTGAAAAGCTGCTGCCTGCGGACGGCATCATCACCTCTATCGGCTATATCGCAAACAACAGGATTTATGAGGAACTGAAGGATATGGATATCCCGGTATACAATATCGGAGATTCCAACCGGGTACATAATATCATGTATGCGATCTGGGATGCCTACGAGCTTGCAAGAAATATCTGATACAGTACAAAGAAAAACGGGTCAGTGCGACCCGTTTTTGCTGTTTTTTTTTCAGGACCCTACGATAATTTAGAAATCGTTTTATCCCAAGGCAACATCCATGATCATCATAATCAGAAACCCGATCATGACACCGTAGGTCCCGGCATGGGAGTGCGCATCCAGATTTGCTTCCGGAATCAGCTCCTCCACCACCACATAAATCATTGCCCCTGCCGCAAAGGACAGCAGCCATGGCATGGCGATGGTGGCCCCGCCGACGATAGCAACCGTGGCGATTCCTGCAATCGGCTCCACGATACCGCTCAATGCGCCGTAAAGAAATGCTTTCGCACGCGAGCAGCCCTCCTTGTACAGCGGTAAGGAGATGGCGGCACCCTCCGGAAAATTCTGCAGGCCGATTCCGATCGCCAATGCGATAGCGGCAGCCAGTGTTGTAGAGGCCCCCGCCGATGTGGATAAGGCAAAGGACAGACCGACTGCCATGCCCTCGGGAATGTTATGCAGCGTAACGGCAAATACCAGCATCGTCGTCCTCTTCAGGGAGCTTTTCGGTCCCTCGGGTTCATCGCTTCCCGGATGCAGATGCGGCAGCGCCTTATCCAGTGCCAGCAGAAACAGACCGCCTAACACAAAGCCGCCGCCTGCCGGAAGCCATTCCGGCATTCCCAGCTCCTTTGCCTGTTCCATGCTGGGAATCAAAAGACTCCAGACAGAAGCCGCAATCATCACACCTGCCGCAAAGCCGAGAAAGGCAGACTGCATTCCCTGCTTCATCTCCTTGCGGATCAAAAAGATTGTCGCAGCGCCCAGGGCAGTCATCAAAAATGTGAACCCGGTTCCAATCGCTGCCAGTATATATGGATTTGTAATTGTCATAAAATCACCCTCTTCTCTATTATTGTAGCTGTCTTTATTATAAAGGATACACTTTCTTTTCGCCATTCATATGTCTCGGGAATCCTGCGATTCATATCAAAATGCTTTCTTATGCCATATTTTCCGTATATTCCATAGAGCTATTGACACGAAGCAATAAAACAGCCAAGCTTGAAGGATGCGTAATTTCTTATCCGGAAATGGACAGGATACATCTCATAAAGTCAAAAAAGGAATCGATATCATCGAAAACGGTATCGATCCCTTTTGCATGTATGTTTATCCCTTCAGCGATTCCCTGACTGAACATACACGCTTCCATTGTATGAAAATGAAACGCTACGCCTGCTTTTCCGCCATGGCAAAGTGATAGGACAACAAATCCTTTAACAGCTCAATCGAAGCATTCATCTGATCCTCATCCATCGTCTGAATGACCTTAAAATTCTTCAGCAGCATACTCTCATCCAGCTGATACTCCCTGCTTAGATATTTTGCCCATTTATCAGCATCCTCCATCTGTTTCATGGCGAGAACACCTTCACTGACGATAACACAGTGGAAATCTCCACGCTGTACCGGTACCGCCCATTTGATGAGACCTGCATGACAGGAATACACACATTCATGATCGATTTTTCTCGCATTCTCATATGTTTCCTCTGTACATTCCTCACACTTTTTCAAAGCCTTACTGCTGGATTTCAAACACTTGCAGAAATAATTTTTCTCCGAAGCACTCTGAATTACCGTATTGTCATATACCACATAGCTGCGCAGTCCGGTAATATTCTGATAATCCTTTAAGGCATGTTTGATGATTTCTTTTGTTTCCATTATCCATACTCCCTTTTCTATTGTTTATATAGTACAATAGTAGCATACTTCAGAAAAAACTTCCACAGGAAGGTGAAGAAACCTTATACTTTTGTAAACGTTTCCAGTTCCTGGAATCCCAGCCAGAGCTGCATGGCTTCTATGTTCTGGATTTCTGAATGCCGCAGCCATGTAAAGACGGCAGTATCCTTCCAAAAATGCATCGGTACCAGAAGATCGCAGGAGGCATATTGAAGAAAAGCCCGGGCTCCTTTCAGCGCACGCTCCTTCAATCTGGGATCCACCGGTAGGAAGGCAACGTCAAAATGCATCCCTTTGATGCTTTGCAGCTCCCGGAAATAGCGCTCCTTCATCTCTGCATGTTCCTGCGGCGTATTTTCATCGCCCCAGTCCCACCAGTTGAGATCACCGGCGTGATAGATGCAATTGTCCTCAGCTGTCACCAGAAAGGCAACACCCTCATCCGTAGAAGCAAGCGTGCGCACCTGCAGATCATTCACTGTATAGCACTTCCCTGCTTCCACCTGTATATGGGGATGCGCAGCTGCGATATCACTGGATAAAATCCATGTAATAGACGGGTGCTTCAGCTTAAAAATCCTGGTGCTGTAGTGATCGGCATGCGCATGACTGGCAAACACATACAGGGGCTTGTCCTCTTTCATCCTCGGCAGCGTGCCCCTGTAATAGTCAAACAGCAGATAACAGCTATCCAGCTCCACCAGAAAGCAGCTGTGTGTAATATAGCTTATGTTCATAAACAGATTCCCTCTTTTCATAAGGCTATCATAATGCACACAGCGCAGCTTTGCAAGTGATTCCCCGCTATATTCAACTTGTAAACGGAATCTGCATACACTATAATAATGGAAAAGAAAGGATCTGATATTATGGAGCTTAAAGAGATACAGACAAGTCAGCTGCACAGTGATGCGTTTACGATGATCGGAAAGGAATGGATGCTGGTCAGTGCCGAAAGGGACGGTGTTGTCAATACGATGACAGCCTCCTGGGGAGGCATGGGAATTTTATGGAACAAGAAGGTTGCTTTCGTATTTCTGCGTCCGCAGCGCTATACCAAGGAATTTATTGATCAGAAAGACTGCTTTACCCTTTCCTTTTACGATGAGGAATACCGCAAAACACTTTCCTATCTTGGCACGGTCAGTGGCAGAGATGAGCAAAAGATAGAAAAAGCCGGTCTGCATACCGCATTCATAAACGATGCACCTTATTTCACAGAAGCAAACACGGTGCTTGTATGCCGCAAGCTGTATGCGCAGGAAATGCGGGAGGACTGCTTCCTGGATGCCGCCTTGATTGAAAAGAATTATCCGCAGAAGGATTATCATACCATGTATGTCGCAGAAATTGAGCACGTCTATCAAAAATAACAGTAATAAAAAGCAGAAAGTATAAAAAGAGAAACAGCCTCTTTTCCTTCCTGCTTCTTATCCGTGTTGGGAATATACGACAGCATGAAAGCTGGATTACAGGAGAGATCAAATCGGTTCTCAATTGTATGACAGCTTCTTTTTTATAGCTAATAGGCTATACATCCCCGATATGAAGGAACAGTATAGTTTACCGACTTTTTTCATCCTATCCGGATTCTTCCTTTCAACCGATTTCAGCAATATAACCACCTGCTTATAAGGGAACATCGATTGCACATTGTGTATCATTGATAACAGGTGCACAATTCGTATAAGGATGCTATATGGTAATGGAAAATCCGTAAAGCCGCAATAAAATGAAGGAGCGGATAATCTTCTTCCTCATAGAATTCACTCTTCCTTTTCGCTTGAATCCCACTGCGTGTAGGAATGTGCATAAGAAATGCTTTTTTGATCCTTTTCTTTCCATGGCATTCACCAGGAAAAGAAAAAAACGATGCCATCAAGACATCGCAAAGCTTCTTACTGGTGTTCGATAATCACAACTTCCACTTTTTTCTCAGCCGGATGATAGTCGTAGGTGATTTTGGCAAGTCTGCTGTCACCAAGATGCTTTGTCAGCACCTCTGTGATATTCTGTGTCAGATGCTTCGTATCCTCTTCGCTGTCGCAGAAGTATTCGATCTGTGTTGTAATATGTTTTCTTGCGGACACATGTTTTGAAATCTCTTCCTGTAAACGCACTGTATGTTTCATAACCTATTTCTCCTTCATATTCCTTACTATCTTACCACGTTTTCATTATTAGAAAAAGTCCTAATTTTCGATAACGATGTCCTCCATAGTAAAAGATGCCTCCACGGAATTGAATTTGATGGTTCCTCGTGTAAAGTCAAAATAGGAATCGAACAGGTATCGATTGCCCTGATAGATGTTCACCTCATACAGCTCATACAGAAAGGATTCACTGGCCTGTGCATACAGATAACGCATGAGAACGGCAAGCTGCTTTTCATCAATGGCTTCCTTTACATCTATCCTTGCCTGCAGCGTATAGTCTTCCACATACGTATCCGTAAATGTGTAGGCTACCTGCGGCTTTTCGATATCCATTTCATACACCCCGTAGATTTTATTCTCACAGGAGGACAGATTTTCATCATAAATCAGATTCTCCGTTTTTGAATGGGAAGGCAGATTCAAATATCCCACCGGTTCCCCGTTCTTTATCAAATCCGTTTTCACAAAATACGGACTGTTATTTTCCACAATGACCGTCTGGACACCTTCGGCATATTCATAATCCTTTACCATACAGGTCAGGGAAACCTTCTCTTCCACCTCATGCTTGGAAATATTTCCACTCACAAAGCTGTCACCAATGTCCTCATTGTCTGTGAATGCCGAAGGCTCATCGCGAAAGGAGGTCATAGCGACCACAGCAACCGCAACCACGATACCGATAATCAGCAGCAGGCTGAACAGCTGAACCAAACGGATATTTTTCTGCGCCCCCCCTCCCTTGATATGCTCATAATACGGATGTCCGCCCTTTTCCATGCGCAGGCGCAAATTCTTCGCATTGGGATGATTATAGCGGTGCTCCCTTACACGCTCACTGTCATCGATGCGCTCCTTCTTTTCTTCAAACACGCCACTCTCCGCTTTTTTCGTATCAGCCGTGGTACGATACTTTGCGGCATCATACAGCGTATCCTCCTGACGGGAAGCTTCGTTGTATACCTTTGTTTTCCTTCCGCAAATCGGACAATATTCATCATTGCACTTATTTCCGCAATCCTCACAAATCCGTTTTCTACTCATCCCCGATATCCTCTCTCTCTATCAAAAGCCTATGCTATCGCTTGTGCATACAGCACGCAGACTCTGTAAAAGCACTGGTAAACCTTTGTATAATTTTATCATATGTGGATAGGAAATAATAGAAATTTGTAAAAAAATCAGAGAGCACTATTAGCGGAATATTTACTACCTGTTACATTCAGTTTGGGAAGACCACTTCCGGGTATCTGTAGGATACTGCTTTGTATGCCACGCAGTCCGTATTTTTCGAAGGAATTCGCATATGATGGCATACCTTTGCGACTGTAAACACTTCTGTATAAGGAAAAGCATGGAGAATTTGTACGTAAAATCTGTTTTTTACATTCATTTCAGTATATAATATAGATAAGAACTACACACGAGAGGAGAATTCATATGAAACAGGTTATGTATGGAATCGAAATTGCAGATGTAAATGATTTTGGAGGCTGGGTTGGATATGAGCCGGTGAGAGAGGATGTCGCAAAGACACTGAATCATCACATGTATCTGTTCTTTCAGAACGAATATCATATCAATCAGTTTGCCGAAGGTCGTAAATTTGTCATCAATGTCAAGGATGATTCTCTGGAAAAGGTAATTGGTAATGCGCGTATTCTAAAGGCTATCGTGGAATATGGTACCCCATTGAGTATGAACGGCTATGAAATCAGTGCTCCGGCTTATGCAAGAAATATTGTGAAACCGCTGAGTAGAGCAACCGGCTTTATTCCGGAAAACACCATCTACACATTCTCCGATGCACATTACAAGGACATGAAAACAGATTTCAATTTTATTTCCGATCTTATGACACGTACATCCATTGAGGCTGTGGATATTCTGCTGGGCAGCATTTCCTTTGTGAATAAGAATCTGCTGTATCATTATCCGCATTATTTCATTATCGGTGACAGTCAAATCAAGGTACTGGATGACGATTATCAGATTGGCGGTTAAACGGGCTACGGCCCGTTTTATATTGAAAGGATGGATTTGATATGAACAGCGCGACAATCCGTACAGCGATTGCATCCATGGTTCTCGGCATTGTTTCTGTATCATTCTGTGTGCCTGCTATCCTGTTTTCCTTTTTCCGGTGGCTGCCGGGAATGCTGATTGTGCTTGTTTCTCTGGCTTGCGGTATTCTGGCTATTGTCATGGGAGCCAGAGCCAGGGTGCTACGTCCGGCAGGCAGAGCGATTGCCGGTCTGGTGCTGGGCATCATCGGTACCAGTATTTCGGGACTTCTGCTTCTCTGTCTTTTACTTTTGTGCATAGCTTTCTGAGCCGCTCTTTCCTGTCCGGCTCTTTTTTTTCATACCGGAACATGATAAAATCAGTGTAGAGATAAAAAGGAGAGTGCGTCTTATGAAAACACGAATGGAACATGATTCCATGGGTGAAATCGCTGTGGAGGAAGATAAATACTGGGGAGCCCAGACACAGCGCAGCTATGAGAATTTCAAAATCGGGGATGAGAAAATCCCTCTGAGCATGATCTGTGCCTTTGCACATCTGAAGCTGGCCTGCGCAAAGGTCAACTATGAGCTTGGCCGTATGGAGGAGCGTAAGCTGGATGCGATTGCCACTGCCTGTGATGAGATTTTATGCGGCAGACTGGATGCCCACTTCCCACTTTCTGTCTGGCAGACAGGAAGCGGAACACAGAGCAATATGAATGTAAATGAGGTCATTGCCAATCGCGGAAATGAAATTGCAAGGGAACAGCTGCTGCATCCAAATGACGATGTGAATAAGGGACAAAGTTCCAATGACACGTTCCCTACTGCTATGCATATCGCAGCGATTGAAGCACTACGTAAACAGCTGATGCCCCAGCTGGAGGAAATGATTCATGCTTTAAAGCGTCTGGAAAAAGAGAATCAGCATATCATCAAAATCGGACGTACACACCTGCAGGATGCGACACCACTGCGCTTTTCACAGGAAATCAGCGGATGGAGAGGCATGCTGGAGAACAATATCGATATGCTGCAGAAGGCAATCGATTCCCTGCGTAAGCTTGCCATTGGAGGGACGGCAGTCGGCACCGGACTGAATACCCCGCAGGGATTCGGCGATCTCGTCTGTGAAAGGCTGAGCGATCAGCTGGCTACTCAATTTATCAGCGATCCGAACAAATTCCACGCTCTGTCTGCGAAGGATGATATCTGCTTTGCCCATGGTGCGCTGAAGGCACTGGCGGCAAACTGTATGAAGATGGCAAATGATGTACGCTGGCTGGCAAGCGGGCCGCGTTGCGGTTTGCAGGAAATTCGGATACCGGAAAATGAACCAGGAAGCAGCATTATGCCGGGAAAGGTGAATCCGACACAATGTGAAGCGATGACCATGGTAGCCGTACAGGTCATGGGAAATGATGCGGCCATCGGCTTTGCGGCCAGTCAGGGTAATTTTGAGCTGAATGTCTTCATGCCGGTGATTATTTATAACTTCCTGCAATCCGTCACCCTGCTCAGTGACGGTCTGCGCAGCTTCCGCATCCACTGTGTAGAGGGTATCCGGGCAAACGAAGAAAAAATGGCGGAATATCTGCAGCATTCACTGATGCTCGTTACTGCTCTGAATCCGCATATCGGCTATGAAAATGCCGCAAAAACAGCAAAAAAAGCCTATCAGGATGGGATATCCTTAAAAGAAGCCTGTGTGGCACTCGGCTTTTTGAGTGCGGAAGAATTTGATGCCTACGTCATAGCAGAAAACATGGTATAATGGGTTAGAGATTTATGACACCCGGAGAATGAAATATGAAATATTTCAATTCTACTATATAGGGTGATAATGCTATTATGGGAATCGGGACGATTTAACATAGTAGCGCAGCTCTAACCCATTATAGGAAATCGGCACGATTTCCTATAATATTTTTTACATAACATACAGATAGAAAAAGAACTCCGCATCAGGATGATAGGAGCTCTTTTTTTATGATAGAAATAGAAAACGCAGGCTGAGCTTTACAGATGAAGGCTTATTCTCCCATATCCGTCGGACGGCACGCTCCCTCCACCTGCTTACCAAAAAAAATACGGCGATTTCTATACTTCATACTGGTCACCGTATTCTCTATTCAATTATATGCGCGCTACACCGCTTTCCCTTGCCGCCTGTGCAACAGCTTCGGCTACAACAGCACCCACCTCTTTATTCAAAGCGCTTGGGATAATATAATCTACGCTCAGCTCTTCATCACTTACCAAGGAAGCGATTGCATATGCAGCGGCAACCTTCATTTCCTCATTGATATCGCTTGCACGAACATCCAGGGCACCGCGGAAAATGCCGGGGAATGCCAGAACGTTATTGATCTGATTAGCAAAGTCACTGCGGCCTGTTCCCACGACGAAGGCTCCGGCATGCTTTGCCTTATCCGGCATGATTTCCGGTACCGGATTTGCCATCGGCAGGACAATGGATTTCTCATTCATGCTGGCTACCATAGCCTCACTCACCACATCCGGGGCAGATACACCGATAAAGATATCGCTTCCCTTCATGGCATCCGCAAGACTTCCCTTCAGCATTCCCTTGTTCGTCAGCTCGGCAATCTCCTTCTTGCCCGCATTCATGCCTTCTCTTCCCTTATAAACACTACCCTTGGAATCACACAGAATAACGTCACCGAACTTCATATTCAGCAGCAGTCTGGCAATCGCGATACCGGCAGAGCCTGCACCGTTAATGACGATACGTAAATCCCCCATGTTTTTACCTGTCAGCTTCACTGCATTCAACAAAGCAGCTGCGGTAACGATGGCAGTTCCATGCTGATCATCATGGAATACCGGAATATCACACAGCTTCTTCAGCTTCGCCTCGATTTCAAAACAGCGCGGTGCTGCGATATCTTCCAGATTGATGCCGCCAAAGCTGCCGGATAAAAGGGCAATTGTATGTACGATTTCATCCACATCCTTGCTTTTAATGCATAAAGGGATTGCGTTCACACCGCCAAACTCCTTAAACAGAACACATTTCCCCTCCATGACCGGCATCCCTGCCTCCGGTCCGATATCTCCCAAGCCGAGAACCGCCGTCCCGTCAGTTACAACCGCTACCAGATTTCCACGTCCGGTCAGCTCATAGCTTTTGTTGATGTCCTTTTCGATTTCCAGACAGGGAGCAGCAACTCCCGGTGTATACGCCAGACTCAGATCATCCTTGGTGTTGATTTCCATTTTGGGATTGACATCCAGCTTTCCTTTCCACTCTGCATGCAGACGCAGCGCTTCTTTTGCATAATCCATCTTCGCATACCTCAACTTTCTTTTTCGTTCAGTATTATAGTATCACAAGCGAAAAAAGATATAAACAGAAATTGTAATTTTTCAGCGGTGGAAAAGCTGTTCAACAGCTGTAATTCTTTTTCTCTATGCGTTATAGAAGAGCGTTTTCTGTCCACAATATACAGCAGGAGGAGATTTGCTATGGATAAAAAAAGAACGGCCTTTGCCAATCGGATCTGCAACGAAAAAAGCTATCTGCAAATGGAGCTGCTGTCAGATTTGCACATCGCTTTCCCCAGACAGAATGCGAAGCTGGAAGCCGCATTGGAGGATATATGGAAGCGCAAGGTTCGCCATGTGGCAATATGCGGTGATTTGACAAATAACGGCTATCCGTTTCAAATGAAGCAGGTGCTTTCCCAGCTGCAGGAATTTCCGATTCATATCCTTGCCGCCTTGGGAAATCACGATCTCTACAATCTGTTTTCACGCACACAAAACCGTATTCATCCGGAATATCGAAAGCTTCTGCCGCGGCATGCGGAAGGCATTTACTTTGACCGGTATGTAGAAGGCATCCATTTCTATATATTAAATAGTGAGCGTCCCAGCAAGGACGATATGATTCTCAGCAAAAAGCAGGTGGACTGGCTGTTAAACGGATTGAAGCAGGATGATAAAAGCAAGCCGGTCTGCATCATTGCACATCAGCCGCTGCAGGATACTCATGTGATGAGTGAAGATCATACCGGTACGCAGCAGCACCTGCAGGTGGACATGCTGAAGGATGTACATCCGCATATCATTTTCATCAGCGGACATCTGCACAACAGCTTCGCCCTATGCGAGGTTCTGGCAAGACGCAATCTGTTTTTGATCAATCTGCCTTCCTTCGTACGTATAGAGCACGGGGATTCACAGGATCAGATCGGTTTCCAGCTTCGTTTTTATGCGGATTTTCTGTATCTGCGGACACGGGATTATAAAAACCGGTGCTGGATCGTTTCCCATGAATATATTCTCGATATGAAAACGAGTGAGGTCATCAGCTTTGATGCGGATCTTCTGCCATCAGAACCTTTGTAAATATAATCAGGAAAAAAGCATACAATACAGCCGCCAGTCCGATAAAAAAGGTGACGGCCAGACTCAAAAGCGGCAGGATCCACAGCAAATTCTGTCGTTTTTGTATCAGATAATATTGTATCAGCAAAGCGGAAGCAGGAAGCAGCAGCCAGGCAATCACAAGCAGTTCGTTCATTTGGTATCCCTCTTGCTATACTATATGCGGCTGATGGAAGGAAATAAACAAAAAATAAAAAAGCTTCCACATGTTACTGTGAAAGCCGCCTATGTATCGGATTCCTCCTGTATCATAATCTGGGGATGCTCCAGCTCGTGCCGTACATAAATCGTGTACGCCACAGCCTGCACGGTATTACGAATCAGGTCGACCACAAGACTTCCCTCATCATCACTTGGCGCATGATGCACTTTTTTATGGGCGAAAATGCATTTCAGACAGCATTCCAGCTCAGCACAGAAATAGTTATATGCCTGATCAATGGGATATTTGTAAATCTGCACACGAATCAGCTTGCTGATTTCATCCATGCGATACACCATCTTTAAGATACAGACCACCATCAGATAGGCAACGTGGTTCTTCGTATATTTCTTTTTGACGGGCGGGGAAACGATTCCGTGCTTCACATAATTATTGATCATGGTGGAGGTTACCATCTTTTCCTGATCCTTCGCATGAAACGGCTTCAAATATTCATTTAACAGGGTTACGACCTGATCCATATATAAATCCATATCCGGCAGTTCTTCCCAGCGGGGGCAATGAAACGCCGGTGCTTTTCTTTTCTCTATCATCATTATCACCAAGCATATCGTAGCATTCTGTCAATGAATTGTCAACTAATATATTGTACCAGTTTATATGTTTTTCAATACTAAATGATACCAATCCTTATATTTTAGCTTACTATAGCTGAAAACCGATAAAATAAGGGAAATTCAGCTCATACTCCCCTGCGACAGCCATCCTTTTATCAAACAGAAAGAAGCAATATAAAAGGCCGGCCTCTGCTTTCATGTTGTTTGCCAGACATAAGAAAACAGAAGCCTTCAACCAGCTACGGGTCATCGATTGATAACAGCTTCTGTTTAACATGAATCCTTAAGCAAAACAGCACACAGGCCTATGGCAATGTTATCTCATTGACATAATTGGTTTCAAATATCCGCTTTACTTCCTTTGTATCCGTACTTTTTCCCAATGCCCACATCAGCTTGGTAACACAGGCCTCGCTTGTCATATCATAGCCCTGAATCACGCCGTGCTGCAATACCTTCTGACCGGTCTGATAGATAGAGAAGTCACTGTATTCGTAAAGACACTGACTGCATACGACCACACTGATTCCGCGGGCGACGATTTCTTCCAGCTTGCTGATCAAATCACGACGCACAAAATTGATTCCACCGGCACCAAAGGCTTCGATGACGATACCGCGGATATCCATTTCCGCCAGCTTGTCGAACAGCAGCGGGTTCATGCCCGGTATCAGCTTGATCAGCACGACCTCCTTACACAGCTCATCCTCTAAAGCAAACGCATTCGTTGGATGAATCAGCAGCTGCCTGTTTATACGCAGACCTCTGGCATCCACCCGTCCGCACGGCTCTATGTTTACACTCTCAAAGGCGTCGAAATTCATCGTACGAACCTTAACAACACGTGTTGCCAGCATAATTTTTCTGTTAAAGCATACATACACACCTTGAATATCCTCACATACAGCGGTAAATGCCACACGAATATTTTCCACACCGTCACTCAGCGGATGAAGCAGCGGCAGCTGACTTCCTGTCATGATCAGGGGGATGTCCAGATTGCGCAGCATAAAGGAAAGCGCCCCGGCTGTATACGCCATCGTATCTGTACCATGGCTCAGAACAATACCGTCATACCCGCTTTTCACCTCTGCAATGCGCCTTGCAATCAGCTGCCATTCCTCCGGCTGCATGTTACTGGAGTCCAGCCGCAGCAAATCCTCACAGGTTATTTCAATATCACCATGATGCTCACCGAGATAATGCAAAATTTCCTCGCTTGTCAGGGATGGCACCAGACCTTCTTCACTGGAACTGGATGCGATGGTTCCACCGGTTGTTAAAAATAATATCTTTTTCATCTTCCTACCTCATTTATCTAACCGCATATATTATACGCGCTATTTCGATATATTGAAAAGCTTTATTTCTTTATAATTCTTATTCCTTACCAGATTAGTTTCTGCGATATTCTGCTTTTTATGTAAGCATTCATTTTTTTGTTTTTTTCAAAAAAAAGACTTGCGTACTAATTCTTCTTGTGGTATTATTAACTGGCATTCGCGATTAAATGATGGCGCGTTGGAGAAACGGTTAACTCACTTGCCTTTCACGCAAGCATTCACGGGTTCGAATCCCGTACGCGTCACCAAATGCATATTATACGAACTATGTCAAATAGTTCGTTTTTTTAAAATCTGTGGTATCTGATTATAACTTTTCTGAAAGTTTATGGTCGGATGCCACTTTTTTGTTATATGGAGGAAAATCTATGGCTAATAAAACCGACAATCCACGCAATGAAAAAATTGTTTCCAGGTTCACATCACAGGAAATGGCGCATGTCGAGGAGTTAAGAAGGCGGTTAAATATCAGTACCTGCGGAAAAATGGTTCGTGTAATCATCCTAGCTGTTGCCAAGAATCCTGAATTTGACTTTCTTGCTTATAAAAATGACATCTGGAATGATCTACCTCATGGTGTCAGAGAAAACATCGCACTGATTAGCAAGATAGATGAAACTTTAGATCTTCTGAATAATCAGGGATTGTTCGATAAGGATAGTGAGGTGTCAAAAGAATGAATTCAGGACTTGAATTAGTCATGAAAATCCATGCTGATGCGGACAATACCTGCTATTCTTCGATTCTCAGGAGTTGGGAGGAAAAAACCAGGTATGAACAGCTTGAGGAGTTGATGGATGTCCTATGCAAAGGCGTAGACATGGAGACAGCCATCAATATGCTGCAGATAGATTCAAAACAGGCGAAATTCTTATTAAAGGACTGTGACAGAATTAAAAAGAAATGCAGCACAAAGTGTATGTATGATCATATGCTGCTCAACTCTGATTTTCTTGAAAAGTGCAAAACACTAATCGAAGACGAGGTGGAGGATACATTCTTCTCGCTCAATAGTTTCTACAGACCTAATAAGGCTGGTGCTAATGTACGACATATAAATGCAATCGCCCTTGACTTTGATTACTACAAGGATGAGCGTTATAAAGATTGGGAACCTCAGAGATTCTACATCAGAAGGATACAAAAGCAACTCCCCTTTCCGCCTACTGCAGTTATGGATTCCGGAAGAGGCCTATATGTGATCTATGCATTCAAACACTGCTCTTATCATATGGAGCATCTCTACAGATCAATTATGAAAGCCTTCCACAGTAGGTTTAAAGATCTATGGATGGATGCAGGTGCAACGCTGATTACACAAGTAATCCGCCTTCCGGGTACTGTAAACAGTAGATCAGGTAGACAGGTCAAGATACTTCTCTATAACGATACTGATTATCGTATTCAGGATTTTACCACTTTGCTTCCCTGGACAAAGGAGGAAGTGATAGCTTATCGCTCTGACAAGAAAGATATAAAGCAAGATAGGAAGAAACCAAAAGAAAAAAAGGATATCGAAAGCCGAAAGCCCTATTACAAGGATTTTCATGAAGATATGCGAAAGTTGATTATACTGCGAAATAGAAGCGGCAGTTATGAAGGATACAGAGAGACACTACTATATCTTGTACGGGAAAGAGCAGTATGGTCTGGCTACTCTATCAATGAATCTGTGGAACTTGCTATGGAACTCAACAATGAAATGCATTCCCCATTATCCGCAAACGAAGTAGAAAAGGTATGCAAGCCTTCTAGTGGTCGGAAGTGTAGTTCCTTCGACACAATCATTGATAAACTGGAGATCACAATTACAGAACAGAAGAAATTGAAGATATTAAAAAGAAAATGGCTGAAAAAATCTGTTTATGCTAAACGAAAGCGAAAGCAGAAGCTCACAAACCTTACGGAGAAACAGCAGGAAATGGTGGAACGAAGAACAAGGGTGTGTGAACTCAAAAACGTGAATCATCTGAGGAACAAGGAAATCGCTGATATTCTGAATGTCAGCAAGTCAATGGTTACAAGAGACTTGCAATTTATAAATAAGAATCCCGCGAATTTCAAAATCTTGCTGAAGGCATATATGGAGATGCTTCAGGAGAAAAGAGAAACAGATGACTACCGCCTACGGCTAACATACCAAAGACAGGAGCAGCTGCAGAAATGGCTGAGATATGCGCAGACAGCATTAGATTATCTGGTGCGGTCACTGGATGTGGCGGTTACATAATCAGCTAGCAAGGTAACAATAACAGGTGTAAAAAAAGCAGATGAGCCAGTACTAAGTAGCAGGAAAACAACTCCCATAGGGGCTGAAAATGAGTCCTGAAGCATATAGCGTCATATGCAGAAGATAGGGGGTTGCAAAAAAATAGGCACCATTGATATATGTGGCCGTAACGTTTTTGCATCCTGACATATCTCCCCTATTATGCCTTTCTGTCCTCTCCTTTAGGAGCATCGCCGGTTTTTGATTACAAACTACAGGCATATACAATAATGTGCATCTCATCAAAAGAATGAAAAAGAAAGGATGAAAAACATGAACAATAACACTACTAAGCTATCTGCCTACGCAGAAAGATATGAAAGCATCATGCAAACAGAATTCTCATCAACCTTAGCTAAAGACATCGAATTATCACATTTGATGTCTGACATGGAACAGCGCTATAGCATTCCAATGCTTCGTGATCCACAGTTTGAAGACCATCATCCGGATGTAATGAAGTTATACCTTCAGATATCACTAACAAGAATACTGGATCAGTAATTTAAGGAGGAATGAAAAAATGTCTATAACTACATCAGAATGGAACAGGCACAGGGATAACATGCATCAGAGTTTAACAGAACTCCTGCAACGAAAACAGACAGATACTAGCTCATATGAATATACCTGTCAGATCATGGCTTTTACATTTAATCTATCTGTAAACGAATTTATGAATATGTTAGAAAATGAAGATACCTCCGACTTGGCAACAAAGTTGACTGCTGATGAATATGGAGAGATAAATTATGATTAAATCTAAAACTGGGCACATCCCTGCGTGGGTTTTGAATCATTTAGTATCATATGGAAATTGTGCAATAGGTCGGAAACTGTATAAAGATCTTGGTAAATCATTACTTCCTATCCTGCTGGAAGAAGGGTTTGAATGTGAATGCATTGAAATTGAACATACCGGAGAAGGAAAGAGTGGTACAACTTATATGGTGAAATGCTTATGATCAAGCATTCAAAATTTTATAAAAAACTCCTTATGTGGAGATATCTACATAGTGGATGCAAGGGATTTAAACAGCATTTTGCAATGATGAAATGGATCCATGAAAAAGGTCTCAGAAACGTCTATGAATTTATGCAGGATATATTTGGCATGAAATGGAATATGTCTATTGATGAAGCGATAAAGGAGGTACAAAATCATGATTTATGATGTAATAGGCCATGTGATAAAAGATAATTGCTATCACAACAAATTTCATTTTAAAGGAACGGCCTATAATATCACTCGCTTCATTATGCAATTCGGACACGAAGAATCTGTACGCATAATTCTTACCAATAGTTCTGATGAATTTATCCTTTCGACGTATGGTGAATTTATAGATCAAATAGTCGAGCAAGTGTATGACAATATTATTGGTGAATTGTTGCAATTACAGCAAGGAAAAGCATTTGAGCAAATGACTTTTGAAGAGACAGAGCCAGGAGTGATGGAGCTTATAAAAGGTAATTAGATATGTGCGAAGAATTTAATATTGATGAAGCATTGCTTTCAATGATCAAACAGCAAATACAGATATGGGAAGATTTTTATAATGAAGAAGGTGAATACAGAGACGATACGATTTTTCTGGATACAGGAGATACTGCAGTATTTGATCCGTTTGTAAGTGAGTGCATGAGATTTAATGTAGATCCTGAAATATATTACGGAAAACAGGCATTTTATGATTGGCTCTCTAAAATAACTGAATATATATTATATCACGGTGTACGGTGATATTAGGAAAGGGATGATTGCTATGATCAGTTATCGAGTTTGGGACAAAAAAGAGAACAAAATGTATTATGATGGTTTTTTGATTGGACCCGCAGGAGAATTATACAGAATCAGTAATGCTATAGAAAACAGAAAAAACAAGTACAAAATGACACTTCTACCTGTCAGTATGGAAAATTTTGATGTCATGCGATGTCTTTCCGGGCGCAAAGATATATCGCATAGTGATGTTTATGAAAAAGATATTCTACGTTATGAAACCGGTTGTGAGTTCTGTGTTGAATACGGTACACATGATGCATTTTGCCCTGGCGATAAGTTGTGGGGGTCGAACGAGGGATTTGTTGCAGCTGCATATGATGCTGTTGCCGGTTCTGATCACAATGACATCTGCCCTTTAATGAATATTGAAACTCTGGCATTATGTGTTGGCAATATCTATGAAGGATATCACGAGAATGATGATGATTTAATAAAAGGAATTGATGATATATGAAGAAAACAAAGCAGATTATCGCAATCTTATGTACAGCAGTTATAGTAATTATTCCTTTTCTAAAGAAGCTGCAGCCGTTGGAGCAGGATGGTGTAGAACTGGCAAAATGTACAGATGGTGATACAGCTCATTTCATTATTGATGGGAAAGACACAACGGTACGGTTTCTTGCAATAGATACACCAGAGACCAAAAAGCCAAATACGCCGGTACAGCCCTTTGGTAAAGAAGCAAGTAAATATACTTGTGATGCATTGCAGAAAGCAGATGTCATTCGATTAGAATATGAAGCAGATAAAACAGATAAATATGGAAGATACTTAGCCTGGATATTTGTAGATGATCAATTACTGCAGGAGAAACTTGTACAAAAGGGATATGCCAAAGTTGCCTATCTATATGGTGACTATAAATATACAGATACATTACAACAAGCAGAAAGGAAAGCCAAGACTGATAAGATTGGTCTATGGAATGGGAAATAAGGAGGCTAATATGCGAAAAACAAAGCAGTATAAACAAATCATAGAACGAGCAAAGAAACTGGAGCTTATACAGATTGATGAAGATGAGGACGATATCATGATGGATCTATTCAGTGCAGATAAAACATTCAATTTGAGACTAGATGATTTTCTAGCCGCAAATGATTTCAACTTTGCACATGATTTCTGCGGAATCCGAAACAGTATCATCAGAGAAGAATTTCCTTCGCATGATTTCGGCTTCTTTCTCCCAAGGTTTACAGGAGAAAACAGATCATGATGACACTACGCTTAGAATTCGTACATGAAACAGAACGTTTAGCTCTCATAGCCTATCTTAAAAATCGCTATACGATCATTGAGGAAGGAAAAGTAACTCCTTCCCGGAAACAGAATAGCAAGAGAAAGATTCAGTTTATAGAGATAGAAGAAAAACGATAAATGAAGGTACCACTATGGTACAAATAGAAAACGCAAGCGAAAACGAAAAAGAGGAGAAAAAAATGATCAAATCAGGAAAAACAATTGCCATTACTAACAGAAAAGGCGGTAGTGGAAAGACAACAACAGCTAAGAATATAGCATATGATTTAACATTATGTAACAAGAAAGTATTATTGATTGATTTGGATCCACAATGTAACGCAACGGAAGGATTAAGTGGTCGAAAATACAGCAGATCCGTGATTGGTATGCTGCAGCTGGAGAATGTGCATAAATGTATCTATAAAACACGTTTCAATGATTTGGATATCCTACCTGGTAATGACTATCTGGCCAGCACTGAAATATTGGATGATGTCCTCTATCGTCAGATCTCACCACTTCGTAATGAGTATGATTTTATCATTATCGATACATCACCATATTTTAATAAATTAACAGCGGAGATTCTTAAAATCAGTGATCTCGTTATTCTTCCAACTCTGCTTGAAGATGATTCATTAAAGGGTGTTATGACGACTATCCAGGAACTTATAACATTGTTTGATGGTGATATCCGCTGTAAAGTACTTCCTACAATGGTGGATAAAACTAAATATACTGAAAAGCTGTTGCTTGGATTAAAAGAAGACATTGGAAACATGTGCTTTGATACATATATACGAGAGAACAAGATTCAAGTGAGAAGAGCAAGGCAACATCACTCCCCTCTCTCCTATCGATACAGAAAATCAAAAGCTGCTAAAGATTACGAGAAATTAACTGCAGAATTGCTGGAGGTGATGTAACATGAAGAAAAAAAGTATCCTTGGAGAATTCATGAATAATGAAGCGAAGAAACTTGGCTTTGATAACAAAATCTCCAACATTCATTATACAAAAATAAAGCGCCCCATAAGAAACCGGGAGCTGCGTAGGATAGATGAGTTAGCTGAAGATATACGTGAAGATGGGCTGGAAAATAATCTTCTTGTAAGAAAAATTGAGGACGATGCGTATGATGTTGAACTTATCGGAGGTGAACGCCGATATACTGCAATCTTAAAAAACATCGAGAATGGAGATATGACATACGAATATATCCCTTGCAAAATCGTCACGATGAGTGATATTGATGCACGAAAACGGCTGATTTTGAACAACATGGAAAACGATCCATTGACCAACGCTGAAAAACTTGAAGCTGTTGAAGAGCTGAAGGAAATCTATAAAGCGAAAAAAGCAGCTGGAGAAAATGTGCCTGGTCGTATCCAAACAATCATCGCAAATGAGATGGGATTAAAAAAATCACAGGTAGCAAATTATGAGAAAATCCTCAACCACGGATCTGAATCCGTAAGAGAGAGTATCCGGAAAGATGAATTACCAATCGATGCTGCTGTAGCTTTAGTCGATCTACCCGATAAAGATCAAAAGAAATTTTTAGAGGAAAATGATTCATATAGTAAAAAAGCAGTTGACACATTTAAAGAAGAATTGAATAAAGAACATGAGTCATGTACAGAAAGACAGCTTTATTATGATGAAAATGATGAAATCCAAGAAACTGAATTAGAAAAGGATGAAGCAGATTCTGATACATTAGAATTTGATGGTGATATTGTTGATGAAGTATCGGATATATCTGAACAAAATGAAAATCATTTTGAAACAATAGAAGAAATAATGACTGCTATCATCAATGGTATGGATAAGTTATCAAAAAAGCTTAACTGTGTTGAATTCCGTGATGAATATATACAGTTTCAAAAGGTCCAAATTGAAATCGATAAATTAATGGAGCAATTAGGTTTAGTTTGCGAAGAGATGTGAATTGTTTGTCCTTGTACCATTCACTGGTACATAAAACCAAAAAGAATCAGGGGTAATATAAATGACCAATAACCTATATACGAATATTGCAGCTATCAAAAATAAGTTTGATAAGTTGATCAAATTTATTAAAGAACAATCAGTAGAATGTGCAACAGCTAAAGTAATAGATTTATTTTCAGATGCAGTGAAAGTAGAGAATCATATCAACCAAGCATATTACCAGGAAGATAGCACAACCTTCTATCTTCCAAATTCAAATGGAATATATATTACGGTTTTTAGTGGAAAAGGTGATATCTTCGGCAGTAGTCATGTACACAATGGTACTGATTTAAGCATCAGTTTTGCCTTTAATGGTAGCTGCCATACACTATTCGATGAAAATGTTTTTCAGCTCTATGAAATGAAACGTCTGAAATATGAATTGGATAATTTACCAGAAACCTTTGATGACACAGATTTTAGCAAGATGCTGTCAGCAAAGTATGAATTTGATCCATATGTGTATGTAACATTGCCAAAAGAAATACAGAAAGATCCAAAAGTCATCCGTGTGGTTTTAGAACAACTATGGAAGCAGGCTGAAAGTAAGCATTACTTTGAAAAGAATTACGAAAACATTAGTCCAAACGGTGGCTTCGACATTATTGTAAACTCCCCTGAAGAACACTTTATAAGCAGCTTAGCCTATATCGGTATGGATACTTTTGATAAAGTTGCTGAAGAGTTCATGAAAAGTAAACAAGCGATGCAGTAAAGGAAAATATACTGTAATTAAGTATTGTACCAGTCACTGGTACATACATATTTACGGATAATTTCATAAATAAAACGAAAGTGAGGGTTCAAAATGAAAACAGTGAAACGCAAAGTATGGGGCATTACTTATCATTTGATGGATATCGATCCTGATACTGGTGATGAAATGAATTGGACTGAACCATTTAGAACATGTTATGCAGATACGTATGCTGAAGCAGAAGAAAAGAGAAGAAGATTATTGGCTGGTGAAGATGAGTATTATGGCGATTTGATTGATGAATGTGATATCAGTGATGAGCCTGAGGAAATTGAGTTTTATGTGTAGAATCATAATATTTATGTTATGCATAACTCTACTCTGCCTTACTATAATACTGCTCTATGCTTTATGCAGTGTAAGTGCAGCATCTGATAAAAAGGCAGGATATAAGAAGTAATAAAAAAAATTGCATGTACCAGTCACTGGTACTTCAGGAGGCAAGGTTTATATGAGATCTATTTATGATTATGGCCGTATTATGCAGGATGCTTTTAAGCAATCTATTGAGCGCCTTATGGACGAAACATTTGGCGTTACTCTTGATGGATCGGATTACACAGAAGAAGAATTCCAACAATTTAAAAGAGAATTTATAAATGATGAGTTTAGCTTAGTAATTGATGGATGGACTGATGTCAAAAATGATTTATCTGATATATTTTTTCTAGGTGCATTCCCTACTGTGTTTTTAGAGGGGATAGAGTATATAGATATCGTAGAGGAAATTGAGGAGAATCTGAGAAATTACGAGTATTAAATCATACGGAAGCAATTTAAAATATCACGGTTCTCAGGGAGGTTTAAAAATGGCGTTTTATGATCAATTAGATGAAAAGCAAACTATCAAAAAAGCAAAAACAGTTCTAAATGAATATAGCCGATTTTTGAAAATCATAGGAAATGCATATTATGATATAGGGCTCAAACATGTACCTCAACAGGAAGAAGTCTTTAAAAGTTTTTCATCATATCTGAACCATGATACGAAACTTATAGAAAGCATAGATAAGAAAGATAGAGAGTATGATGTCCTAAACAGATATATAAAGTCAATACAGTCATGTATCAATTTACTGAGCCTGGAAGAGATTGAATTGATCAATTATCGTTATGTGAATCATCTGACGATGGAAAAAATACAAGAGAAATTCGAAGTGAATGATATGCCTATATCCTTACGACAATTAAGAAGGAAGATGAACAATGCCTATATTGATTTCGCTGTTGCCTATGGAATATTCGTTTTAAAAAGCGAAAACAATCAGTAAGAAAATTGAATTAAATTATTGTAACTAAATGCCAGCTGTGATATTGTTTGTATAACAAAAGGCAATGTAATTACTCAAAAGTGGAGGTCTTACATGAGTAGACGTGATCAGCAACTACAGAAGATAAGAGAGCAGAAATTGGTAGAGACAACCAGCAAGATATATAGTGCTTCGATTGTTGAAGTGTTATATGAAGCAGGTATGAAAAAAGATGATATTGAATATATCTTATCCGGTGTTATGGAAAAAGCAATAGATCTATCAAAAGGCTATATCGATGTAGACACTTATGCAGAATCTGTTGAAGAGAAAACAGGAATTAATCTTGTATAAGTTTTGCAACATTGCATTTGTTTATGAAAATACGGAGGGCATTCATTCTTTAATGGGTAAAAGAAAGTGAGGGAAAAAAGAATGAAAAAATTTACAATCGCAGTATCAATGGCAGCTATCTTTTTTATGGGCGGCTGCAGCAAAGAAATGGTCATCACTCCAGCTGAGAATCTGGTGGTAGAGTATGGTGAAAAATTAGATCAAAACAAACTGTTTGACAACAAGAAATCAGATGAAGGAATCAAAGTCGATAAAGTGAAAGGCTTTGATAATAAAAAAGTCGGTACACAGAATCTGCAGGTCACATTTACAGATGGTGATCGTTCAAAAGATGTTGAAATTAAAATTACTGTAGAGGATACAGCAAAGCCGGTCATCAAATTGAAAAAGAATGAGATTAAGATTACCGCCGGCGATAAGCTGAATCTGAATAAAAATATAGAAAGTGTGAAGGATCGTATTGATGGAGAGCTTAAATATAGTAAAGAAAAAGTTGAGAAATCTGGTTACTATATTGACAAAGGAAAATTAGATACAAAGAAAGCAGGAACGTATACCATTACTGTAAAAGCATATGATGCAAATGGAAACAAAACCGAAAAATCATATAAAGTAAAAGTTGAAAAGAAAGTAGAAGTAAAACAGCCTCAGGAAGAGACCCCGATTGCACAGTCACAAAACAGTGATTCAGGAAATCAGGGTTCTTCTCCTCATGCAAATTCCGGTACAGGCAATACTGGAGGATCCTCAGGATCTAATTCTGGTGGCGGACAATCATCTTCCAATAATACTCCTGCAGCTCCACAGGAAAAACCTACTGCATGTGTATCTGATGGGAACTTTGGTAGAATAGGAAATAGTGGCCAGGTATTCTATTCAGAAGCTGCAGCGGATGCATTTGCGAATGAACAGCTTAATTATGGGGAAGGCCCTTGGGGGAAAAAGGGGTATAATGGATATCATGCATGGACAGTTTATGATAATTGTGGGGAGCGAAACGACGTATGGACAGTTGAATTCTATTAAATCCTTAATAAAAACTGTTAATTGATAAAAAAATGTCCGTTTGATGTCCGTTTGATGTCCGTTTAGGTGTCATTTTAATGTCACTTTACATGACCAAAATAAGTGTTATAATTGCTATGATGAAGTTTCTGTAATTGCTTCATCTATATTTGAATGTTTCTAATACAAGGGTCAACTTATCAAGTTGCCCTTGTTTTTTTTGAGAAACATTCAATCGATCGGACAGGAAAACATCCTGTCTTTTTTATTGGGAGGAACGGATATGTATTATCAAAAAACGGGATTTTTCTAGGGCTGCAAAGCCCTATGTCAAGAATGAATATCAAAAAACATTTAAGAGAAGAGTTTTTCAAAATAAGGAGTGATCAGCAAATGATAAAAAGCAGGGTCAATAGAAAGGAAATAAAAAAGTGAAAAAAAGGATAAAAAATACATTTCTCATAATGCTTGCTTTATTTGCCGCATTATTAAATATTCAACTGCCAATTCACGCAGCAGATCACACTGCATCAAAAGCCTTTTTAGATGGTGTTAGTTATCAAGCATCAAAGGATGGATGGAGTGCGTATGGACAAGGATTCACATTGAAAATGGATGGAGAAGTCGTTTTCTGTGTGGATCCAAAGACTGAAGTCGTTTCTGGTGGAGGATACAAAGAAAGTGATTTTCCTTCATCACAAGCGTTAAAGCTATCAGTTATTGCCTATGAAGGCTATTATAAGAACAGAAATAAATCAGATGTAGATTATTACAAGTTTGCTGTAAATCTAATGATATGGGAAGAAATGGGCTGGACGATTTCCGCATCCGGATTTGATTATGCCGGATATAAAAAGAAAATACAGAATGCCGTTGATAAACATTCTACATTACCGTCATTTCATAGAACAGATATAACACTGGATATTGGTGAAAGTACAACATTAACTGATATAAACGGTGTATTTAATGAATTTCATCTTATATCCTCTGACGGACTTACGGTAACTAAAAATGGTAATAATTTAACAATTACTGCAACAGCAGATGCAAAAGATAAAGCGAAAATCAAGTATAATAAAATACCAGATGTTTGCGTAGGTACAAGCCTCATTTATCATAAAGATGGTTCTCAAGACATGGGAAAATTTTATGTAAAAGACCCATTGCAGTCGTATCTTAATGTAACAGTAAACAAGACTGGATCTTTGAAGATATCAAAGCAAGATGAAGATGGTACAGCTGTACCTGGTACAAAATTTAAAATATCTAAAAATAATGATATGTCTTCTCCTGTAGGAACTTATACTACTGGATCAGACGGTTCTGTAACAGTGGATGATTTACCACCAGCAACTTATTATGTCCAGGAAACAGAAGTTCCTAGCCATCTTGTTTTAGATGGAACGATAAGAAGTGTGGTTGTAGAAGCTAACAAAACAGCGACACATACCGTACACAATAACTGGATCAAAGGAAAGATTCAGCTTAAGAAAATAGATCCAGAATCTAAAAAACAGGTGGCAGGAGCTACATATGCCATCTACAACGATAAAGGGCAAGAGCTTGAACGTCTCGTCACAAAGGCAACCGGTTATACAGAATCCGGTTACTTGAGATTTGGTGAGTACACAGTCAAAGAGGTCATAGCTCCATCTGGATATATCTTAAACAAGACCTCCTACCCTGTTACAATCACCACGAACGAACAGAAAATCACTGTAACCGGTGAAGACGATCGAGTGAAAGGTCGTATAGAACTAACGAAGGAAGATAGTGTAACAGGAGCGATACCGCAAGGCGAAGCATCCCTGCAGGGGGCTATCTATGAATTAAAAGCACGTAATGCTATTCTGGATCCTGCAGATGGATCAACGAAATTCAGTAAAGATGCCCTTGTGGCAACACTGACTACCGATAAAAATGCTAAAGCCGTTATTTCTGACCTTTACCTGGGAGATTATTACATAAAAGAGAAATCACCAAGTACAGGATACACATTGGATACTAATGAGTACGATGTGTCTCTTACTTATGAAAGCTCTCAAATTTCAGTTATAACAAAAAAGCAAGCAGTAAAAGAACGGGTCAAAGCACAAGCATTTCAACTTATAAAAGCATCAGATAATAATTCCGGTGAGATGGATATCCTTGCTGGTGTTGAGTTTACTATTAAGTCAAAGAAAGATATCGATGCTTATGGCAGCTGGGAAAAAGCACCGATCGCAAAAAATGCGCAAGGTCATACTGCTGCTAAACTTGTAACTGATAACACAGGATATGCTAAATCTGAAGAATTGCCTTATGGAACGTATATCGTCCGAGAAACTAAAATTCCGGCTGACCATTATCAGATACCTGATTTCACGGTAGTTATCACAGAAGACAGTAGAGTACCACAAGCATGGAGAATATTCAATGATGAAAAATTTCGCGCTGTAATCGCTATGGTAAAACAAGATGCAGAAACGGGCAAGACGGTTGCATTGGCAGGAACAACTTTAAAAATCAGAAATCTGGTTACAAATGAGTATGTAGGATACTGGGAGTGGAATCCAACCCCTAAATATGTAACAGAATGGACAACAGATGAATCTGGAACAGTCATGACAGGCAAAGAACTTGATCCGGGACGTTATCAGATCGAGGAGATCACTGCCCCAGACGGCTATGTATTAAATGTATCTCCTGTAGAATTCACTGTTTCAAGCAACACGGCCTATGAAACACTGCCAGATGGAAGCACTCCGGTTATAACTGTGATAAAGCAGGATACTTCCGTTAAAGGTAGAATCAATGTTCAGAAGCTTGGTGAAGTTCTTTCATCTGTGAAAACAGATAAAATGGGTAACAAGCATTTTGCTTATACGGAAACTGGAATCGCTGGAGCAGTGTATGACATTACAGCTGCTGCTGATATCATGGATCCAGCAAATGATGGAACGATCCTATACAAAAAAGGAACAGTTGTAGATACCGTTACAACGGCGAATAATGGCGTTGGATCCTCCAAACTACTTCCATTAGGGAAATATGAGGTATCTGAAAAAAACGCCCCAGACGGCTTTGTATTGAATGCTGAATCACAAAAAGTAGAGCTGACATATAAAGACCAAAATACCTCTATCGTATTCGATGAGTCCAGCTTTACGAATGAGCGACAGAAAGTAGAATTATCTATCATGAAAGAGGATGCAGAGACATCAACTCCTCTCTCTGGTGCGATCTTTGGTCTATATGCGAAAACTGATATTCATGACGCTGCAGGTACTGTCATAGTAAAAGCAGATGAGCTTATCTATCAGGCTGATTCTGGTGAAGATGGTATTGCTACATTTGATGTGGACTTACCGTTATCAAAATACTATGTCAAAGAACTAAAAGCTCCAATGGGCTATGCTTCTACTGATAAAGTCATAGAATTTGATGCTACGTACCAGGGGCAGGAAAAAGCAGTTATAAAATTGGAAGCTGCTTATCAGAATGAGATCACGAAGGTTGAGGTGTCAAAGAAAGATATCACGAATAACGAAGAGATCGAAGGCGCACATCTGAGTGTATATCCAAAGGGAGAACCGGGCGCAATATTTGATAGCTGGATTTCTGGGCAGGATGGAAAAAATGAAGATGGCAGCATCAAGACTCATGTGATCAAAGGATTAGAGACCAGTAAGACATATGTCTTACATGAAATGAGCAGTCCATTCGGGTATGCCATCGCTCAGGATGTGGAGTTCACTGTAGAGGATACTGGTGAAGTTCAAAGTGTTGAAATGAAGGATGAGATAGTATTCGGTCAGTTAGAATGGAATAAATCCGGAGATATATTCCTACAGACGGTTACCGGGCAGACAGAGTTCGGCAAGACAGAGAATCCTGTATGGGAAAAATCCAACATATTAGGAGCAGAGATCACAATTTATGCGGCAGAGGATATAAAGATCGGTAATCACACCTATTACCATCAAGGTGATGTAATCGAAACACTGGAATCTGATTGGGATAGTGTAACGAGCAAGAAGCTTCCTGTAGGTAAATATTTCTATCGAGAAACAAAAGTCCCTCATGGATACATCATTGATTCAGCAAAGCACTATTTTGAGGTCAAAGACAATCAGACCAATGAAATACAGACTATTACATCAACATTGAAAAATGAACGTCCGACTGTCGAAATTGAAATGAAGAAGCTATTGGAAAAGCAAGAGGTATTCAAAAATCCAGATGCTTATAAAGATATCGTGTTTGGAATCTTCGCAAGAGAGGACATTTATGATTACAAAGGTAATGTGGCAATAGAAAACGGTCAGATGATCTATACCTCCGGCATTGATAAAAATGGAAACCTTACACAGGCCTATACATTTGATTTCCCTAATGGTGTTTATTACATTAAGGAATTAGCAACGGATGGACAGTATGTCCTGAACGACAAGGAGTATGATTTTGAAATCGCATATCATGGTCAGGACGTATCAAGCTATAGAGTCCTCATCGGTGAAGATGGGCTTATCCATAACGAGCTTGCCAGAGGAAGCATCCAGGTACAGAAGATTGATATGAATGATGCTGAAAAGAAACTGCAAGGAATTAAATTTGATATCTCTGCCAGCGAGGATATGAAGGATGTCATAACCACAGCAGAAACGAATGAGAACGGTGTCGCAACCTTTTCTGAACTAGAGCTTGGTGTGTACTATATTCGCGAAGCTGAACAGGTCAACGGCTATGCTTTGAATGATCATATCTACAAGGTCGAAGTCAAAGCGGAAGGTGATCTGTTGACGATAGCTTGTGAGAACAAGCCTACAGAAATGGAATTTTCAAAGGTCGGAGAGAGCGGAACAGAAGAACTGGAAGGAGCCAAGCTGCAGGTCATCGACAAGGAAACAGGCAGCGTTATTGATGAATGGATATCCGGCAAGGAACCGCACACTATCCACTACCTTGTAGAAGGTAAAGAGTATGTAATGAAGGAAGTCACTGCACCATATGGATATGAAATTGCAGAAGAAATCACATTTACAGCAGGTGACGGTCAGAAAGTCGCGATGAAGGATAACATGATTCGAAGCTATATCAAGGTGAATAAGGTTGACTATTATGACCATAAAGACATCTTGAAGGTCGCAGAATTTACATTATACAGTGATGAAGCATGTACAAAAAAAATCCGTACAGCAAAGACGGATACAAAAAATGGTATCGCCTTGTTCGATGGTCTGACTTATGGTGATTATTTCATCAAGGAAAGTAAAGCTCCATCAGGATATCAGTTATCTGATGAAGTTGTAAAAGTAACCATCGATGATACATGGGTTAATGGAAATGATAAACTTCGTACTATCATTTATCCGGATCGCCCTCTGCCGATTTCAGGCGGGCCGGGTACCGGTGATACTACAGATACGGTAGGTTGGATCATCTTAATTGGTATTTCCGTAATAGGAATCTTCGGGATTCGTAAGAGAAAGAATGAGAATCTGTGAAAAAAAGTCAATACTTGATATTCCTATTTTGCGTTGTCCTTATGTGTGTGGGCTGCTGGTATCTACTGTTTCCAAAGCCTGCAATGGGTGATGAACTTTCAATTAGATTTAAGGACAGCAGTATGTTTAAAGTCAATGAAAAAGTTAATCCAATATCGTTGATAGAATCAACAAATTCAGTAAATATCCTATACCCTACGATTGATACATCGACTCCAGGAGATAAAAAGCTATTGTATATTGCTGTTGGAGATCAGGGTCAACAAAGAGAATTTTTGAAGGAGATACGGGTGGTGGATCCGACACCACCCACACTCCTTTTGAAAAAAAACAAAGTAGAAATATATGTCAATGATAAATTCGATGCAAAGTCTTATGTGAAAACAGCATACAGCAATTATGATGGGAAACTCCCTGTGAAAATTAGCGGAAGATATCAGCTTAGTATACCTGGTAATTATAAAATCGATTATCAAATAGAAGATTCCAGTGGTAACAAAGTGAAGAAAACACTTACTTTAATAGTTAAAGATAAAGTAAAAGAAAAGCCTGAAAAGCAACCTGAAGAAAAAGAGATACCCCAAAAGAATCAAAACCAGGAAAATAAAAAACAGAATAATCCGGAAACTGAAACGAAATCGCAACCTACACAGCCTGCAGTAACTGGAGGTCAGACCTGGCTATTTGCAAATGGAGAATCCTTTGAATCAGCTGCGGCTAAATGTAATGCTGCAGGTGCAGCGAGCGGAAGGAGGTATCAGTGTAATGTACTGCAGGACGAAAAAGGCATCTATACCGGCTATCAGCTTGATTTACAATAATGTACCAGTCACTGGTACTACATCAAAGAAAGAGAATGAGACAATGTTAACCATTTATGAAGAAATCCTAGATATATTAAAAAATAGGTATCCGAAGAATACGAATGTCTACTTTCAGGAGTTCATAAGAGAAAAACTAAGCTTTTATAAGCAGTATCCTTCTCTTGCGATGATTGAGATTTTGGAACTGTTATATCAGTATCGAAATGATAAAAATGACAGAAATTGTTTATCTGACATTTATGAGAAATACGATCATACAGGATTCATGGTAGCAAAGTTAAAACAAGAGGACTTTGATTATATATGGATGAGATATCTTCAAGAACTCATGAAAATGGTAAAGGAGGAAGATGATGCTATTTAAAAAGCTCCATAAGAAATTAGAGGCTCCTGGTAAGGATACCGAAAATGATGCCTCTGAATTAAATGAATTGAATGAGGAAGATGAAACTTTATTAGAAGAACGGTATCAGAAATTATTGAAAAAGCGCAATCGAACCGATAGAATACGAAAACTAGTACTTATTCTGATTATCAGTATCGGGCTGATTGGTGGTTATCGCTCGCTTGCAGACAAAGGTCAGGAAATCATAATTTCAAAGGCAATCAATGATTACGCCTTTGCTGAACAATATCTTCAGTATTATTTCCAGTATCCTCAAACTGAGAAGAGCAGTGAGTATCTACAGATGTTTTCAACTGGAAACTGGAGCAGCGATTATGATACGAATGTAAAAAAGGTTGTACCTATGGATTTAAAAATTTATCAGGTCATATCCGATAATACAGAGTCTACCGGTGGAATTACATTATACACAAAAGTGAAGCTGCAAATCGAAAACACAGATGGCAAAGAAGAATTACAAGAAATATATGCATCATTGAATGCAGTTCAGCAAAATGATAAATATGTTGTGACTTCTCCAATCAACATGGTCAGTTCTGATTTTGCATATATGAATAACGAAGAAAAAAAAGTATATGAAAAAGATATGACAAAAATGGAAGGTCAGGATCTAAACGATGAAGGAAAAGAGGAAATGAAAAACACAATTCAGCTCTTTTTAACTACGTATGCAACTGACCTTGAGCAGGCACGATTACTGATGCAAAATGCAGCAGATCTTAAACCGCTCGATCCGGATACGAAAATCACATTTGTAAATCTGGGTGCAGCAAGCCAGACAGATACAGAATGTACAGTTATCGCAGATGTGACATTTGAAACAGGAAAGTTCCTAAAACAAAATAGAAGTATCCGTTTCACATTTGATCGTAAAACAAACAAGATTATACAGATGGAGGTATATTGATATGGATTTCACAAAATTAGACGGGTTCAAAACATTTTACTATTTGATTTTACTAATCATATTCATTGCTATCATGTGGGGATTGGTAAAAAGTGCCCAGGCCTCACTGAAAAGAACAGGAGGTAAAATCACATCGATCCTTGATGAAGTTGTTGTAGGAATTATCGTGATGATTGCTTTCATCATTGTCGCAAAGTTGGAACCATCCAGCGTTATAACTTTTATTACTAAACCTTTAAATTGGTTGTGGGATTTGCTCCTTAAAGCACTTCGATTTGTCGGAATCAAAATCTAAGGAACTTATATGAAAGGCGCTTATAACTATACTGCAGTAGAAGCACACAAGCAAAAATTGTTCATACCTTATCTAGGTATCGAATTACAAGGGTGGTCGACACTGCTCGCAATGCTTGGAGGTTTATTGCTTGGAATATTTGTTATTGGATATCCTGCTTCTCTATTATTAGGAAGCTTCGGTTATATTTTTTCAATCGGTATCACTGGTGTACTGGAAATGATCTTTGTTGCATTTGCTACAGAAATCGACCGGGAAAGCCGTAAGAATAAACTCATTACATTTTTTTATCGGGACGTCAAAAAGTATCGTGTTATTTACGACTCTAAGGGGAGGCTACATAAGCTTTCCGGAAAAAAGGAAGGGGTGAGGCACCGATATGTATGTTGAGCCTATACATATCTATGGCGAGGGCAATATCGTCTATTGTAAAGAATGTATCTGTTATCATTATCAGATCAAGCCGATCAATAGCTTGTATGCCTCTGATCACCAGCTGCAGACTTTAATCGATAACCTGCATAGGAAAATATTATCTGTTAATATGCCTGGCGTGATCTACATTCTGCCAAAAAGGATAGATGAAGTGAGCATCCTGAATGAATATCGAATGCTATACAAAACACACGGAAAGAAAATAAATCAAAAATTATATATAGATTTCCTAAAGGATTTAAAAAAACAGTTAACGGAAAAAATTAAATATCAGTACCAGATCCATGTCTGCTTCACGGATAATAGAGATCCTCTAAAGAAAAAAGCATTAACTGGCTGGCTGAAAAAAAGCAATGATCCGTTAGATAAGAGAACAATCGCACTTAGTGAGGTCGTTGATGAACAGATATACAAGAAACTGTCAGCTGATCTTAGTGTGACAAAGCCTGATAGTAAAACAATACAGAATCTTTATGACTATCTGGCGATCCCTGTAGAAGGTACATTAAAAGATTATTTTTCCACGCCTCAGGCTACAGATATAGAGTATCAGTATCTGCGTTTAAAGAAAACAGCATTTGAATCGCTTTTTACGAGGGTACTGATTGCTGACGAATTTAAGCTTGATAAACTGCAGGACGGATATCATGCAAATATCGCTGTCAATGAGATCCAATTATATGGATATCCTGTTGATACAATCATTAAATTCGATTTAGAGCATACACAGACATTCAAATCCAATATGCGTGGCAAACGTGAAGAAATCAGAAAGAGTGCAAAGACATATTGGAGATTGGCCGATCGTAAAGATAAAGATGCACAGAAAGCCTTTGAACTTGCAAAAATTGGAGAGGATGCAGATCCATCAATCGAAGATTCTAAGATTCGCTGGCAGATGATGTTCCGTTTGCGTGCGAACACAGAGGATATGCTTATGAAACGTAGTGATCGTATTCAGAAGAATTTTGAAGGAAAAGGAATTGCGCTTACCTATGCAATCGGTGAGCAGGAACACCTAGCAGAGCATCTTTTCCCATATAAAAACAGCTGCTATCATTATCTTAAATTAACGGATATCCTTTACTTTGCACACTTCAATTTCTTTGGTGGTCTGTATATCGGTGAAGAGGATAAAGGTGTTATTCTGACATATACAAGACCGGCAGATCTGCCAGTCCGCATTGATATAGAAGCACCTATCAAAGGACAGACGAAAAATGCATCCTCAACTTCCATATTTGCCGGCGAAACAGGTAGTGGAAAATCGCAAATTGCAAATGAAGTCGCATTACTTTCCATGATTTTCTACGGTCACCGACTGCTGCTGATAGATCCAAAGGGTGACAGGCATAAGCTGGTACAACTTCTGAATCAATATGGAGATATTACTTCACACCTGATTATCGGTGATCCTAAGTGTCCAAACGGTATGTTCGATGCATTCTTGCTGCATCCGGATAATCCGCTGGAGGCACTCGCTGCAGCTAAAAATGACATCATCTCTCTCGTCAGAGCAATTAATCCTCAGCACGTCATTGACCTTATGCAGATAGATGAAGCGTATATGCGAATGTGCGAAAGCCTTAAATCAGGAAAAATCACAAGACTTACGATGAGTTGCCTGATCGATCAGATGATGAGCGCAGATCCGGCAACAGCCAGAAACCTCTTATCACTGAAAAAGGATCCAATGGCACGTCTATTCTATGGAGACGATGATACAAACATAGACCAGGTATTCAAGTTGGATCGTCCATTCAATCTTGTGACCTTTGCGAAGATGCCGGTCTATTCCAGTGATACATCTTCATATGCATATGAAGATGATAAACTTGACCATAAAATCTTTTCTCTCATCTTATCTAAAGTGAATGAGATCACAAATATGTTTTTACGCAATAACAAAGGTGAAGCAAAAACGATGCTATTTGATGAAGCAAAGCTGTATTCTACAGTTCCAGGTGGTCTGTCCATTCTGGTAAATAATAATCTGATTGCAAGATCCGAGCTTTGCAATATGCTTGTGATTTTACAAAACTGGAGTGATCTTCCAGATTCCATCATCAATAACACAGGACAATTCTTTATTGGTAACATGAAGAGCAAGGATGAGATTCAACTAATACTGAAGCATTTCGATCTAGATGGTAATTCAACATTATCCTCTGTACTGCAGGACAGGACAAAAGAAGAAGGTGTCAGTAAGGATAAGCAGTATAATTTCTTGTATTGCGATTATAACAATCGAAAATGTGTAACGAAAATGAATATCCTTCCTATGTTCAATACAGCCTTCCGTACATTCAAGGATGAGGACTCATCATCTGCCGGCAGAAAGAAGGCTGCGGTATGAAACGCTTCTATAGATTATTGATGATCTGCACTATGTTGCTATTGCTGTTCTCAGTTCCTATTCACGCCGAGCCGATCGACGGTGTACCACCGAATGGTACCGCCCAGAGTGAGGAAACGAAGAAAGACCCGTCAAAAGAAGCTACCGGTACTGCAGATTTTATATCAGACGCTTTGAAGAGTCTGGATAAAGAAACAGCAAAAAAGGAAAGCAGTAAGAATTATATCCGAAATTTTTATAATTCCAGCAACACTGCAACAACGAAAGGGTTTTTCTTATTCGATGGTGATGCAATCTGTATGTTTTTCCTTAATATGATCACAACATTAATCGAGATGATTGGTATCGCCTTCACCTTTGTGATCATGCTTATCTATAACCTGGTATCATCCAGCTTTTTGACGAATGTCATACAGTCAGCATTCGATATCATTGATAAGATCATATTCGACTGGAAAGATCCGAACTCCTGGATTATGAAGATATTGCTCATTGCTACTCTTATGAGTATCCTGTATCAGTTGATAAAGAATTTTACCCGGATGACGAACTGGAAGCACATCATGCAACTTGTAATCACCTCATTCGCCACTATGACCTTTATCATCTTCATCGGTCAGAATGGACGGACGATTGCCGGTGGTGTTGAAAAAACAGTGAACACGATGCTGAGTCAATCCTTTGTTTTTGGAGATGAGAAAAACCCTGAAATAGCGAATAAGGATAACATTTTTGATATCCTGCAGGTACAACCATTCATGGTTCGCCATTATGGTACAACTTCCTATGTGTCAATAGCAGGCAGTGATAATAAGGAAAAGGTTGAACAAGCGAAGGAGCGTGTACAGAATCTCCTAGATGATCCATCAGAAGATAATGCTAAGAAAGAGCATAATGATTTTGGAAATAATATAATCACGCATAATACATCTTCTGCAGCACAAGTATTGTTTTTATCCATCATCATGCTGGTACATCGAATCGGGATTGGGATCGTATTAGGTGTGCTTTGCCTGGGATTGGGAGTGATCAAGGCTGCAAAGACAATCATTCTGGCATTGAGCGTATATCAATTGATATGGTGGCTTATTAAGCGTACAGGTAAAGCAAGGCAATGGTTTATGGACAGGATCATATGGTGTGCTGTTACTATAATAGCCGATGTACTCTTTAATGCATCATTATATTTCATTGTTTCAATGTGTACGGATGTTGGAAAGACCAATATATTACTGATGCTTGCAATCGATGCTGTATTGATTTTTCTGATTATTCTTGTAGCAAAAAACTTCACTGTTATAACATCAAAGCTAAAAGATGATGGCAAGATCCTTGCTGAAGCTATGATGAGTGGAAACCCAATGGATGCGTACAGGGAGTTCGCTGCTTCCAATGATAATACATCTGAAAATAATAAATTCAACGGATCTGATGACAATGAAAGTGAATCATCGCAATTCAGCGACAACGGCGGCTATGATGATAGTCTGCAGGATAGCGGTGATGAGTCGTATGCATCAGATGATGAGGGCCTGGCAGATGATTACCATGAATCACAAGATCTGAATGATATCCTGGATGATACGGGAGGAGAACTTCAAGAAACTGATACAAATAGCAACGATACTGAAAAAGTGAATAATGACAAAGATGAGCAGCCAGTTTCAGAATCAAGTACTGATAATGAAACAACAGAGAAAGCATCAGAAACCTCGGAAATGAATGAAAAGGAATCTTTGCCTGGAAATGAAGAAGGCCTCTTAGAAGAAACAGAAACGGCTCTACAAAGTGAATCAGATGGAGAAACCCAGATAGATGAAGAACTGATTCCAGAGATGAATGAATCGGATGCAGATCAAGGAATTGAATCGGATAGCGATATAGATGAAAAAATTACGGATGACGAATCCGTGGATCCAGATAGCGAAGAAGATCTCAGTGATGATGCAGATACCATAAATGACAATGAAGTAGATCTTATGGATGATGTAGAAACAGATGAACCTGAAGATACGGATGAAGAAAATCTGATTGAGGAAATAGCCGTTCCAGATGAAGCTGCATTAGATATAGAAGTGGATAAAGAAGATCAGCTAGTGCAATCTGATGACTCTATACAAGACGATAAAACATCAGCCGATGGATATGTAGCACCTTTACAGGAATCTGAAATTGATGATCCTGTAAGAGATAAAAATGATCATGAAAATGAAATTTCGGATGATGAACAAAATGATAGGGAATGCCAGAATAAAGCTATTGATGAAACAATAGAAAATCCTGTAGTTGAAGAAACTGTTCCAGAGGATATATGGGATGAAGACCATTAAAAAAATACTACTAAGCCTGGGAATGCCTATACTTCTGATTATGATGTTACTTATGGTCGTGATTGGCGGAGACTCAGGAAATTCTGGAGGTGTCTCAAATCACAATAATTTAAGCGCTGCAGTAGAAAATTATCGCAGCTATGTAACAAAGATAGCAAAACAAGAAAAAGTAGAAGAATATGTGGATCTGATATTGGCAGTGATGCAGGTAGAATCCGGAGGTGCTGGCAGTGATCCTATGCAAAGCTCAGAGGGACCGTTTAACAAACGCTATCCTCAGGTACCAAATGGGATAAAGGATCCTACGTATTCTATCGTTTGTGGTGTTCAGGAAGTGAAGGACTGTCTGAAGCGTGCTGGTGTTAAGGATGCAAGTGATGAAGCTAGAATCCGAGTTGCCCTGGGCGGCTATAATTTCGGTAATGGCTTTATCGAATGGATCGATGCAAACAAACAAGGAAAATGGAGTCTTGAAGCTGCTGAAGAATTTTCAGAGATGATGGCTGCTAAAATGGGATGGCCAGTTTATGGTGATCCTCCATACGCTGATAAAGTCATGTCTTATTACCATGGAATAGATTTCATAACAGGGACAGGTGACCTTATTCCGGCAATGAAAAATTATACATTAACCAGTGCTTATGGTGATCGGCCACTAGGTGATTTTCATTTTGGAGTTGATCTTGATGGAGGCTACGGTGCTGCTATTTATGCTCCTATCGATGCCACTGTATATCAAGCATCAAATACTTGTCCCGTAAATGGAGGATACTTAGGCAATATGTGTCCTTATGATGAGTATATGGGTGGTGGCAATTATATAATGCTTAAAACGAGGTATAAGGAGAAAGATTTATATATCTTTATGTGCCATATGGAAAATGTCTCTGTCAAGACTGGTCAGAAAATAAAACAAGGTCAGCGAATCGGCACCCAGGGACATTCTGGAAACTCCACAGCATCTCATCTTCATTTAGAAATGCATGAAGGAACACCACGCATCGCAACTCATGATGGATCTGTAAATCCAAAGAAATATATCAAGTTCAATTAAGGAGAAAAGCATGAAAAAAAATATCTGGATCTTGTTACTCATCGTCTTTATCATGAGTGCAGGAATCTTGCTCAATCATAAAGAAGATGTAGCTGAAGCTCCTTCTGCACCAATAGAAGTTAGCAAATCAAACGACAACCAAAATTCTCAAAAGAAAGAGATTGTTGACAGTGAAGAAGAATGTATCAGGACAGCAAAAAAATACATCAAGGCTATAAAGAATGGGAGCTCCAAGGATCTCTATATCGAGAGGATGAAGAATATCGAGGAATTATTGGATGAAGATTTAAGGCTCAAAATGACTCCTAATATGACAGCTGAGGAGATTGTGCAGGCAAAAAAAGATTTAAAAGCTCTTGAAGATAGCGCTGTAATAAAAACAGAAGTATCTGAGCTGGAATGCGCTACACGAAAGATACAGGATGACGATTATGAGGTATATATGATCTATAATCTGTCAGTAATTCAACAAGACAAACACACATCGTCCCGTTATCTAACACGGATGAAGCTGCATGTGAAAGACGGTGAATGCCAGATATATAAGATACTGGAGGATAGCGAGTTATCTAATGGCCTGTATAAATGATAGGAGGGAATTCAATTATGGATAAGCGAGAGATCATAAGTAAGCTATATCAGTTGCAGGAAGCCATGGAGCATACGAAAATGGAATTGGATGAATTACTTGCTGAAGGACGACTTGATAAAGTTAATCTGTTAGAACAGAGACATGATCAGCTATACACATCATATTGGTTGATCCTAATGAATGAAGTGGATGCCAGGTGCCGAGAGTATGTTGAGCGTATTATAGGCGCTGGCCATTTTACAGAGAAAATCTATATCGATGAATTAGATCTAATTATGAAATGTGATGATACGATTATCGATGAGTATCAAGGCTATACGCTTAAATCCGGATTAGATCAATATGGGAATCTACACTATTGGATATATGATTCTGGCGGTCGCCTGCTCGATGACGTCTTTGACTTTATAAGCAATAGTGAAGCAATCATATGTTTTCGGCAAATGGTTGATACAAACGATTTCACATAGTATAAAGAAAACCACCATAGCGGTATGCCTATTATTGCTATGGTGATGCCTATGGTTTGGACTATGGTTAAAGCTATGGTTTTAGATATGGTTTTAGGTATGGTTTTAGGTATGGGACATATACCATACAAAAACAGCTGAAAACGCCCTGTTTATGGGCAGGATTTACAATCAGTATATTAAAATAGTACCTTATTTTACCTTATAAAATATATACTATATCTCAACCTTATGGACGCCGCCTTAACGCCTTAAACAGAGACACTATTATCCTCATATTCCCTGTTCCTCTTGTCACCTTAATCCTACCATATCACGATACACATAAATCAATAATGTAAATTACATCTATTCAATAATATTAAAAGAAAGGAATCTTAAAAATGAATGAAAAAGAATTACTGAGTAGAGATCCCGAATTTCGCTTTCAGCTGCTTAGTAGAATGCAACAGGATTGCTATTACTATTTAGGTTGTGGAAACCGTTCTGCAAAATATTTAAGGAGGGTATAACGATGCTATTTCAAATCTTACCTAGATATGATTATAGATTTCATCCGGATGCTATGCGAATGTTTTTGAAAACTTTATCCAGCACGAGGAAGAAACAATCATTCTTTAATAAAGTAACAAAGTTATTTGACCCTAACTGTATCCTTGATTATCGCTTCATTATCGATTGCGACGGCAAGGATCAGACAAAAGGTATGATTTCCTTTTATCTGCAGGTAACGAACGAAAAGGAAAACAGTCTAGTACTAAATAGTCTGCAGAATATGTTCCAGGACAAAGCGGATGTATTTGAATGTGATAAAAAGCTTGAACCATATACAACAATACATACAATTTATACTGCAGACGAATTAGATAATACAAAAAAAGAAAATCAAAAGAAGAGCCTTGCGACCTTCCAGGATGATCAAATTTTTCTGTTTATTCTGGGAACGATGCGTAATAAGACCAGAATCACAATAGATTTCAGTATAGAGAAAAATTACAATGCCACAAAGAGTATGTTTCGTGGGGTCATGACTGATGTTAATGCTGAAGTGATGATTAAGGTATCGGCAAAAACAAAATATCAGCGAAATGATATCCTTGAAATCACAAATACAATCATCAATCTTACGGCTGGTGAGAAAGGATTTCGTGCTATCTACAGAGATACATATAAGTTTTCCAAACTCACAGGGAATGAGCTTATGAATCTATTTCAGATTCCGACTTTTTATAATAAACCGAATGATCTTGAGGTTCTATTGAGGATCCATAAGCTGGAAGTTGGACAGAAAACATTAAAGGAAAATGAATTTAGCAATGGACTAAAGTGTGGTCATGTATATCATCCTATGCAACATAGGGATGTATTCATAAATGTGCTGCAGCTGCGTAAGCATATGTTTATTACTGGCCAGACAGGTTCCGGTAAATCATCTGCTGCTGAAGAAATGATGAGGTGGATTCTTTCAGAGAAAATTAAAGGTAATAAAAATGTACCTGGATTCACTTTTTTCGATCCTGCAGAGACCAGTGTATTAGGTGTTGTCGATATGCTGCTGAAGCTGCAGGCTGATGGGAATGATATTACAGAATTAGCAAAGACCATTCATTATATCGATTTCAATTATGAAGAATGTATCTTCCCCATTTCGTTACTCAATAAGGATGTTCCATCTACGGAGATCCTAGACTACTTCAAAATGTTGTTTGGTGATGCCCCAACCATCCAGGTAGACCGTATGATTACAAGTGCGATAAATGCGATTCTATTAGATGAGAAAGAGCATACGATCATGGATATCCCTAAGTTGTTCCAGGATGAAAAGATGAGAGAGGATTTATCATTAAGATTGAGTAATAACCTGTATGCCGATGATGCTCGTTTATTTCTAAAAGGAAAATTCAATCCTAATCAGGTGGATCCCATCTTAAATAGAACAGATCCATTTATAAATACCCCTAAGAAGAAACTTATGTTCGGTATGCATAGTCAATATGATGGATTGAGAAAATTCAAAAAATGGATCGATGAGGGACATATCATGTTGTTCAATCTAAAGGGCTTGAATGATAATGATCTACGCATCATCATCGGTTATATCTCATTGAAATACTATCTGATCGGACTGCAACGTAATGATAATTCCCTTCTTCATCTCACTTTTATGGATGAAAGTCACAAAACACAATTTGATATCTATCAGCGCTGGTTATCTGAATTAAGAAAAGGAGGTATGGCATTAGTGCCTATGACACAATATTTGGATCAGTATAATCCGGATTATTTAAGAGCATTACTTGGCAATGTCGGTACGAAGATGTCATTTCGTCAAGGTGACGATGGGGCTAGACGTCTTGTTATGAATCTCCCCGGCAACCTGGATAAAGAAGCGCTGAAACGTCTTCCTGATAGAATTGGTTATATATCTACAGAAGATAATCGAATTGCAAAATCAGCACTTGTCGAAGTAGATCCGCCATACAGATATAATGCGGGTAAACCAGTACCCCATCCGGATCCAGGCAAAGTGCAGACTCAACTGAATCTTGAAAAAAATAGAAATTTTGCTCATAATCTTATGGGACGTGACTTTATATCAAAAAAAGAAGCTGAAAGAATCGTATTCAGGAAACAATATGAAATAGAGGAAGAAATGCAAATAGAAGAAGAATTATTAGAGGAAGGAGATGGAGCCGCAGTATGGGACGATTAAGATTTCTATTATATAAAATATCCAAACTTTTTCCCAAAAACTATCGAAAGCCATTAATCATGATATCCTCAATCCTCGGTCTAATCATCTTTTTCCAGATAATGACCAGTTTCAGCGGATCTATTTATCTGATATCAATACAGCAATCTATCAATGATTTTCAAAGATTTATGTTAAAGGAAGGTAATATGGGACTGATCATCATCTTCATACTGCTGCTCATTACATGGTTGAGCTTTCGCTATTATAAGCAGCTGCAGACAATGATAACGATATGCTATGTCATCGTTGTTTTGCTTGCCATCCTTCCATTGGTGGTGAACATGTAATGGGAAATAAGAATAATCCTGTCATTATGAGAGAGGACATGGATCTGTTTGAGAGGATAGCAAAGCATGGCTTCATCGATATGGATTATGTATATTTATTCTGTTATCCAGATAAAAAGAAACGCACAGTTATGGATAGGATCGTGCAGCTTGCAAAGCATGGATATCTAGTCGTAAATAAGACCTTCATCCCTCCGGATTATACAACAAGCTATAAAGCCGGCTATAAAATCATTTCACTGGGAAAACAAGGACTTCATCTTTTAGAAAGCATGGGATACGATATCATTGATAATATCAAAACGATACAAAACTCAAGCCCCTACCGGATGTATCATCAAGTACAGGTTTCAACAGTATGTGATATACTGCAGAAATACTATGAGGATGGGAAATCTAATTGGAAATTGGATAAGATTTACAATGAACGGGAAGCCTATCATGAAGAAGCCTTAAATCAACCTGATGCGATTCTGATTTTCAGATTGAAGGATAACGAAGCTGCACCGGCAGCTATCGTATTTCTGGAAATAGAACGATCATATGCCAGTCAGCGGTCACTGGATAGGAAGATAAAAGGATATAGTTTTGCTATTCACCGAAAACTATATCCTTCTGCTTTTTCATTGCGGGTGTATGATCAAAGAGTATTATTCGTAGCGCAAACTCAGAATCAGAAAAAAGCTCTATTGAATAAGATAGTCAATAGAGAAAAAACTGCAGATTTTGCTTTACTCGTAGCCGGATATGGTGAAGTTACAAATGATCCATTAGAAAGCATTTATACGAATCCAAGAGACTTGGAAAACAAATATAAATTATTAGGTAAACTGCCATAAAAATATGATATAATTTTACATGAAGATAGAGTTGTTTCCCTTCGAGGAGGACGTAAGTAAACCCTTTCGGTGTTTCCGTTCGGAGGTGATTGCTATGGATATTAACTTATATATCAGTCTACTAATTATCCTAGTGATAATGGAAACTGTTAAGATAATAAAAAAGTAATCGCCCTGAAACTTTGACCGGTTTGGGCGATTACTTTCGCAACAACAACTCTATCTTCGCCTAAGTGAAGATGAATCATCCTTCATCTATATTATAC
>SKEP01000011.1_pt1 | contig 128594 bp, 144 predicted proteins | sample 4826901 | NCBI WGS metagenome assembly SKEP01 (sample SAMN11008806, study PRJNA524170) | human gut metagenome | biome: Human fecal sample; material: Feces; isolation source: fecal sample from pouch patient p4, p43, p49, p54, p55 | host: Homo sapiens | place: Israel: Tel-Aviv | collected 2014-03-20
TTCTTGATGATAAAACTGTAGTCCATTTTCCAGACTTTTATTGCTGGTAACATATCTCTTCCTCCTTAAAATATTTCTTGTGTTGATTTTGTGCTACGCTCAGTAGCTGTCATAAGTGTGTAATCTTCACCATCTTCGTAAATTGGAAACACTTCATCGCTTGGCGTTCTTCTCCAAGGTCCTTCGCTTTCCCATAAGTCATAGATGCATTTACGACACATTTCTTTTCCATCTCTCCAGTGCAGCATACCGTAATACTCATGTCTACCACACTTGGGGCATACAACGACCTTCTTCATGATGTCATTCATATTCAGTAACCCTTTCTTCATTCTTAGCTTCTGCGTCTTCCGCCTGCAGGTCTGCTAGCTCCTCAGCTGACGGCTCCCACTCTTCGTCGTAGTGGTCTGGATTCATGTGGTTATAGATGGTTTTCATAATGATTCTCCAGCAAAACAACCGGGTCACATATAACTCCCATGCACAGCGTGTTGTACATACTGATAACCAGGTATATAGTTAATGCTGCATGACCGATTACTATGTATTCCCACATGATGTTCCTTCCTGTTGATTTACATCCAGTATTTCTTCCAGCAGATTCTGGGGGCATGTATATGCTTCTAATACCGCTTTTACGTTCGGCATGTATTTACGTTTGATAGCTTTGTACTTTCGCACACCGAATTTATGCTTTACCTCATGCCAAATATCCTGATACACTCTTGCTCGTAGTGATTTGTCATTATAGGCATTTGATTCTTTACCTCCCAATAGCTTTAAAGCGATCGCGTTTACTTCTGATACAATTTCTTCTGGCTCATCCCCCACTAAAGGTAAGTCCTTAAAACGATTGTCCACATCTTCTTTCAGATTTGTTACACGCATATCTGTATTCCTCTGAGCATCGAACATAAGTTGTAATGCTTCCATTGGATTCTGAGGTACTCTGTAGCCACCTGTATGATTGATTTGCGGTAATACCTCATCAAATACCCATGATTCAAACTTCTCTGCCTGTGGCAGCTTACTTCGTGCTGTTAATCGGTATACATCACCTTCGGGTATAAATGATAATGGTTGCACTCCTCCATTCGTAGGGGTGTCACGTTTCGTTACACCCTTACAATGATCATTTAATGCTTTTCTTGGGTTTGCATATCCCAATGCTCTAGCAACATCATTGCCGCAATAATAAATCTTTCCTTCGATTTCGGCTGTTCTCAGTTCGCCGAATTGTGTGCTGTTAAATGTTTGTAATTCCATTTTTATTCTCCTTCGAAAAAACCTCCAGTATTATTTCTGATTCCTGCTTTATGTTTTCCAACAGCTCATCATATTTATGCTGTGGTACTTTGGATGCTGAACGGTATCCCATCTTTAACGCTACTGATGTTCGGATAGCTGTCCACGTAGTATTCCAATTCAAGTCTAATTTTTTCTTATCTATTTCTTCTCTGAAATGCGTTTCCATTTCTTTCATTCGTTCGTCTCTTATTGGTTTAGCATTTGCTAGTGCCGCCTGCACTTTTTCGTCTATCATGTTATTTAATTCTTCAACAGATAATGTGATAGTATTATCCATAAATTTTAAACTCCTTTCTGGCAATTATGTGATATGATATACATAAAGGGGTGGTAAATAATGTATGGAGAATCCTAAATTCAAAAAATATGGAATTTTAGAAGTAGTGGCAGGTATAATACAACTATGTGTATATTTTGTATTCCCTGATGCAAATCCTTTCATTTCATCCATTCCTGGAGTTTTGATATCTGTTATATGTTTATCTGCTTATATAGCCAAGAAAGTTATATATTGGACATATGGCCCTAAATTCAATAATCTTATAAAGGAAAACAAAATTTTAAAGGATGATATCACTGCTATTCGGAAGCAAGCAAATGAAGCTCGCATTTCATTAAACATGTATGATGATTCATTAGATTCTATAATTACTGAGTTAACGCAAGCATCATTCTATTCTCGTGATGAAAATGAAAAGAACACAATAAACTCGATAAAGATGCTAATCATATCCAAATGGATGAAATTGCTTACAGAAACAAACAGAAAGAAGGTAAATGTTAATGAGTTTAAAGATAGTTAGTATAGTAGATGAATATCAAGTCATTGTAAATGCTGGTAAAAAGCAAGGTATTGAAAAAGGTACTACATTTAATGTATTAAGCAAACCCATAACGATAGTTGATGAAGAATCAAATGAATCATTGGGTGATATAACGCTTAATAAAGCTACAATCAAAGCTGTGAAAATTTTTGATGATATGTGTATTTGTGAAGATTCAGATAATCACGCAGGATACATTACGAGTAAAGCGTTGCAAGATGCAACAAAGATTACTGGAAGATTAAGTCCATTTGATGATAGAATACATGTAGGTGAAGTGCACAAAAAGTTAAATATTGATATAAAAGATTTAGCAAAATCTTTATCTAATAATGCGATGTCTATACGTATTGGTGACTTAGTTGAAAAGAATTAACTTTTTCTTTCTGATAATTTATCAGAAAGTTTTTTTATTTCCTTCTCAATATCTCTTAATTCCAAATACTGCACTAATATATAAATTAGCAGCGAAATTAAGAATAGTATCTTTTCGTACTTATCCATAACAATCACTCCTTTTCCACTTTAGTATTTAAGAATATGCAACAAAAGGCTCAACACTCCAAAAAACACAGTAGCTATTAAAATCAATATCCTTTTTTGAATCTTTCTCATTTCGCTCTTTAATTCTTCGTATTCTGCTTTCATAAGATATAACTCCCTTGCTTTTCCACTTAGTATCCCTTATAATAAAGATGAATCTTTTTATAAGGGTTCGTGGTTTAGATGCTCTGTCCGCCAAGACTTGGGAGCATCTTTTTTTGTGCATTTGTGACATACAAAATCACTAAAATCTGTCACACCATTTAAGAAGTCAATTAAATCATCAGCTTCCAGTGCATACTGTCTGCCACATTTTGTGCAGTATACTGTAAGCTCTCCCTCATATATCGGGATGTTTATGATTACTCCATCTTCATATTCTTTTCTTAAGTAAATCATTTACTCACTTCCTTTCCTGCTCTACTTTCTTTTTCCTACGCTTAATGTTGTAACGCTTGCAGAAAATCTCAGTAGGCACAACTCGCACAGGGAATGGAGGTATCCTTGATTTGTCAATTAGCGGATTTCCATCTTCATCTTTTGCAGCTTCCAGCTCATCCATAATTGCGTAGGCTGTATTTTTGGAGCATGTGTTGCCTAAAACAAGCATAATATCCTTGTAACCAAGAAATGGATAATCTAAAGGGTCATTCATAAAACCACCTCCTTTTGTGTCTTTTTTACGACACGATTTGGGCGTGAAAACTGCACATCTTTGTAATCAAGTCCAGTCTTTCTTAGAAAATCTGCCACTTCATTAGAATTCATTAATGTAACATATTTTTCCTTGCATCTGTATGCTGAGAAAGAACATCCGATAGCTTTTGCCATTTCGTCTTGACTTATATTTTTCAAACGTCTTGCCTCAGCAATGGTCATCATTGGCATTTAATCACCTCCGTGTCTTTTAAATGACACATAAAGAATAACACCAATAGTCTGCTGTGTCAATAAAAAGACACATTTTATCATTTTTTTGTTGTGTTGTGTCATTTTTGTGTTAATATATAGATATAATTGAAGGAGTTACTTCATATGTCGTACTTAGATTATGAATTTTATAAATATATAGGAATAAAATTAAAAGACGCGAGACTCAAGCATAAATACAGTTTAGAAGAAGTTGGGAAAAGAATCGGAAAAACAAAGAAAACTATTCAAAGATATGAAACTGGCGAAGTACGGATCGATATAGAGACTTTAGATGCATTATGCAATATCCTTAATCTTGATTGTAATGAACTTTTAAAACAGGCTAGAATTAGCAGTATAGAATCAGACAACAATCATACAATCGACACCATAGAAGGGGCAGCTAAAATATTTATTGAGCATCCTCAGGTAGCGGCTTTTGGAGGATATGATATTGAAAGAATGAGCGATGAAGAAAAAATAGAATTTGCAAATCAGATACTCGATAGTATAAAATTTTTCGCAAGTAAATATAAAAAATGATATTGTTACATACATGATGTAATGAATTGACATATACTTCCATCAAGGAGGTATTTTTTTATGGAATTTAAAAATATAATGGAAAAGGTGGACGATCTAAAAAACTTATCACCCGAAGATTTGATAAACAGTGAGGGGATTGATGTAATCTACGATGAAGCTCTTTGTTATGGAAGGGATAGCAGAATAGATAAAGGATACGGCCAAGTGGTTATATTTATAAACCCTGGTCTGCCTGAACAGTACGAACAATTTTTATTGCTGCATGAATTGGGACATTTTTATTTACATATGACAACCGGCATCTCTGATGCAGCTTTACAAATACGTAATATTAGGCGTGAAGAAAATGAAGCAAACATTTTTGCTTGTCTATATTTATTAGATAATCAGATATATGATAACGAATATTACGATACCTATCTATGTAGCGTAGGTGTTCCAGTTAAAATCGCCGATTATGTACAAGAATGCATATATCAATATAAACAGGTAAAAAGATGGGGAAATAAATGGATGAGATTAGAATGTTGATATAATAATTTTTACATTATAGCACACTGTATAATAAAATGTGATATAATGTGATTATCTTAAATGGAGGAGAAAGAAAATGAAAAAGAAATTTGGTAAAGTGCTTTTTGTTGAAGCGATTCTGATTCTTGTATTCGGATTCATAGGCTCAATTGTTTTGTCAAATCAAAAAACAATAGCTTACAAAGAAGCTGAGTATTCTTGGGAAGAAGCTGGATATGAAACAGTTGAAAAATTCAATCCTGAAATCTTTATTTCTGGATTATTCAGCACGATTATCTTTGCATCAGCTTTATATGCCGGAAGCGTGTGCTATGATAAAATTATCAATAATGATATTTTGTCAGTAACATCAAAAGATACAGTGGAATAGTAATTGGTGGAGGGAAAGTGTGAAATGAAAAAAATATTTACAGCGGTCATATGTATTATTATGATTTTAGGGGTTAGCGGTTGTGGACCTGATCCTTAACCTCACATCAATACAGGGGAAGCTGGCAAAAACGAAAATAGCACACAAAAAGTCGAATCTAAAAAGAAAGATGAAGAAGCAAAAAAAGAAACCGAAAAACAAGTAAAGAAAGATGCTGAAAAGCAAAAGCAAGTGGAACAAGCTAAAAAAGAAGCTAAGGCTGCTGAAGAAAAGAAAAAGGCTGAAACGCCTACAATGGGAGAACTTAATGCGCTGAGCAAGGCTTATGATTATCTTGACTATATGGCTTTTTCAAAATCTGGATTAGTTGAACAATTAGAATATGAAGGATTCTCCAACAAAGAGGCAAAATACGGCGCTGATCACTGTGGTGCCGATTGGAAAGAACAAGCTGCAAAAAAAGCAAAAGAATATATGGACTATGATTCATTTTCAAAACAAGGGTTAATTGACCAACTTTTATACGAAGGATTCACACAAGGTCAAGCAGAGCATGGGGCTTCTGCTGTTGGATACTAAAAAAAACTAGGCTGCAATAATTTGCGGCCTTTTGAGTGGCATAAATTTTGGCATAAAAAAATAGGAAAATCATGAAAATAATTAAATTTGATGATAGAAAAGCCTTTATTTATCGTATGAGGAAATTAAAAATAAAATCTCATCGTCTGCACCATTTTGATAAATAAGCCGGTAAATATCGGCTTTTTTATATGGTTCACAGTATGCAGATCATTATATTCACTCTGTTTGAGACTGCTGCTGCCTTTTATATGAATAAAAATCAGGCATCGATCTCAGCATCCCAGATCAACAGCCTGATTTTCAAACGCATTCGGGTATCTTCCCCGTTTCTTATTTTATTATATTTTCTGAACTCAAGACTAAGCTAGCGTCATATGTTTATACTTTCTCAGCCATGAGCAGCATGGATAACGGCAAGCCCATTGCATCATATACATCCGACAGTCCGATATCATAATCATATTCATTCAGCAGCTTTACACTCATACCGCTTTGTATGGTGCTGTTAACAAGCTCTGAAATGGAGTGTGAAAAGCTTGTGAATGTCTTGGATGCATAATCTCCGGAAATATACCCCATCCCATTGTTTTCAATCCATGGCTCAGCTGTGAAATATTTATGCTCCAGCAGCCTGACGACATCATGGCAATAGCAGTCCTCCCCCGGCAGAGGAAGCATATTCATAAATGGATGAAAATCATGAATCAGCATAATGCCCTTCGGCTTTAGACAGTCGGACACCACCTGAAAAAGTGCGTTTACATCCTGAAACCAGGTAATTGCACCGATCGTAAACAGGATCACATCGAATTTCTGATGATATTCGCATCCTATATCCAGAATATTCATAGCGGAAAAGCTACATGGTACATGCAGCTGCTTTGCATGCATTTGCCCCTGTGCAATCAGATTTTCTGCAATATCAAAGCCGGTACCGACTGCCCCATAGTGACTGCTGATGGACAGCAGCTCCCTGCCGTTGCTGCAGCAAAACTGCGCAACATGTTTTCCAGCAAGATTCAGTTGATCAAGCTCAGCCTGTAACGAAGGCTGAATGTAATAAGCGGATGATGCCTGGAGGTTTTCAACGACTGCATCTCCCCAGCCATTGATTCTATTGTCGAACGCTTCCTCCCACGCTTCCTTGTTCTTTTCTATATAGCTCATGTTTTCTCTGTACTCTCTTTCCTATCATTATATTCATCTTATTTAGCCTCCTTTCCCAGTATGCAAGCATAACTGATTCCTTAAATTATATCATAAATCTGGAGCATACAGCCTGGTTTTCATAATTAGAGCTATAGCTGCAAACTCACCATACCTTCTATAATTTTATGCGTGTGATATAATTTTCTGAAATTTCTGCATGGAACTGGTGTTTTGCCAATACTGCAGCCCTTTCTGAACATAGGATAAAGTAGAAAACAGAGAAATCTGTTTTCTGAAGCTGCAGTGATAATTTCATTCCATGTTCATTCCTCATCCTGAATGATCGTTTTACCAAATCGTCTCCTCCCCTTATCATCGGATCAATTACGATTCGGGATTTCATCATTGATTCTACTCTTTCCCTTTCCAGAAGAAAAAGAATCCTAAACAAGAAAAATTCCTACTCCCTTATGGGGTAATCCAAAATTAGGAGAATTCAACACGAATGTATTTATCAATAGCATTTGCATCCTCCTACTTGCAAACACCCTGGAGTAAGAAAGAACAAAGGAAAAGCAGCCACTGTGAATAAGTGACTGCCTTTTCAATTATAGACTTTTGCGACGAAATATAATAACTGCCGCTGCCAGCTGAAGCAGGGTAGCAGTAACTGCACAGACTGCAGGCTTCAGAAATTCCTGCATCGTGATGCCATCGGTAAGATAAGACTGGTACTGTGACAAAAACACAAAGGGTGAATAATCTGCCACCGCAGCAAACATCGTTATCAGCACACAGAGCAGAAACAGGCAGCCGGCACACAGCAGACTTCCGGAAACAGTCCCCTTATACACGCCCCCCAGAATCATAGAGGCTGTCATCATCAAACCAAACAGCCATACCCCAGTCACAAGCGGAAACAGATGCGGCACGAGAGAGCTTTCCCAGAATACGAAATTGTACAGAAAGGTAATCAGGAATGAGCATCCCAGAGACAATGTCCACAAGCATGATATGGAAATAAATTTTGCGGCAAGAACGCTGTTGCGGGGCATCCCTTTTGCCAGCAGCGGTATCAGAACCCCCTTTCCGATTTCATTCGCCATTGAGGATGAGCACATAATAATGATTGCTATCAAGCCGATCTGCGCCGTATTTTTGAAGAACTGGAGCCAGGAATCAAGTACGACAGGCTGTGGAATCTCCATATGCATACCCTCCGGCAGAAAGCCTGCGACCAGCTCCGGTAAATAACGTGCACTGACTGGATTCATAAATCCCAGTGCTGCAAATACAATCAATAATATGACAAGCTTATAGGAACGTACTGCCTCCAGCAGCTCCTTTTTCATAAACGCTGTGAATCCCTTCATTTTGTCACCTCCAGAAAATACTGTTCCAGAGTCGGACGCATGCGCTCCAGCCTCTGCAGCCGCAGCCCCTGCGCATTTATAATAGCTAAAACCTGCTGCTGTGTTTCCATATGAACCGGCAACTGCACTGCATACGGATGTGTCTGTTGTACGGCAATGCCCCGTTTTCGCAATGCTTCCAGCAACAGCGAGCACTCCTCCTCACACTTAGTTTCCACATAAAGCGATGCAGTTCCCTTCATCTGCAGCAGCTCATGTAAATTTCCGCTTACGGCGATCTTTCCCTCATGCAGAATGGCGATGGAATCACAAATACTTTCCACATCACTCAGGATATGTGTGGAAAACAATACCGTCGTTTTCTCTTTTGCCTTTTCCAGTATTGTCAGAATCTCCTTGCGACCCTGCGGATCCAGCGCCGATGTCGGCTCATCTGCTATCAGCAGCTTAGGCTCATTCAGCAGCCCCTGCGCAATCGCAAGGCGCTGCTTCATCCCTCTGGAAAACGTGGCACATCGTTTTTTTCCGGTCTCTGATAATCCCACCAGCTGTAATAGCTCATCAATCCGTGTCTTTGCCTTCTGCGCAGCAAGACCGGATATCTCAGCACACAGCTGCAAATACTCCCGTGCTGTCATAAAGCCGTAAAATTCAGGGACATCACTGACATAGCCGATATAACGGTTCGTTCTGGTATTTCCAAAAACAACCGGCTCCTGCATAATATACAATTCCCCGGCATCCGCCTTTTCCAGACCGAGAATCGTTTTCATTGTCGTTGTTTTTCCCGCACCGTTTTTTCCTATAAACCCGAAGATACTGTGCTGCGGTACCGTTAAATCGATGCCCTGCAAAACCTTCTGCCTTCCGAAGGCTTTATGCAGATTGCGTAGTGTTAATACATCCATTGCTACTGCTCCTCTCTGCCGATTACAAAATAGAGAATCGGCCCCAGAAACTGAAGAAACAAAATAACCGGTATCCAGATCCATTTGTTTCCAATCCTAACCTGTGGATGACGAATCAGATGAATCAATGCAAATATTGCCAGACCAAGCTCCAGCAGAATCAGCGGCAGTAATGCCGGCAGATATTCCATAAGTGTATCCATTATGCTCTCTCCTTTTCAGCCTTTAGCTTCTGCAAACAGGCCTGATAACGCGGTTCCCCCTTCAGAAAATCGAATACAGGCGGCTGCAGCTCCTGAATCAGCGAGTCCAGAATAACCCCGCCGTCTCTGGGAGCCTGTGTGCGCAGCTGTAAAGATTCCATCCAGGCTTCCACCTCTGTAAAATACGTATCTCTATGAATCTTCATATGGGCAAGATCGTAGCGGATAATCACGTCGATCAGCCGTTCCAGCATTCGCAGTGCGGACTCCTTATCCCTGCGCTGTGCATAGACCATGGCACAGGACATATAAACCATCGTGGAGGTGATGGTATGCAGTGCATCGATATGAAACAGCTTCAGCAATTCCAGCATACGATGCATGGTCTCATCACACAGCTGCTCATCCTCCATATTCATCAGCATATAGTTGGCCATATCCTGTATTACGAACAACAGATGCTGATAGATGCAGATCTGAAAGATACGGCTGGATTGCTTTGGCTTTCCCAGCATCTGATAGCATGCCGCAATCATCTCGCTGTCCTGTGCGATCGGCTTTGCCTCTTCACCGAGAAGCTGCAATGCCTTTTGCGGCTGTCTGCTGGTAATCAAATAGGTTATTTTCAAAGAAATCGCATCCTTTACCAGACTGTTTTCCTCACTTTCCGCAATCACGCGGTCACACAGCTCCTCACTGCGCTTCATAACCAGTTCTGGTTTTTCATGCAGCATGTAGTGATTGAGATAAAGCCCTGCCATCTGGAGCAGGAAGGGAAAGCAGGAATAATATTTGCGTATCAGCTCCTCACTGTGAGCATACGCATTGGCGCTGTCCCGGCTCCATTCAGCACTGAGCTGCAGATACAGCTTGTTTACAGCCTCCATACTCAGCTGCGGTTCATATCCGATCAGCTCATCCACACTGACATTAAACAAAGTGGCCAGCTGGGGCAGCAGCAGGATATCCGGCAGGGTCGTTTCGGTTTCCCACTTGGAAACACTGGATTTCGATACCCCCATATAGGCAGCCAGCTCTTCCTGCGTCATGTTCGCGTCTCTTCGCAGCGCGATAAGCTTTTTTCCAAGTCGAATCGTCGTCATTGTTCATTCCTTCTTTCTGCTTTTATTATATCGTTTCCCCGCAGAGTTACAATGGCATAAAACGCAACTTCAGGAAGAAATATTTCCCAGCAGGAAACAATATATGCCGGCAAAGCATACTTCTTAGTCTATTGGTTCATCTATATCAAATAGAATCCTTTCCAGACATATGCCATTCCCATTGACACATATGTGATCAGTCCTGAAATCATATAAGTATTACAAACGGCTCTCATAACATAAAAAAACAGCTTCTCAGGCTGAGGCTGCTTTACAGCTTTTATCTGAAGGTACAGATGTATTCTATGCTATGCATTTATGAGTGATGGATATAAAATATCCGTTTGCTTGGTCCTGTCTGAAAAAGGTTCAAGCAACTGAAAACACTACGTCCGGCTGATAACAGACAGACGCTTTCCAACACCTGCAAAAAAAGGGCACAAACGTATGATCGCGTCGTACCCTCCTCACAGCGTATTTATCCTCTAGTTAAGATAGGCGAATTCTGTTTTATAACGGCTTATAGCTCTTCCCCATTGGATGCAATCACTTTTTTATACCAGTAAAAGCTTTTCTTCGGTGTACGCTCATACGTACCGTTGCCATAATCATCCAAATCCACATATACAAAGCCGTATCGCTTGGAAAATTCTGATGTTGTCTGTGATACAAGATCAATCGGACACCATGCGGTAAATCCGAATACCTCTACCCCGTCACGAATTGCTTCCTTCACCTGTGTCAACTGCTTCTGCAGGAAATCAATTCGGTAATCATCGTGAACCATACCATCGGCTTCCACCTGATCATAGGCACCGAAGCCGCACTCGGAGATAAAGATCGGCAAATGATAACGGTCATACATATGATTCAACGCAATACGCATACCGATTGGATCGATTGCCCAGTCCCACGCACTGTATTCCACATAATTGTTTTTCTCAGCACCCATTAAATTGGTGGTATGCAGCTTTAAGGAATCACCGTTATATCCTGATACAATACTGCTGTAATAGCTGAAGCTCATGAAATCAACAGTCCCCTTTTTCAATAACTCTTCATCTCCCTCCTGCATAGGAAGAACAACGTTATTCTGTTCAAAAAAGCGTTTCATATAGTATGGATATTCTCCCTTGCACTGCACATCCGGAAACAGTAAATCCATACCGGTATCAAAAAGCTGCTGCAGATTATCCTGTGGACTGCAGGTTTTCGAATAATACACCTGCTTGCTCTGCATATTCCCTACCTGCAATGTTTCATCAATTTCATGTGCTGCAAGAACACAGCGTTCTGTTGTCATATTCTGCCGCAGGCATTTTCTTTTCCTCCTGCAGTATCTATATGGAATATTTGCGGGAGAGGAAAAGATACTGACATGAGAAAAAGTAAGCTACAGCAACTGCGGCTATATGTATATCCGATATACACGATACTGTGTATTTATTTACTATTATCCTATAAAACAAAAAAAAGCGCTGATATAGAGCGCTTTTGTGCTTATCATGGTGCAGGAGAAGAGATTTGAACTCTCACGCGATTGCTCGCACTGCCGCCTGAAGACAGCGTGTCTGCCGTTCCACCACTCCTGCATGTTTCATGATGCTCAATTATAATACACTGAAAAAAATGATTTGTCTACCCCTAAATGGAAAAAAATCATTTTTTTACCTTACTTTCCCTGCAATGATTGCAAATGCTGGCAGGTATCCCATGTGTGCATGGCAGGACATATATTTTTCAAAACAAAAAAAAGACGCTGATATAGAGCGTCTGACTCAACAAATGGTGCAGGAGAAGAGATTTGAACTCTCACGCGATTGCTCGCACTGCCGCCTGAAGACAGCGTGTCTGCCGTTCCACCACTCCTGCATGATTGAGTGCCCTACAATAATACACTAAAATCTTTATTTTGTCTACCTTAAAAACATATTTTCCCTATGAAATTTCATTTCGTTTTTCCTTACTATGATGCCTCCCCCTTGTCTGCATCATCTTACCGGACGATTTTATATGCTTCATTACCTTTTAAGCGCCAGTACCCTTTTAATCTGCGAATGCAATCACCATACGATAGCCGCTTATTCTCCAGTTTCTGAGTGTCTTTTATACAAGAAGACCTGTCTGCTTTTCTTTTATGAATTACCTAAATATTCAGAAATTTCAATAAAAGCCATCAAAGAAGTTGACAGATCATGCAGTTTCACAGATTCTGTATAAAAGAACAGCCTGTGGAATGCAAGCTGTTCCATATTTATTGCGATAAAGCAAGTTGTTGAAGCATTCTTATGTTTCCTGCACGTTTTTCTTCTTCGCCAGTACTGCCTGTATGAGCATCTGCATTCAAAGAAAGCCCTATGCCTTCCTCTATATCTGTCCGATATTTTAAAGAAGGATACACGATATCTCTATTGCTTTCAAATTTTGATGCCGATGGTTGACCAGCTTTACATATGAGAAAAGGTATATACCGTTTTCTGCTTATACGGATGCCGTGCATCATAAAATGGATGCACTTCGGCATTCCTGATATTTACACCGTTTGGCAGGTCCTGTGTTTCCAGTGCCAGAGCGATAAATGCCTCTCCCCTTCGATGATGATTCAATACAAGATTCTCATCATCAAAATAATTTGCACTATACAAAACCAGAGAAGGCGCATCAGTAGTCATATCCAGACGTCTTCCACTTCCTGCATGATATAAGGTGATGCCGTTAGGCCCCAGCAAAAACGGCGTATCATATGCTCTGGTATATTGAAACTCGGGATGGCCAAGCTCGTAGCGCTTTTGTATCGGTGTCAGATTTCGGAAATCAAAGGCACTTCCGGCTTCAATTTTCTCTTTTTCAAACGGATGTCCATCCGGATGAATTTTCAGTTTTTCCACACTGTCAATACGCAGGTCATGCTGCAATATGGATTCCCGCAAATTTCCCGACAGATTGAAATACATATGGGAAGTCATATTCATCAGCGATTTCTGCGGAGGTGTACCGTGATATTCTATTATCAGATTGTTTCCACTGAGCCGATACCATATATCATAGCGGTAGGTACCCTGTGGAAATCCGTCCATGTCATGACGGCATTCCAGATGAAAATGCAGTGCCTGTTCCTCCTCTTCAACATGAAACAACTGTCTGGATATACCACCCGTACCACCATGCAGATGATGACAGCCGTTATTGATTGAAAGCTGATGAACGGTGTTCTCCATTGAATAGCTGCCATAGGCGATTCTTCCTGCCACCGGTGCGACGACTGCATTCAGATACGGCCCCTGCTGTCGCTCATAGTCCATGATATCGGAAAAAGCAGCGACCACATTCTCCATATTGCCGCTTCGATCCGAGGTTTTCAACTCCGTAATCACAGCACCGAAATTCAAGGCTGTCATATGTATAGCCTCATTCTGAATTGTATATGCATAAACAGCACCTTGTGAAAATTCTGCAACCTTTTTTTTCATGATTTACTCCATTTCTTTTTCGCATATTGCGCAGACACAAATATAAAAGGACAAATGCAGTGATATCCATGTGCATATTGCTGCATTGCACCTTCCTACACAATCGAAGCAAACGTACAGTTCATAGACCCGCAGCCTTCAGTACCTGTTTCAAATGATTTTCCATATATGCATGCAGCAAAGGATGTCCCCAGGAATACAGTCAGATGTTTCTAAAAACTTTCCACCCCGTTTTACATGACATTGCATTCTGTACCATTCCTCAGCAAAACGTAATCTCAGCCTTCACAGCTCCGCCAGTTTCCCTGCACCGTCACCAATGGATGCGATATAGAAATCCGGTTCATATCCGATTGCCTGTGTATACTCTTTGCGCACTGCAGATGTGAAGTCCTCAATATCATCATTTCTGACAATTGCAATCGCACAGCCTCCAAATCCTGCACCTGTCATCCGTGCCCCGATTGTCCCTGACTGGTTCCATGCACTTTCCACAAGCGTATCCAGTTCTATCCCGGTAACCTCATAATCATCACGCAGGGAGATATGAGAGGCATTCATCAAAGCACCAAATTCTTCAATATCGTTTTTTTCCAATGCCGCTATCGCTTTTTTCACACGTATGTTTTCCAGCACAGCATGACGGGCACGCTTTCTTTCCACCGGACTGGTGATGATGTGCTGCACCTTCTCAAATTCCGTTTCCTTCAGATCACATAAATTTTTAATCTTCACAACCGTTTGGAGCTGGGAAAGCGCATGCTCACACTCAGCACGTCGTTCGTTATACTTGGAATCCGTCAGTCCGCGCTGCTTGTTGGTATTCATGATAACGATACTAGCCTGTTTTAGCTGAACGGGTGCATAGGTATATTCCAATGTGCCGGTATCCAGTGCGATCGCATGATCCTTTTTCCCCATTCCGATGATAAACTGATCCATGATACCACAGTTCATGCCGACAAACTGATTCTCTGCTTTTTGCGACAGCTTGATAATATCCAGCTTACTGATGGGAAGCTGAAAGGTTTCTTTCAGAATTGTTCCAGTTAGGACCTCCAGCGATGCACTGGAGGAAAGCCCTGCCCCGTTTGGTATGTTGCCTTCAATCAGTATGTTTAAACCACATGGAATTTCAAAGCCTTCCTGCTGCAGGAAGTACAGGACGCCTTTTACATAATTCGCCCAGTCATCCTTCTTATCATAGTGCAGCGTTTGCAATGCAACGTCAATAATCCCTTTCTCTTTAAAATTATTGGAAAATAAACGCATACAGGAATCTGTTCGTTTCGAGACAACAGCATAGGTACCAAACGTGATGGCACATGGAAACACCATGCCGCCGTTATAGTCTGTATGCTCTCCAATCAGATTTACACGTCCCGGGGAAAAGAACAATGCCTCACCCGATACCTCGAATATATCTGTAAATTCTTTAATCAATCGTTTTTTCATGAAGTATCCTCCTGATTTAGTCCCTGCTCAGATATACAGCCTTTTATGAGCAGGCATAGTGCTTTTTTATTGCTGAGAGACTCGCAGCACCACACCTTTCTTGAAGTGTGAACAGCTTGCGCATATCCATGCTTCTGCAGCCAACAACGGAATTGTATCTGTTTGACAACATACGCTGACCTTAGCTTTCATCAAAAGATGAACGCCTTGTCAAATCTGTTACGCCTGCTGCTGTACAAAAGCATGAAAACGGTTACTCCTCATATACATCATAAGCTTTCCTAACCGCACAGACCTTAACTATCTTGATAAAAAACAGCATTATTTTAAGAATATCCCCTTATTTTTGATATCAAATGCGCAAAAAACAGGATTTTATAGTATGATAGAATATAATCATAATCAATACCGGAGGCAGATATGCAGATTATAACGGATGAAACAAAAAAAGAAATAAAGGCACATGGAAGTCACACATTCCCTTTGCTGGTCAGCTATGAGAAAATAACCGCTTACGATTCCGGTTCTTTTCTCTGGCACTGGCACCCGGAAATTGAAATGACACTGATTACCAGCGGAGAAATGCTGTACAGAATCAATCATCAGGAATACCATGTCAAAAAAGGGGATGCTTTGTTCTGCAATGCAAATGCCCTGCATGCGGGTACCATGTATCATGAGCAGGATTGCACCTATATTTCCGTAACCTTCGATTCCAGACTTCTGTCCGGATTTGAAGGGAGTCTGATACACAGGAAATATGTGAAGCCGCTTGTGAATGACCTCTCCCTTTCCTCCTTCTGTTTTAACGGCAGTGCACCATGGCATTCTGCTATTACTGCCGCTATTCAGCACATTGCTCTATACGATGAGGAAAAAGCGGATGCCTATGAACTGGCAATCCTGATGGAGCTTTATACGATATTAGAAACACTGCATCTCCATATGCATCCTGCACGCAAGCTTTCAACCTCTGATATGCTGAATTACGATAGAATCCGTACCATTCTGCTGTATGTGGAAAACAATTACAACCGCGAGCTCACCCTGCATGATATTGCAGGTCAGATTCATGTCTGTAAAAACGAATGCTGCAGAATCTTTAAGAGCTATATGCATCAGTCTCTGTTTGAGTTTATTCTGGAATTTCGAATTGAGAAAAGTATCGGCTTTCTCATGAACGGCTCTTATTCCGTTTCGGAAATTTCGCAGCTGTCCGGATTCAATGACTCCAACTATTTCTCACGGGCGTTTAAAAAGCAGAAGGGATGCTCCCCTCTGCAATACAGGAAAAAAATGAAAACACAAGGCTGAAGCCTTCTGCCTTGGTTCATGTTTCTGCTCCCTTGACCATGTCCAATAAAAGAAAGCCAGAACCGATTTTATAATATTCTTACTTCTACGGATATTTCTCCGGATGAATACTGCTGTAGATCATTTTTTCAAAATCCTGAAAACCCGTACAGCTTCGTATGAGCGGCATCATAGCCGGTTCACTGAACAGAGAAATCAGGGATTCATAAATACTTCTGAATTCCCGCTTATCTGCTTTGTTTATCGCCAGCAAAAAGATAATATACACCGTATTGGACCCCCACTGAATTCCGTTTTTTGATATCGCTACAGCAATGCTTGTCTTCATGGCATCCATTTCAACCGCATGTGGAATTGCTATCCCCCCAAACGCGGTTGTTGCGGCATTTTCCCTTCGGCACACGTTATCATAAAAATCAGAGTTTACATACTTCTTTTCTGTCAGTGCTGCACATAAAAGTTGCAGGATCTGTTCCCTTGATGCAGTTGCCGGCTCATACAGAAACAGGTCTTTTTCAAAAAAGGTATGAAAATCAACACATAGCTTCTGATTCTTTTCCTCCTCCAGCTCTTTTGAAATAACAGACTGTATCCGATCGAACTGTGATGTAAGATTGATCGGAGATATTTGCACCACCTTTGAATTTGCGTAATATGCGTGCTGTGTTAGCGGAATTGTCGAGAACACGATTGCAATTCTTTGCTCCCGCAGCTTTTCCCTGCATTGGGTTTCATCCGTCACATAGCCGATCAGATTCAGCTGATTACCAAAATTCATCATCATGGTATTTAAGATTCCCGATGCCATATCATGATAATCCGGGCATATCAAAATCGCCGGTATTTTATATATGTTTGCTGACTGCCTCTCTATCTCAGCACCGATATGAATCGCAAGAAATGCAGTTTCATCCTCATTCACCATAAAATGATAACGATCCATCAAATCCAGTGCAATATAAATAGCAATATCAAATACGATCGGACTATTGTTCTTAATCGCCTGCGTCATTGGATTCTTTGTGGACCGCCCTGTTTTTGCACGAAAGATCAGATTTTTCAGATGCAGGGCAAACGGTGTGATAAAGGTGTTTGCGGAAAGATCAATCATATACAGACTATCAATCATACGGACATACTCTCTTGTCAAGGCAAGCACATCCTCAATACTGGGATCGTTATGAAAAGCCTTTGATGATAGCGGAAAACGGCTTGGGAGCCTTGGATGTTGTTGAAGAGGATGGAGGGATACACGATACATACCGTATTGAATACCTCCGTCAGCATATCATACAGGTACAGGAATGCAGAAAGGATGGTGTTGATATTCTGGCATATCTGAGCTGGGCACCGATTGATATGGTATCCTCATCCAGTGCGGAGATGAGTAAGCGCTATGGTTATATCTATGTGGATCTGGATGATTATGGCAAAGGAAGCGGGAAACGATTGAAAAAGGATTCCTTCTATTGGTATCAGCATGTCATTAAGACAAACGGTAAAGAGCTGTAAATCGAAGGAAAGTTTATGGTTATTTGATTCAGCATCCTATGCTGCACAAGAATGTATCTGCTGCTTGCTATAAAACTTTTGCATCCTACAAAAGAAGGCTATACCCTGCGCGTGTTGAGCCACTCCATGTATTTCCCTTTTTCATACAGATCGTCCTCTCTTGACATTTTTTAGCTCAATGTTATGATAAAGAAAAAAATGGAAAGGAAGTGCTGTCATGAAATATTCTGCCGGTATGCTGGATTTGCTGGAGGCACTTACGCTACCTGAGCAGCCTGTTTTATTTCTGAAGCTGACGATACAGCCCCATATCTGTATGGAAAGATTAAAGGATGCAGTTAGTCAGTGTATAGCGTTTCTGCCCGAGCTTGCTTTACGCTATGATAAAAAGCATAACTGCTGGAGGAAACAGAAGGACGATACTTTTTCTATGATTCAGGAGGTTGAAGACTTTGACTTTTCAAGCTGGGACATTGAGCACCATGCACAGCTCTGCATACAGATTATACATAAAGAACAGCAGGACCTTGTATGCATCGGATACAGTCATATTCTGTGTGACGGGGATGGAGCTACACAAATCCTTCGACTGCTGACAGCCTGTTATCGCCAGGAGACTGTCTCCTTTCAAAACTGCCGAACCCCCGAATCCCTTCCGATCATAAAGCTGAAAAAAATAAAAACCAAAAGAAGAAAAACAATTCCTGCCGCACTTCCTTTTGCTCCCCATCCCCTGCATACCAGCGAGCTGCATCAAAGCATTCCACGAAAGCTGTTACAGCAAATTTGTCCATCTGCCTGTACAGTGAACGATGTTCTGCTATGTGCCTATGCCCAGACACTGCACAGCATCTCCGCAGCGAATGCCGTGACAATTCCCTGTCCGGTAAATCTTCGTTCCTATCTGCAGAAAAAGCCAAGCTGGTCCATTGCAAATTTCGTTGGAGATTTTCAGGTAACACTGCATGGTCTGGATCATCGCGACTGGCGGGAGCTGCTTGCGGATGTCCATCAACAAATGCAGGAGGAAAAGGCACGCTGTTCTGACCTGCATACCATACAGCTGTTACATCCGATTATGAAGCACCTTCCTCTTGCCGTCACAAAAGCTGTCGCAAAAGCAGGCTTTCACTCACCGGAAATCTCCTACACAAATCTGGGAAAGATCGATGCGGCATCCATCTATTTTGACGACTGCACGATTACGCAGCTGTATCTTCTGGGCAGAGCCCGCATATACCCGTCCTTTCAGATATCAGTCTCTACATGGAAGGATACCTGTACCTTAGCCTGTCATGTCACAGGAGACACGTTACAGCTAATGCATGCACAGAAAATTCTTACAACCATGTGTAGACTGCTGCATACATATGCAGGACAACCCGTGTCCGAATCAAAAACAGAATGACCTCTGCCATTCTGTTTTTCTATATGCAACTACGTTTCCACTTCATTATCCCACACACGATCTGCTATGTAAAAGACCTGTATACGTACAGAGGTTTCTCAAGGACATATCCATAGCAAAGCAGACTGCCGCTGCAAGCATTAAGCTAAAACGTACATACAGCATGTTGTCCTTCCATCTCTGCCAATTGAAATACTGTCTTCTTCATCAAAACGAAATTGAGTCCTAAACAACTGAGAGTCGTATCACTTTTTGATAAATGTAATGATGACACAGCATGCCATGAATATGCCAGTAAGAAGCAGAATCCAATCGTTGTGTGTAAGCAGACTGCATACAGTTAATACAAATGCGGCTGCCATTATGATTCTGTAAAATACTTTCTCTTTCATTTTCAGCTTCCCTTTCTTTGATATATACAAACGGACTTGTCCATGCATCCGGGAGGTAACGCCTTATCACGGCAGGCCTGAGACGATTGTCTTTCCCTTGCATCGCCTCGTGTTTTAAGCCCTCATTCACGCCACTTCTTCCCTGCTACCTGCAAAGCATATTCTGCTTGATCATTTCCAATGCCCTTTCAAAAGGTACGCATGACGCATATCGGTTCTTCCAAATAAAATTATTGTAATAATCATAGGTTTTCTTTGCCGACATATAATCGTTATCCACCGTGCTGTTTGTGTAAGCAGGAACAATCATGTGAAATCCATGTTCAAATCCGCATATGATCGTTGCATTGATACAATACTCTGTCTGCAATCCTGCAATCATGATCGTATCCTCTCCTTTATCTCTTAAATATTCCGTCAGTCCTGTGTCTTTAAAAGCGCTGTTTACATTCTTATCAACTATTTTTTCTCCGCAAAGCGGCTTGAATTCATCGTATATGTCAAAGCCCTGTGCACCCTTTGTCAACGCATTTTCAGCACCATCATCGTGACGAACATACACCACCTCGACACCATGCCTTCTGGCTTGCGCTATCAATGTTTTTATGCGACTTTCAAGAAGCTGAAATTCATATAATGCTTCATTCATAATCATTGTCTGCGTATCCACAATCAAAAGTACCATTTGTTTTCTCCATTCTCTCATAAAGACCGTAATGGCCTTTTTTCCCTTAACCTGATTATTCCTCTGCTATTATGCATTCTCACGATTTCGTCCGGAGCGCCTGTAATACCATATAGCTGCCAGCATGGAAATCAGAAAGAAGATACCCGCATACAAAAAGGATAACCGTGGTCCCGCTGCATAGATAAATCCTGCGAACAATGCCCCTGCAATCATCCCCAGACTTTTCATCGCATTGTAAAAGCCCATGACCATGCTGCTGTGCTCAGCACTGGATGCCGAAGCACAAAGATCCTGCAGTAAAGGGATATAAATAGCATTTAATGCAAAGAAGATGATATTGATAAGGATAAACGGCAGAATATCCTCCAGCATCGTTATGGCGATCAGCGTGACACCGGCTCCTCCCAGCACATAGATGACAGATTTCTTAACGTTGGTTCTCTTCATGATCCATACACAGATCGTAGTATTGGCAAACAGCGATATAAAGCCGACCACGGCCTTCAGCATACCGTTATAAGAGGAATTGAAATGAAATTGATCCTTAATAAAATAATTGAAATTCTGATCATATGCCGTTGTTGCCGTTGAGGTCAGAAAAACCGCAAAGAATAAAACAGCGAATGTCAGCGTCATAAAGCGACGGGCATCCAGAAATGCCTGAAACGGATTTGCTTCCTTCCATATGCTGACAGACTTGCCTGTTACCTCCCTATCCTCTCGCAGACATATCGCAAACAGCATACCGCACAGAATGAGGACACCGCTTTGCAATGCAAAGGTCAACGGAATGGAAACGACACCGGCAAACCCGCCGATCAGATAGCCGAAAGCCGCAAATACGGTCGTGAAGGTAGCGGATAACGCCAGATAGCGCCCCCTGTTCTCCATTGTGCTTGTATGAATGATATAGGTCAGAAAGCTGACCATAATACCACCGACAAAGAATCCCGATAAAAGGCGGGCAAGCATAATGGTGGGAAGTGTTTTCATGATGGCAAACAGCAGCTGTCCGATGCCGTAGCCCACACAGCAGATACCCAGAACCCGGCGGCTTCCCATACGCGTGACCTGCTTTGCCCAGAAGGGAGAAAAAAGAAAATTGGTGAATGCCATACCGGCATACAGCATACCGAAGGAATAATCCGGTAGCTGAAGATTCTGAATGAGTGTCGGCGTAATCGGATGTGCAAAATTAGCAGCCAGACTCTCCAGAGCAACTGCGAAGAAAAACAGCTGCAAATGATATTTAGACAGAAATGATTTCATGGATGAATTGTTCATATATCGCTCCCACTTTCTACAACATGTCAAATCTTACTATGAATACGGTGGAAAATCAACTGAGAAACTACGTATGCTCATAAAAAACAGATGCCGGTTTCCAATGGAATGCATCTGCTTTTGCTTATTTCTGCTTAATATATTTCTGTTCAAACATAGAGACAGGAATCGGACGGTCGATTAAATACCCCTGCAGACCGTCACAGTCCAGCTGCTTTAAAATATCAAATTGCTCCTTTGTTTCAACTCCCTCCACAATCAGCTGCATCTGCAGATTGTGACAGATTTGAACAAGGGAGGATATCAGCATCTGTGAACGGCGGTTATTCTGCAAATCCTGCATCATACTGCGATCCAGCTTCAGCGTATCCAGCTGCGCATTGATAAATAAGGCCATATTGGAATAGCGTGCGCCGAAATCATCAATGGATATGGAATATCCCTGCCGTTTGATGCGCTCCATTATCATAATCAGAAATTCATTGTCCAGACTCTCGTCATTTTCTATGATTTCAATCTCCAGATACTGCTTGGGAACATTGTAGTTTCCCCAGATGCGTTCCAGTTCTCCCAGAAAATCCGCCATACGCAAGGTGTAGCGTGAAAAGTTCACACTCAGCGGTGTAAGTCTTCTGCCTTCCGCATGCCAGCGGCTGAGCAGTCTGCATACCTGTTCAAAAGCAAAGAAATCCAAGTACCGGATCGTGCGTGCCTCCTCCAGAGATGGAATAAACTCATTGGGCATAATCAGGGTACCCGTTTCATCGTGATAACGAATCAGTGCCTCTCCTCCGATAAGCTCCTTTCTGAAATTCACCTTCGGCTGCAGATACACCTCAAAGCGCTGATTTTCCAATGCCTGCATCAAGACGGAGCGGTCCGCAAGCTGCAAAACCGTATCGTTACAGCAGCGGTACCGGTTGGAATTTGGATTTTTCCGATAGAACTGCATTTTATCCTGATACATGTATTCATCTGCATCTGTTATCCTGGAGGATATATCCTGACAGGTGGATGTCCATATATGTCCGATTGCCCCCTTGCAATTCGCACTGCCGATGATTGCCTGCTTCAGAATTCCCACCTGCTCCAGAAATTCCTGTTCCTGCATTCCCTGAACAAACACAACGAATTCATCCCCGCCGATTCGATAGATGGCGCCGGTGTTAAACACCTTTTTCAATATGGATGCTCCTTCTGTCAGCACCTTATCTCCATAGGTATGTCCCAGATGGTCGTTGATATCCTTCAATCCGTTGATATCCATATAGACGATACCAAGGGGAATCTGCCTGCCATTGAGCTGATTCAGATCCTGAAGGTAGCGATTTCGATTATACACACCGGTTAGATCATCGTAATAGCTGTTATGCAGCAGGCGGTCGTTCAAATCCTTTTTCTCCATCGCCACACTCATGAAATAGCTGATGGTTTCCAGCATGGAGAAATTCCGCATATAGTCAGGTGCCGGATTATCCACACCGATAAATCCGATGCTTTTATTATTCTGAACGATCGGAGAAAGCGCAATGCTGTGTATATTCTGTACGTGCAGCACCTCATAGGTCTGTGGAAAGCTTTTCTGTATACGTTCCACATCCGGTATGGAAACATTTTTCCCCTGCTCGATAAAATCCTTCCAGATTGCGAGCAGCTCAACATCCATATTCTGACAGAATTCCATGGATGATTCCACACCATCGCTGCACCACTCATAGGTGTTGTTCATACATCCGTTCTGCAGCTCAAACACATAGGCGCGCTCTGCATGCATGAATTCACCGATTTCTTTCAACAGCTGATCCATATAGCTCTGCATATCATTGGATATATACATCAGACGGATACAGGACACGGTTTTCATTTCCATCTGCAGAGCCAGATTCAGACGCTCATGCTCCTGTTCCAGATTCTGACGAATCCTCATCATATCCTCAACATCGGTATAAACGACATAAACGACCGGTATGCCGTCGATCTGTTCTTCCGCAAAGGTACCGGTCATATGAATCCGCAGACAGCTCCCTCCTTTTACAGGAAGGCGGCAGAAGCATTCGTACTGCTGACTTTTGTTTCGATATGCATGCTCAACAATTTCCTTCAGCTTTTCAAAATCCTTTGGGGTCTGCTGAAAAAACAAGGTCGCGCTGTCATGAAACAGGATGTGATATTCCTCTTCACTGTATCCGCACATCGTATAAAACGTATCATTTGCCCATAATGTTGAAAACTCTTCATTGAGAAGATATTTACACACGCCGATGCGCATGGCACCGAGCTGGTTTTCCGTATCTTCCTTCCAAATTTGTGTATTCATTGTATCATCCTTTTTTTACTATCCCTTGCTTTTTTATAAAAAGCATACATCCGCATATGTAATCCATTACCGGAAGTCTTCCTATGCTTGTAACGTTTTGCGAAAGGCTTCCCTTCGGCCATGCTATCATCCATTCAGGTAGCTGATGAAATCCTTTTGATACAGGACATAATCAACTGAGGACTGCTGTCTTCCCAACTGATCTGTCCAGGAATTTTCATTCACCCGCACTCTGGTAAAGCCAAGCTGTTCATACACATGCTGTGCTCTTGTATTGGTAAGATTCACATACAGGATAATCCTGTGACAGCCTTGCTCATGAAAGAGGGAGGATATCAGCATACTCAACAGAACTTTTCCGATTCCCTTGTTCTGCCGGGAAGCATCGCATAGCTTAATGCCTATGGCGGCTGTTGCATCAGCTTTCCATCGCACACTCATTTCGCCAATCGCAATATCGTCCATTTCTATCATCAATAAGCGATGAGATGTATCGCAGTTTTTTATCGTTTCCGCAATTTCCTGCACCGTTTCCCCTGTACCGTTTGGAAATCCTGCATGTGCCATCACCCTGCCATCATTCCACCATTGTGCAAGCTGCCCGGCATCCTGCACTACAGCATCCCGTATGGTTAAGTTTTGATATCTAAGCAGCATATTCGTCCTCCAAGCAGTATATACGCTTATTACATGTGCAGGCATTTCTGCATACCGCTTTCATAGTGTCAGTTCTATTGTATACCGTTTTTTCCATAAAGGATACTTTTTTAAAAAAATCTTTACAGAATTGCATTTATCCACGTTTCCAGAAGGCTCATCCAGCCTTCGCATTCCGGCTGCAGCTTCTCTCCGTCGGCTCGCTGACTCAGTCTGCCGGCTGTAGACAGGCCATGTGCACCTTTATCATACATATGAAATTCACACAGCACACCCTTCTTTACCAAGGCAGAGGCAAACAGCAGAGAATTTTGTACGGAAACCGTTGGATCGGTATAGGTATGCCACAGAAAGGTTCTGGGTACATCCTTATGTACCTGCAGCTCCAGTGATACATGGTTTCGCAGCTGCTCATCCTCCGCATGCTCCTGCAATAGATTTTGTATGCTTTCCTCATGTGCATAGGCACCCGCAGTGATAACGGGATAGCATAGAATCTGGGCAAACGGACGCAGGTCCGTTCTCTGAATACATTGTGTGATTATCGGCTGATTCCAGTTTATACCAAGACTCGCCGCAAGATGTCCCCCTGCTGAGCAGCCCATAAGAAAGATACGGTTCTGACGGATATTCCAAGCCGTGCAGTTATCCTTCAACAGCTGAAACGCCGCCGCAGCCTCAAGCAGTGCCCGGGGATAGGCAGCCGGAGCACAGGAATAACGAAGCACGGCTACCTGCAAGCCCATGGCATTTAACCGTATGGCAAGCGGTTCCGCCTCCCGATCGCTGGTATAGCGGTATGCACCGCCGGGCATCAGCAGCACTGCCGGACGCCTTGTGCTGTTCAACAGCTCCTTTGATGCATCCATAAAATACGTCTGCAGGACTGCTCCTGTTGCTTTTCCCTGCAGCTGTATCTGAATCGTTTCTGTACGCATACGCTCCTCCTATACAAAAAGCCGGATATCTCCAGCAGATATTTCTTTTATTTCCTGCTTCCCTTGCGATATCGTTCCTGATCGAGAAAGAACATCGTAAAGGTTGCCCGTGACAGCAAAACATCTTCGTCATTGAAAATAAAAACCTCGTAAACTCCGGTCGTTCTGCCGGCTGATATTTTCTGTGCGATTCCGATCAGCTTGCCGCCTCTTCCCGGCTTGATATAATTGATCGTACCGGACAAGGTAACGCTGTCCCGACCCGAGGTAAAGCTCGCTGCCCCGGCTGCGGTATCTGCGAGAGAATAGAGTGCACCACCGTGTACAAAGCCATGTACATTCAAAATCTGTTCATCAATGATCATCTCAACCTTCGCATAGCCTTCCTTCACCTCCACGACCTGCATATCGTTGCTTTGCAGATATTGAGAAGAGGAATTCAGGCGCTTCTTTAATTCATCCATTGTTTCCATGGGAAAGTCTCCTTTTTTACATAATACAATACCTTCTGTATGCTCATCATTATACCACGATGACCTGAAAAAGCGCAGCTATTTACAAGTCCGATAACAAAAAAAACAGATGTTACTGAGTTATTTTTAAAAACAAGCAAAGCATACAGCAGGAAGCGCATGATTCATTATTGGAGAAGAAAATCCAATCATGCTCTATATACATGACAGTGCATCTGTTTTCGTCTTGCAGCGCCATGATCCGTGCGGTTACCTTCGGCATTTCATGTATCCGCATGCATTTCACCGAAAGGCATCTTCCTGCTGTTTTGAGAACAGCGAATTCCATCTCTGATTTTATTGTACCCTCTTCGCAGATCTCCGCCTTATGCGAAGTCTATTGACATCCGGAAAAATATCTGATAGTGTCTTACTGACAGGAGGTGATCCTATGCTGACAAAAGAGCGCTTCTTTCGCATTCTGGAGCTACTCGATCATAAATCGTTCATTACAATACAGGAGCTGATGGAGGTTTTAAACGCAAGCAAATCCACAGTCAACCGCGATCTGATTGAGCTGGAAAAGCAGGGATTGATTCAACGGGAGCGCGGCGGTGCTATAAAAAAAGAAATGCCTGCGACACTCAGCAGTTATCGGGAGCTGCCCGTTATGGATAAAGAACATATTCACAGTGCGGAAAAGGATATGATCTGCGCACAGGCAGCCGCTATCGTAAAGGACGGGGATTGTGTGTATGTGGATTCCGGTACGACCCCCAGCTATCTGATTCCATATATTGCAGGTAAAAACATCAAGCTTGTCACCTCCAGCATTTATGCATTACGCAAGCTGCCTGCCTCCTTTCCCGGCGAGCTTTTTCTGATTGGCGGAAAATACGACATGCGTTATGATATGAGTGTCGGTTACCTTACAACCGAGCATATACGTAAATTCCATTTTGACCATGCCTTCTTCAGTGCAAGCGGTGTTGAGCTGGATTCTCAGGAGGTTCTGGCTATTGATTTCACGATAAGTGAAGTGAAAAGCACGGTGCTGCAGCGCTCTCGCTCCTCCCATCTTCTGATTGACGATTCCAAGCTTTCCATACGGGCACTTTGTACATGGGCTGTGCTGTCTGATTTTCAGGATGTATACATCAATGCCTTTGAGGCCATGCGGGAAATGGAGCTGCCGCAGCATTTCATCATTTGTAAATAGAACTCATTGCAGTTCTTTTTTTTTACGCTGTCATACAGTGGTAAAACAGCTGCGGCACGACTGCTTTCACAATGTCTAACACCCTTGCAGCTGCTGCATAGTATACGCTAAAGGGGGAATGACGATGCATGTACTATCTGCCCTGCTGTTTGCCGTATCTGCGAATATCGACTGTCTTGCCATAGGTCTGTCCTATGGCATCCAGTCTGTAAAAATCGATGCCCGAAGCAATTTGATCATTGCGGTGATATCCACTGCGGGTACCCTGATCTCCATGCTTGCAGGAAAACCGCTGGCAGCACTCTGCTCAGCGGATACTGCCAACCGGATCGGAGCTGTCCTGCTGATGCTGATCGGCTGTTGGATTCTGTTTCAAAATCACAGGACACAGCAGAAAAGTCTGAAGGCATATGACCGTGATGCATCCAGCAGAATCGACCAGAAGGAAGCGGTCGTTCTGGCATTTGCACTGACGATCAATAACATGGGACTGGGGATATCCGGAAGCATCACCGGACTGCCGATTCCTGTAACCTGCCTGTTTACCTTTCTATGCTCGCTGCTGTTTATCGCTGTATCGCAGGTCGCAGGAAAAAGCTGCATAGCTTATTTTATTCATAAATATGCAAGAGATACAGCTGCGTGGATGATTATTCTGCTGGGAATTCTGGAATGCTGTATATAAAAAAGCCTGCGGGGTATCAGGGTTCTTACTTCAGGGTGTTTGCAAAAGGGAGAATGCAACCCTATTGATAAATACAATAGGGTTAAATCCTCCTGTTTTAAATTTACTCACCATCGCGTATGAATAAAATCAGCTTCGCATACTTTTTTTCATTATGAATGACAGCAGTGCCAACGAAGCAAATGCGCCCAGATACCAGACTGCCAGCACACGCAGCTGCTGTAATGCTGTATGCAGCAGCTCCTCCATCTGCACATAGGATATCCGCACAAGCAAAGGAAGTACATAGCTGATACACAAAAACAGCAAGGCCGCAAACAGGCAGCTGAGCGCTGCATTTCGAAAAGCACGATACCTCCCTGATGCAGAAACCAGCATGCTTACAAAGGATACCAGCATAGCTCCGCACAGAAGCCGGATCGTATCATTTTGCATACCGAACTGCACAAGCCGCACAGCCAGAAGGGCGGGTACGCTGAGGGATGCTCGTGTATCCTCAGCCAGTGCAGACAGACGGGTGTTCAGGTGCAGCTGACGGGTTAGAATCTGAAGCAGCAGCTTTTGCTGGGAGGCAGTTAGATTTATATTCTGAAACAGTGCCGTTTGCTCCTTTGAAAGCAGATCTGAAAACTGTGCATCCAAATCCGGAAGCTGTGCTGTTTCATCCGCTACACATTGTATAAAGGCAAGTCCGGCAGTATCCAGAAAGGATGTCCAGTCCGATTGCTTCTGAAGATTCTCCTGCAGCGTATCAAGCTGCTGCAGGATGGACTGCTCCAGAAGAAAACAGCCAGGCACCTGTTCCAGCGCATCCTTAAGCGGCTCTTTGATATCCAGATGGGAAACGACAAGCGCACTCATTCCCTGTTCCTTCACCTGCCGCAGGGTCACAGCTCCTCCCAAAAGCAATGCAGTGCAGAGAAACAGCAGTGTGCTGACCCATAAAAGAAGTCTTCTCATCCTGTCACCTCCCGGCGTTTTTTCCTGCCAGCTCCTATTTCGACTACTTCCTTCAGCTTCGGATAGGCGTATAAAAGAAACCGTTGGTAGCCGCACTGTGTTTCATTCATAAAAACACTGCGCAGACGTTTGCAGTTTCCGTGGCACATCGGCTGAAATGGACAGGCAGCACACAGCTGCGGCTCTTCCCTGTATGCAAACGCCTTCGCGCGGCTGCAATCGCGTGCCGCAAGCAGATCGGTATCCAGAACATTGCCGCAGTGATATTCATCCAGTACATAAAAATCACAGGGATACAAAGAGCCGTCGCTTTCCACAACATACTGAAACTGACACTCTCCCAGCATTCCGCAGGTACCTGGTGTTTTTCCCTGCAGGAGCAGCAGCAGGTTATCAAACAGGGCAACGCTTTGATACTGCTTGTTTTCCACATCCTGTATCCAGAGATCAAAATAGCTGCGGTAAAACTGATAGAACAGCTCCGGTGTCAGTGAATATGCACTCTGTTTTTCCTGCAAAGGGGCAAGGCAGGGAATCAGCTGTACATGGGAAAAGCCGTGCTCCTTATAAAAGGCAAACAGCTTCTTCGGCTCCCTGGCCAGCTGCCTGCTTAAAACGCTCAGAATATTGAAGTCTACATGATGTCTGCGTAACAGCTGTATGGCACGCATCACGTCCGCATACGTACCGGCATCCTTGCGTTTTCGATACAAATCATGCTGCTTTCGCCATCCGTCCAGAGATACGCCGACAAGAACATTGTGCTTATGAAAAAAGGAGCACCATGCCGCATTCAGCAGACAGCCGTTGGTCTGAATGGCATACCGCACATTCTGCTTTGGCTGGCGAAGCTGTTTTACGGCATCCGCAAACTGCTCATAGAAGGGCAATCCGGCAAGCAGCGGCTCTCCGCCCTGAAAGGCGAAGGTGATATCGGCATCCGCATCCGCAGCTTGAAACACCTTTTCCAGCAATGCCACAGCTACCTCATTGCGCATACGCCCGTAGTTCGCACTGCTTCGATTTTCTGCAATATCCTTATAGAAGCAATAGGTGCAGTTCAGCTGACAGCCTGCGGATACCGGCTTGACCAGAAATGATAACGTCTTCATATGCATCCCTTCTTTCCACCGCTAAGTATAGCATGTCTTTATAGTATATCACAAGACAGCTGCTGCTTTCACCTTGAAGCAAAGCCATGAATTTCTGCTTCGGTTCTCACTTTCGGACGCTTCCTGCATGGTACGATACAGACTTTTCATCTGATATTTATGGATACGGTGATGTACATGTGCTGTATGAATCATTCAATCCGCCTGGACAGGATGAAAAATTCTTTCGAATACATCACGCTTTCCTACCTATCCGGCGGAATTTCTTTTTCGAACATTCACCGCTCTTTCGTTCTGACATGCATACGAAAGCATCAAAAAAAGATTCTTTACTGACAGTGTGCAAGATCAAAAAGGGGAATGCAATACCCCTGTAACCTATCAATGATATTTGAATACCCCCTTTTTCAAACACCTGAACGTAAGGAAACCTCACAAAAAAAGCATCCTGCTTCTTTGCATACGCCTTGAAGCACAATGCTTATTGTCTGTTATATACATCTCTTTTTTGATGCCTATGCCTCTTCGTCTTCAAACGGATAGCACATTCCCCACTGTCTGCGTACTTCATCCATCAGGGCTACTACATCACTGGATAGCTTCAGGGTGCTGTTGTTCGCTGTTGCGCTGACGGCAGCCTCCATATCCCGTAGCTCATATACCAGTGCATCACTGCGTGTTCCCGCATCCAGTGTTTCTGTCCAGCCATCTCTTGTATAGCGAATCTGAAGGCTGTCTGCTCTTGGATATTCACGGATTTCCAGATATCCCTCTTCTCCGGCAACAATACCTACCTTTGGCAGCTTGGCCCGCATGGTTAACGTAACCGTAGCCATTTCATCCAGTGAATTGCGCAGGATGATACCGCTCATTTCATCCACACCGGTTTCAAAGGGAATCATATTCGTGAGAACGGTATCCGGCTGTGCATGCAGAAACCAGCGCACAAAGGATAACGCATAGGTACCGATATCCAAAAGGGCTCCTCCGGCAAGCTGCGGGGAAAAGAATCTGTTCGTGACATCGTATTCCTTACAGCTCCCAAAATTAACCTGTATCATTTTCAGCTTACCGATTGCGCCCTGCTCAACCAGCTCTTTTGCTTTGGCAAACACCGGCATGTGAAAAATCGTCATTGCCTCCATCAGAATCAGCTGCTTCTTTTGTGCCAGTGCCATTGCTTCCTGCAGCTGTCTGTGGTTTACTGTGATTGCCTTTTCGCAAAGTACATGCTTGCCATGCTGCAAAGCGCGCATCATATAGTCATAATGATAGGTATGCGGTGTTGCGATATAAATGATATCCACCTGCTCATCTGCAAGCAGACTTTCAATATCATAACAGTGCTCAACCGTATATGCGCTTGCAAATGCCGTTACCTTCTCCATATGACGTCCAGCGACGGCATAAATCGTACCATGCTCTTTCATCAGCGCCTCGGCCATCTGCACGGCAATTGCACCCTGACCAAGAATACCCCAGTTCCATTTTTTCATATTCTCATCCCTTTCCTGTTCACATTTTAAATACCCGCAGCGTGCTGTGGAATACACGCAATCTGTTATTTCTTATCAGACACTGCCTTTTTTCAATAGCTCAAAGCCCTGATCGCTAACAACCAGAATTGCGGTGACCTCTCTTGTCAGCAGGGATGTATCAACAACCCCCGCAATGCTTTTCAATGCATGATTCAGTTTCTTCGGATCCCCGACCTTATCAAACCATACATCCGCCAGTACATTGCCATGATCACTCATTACAGCACCGTACTTTCCTTCCCCATGCTTACAGACAAAGCGGCCTTGCAGCTCCTCCACTCTGCGTTTCACATAGGCTGTTGCATCCTCCAAAAGCTCCATGACAACCGGTACATGAAACTGCAGGGTGTCTGAAAGCTTGCTTTCATCAATCAGCAGCATATATTCCTCTGCCATATTGGCAATCAGCTTCTCCCGGACATGAATTCCGCCTCCGCTTTTCAGCGCATAAAATTGACGGTCTGCTTCATCACAGCCGTCAAAGGCGATATCCACATGGGATATCTGGCGCAGCGGAAGAAGCGGCAGTCCCAGCTTTATACAAAGCGTTTCCGTTTCCAGAGACGGCGTTACGATTTGCACCTGCTTTCCGCTCTCCTTAACAAAGCGTGCAAGATGAGCAATCGTTGATCCCCCTCCCAAGCCGATTACCATGCCGTCCTGTATATATGCCAAGGCCTTTTGTGCACAACGTTTTTTCATAATGTTCTTATCTCCTTTTCCTGTATCTCAGGGCTTGTATCCCTCTGCCCTTAGCAGGCTTCCCGTTCCTTCAGCTGCACCAGCAGCTCTTCCACCGTTTTCCTGTCGGCAATTCCCTTGGAAAATGCACTGGCACTGCCACATGCTGTTCCATAACGCAGTGCCGCCGCATAGGATTGCTCACGCAAATAACCGTATAGAAAGCCCGCAACCATGGAATCACCGGCACCGACGGAATTAACAACCTTTCCCCTGCAGGCCGGTGCATGATAAACCTCCTGTGTTTCAGTGAGCAGTAAAGCTCCCTGCTCCGCCATGGATACCAGCACATTGCGTGCACCCATCGCCTGCAGCTCCTTCGCATAGACAAGCAGATCCTCCCTGCTGGAAAGCTCTACCTCAAACATTTCCGCAAGCTCCTTATGATTGGGCTTGATCAGAAACGGATGATAGACAAGCGTGGACATCAGTGCTTCCTGCCTTGCATCCACACATACACGGATGCCGCTCCCCTGCAGATGCTGCATGATATCCGCATAGATATCCTGTGGAATACTGCAGGGTACATTCCCGGACAGCACCAGAATATCATCCTTTTTCAATCGATCCAGCTTTTTTATAAGCTGCTCCAGATGCGTATAGCGAATCTGCGGACCCTGTCCGTTGATTTCACTTTCCTCCTGCGCATGCACCTTTACGTTGATTCTCGTAAAGCCCTGCTCCACCTTCAGAAAATCCGGCTGAATGCCCATGGCCGCAACCCCCTGTTCCAGTGCATCCCCTGTAAAGCCTGCGATAAAGCCCAATGCACAGGATTTCATCCCAAGCTGTGCCAGCATACTGGATACATTGATTCCCTTTCCCCCGAAGATCAGATCCTCCGCCTTGGTGCGCATAATTTCACCGGCTGTCAGCTCGTTTACTTCAACCACATAGTCAATTGAAGGATTTAATGTCACTGTATAGATCATTCTTCCACCTCGATAATATCCGCTTCCTCCAGATATTCCTTCTCCACACCCTTGCCTGTGATGATCGTCGCATCACTGATATCTGCCGTCGTGATAGAGGTACAGGTTCCGAATTTACCGGAATCCGCAAGCACATAGCACTTCTGCGCATGCTTCATCGCCTCCATCTTGACATACGCCTCATTGGTATCCGGTGTTGTAAAGCCGCTGTCCACCGTTATACCGTTGGTTCCGAAAAATGCCTTGTTGAAATTGTATTTCTGCAGGGAGGAAACAGCGCCGAGACCTACCACCGCTTCCGTTTTGCTTTTCAGCTCACCGGCCAGCAGGAAGGTACGAAAGCCCTGCGCTGCCAGCCGTCTTCCATGCTCCAGTCCGTTTGTCACATAAATTGCTTCCTCTTCCTTCAGATATTCCACCATGTGCAGGGTTGTGCTCCCGGCATCGATATACACAAAGTCATGCGCCTGAATCAGCGATGCGGCATAGCGTGCAATCCGCTTTTTCTCTTCCACATGCTCCTCACTGCGCGCAGCCACCTCAGTTTCATATAACCCGTATTCCTTATGCAGCAGCGTTGCACCGCCATGTACCTTTTTCAGTTTTCCCATCTTATGCAGTGCCACCAGATCCCGCCGTATGGTTGATTCACTGATGGACAGTTCCTGTGTCAGTTCCAGAACCGTGACAGTTCTCTGCTTTTGCAGAATGGACAGAATTGCCGCAAAGCGTTCTTCAGCAAGCATCCTCATTCCTCCTCTTTGTTATAAGTATACGTTCTATAATCGCCATTGTCAATCACATTCAGTCAAATTATTGCAGGAATATTTGACCGATTATGAAAATATCTGCAGGTTTTCTTGTCTGTAGCCCGCAACAGACATTCGATAATCTCTGGTACATTTAGAAATATGACGCTGAACAGGAAAGACCGGGGCAGCATCCGCACTCAGTCGGTGTATAGGTAACGACAGAAAAAAGAAGCAATTCCCTATGCATGCCAGGGACTTTACTTCTTCATATTACAGCTTCTTCCATTCCCATAATCACGCAAAACACATTGTATTCATCTATAAAGAAAGTACCTATAGCTTCAACCTGACCGCCAAAGTCAGACCTCTCTATAGGTACTTTTTTCATATTGCCTTTTTGGGAATGAGTCGAGAAGGAAAACGCAATCAACGCCTGTCGGTTGAGAGAATCTGCCTTACTTACATTTCCCACGATTATTTTCTGTTTTACGGATTACTCCTTGCTTATACCTTGGAAAGGATGAAGCGGCAGCTTCCCTTGATGGTCACCTTGCCCGTATTTGCACTGGCGAATACAGAATCTCCCTTGCGGATGCTCAGCATGGTATCATCACTTTCGATACTGCCCTCACCATCCACAATGACAAAGGACGCAAAGCTTTCCTCGTCCACCTTCACACTGCACTCTGTTTTCACATCATACACATAGGTTGTGAAATATTCGCAGGTAGCCATCATGGCACACTTGTAGGTACCGTAATCCTTCTCTTCACCAATCGGTTTGAAATCACTTTCCAGCGGTGTCAGATTGGAAACATCAATAGCCTTCTCAATGTGCAGCTCTCTCGGCTTTCCATCCTTACCTACGCGTCCGAAGTCATACACGCGATAGGTCGTATTGGAATTCTGCTGAATTTCACAAATTACGATTCCTTCACCGATTGCATGAATGGTTCCCGATTCAATGAAGAACACATCTCCCTTGTGTACCGGCACCTTCTTCAATACATCCAGAATGGTGTTGTCTTCAATGCGTGCCCGGAATTCATCCTTTGTAATTTCCTTATTCGTTCCATAATACAGACTGGCACCCTCTTCGGCATCCAGGATGTACCACATCTCTGTTTTCCCATACTCCTTTTCCACACGCAGCGCATACTCATTGTCCGGGTGAACCTGTATGGACAGATTGCCTTTTGCATCGATAAATTTAATCAGAATCGGGAAAAATTCAAATGCGTTTCCTTTGGTGCCAAGTGCATCCTTTCCCAGCTTTTCCACATACTCACTCAGTGTCAGTCCCTTGTACTCTCCACTGTCCACAATACTCTGTCCGTCCTTGTGTGTGGATAACTCCCAGCTCTCCGCCACGATATCAAGATCGGTTTTCTTGTTGTAGTTTTCCTTTAATTTCGTTCCGCCCCACAAATAATCCTTAAATGCAGGGAGCAGTCTTACCAATGCCATACTAAATTACCTCCAATTTCTTCAGGGCCTTATAAATCCCCTCTTCTTTTACGGTTCCGGTGACCATGCTTGCCACTGCGTCCAGTTTTGGATCATGCTTTCGCATCGCGACACCGTGCACCACACCAGCGAGCAGCTCTACATCGTTATCCCCATCTCCAAACGCGATCGTCGCGTCCATGGGAATGTGAAAATAATCGATGATCGCTCTGGCTCCTACCCCCTTGTGTATCGTCTTCTTTGCGATGTCAAAGGTATTGCAATTGCGGTGATAGGAACACAGATACGTTTTTTCCAGCTCTGCGCCGCTTGTTTCCAGCTGTTTTCGATTTGGGAATGTCAGTGTGATTTTTCCAATCCTGCCTCTGACATCCTCAAAGCTGCGGTATTTGACGAAGTTATCTTCCGGTATCTTAAAATTATCCATAAAATGCAGATATTCCGACTCTTTCAGATCCTTTACATAACAGAATTTCGTTCCCTCCAGTATATAATTGATAGATAAGCTATCCATATACTGAAGCAGAGACAGCAGTTCCTCATCGGAAAAAACATCGTTGTGGATTACCTTACCATGCACAGTTACATGCGCACCATTGCTTGTCACATAACCATCCAGATGCAGATCCTTCGCTCCGTTTGGAATATAGCTCAATGCTCTTCCGGTTGCCAGCACACACAGGTATCCCAAATCCTGCAGACGGCTGATCGCAGCTTTTGTCAACTGCGTAGGAACATAGATTTCATCTCTTTCATCTACCAGCGTTCCGTCATAATCGTACAATACGAGTCCTTTTACCATAATCATCCTCCGTACAGTTTAATTATAGGAGAAACAGGTTAGGATTGCAAACAGGAATCTCGACATTTCTGAAAGAAGAGGGGTTTGCTTGAGGGGAAACATGATGATCGCAGGACATGTTGTAAACTATGTTATATGAATGCTTTGTGTATGAAAACATTCGAATCTGTTTTCCTTACATTGTGACTGTTGCATAAGACTTAATGGATTTCGTATTCTAGACTGTCCCTCGTGAATTTACTAGACATTATAAAAAAATCCCTTACAATAAAGGTTGAATAGCTGGGAGGATTTATATGAACATAAAAGCAGTATTTTTTGACATTGACGGTACCTTTTACGACCATACGACCAATCGTGTGCTGCCATCCACAAAGGAAGCAGTACGAAAGCTGAAGGAACAGGGCATCAAGGTCGCCCTATGCAGTGGAAGACCCCTGCAGCTGGCAGCTGAATTACCGGTATTCGATGAATTCTGCTGGGATGGATTCATCGGTGGGAGCGGTATTAGTGTGTATGATGAAAACAGAGAGCTGATTTGGGAAAATGCATTTACAGAAGACCAGCTGAAAAAGCTGTTTGCGGTCGCAGAGAAGCACGAGCTCCCCTTGTATGTGAATGGGGAGAAAACCTTTCTGACAAGACCACTGCCTGCCAAGAAAGAATTTATTCTGGATCTGTTTCATTTGGGCGTACCGGAAATACGAAGCTGGAATCATGAACGCGTGGATGTGCTGAGCATTTTTGAAAACCGTGATTATGACTTCCGTATGTTTCAAACGGTGGAAAACATCAGAATGCAGCCGTCCTGTGACTACATCATGGATATTTTGAAAAAAGATACCTGCAAGGCGACCGGCATCAAACAGCTGATGGCTTACTGGGGACTGGAAAATGAAGCATATATGGCGTTTGGTGACAGTATGAATGACTGTGAAATGCTGCAGGAGGCTGCCGTTGGTGTTGCCATGGGGAATGCCATGGATGCCGTAAAGGCCTATGCCGACCATATCTGCGGCAGCAGCGATACACCTGCTATCCATGACACCCTGCAGGCTTACGGACTCATTCACTAAAACAGGAGGCACAGGCTATGAAAATAAACGCTGTATTTTTTGATATCGACGGTACATTTTTCGATCATGTGAGCGGTATGGTGCTTCCGGAAACACTGACAGCCGTAAAAAAGCTAAGAGAAAACGGCTATAAGGTCTGTTTGTGCAGCGGCCGTGCCAAGGAAATGGCAGAGCAGCTGGGTGTTTTACAAATGACTGCATGGGATGGCTATGTCGGCGGTGCCGGAGTAAGTGTCTACAACGAACGTATGGAGCTGATCAGCGAGCATGCCTTTACCAGAGAACAGACGGCACGTATATTTGAGCTTGGCAGGCAGTATGATATCTGTATTCAGTCGCATGGAACGTATGAATTCATGACGAAGCCGCTGAATCCGTATGCACGGCAAACCTTTGCGGAATTTCACTGCGAGGTTCCCGAGGTACGGGACTGGCACGATGAGCCTCTGGTCGCCATCAGCGCATATGAGAAAAAAGGCTTTGACTGGAGTATGTTTGATGATATTGAAGGTATTGAGCTGCAGCATCCCAATGACACCTGCGTAGACTTCATGCAATGCGGCATCAATAAAGCGACCGGGATTCGGGAGCTGATGGACTTCTGGGGTTTTCCACATGATTCCTACATGGCGTTCGGTGATTCTTTGAACGATATGGAAATGATACAGGAGGCAGCGTATGGCATTGTTATGGGAAATGGAAAGGATGCCCTGAAGCCGTATGCTGATCTGGTCATCGGTCCCAGCAATGAGCCGGGAATTTATCATACCCTCAAGGAGTTGCACATGATTGATTAGGATGAGGGAACTGTATTTTCAATTCTACAATGCGGATAGAAAATCTGTATTCAAAGACAATATATGAAGAAAATCAGAGCTGTCAATGAAGGCTCTGATTTTTGTTTTTTATCAAAGAGAGAAACTCTGTTACAGGGTCTGCATATACGTGGTAAAACCAAGGATCAGCACATTGAAGAATCCATGGAGTATAGCAATCGTGTAAATAGAGAAATGATCCGGCAGCTTGATAATAAGTGCTGTAAACACTCCTCCAATCAGGAAGCTGGTAATCAGCTGCAGCCTGCAGAAAAGTAACGATATGGAAAGCATTTTCCCTATTGAATACAGGTCTTTTTCATGCAGGATTCAAATACTTCCATCCTGCTGCAAATAGCGGCGGATGTCCTGAATCTGCCGTCTGGTGTCATAATACCCCATCCAGTACAGACTGCCCAGCTTCTCCAAATCCGGCTCCAGTCTTCCCACGGTAACCGGCTGTGAAGGTGCGATGACATAGATACGTTTTTGCTCCTGCAGAATTTCCAGCGCCTCGCATTGCCGATTATAATTGGCATCCATTTCCTCCAGCGCTTTGATAAATTTCGGGTATGGCTTGTAGATCGTCTTTTCCAATGGCAGCTTTCGGGTGATGCTGTCCATTTTCTTACGATAGGACAGCGGTCGCGTCCGCACGACGATAATTTTTTTATAGCCCTCCCGCAAAGCCCAGTCAAAGGGAATTTTATCACTGCAGCCTCCGTCCAGATACGGATAGCCCTCCATCCATACCATTTTGGAAATAAACGGCATAGAGGCTGATGCCTGCACCGCCTGAAAGATATCGCGGCAGTGATCCTTTTCAAAATATGCCGGCTCTGCTGTTTCACAGTTGGTCGCAACAGCAATAAAGCGGCGGTCAAATTGAAAAAAACGTTTCTTATCAAACGGGTATTCCTGATCTGCCTGATGAAAGGCAAATGCAAAGCCAATCAGACCTTCCCCGTTTTGCAGTGCTTTTCTTCCCACATACCGCTTGTCATGGCGGTATTTCAAATTCATGCGGATTGATCTGCCAATCTGACCGGATACGTAATTCAATCCATTCATGGCTCCTGCGGATACACCGATCGTACAGCGCAGATTGATGTTTTCCAGCATGAGAGCATCCAACACGCCCTCACCATACAGTCCGCGAAATGCACCGCCCTCCAGAACAATGCAGCCTTCCTGTACCATTGTGGATGCATTCCCGTGCGGCAGCTGATGAAAGCCGGAATATATTTTGTTCATTCCATCACCTCTCACATTCCAATAATGAAGCAACTGCGTATCATGGCATTGGCACGGCTCATGGTTACAGTCATTCATTTGTTGGAATTTTACGTAAGCAATACTAGCACAACTCTATCCCATAGTCAAACGATAGGAAATGAAAAACCGAAAGCATCATCACCTTCGGTTCATTTCTAAAATAAATATCAAACAGAGAGCTTACAAAGCTGCCTTGTTTAATCGGAATACGGACACGAACATTTCATCATACAGGAGAATATGCTCTCCCATTCTTCCTGCGCTGACCACCTCATCACGCAGAATGCGAAGCCCCGGCTTTACTCTGATCATCAACTCTGTAATTTCCTCAATGGTCTTCTGTTTTTTGCTGTGAAAAACCAGCTCTTCTCTTCCGATTTCCAGAAAAGCCTGATATAGTTCTTCCGGATAATCGCCAAGCCAAACATTTGGATAGTGCATGAGCATATGCCATGCATCATCAATCTTGATTTCTTCTTCCATATCTCACTCTCCTTGCTATATTGTATTATAGAGTAGAGAAAATATACAGAAGAAGGCTAAGGTAAATTCTGGAATATGCTTATATACTTTGTCGCGCATTTCTCATAAATATAATTCTGTACAGCCGTTACTTATGTGTACAGAATTAGGAATAAATTAAATAAATGCAATTTTAATGGGATAAGCTCACAGTTCTGCCGCTGTCCCTGGGATAATACATGCGTCACATGGTTACCCGTTATATCCCTAGATAATGCAAGATAGCTTACAGCTTTTACATTCATGGACCAGTGCTTGTTTCATATTGAGATAGATACTCTTTATGTTTACTACCTGTGTATGCCGCTACTGGTCCATTATATCATATATACAATTCTTCACCTTAATACTAATATCCCTGCTTTGATGGTTTCACCTTGCATCCGCAAGTACCACAGACTTTTTTAATTCCTGTTAAGCATTTAAACGGCGAGCTCATTCAATTCATACGCATAATTCAGCTTGTCTTTTGTCCTGAATGAGCCTTGATTCTTATATCGTCCATAAATATAGCTTCTGATTTTAAAATTCAAGGGAGATATTCGTCATAATTTAGCCTTGATTTTATGAAATACAGCCTATACGATTCCAAAGAATGCTAATGCTATACTTAATGCAAATACACTAAGTAGAATTGTCGTTGTTTTTATTTTCTTTCCCAATAAGAAGTACATGATACCGAACATTGCCAAAGGTAATAAGCCTGGCATAATCTGATCAAGATAAGTCTGAAGCGGCTGTGCAAATTTACCACTACCTACCATTATTGGAAGTTGAAAGCTTACCAGTGAAGCTGTCATACATCCGATAACCATCAGACCTACAGCAGAAGCAATATAAGTAACATTATCCATGATACCTGAATTCAAAAACTGTTTAAAGAAATTAGTACCTAACTCATATCCTTTAAACAAGCATATATATCTTAAAGGAATGGTTGGTATATTAACGATTAGAAGGAATAATAATGGACCCAGAATACTGCCATTAGCAGAGAAAGAAATAGCAATACCTGCAGCGATGATACGTAAGGTTCCCCAGATCAAAGAATCACCGATACCTGCTATAGGACCCATCAAGGAGGCTCGAACAGCACTGATCGAGGTTTCATCAAAGTCAGGGTTATTTGCATTTTCTTCTTCCATGGCTGTTAGAATTCCATATAATAATGTTGATAAATGTGGAGTAATCGCCATAAATTCCACATGTCTCTGTAATGCGCGGGCACGTTTTTCCGGATCATCCGCATACAGTTTCCCTACAACTCTTGACATCGTATAGGCAGACCCTAAGTTTTGCTGTCGCTCAAAATTCCAGACAGCATCCTGTCTCCAAGACCTCCAGAAAACTCCCATCAAATCTTTTCGATCTAATTTTTTAACATCACTAGAATTCGTTTTCATCACTTAATACCTCCTCTGAAATCTTATTATTATTTGTTTGTTTAATCGTCAAAATAACACCTACAATAACACATGCCATCAATGCTACGCCGAATACCGGTATTTCCAGATATGCCGATAACAGGAAGCCACCAAAGAAGAAAGCAGCGACATCTTTACTGATAATCATTCTAACTAACATGGCGAACCCGATTGCAGGAATAATGCCCGTAGCAATCTCCAATCCATGATTTATGAATGGCGGAATAGCAGCCACGATATCTTTAATTAACGGAGCACCTAAGTAGTAAGAAACAGCTATAATTGCAGATAAGGAAACAATTTCAAAAATCCATCCAATCGTCTCTGTTCTTTCAACACCGCGAGCATCTCCTGCAGCAGCACATTTATCTGCATGACCACAGAATACAGGGGAAGTAATAAGCACTCTGAGCCCAGTTTTAATCATCAGTACCAAAGTAGCAACCGGCACTGCTAAAGCCACCGCAGCACTTGGTTCTCCACCACTGTTAATAACGAAGCTTGTCCCAATAATAGCACCTGATACCATTTCCGGAGGACAGCTTGCTCCTACCGGGAATGCTCCCAACCAGATAAGCTCCAAGGTAGCTCCTGTCATGATTCCAGTTCTGATATCCCCCAAAACCAAACCAACTAGCGGAGCCATAACGATCGGCCTGTTCCACATGGTACTGCCCACTCCATCATGAGCGAAGCCAAAAGCAGCTACCAATGTAATCAATAATGTTTGTACTAATAAATCCATCTTTTCTTACCCTTTCCTTTCATTAAATAAGTGTCATTACATCTTGCTTTGAATCATCCGGAACCATACGAACTTCCAACTCAATACCTTTATCATTCAGTTTTTTCAGCAATTCAATCTCTTCATCATTGACAGAAAGTGCTTTGGAAATCTGACGTTTTCCTGCTTCATTTTTAATGCCGCCCAGATTGATTGAAGTAATTTTGTCATAACCAAAAGCTAATCTGGATACATCTTCAATGTTTTCACAAAGTATCATTAGATTATATTTGTCTGTAACTCCGGCATTTAATGCTTTGATAGAGTCATCTATGCTTTTCATGACCAATTTCACGCCATTAGGCTTTGACAATCTTAAAGCTGTCATTCTTAATTCATCTTTAACAACAGCATCACTGGCAATTAAAATGCAGTCAGTACTGATACTTTTTGTCCAGGTAAACACAACCTGTCCATGTAATAATCTATGGTCTACACGAACTAATACAATCATATCTTATTCTCCCTTTACTAAAGCATCTCTTACAGCAATCAATTTCTGTACATTCTTTTCATCGACAGTTCCTGTCGCAATATGAGTATCTTTGACCCAGCTTCCAACAATACCGCCATCTGCTACTGCAAATTGCTTGGTACAGTTTTCAGCTGTCAAGCCGGCACCTACGATTAACGGGAAATCGCCGATAATATCTCTGAATTCCTGAATTTTTTTCATGCTGGTTTCCTGACCGGTTTCATCCTGTGAAACCGCAATTGCATCACAGCGTGTCATAGCAGTTTTCAAATCTTCTTCCAGGCTTTTTCCGGATAAGTATGGTGTATGTTTAAAACGAACACCGCCGATGATATATCCGGGATATCTTGAACGATATAATTTGATGAATTCTGCAAAGCTGATGTCTTCACGCTCAATTAAATTACCTGCAATAGCATCAATCTGCACAAAGTGTGCTTCATATTTAATAGCTAATTCAAATGTCAAAGTGTTCTGGTATAAGCAATTAACTCCATAAATGTGATCTTTGTAGTTTTCCTGAAGATATTCTAAAACCGGAATCATATGATGATAGGTTCCAAAATAGTTTTCTACTAATACCGCATCAGCACCATTGTTGTAATACGTATCGATTTCCTGCTTAGCTATTTCAAATACTTCTTCATCTGTATTTCCTTTAAGATGTAACATTCCGATAATAGGTTTTTTCCAATTAAAAGCTTCTAAAAAATTTTTATTCATTTTATTTGTCCTCCTTTTAAAGTTCTTTTATGTTGCTACATGTGTTATTACAGAATAATAAGTTTAACATCCTTTACAATGATATTTAGGCAACTATCTTGTAAAGCTTCACAATTATCCCGTAGCCAGAAATTCTTTTTTCATGTCTCTCTCTCCTTCCTTTCCTAAAAATCTTCTTCTTCCTGTTTATCTATGCTCTTTCTACAGGTGATTCCTGTTTTAGCCTCATCCATAATATGTGCCATACGCTTCTCACTGACATCATCATGATCGCCCAGCAATACACTCAGCACCAGATTCAAATTCATACCCGACAGAACCGTTACATCGCCAAAGGCTGTCAGCTGCGATAAAGCCGTATGCACACTGCCTCCCAGAATATCAGCCAGTATGATCCATGCATCCCTGCTGTTTTCTATCTTCAAACGAAGCTGATCTGCATAATCCTGCGGATTCTGACCCGGATACAGGCAGAACACTTCCACACCCTTTGTAAGATCACCAATGATCATGGATGCGGAATGCAGCATACCCTTTGCCAGCTCACCATGTGATGCCAGAATTATGTTTGCCATATCTCTCATCTCCCTTCACTTTCTTACGTAGCAAAAAGCGTGCCAACTTAGCCTGCTCCATATAAAAAAACAAAATAACTGCTGCTTTCTGCAATTTTTCTTTCCAATCTCCCCTATAAGCTCTCTCAATATGATTCTTTTTGTGAGCTATAGCACATGAGTTTCTTTTCAAAATGTATATGTATCGACGCTATCCCGCTTTTTATCGACGCTAATCCAACAGGGAAGTGCTGTTATATAAAAAAACTCCATCATGCACACACTTTCCACCCCGGATACTGCAAACGCTCGATACCGATCGTGCATGTGAGTACCGTCTATGCTTCTGTGAAATATGCACATAAGCAGCTTCTCCTACATTTCATTATTTATAAATCGAAAGCCGTCGTATAAAGAGTGCTTTTTATGTCATGCTTTCCTGTATTATCAGGCTACTATGCGCTCTGGCTTTCGAATATCATCCTATATATAAAATGAAAGCCTTTAACACAGGGTATTCCTCCCGATATAAAGGCTTTCAATAACCGTCATCATGTTCCACATAATTGAATATATACCCGATTTCCTCAACCGGAATTTCCACACCGTAATACTCCTCCACGACACTGAATGCATGCTTCACACACTGAATGAAGGCAGCTTCCTGCTGTGCAAAATCCTCGATATCTGTAAAAATATCAATTTCTCTTCTTGTCACTAGGCGTTCAATCAGACAGCATATATGCACATACAGTCCGAAGCAGGTATTGTTGGTAAAGCGCAGTCCCAGCTCCAGCTGCAGCTTGTCAATCGCATCCGCAACATGCTCCAGAAGCTTGTTTGGATTGAGAATCGTCAGATTGTTCATAATATTTGACAAAGAAAAATTCTTCAGTATGTTTTGCTGGAAGGTCTTCATTTCATCCTCCCGCATATAGTCCCGGAAATAGATGTTCAATGCATCCATTGTATCATTGATAATCAGGTCCTCGATCGGAATGAAACGGATTCCCTCAATATTGGGATTCAGCGTGCCTACTATGCAGATAACCTCATACGTGTCGAAAAAGGCGTCGTGCATCTGCTTCTCCAGCAAAGTATTATAATCATAGGTCAAAACCTGAATCGGAAAGTTATGCGGCAGGGAATCCGTCAGAATTGTTTTCAGCTTCTCTGCCGTACCGATCCCGCTGGCACAGGAGCATAAAATCACCTGCTCCTTTCTGCGATGCTCTACGATATGATAATGATATGCACTGTAGGTCTGCACGGTATCAAATATCTCCTGCATGCCGGTTCCCTGAATCATACCGTTTCCAACCTCAAGTGCCAGCTTGGTTGTCACATTGTTCATAATACCGATATTGGCATTCTGATTTTCTATCCCCTTATACAGGTCCTCCAAAGAGCCCATGTCCACCAATAGAAACAATTCCTCAAAACGACCGATTTTGCTAAGATATCGGTTCAGACGCTCAATGATTTCCTGTGTCGTGACATGCAGCGGCATATCGATGGAATCAAAGACATAACGCCCCAGAAATTTGTTCACGGCATCCGCAAGAGAACTGGCGGTGGAAAAGCCATGTGCGATGATGATACCGATCCGCTTGTTCAAATCCTGCATACGATTCAGCAGCTTCAGGTGCAGACACAAAATCACAGAAATCATATCCTCAAATTTCAAATCCAGGTTATTTTCAAGATGCTCACGGATTTCCCCGGCAATCGCATATTCTCTGGCAAGCTTCTGCTTCAGAAATTTCTGCAGGGCTGCCATCTGCTTGCGATTCGCCTCCTGCCAGTTGCCAAGCTCCAGTGTATTCTGCATACAATCCGCAATACATGCCGTAATGGCGATCAGGTCATTGTTCACATACTTGAAGCCATAGCGCAGAGACAGCATATCGAAGATATTCGAAACAATCCCCTGAACATACTCATTTCCCGATAATGCTGCACTGCTTCGCAGCATCGTGGCCTCCTGATAGGAATGCATCGCTTTCCCTGCTTCATCAAGACAGACAGGAAACTCATGCGGTGCCTGAAATGCCGCAAGGATATGCTCCAGCAGCTGAATGATGGGGCGCTCCTTCAATACAAAGCTTTTCAGTTCATGAACAGGAATCATACGCTGACTTTCTCTGGACACCGATTTCCCGCTATCCTTTCTTTCCCGCAGCTTCTCCGGAAGATTGAACGCACGGATTTCCAGAATACTGCTTTTTTGATCGGATGCAAATAATGCGTTTACACAGCTTGCCTGTATCGCATTCTTTAATTCTCCGATGTTCCCTTCGCATTCACAGCTTAACAGCAGACGGTATACAAGCGATGATATATGAATCGACTTATGAATACGCTTTTCCTCATCCTGAAATATGGAATGAATCAGCTGCAGCCGCTCGTGAGAGCCGCGCTCCGCAAGGGATGGGACAGTGACAATCATTGGAATCCTTCGCAGCAGTGTTTTTAAAAGGACCTCCTGCGGCTTCTCCGTAGTCGCAAATATCAGACGGACACTGGATGTATACCATTTTTCATTATCGCCAACCATATGATAGATGCCTTTATCCATAAACAGAAACAGCTTTTCCTGGCATTCCGCCTTCAGACAATGCACCTCATCCAAAAACAGAACACCGCCCTCTGCCAGCTTGATCAAACCGGGATTATCCCTGTCAGCTCCGGTAAACGCCCCTTTTTTGTGACCAAACAGGTTGGCAGTCAGCAGCTCCGGATTGTTCGCATATTCACTGCAGTTTACAATCAGAAATTTTCTATCCGCCGCTATCAGTCCCTGATTTCTTGCATACTCATACATAAGCTGCGCCAGAAAGCTTTTTCCGGTTCCTGTCGGTCCATACAGCAGAAGCGGAAGACCGGAGGGCGGATAGGATATCGTCGCCTTACACTGATTTACCAGCGAAGCCAGACTTTCATCATAGCCAATCAGCTTCTCAAAATCCTGCGGCTGATGCGGCTGCAGCGCTTTTTGAAATTCCTCAAGAGAAATGAATTCACGCTGATGCAGTGAAACACCATACATATCCTCTATCGTATCCCCGTCATAAAAAACGACCGGCCTGGTATTGATTTTAAGCAGGCGTCCTTCGGCAAACAGCTGATTGAGATACTGTGAAACCATATTGCGGCTCAGCTGCAGCTGTTCACTGATATACAGCGAGTTCCCCTGATCGCTCAATTCAAGCTTTGTAGCCTCCACCACATAGGCATATACCTTTTCCAACATACTGTCACCGACTCCCTTTCCTTATGATAAGTGTATAGGGCAAAGATTTGAAAGTCAATGTGGAAACTTATGGAAACGTGCAAATGTTGGCACGCTTTTTGCTAGGTTATAAAAAAGAGTGATAGAGGTGATGATATGACACAATTCCTGCAGCAGAATCAGACCATGAAGCAGACACACATCCTGACACACAAGAATCAGCAGGCATTAAAGATTTTGAAGATGGACAGCCGGGAATTGCTGGAGCTGATTTCCGAATGTGTACAGCAGAATCCGTTTCTTGACTTCCATCCCAGTGCACAGGGTGACGATTATCTTTTGCAAAATGCGATACAACGACCATCCTTACAGGAGGATCTGTATATGCAGCTGCACACGCTGCGTGAGCCCTATGATGAAGCTATCTGCGCCTATCTGATTGAATCGCTGGATGAACACGGCTTTTTAAGCGGCTCTGTTTCCGCATATTGTGAGGACCTGCAAATTGATGAGGAGACACTGCTGGGTCAGCTTCGCATCCTGCAGGGTTTTGAGCCCTGTGGAGTTGCGGCACGCAGTATTCGCGAAGCCCTGATTCTGCAATGCAGGAAAACCCGTAATACCATGGGGGAACAAATCCTTTCAGAATATGCACAGGAGCTTGTTGAGGGTGATTTAGCGGCAATCGCAGGAGGGATGCAGCTGAGCGTCAGGGAGGTAAAGGAGGTCATTGCTTCCCTGCGCACCTGTAATCCGGATCCCTGTGCCGCGTACGCAAAAGAACACGTGGAGACGATATTGCCAGAGGTGGAAATCTGTGTACAGGACCAGCAGCTTCAAATCGTACCCATGCGCTATGGCGCTACGCTTGTGCAGGAGCAGTATGTGCAGGCAATCGAACAAAATGAGCAGCTGAAAGCCTATTTCCGTGAGGCGAATCTGCTGTTTGAAACACTGAATCGCAGAAATGCCACGCTGTTACTGATCATGAATGAGCTTGTTAGCATACAGAAGCATCATTTTCTGTTTGGGGATGAGCTGCAATCCTGCACGCTGCAGCAGCTAGCAGATCAACTCGGTCTGCATGTTTCAACCGTATCACGAGCCTTACAGCACAAATACTACCTTTTTCACGGGGAATGCTATCCCATCCGCAGCCTGCTGTGTACAGCCACTGCACAGGGTGACAGTAGTGATGCGGTACAGCGGGCAATCACAGAAATCCTGCGCCATGAGGATCCCTCACATCCGTTCTCCGATCAGCAGCTCGTCATCAAGCTGAGGACGATGGATATCAGCGTATCACGCAGAACCGTCACCAAATATCGTAAGCTTCTGCATATTCCAAGCAGTACACACAGAAAGCATACATAAAAAAAGAAAAAGCGGCAACACTTTACAGCAGAGGTGTCGCTATGAAAAAAACAAATACAGGCCATGCACAGGAGCAGCCTTTGAACTGCTGTGTCATGACCATGGGAATCAAGCATGCAGAACAGCTTGTGCTGCTGTTTGGAAAAACGCGGGTGATACAGCTTATGAATCAGCTTTCTGAACAGGCACAGCACCTGCTTCCCAAAAGAGCGCAGATTGCACAGCTTTCAGATTACCGTCTGCTTTTTCTACTACCATCCTATACACGACTGGATGCGCTGCGTCTGGTATATGACCTGGATGACTGCTGTGATGCAATCGCGCAGCAGCTGTATGCGGCACGGCTTGCTTTATCGTTCGGCATCTGCCTGCCGTATACCTTGGATACTCTGGAGGATGCCATACAGTGTGCGGAATACTGCCGCCTTCATGATCGGGACTGCGAGCGGTTTTCCACATCCTATGCCTTTTATTCCAGACAGGCCAAGGAACAGCTGCATCACCGCTACCAGCTGGAACAAAAAATTCTAAACGCCCTGCACCGACAGGAATTCGAGCTGTTTCTACAGCCGAAAGTCAATACAAAGACCCGGCAGGTCGTTGGTGCAGAGGCACTGCTTCGCTGGATTCATAACGGCGTCTGTATACCCCTGCAGGAATTTCTTCCTGTCGCAGATCAGAATACCTGCATCCGACTGCTGGACACCTATATGTTTGAACGCGTCTGTCAGCTTCTTGCACAGCGCCATGCACAGGGAGAGCCGCTCCTTCCTATCAGTATTAACGTATCCAAAGCTTCCTTTGAGGACGGACACTACTATCTTGGAGAAATCCTCGATATCTGTAAACGCTATGGTGTTGATCCTTCCTTGCTGGAGCTGGAGCTGCATGAGGATATTCCCTTTGAACATAAAGAGCAGGTACAGATGTTTGTGCAAAGACTGAAGGGGGCGGGACTGCGTTGTTCCCTGGATGATTTTGGAAGCTCCCGCTGCAACCTGCATGTCCTGAGCTGGATCGATGTGGATATGGTAAAGCTGGATCATTCCTTTTTTGCCGGTCCATGGAACAGCCGCCAGCAGATACTCTTACAGCACATCATCCCTATGCTGCACAGGCTTCACATCCCCATACTTGCGGAAGGTGTGGAAACACAGGAGCAGGTACAGTTTCTCACAGACCTGCACTGCACGCTGATTCAGGGCTTTTATTACTCCCCACCGGTTTCTGTTCATCAATTCTTCCAAGAAAATGAAATTATCGAGTAATTCACTGCTGAAGCACATTCTGGCAATACGCAATGATCCAAAGAACGAAACGGCATCGATTCATGCTATCACATATACAGAGTTGCACATATAAGTATTGTCGGGTAATTTCACGGTTTATCCATTTAGACAGGAAAACCACAGAAATGTAAAAAGGAAGCACATGTCTGCCGCTAAGCGTACAGACCCTGCTTCCTTTTATTTAATTGAAATGCATTCAACTCTTACTTGTCAGAATGCTGACCTGTATGTCTCCCTGCTTACAGCTTGTCCAGCTGTTCCCCGATAATCCTCCAGGCGGTCTCATTGTCCTTTGCAAAGGTTTCGGCATTCGCATGAAAATTCACCGGCATACTTCCCATATACGCCGTAAAGCCGAGACGCTGATACATGGAAATTGCTACATAGCTGTTCGTCTGTGTCGTCAGATACAGAGGATGCTCACAATGCAGACTGCTGTACAGCTGAATCGTTTTCAGCATCAATGACTTCGCAAGTCCCTTTCTCTGATGCCGTTCATCAACACCAACCCAGTGCACCCGCATACGGCGCTCACCGAAATGATATCCCTCCCAGACGGAGGATGTACCTGCAAGCTGTCCGTTTTCATCAACCACCAGAATCATATTCTGCTGAAGCTCCTTTGGTTGAGCTTCGAAGGTTTCTTCAAAATAACGTCTGCCCGCCTCCATGCTATCCAGCTGACCAAGCGATACATGCAATGCAATCCAGGCCTCCTTATAGGAAGACTCATAGGGGTGAAAGGAATACCCCTGTGCCAGTGGGATATCCGTGATCACCGGTGGCTGTGTCAATACCATCAGCACCGGATAATAGGGAATACGCTTATCTAAGGTTGTCATAGGTTCCTCCATTCATATACGCTGCATGCGTACGATTATCGCATGTATAGCGTTATGCATTGACTGCTTTACAAATTATCATCCCTTATCCTGAAAAAAGGATGCGAAGCAATCGCACCCTTATCCAAGCTCAATAGAGTAGGAATAACGCTCTCCCGGATAATAGGAAATCGTATACTCCAGAACGTTGCCTTCATGATCATAGGATACACGTTCTCTGATTAGCAGCGGATCGCCTTTTTTAATATCCAGCTTCTCCGCTTCTTCTTTTCGGGCCGTTATCGCCTTGAAATTCTCACGCGTTTTCACCGGCTTGCGGATATTCAGCTCATCCAGCAGCGCATACATGCTCCCTGTATATTTTTCATCCTCCAGCGGCAGATTTCTGTCTCTGGAAAAATAACTGACAAAATACACAATCGGCACATCATCCCCGGTCCGCACACGATCCAGCCGATACACCAGATCACCCTTTTTGCATCCGAAGATATCCGCCACATGCCGGTCTGCCTTTACAAGCTCGATATGTGCCCAGCGTGTCCCCGGCTGTATACCGCGCTCCAGCATTTCATTTGTGAAGCTTTTGATACCTGCAAGCTGCTCTTCAATTTTATTTTGAAACAGAACTCTGGTTCCCTTGCCGCGGGCACGCTCAACGAGCCCTTCACTCTCCAGCTGTGCGATTGCCTGACGCGCAGTAATTCTGGATACATGAAAGATTTCCTGCAGCTGTGCTTCACTCGGTAAGGAATCACCAGGTGCATATTCCTTTGATAAAATCTTATCCTTGATGATCTTCTTTATCTGTATATATAACGGAACGGCTCCCTTGCCAAAATCCAGCTTTTCCATGAAGTCACCTCCATGTAACTATTATATCATGTATGCGTATATTTTAGGAGTTATTTCTTACGTAAGCCTTCATAATTCCGATTTTGCTGCCGATAGACTCTCCATAAGGACGAATCGTATATTTACCGGTGCTTGCCGGAACAATGAAGGTTTCCGCATAATGGACAACAAACGGTTCGAATTTTCCTTCTTCACTTTCCACAACAGCTTCTCTTCCTTCCACAAGATTCAGCATGTTGACGGTACCGGCGGTATCATGATGGGTGATGGTTTCTGTCCAGTATCTTCTTGTTTCGATGAATTCCAGCTCATGCAGACCTGTGTGTTCTTCCACATAGTCCTCTGTGCGTTTCACCTCATGAATTGCATTTACAAGGTTTTCCTCACACCATTTTGTCGTACGGTCCCACTGAATAACCTCTTTACCATGCTCCACATGTACCGGTCTCGGGCGGCCATCCAGACCAACGCGTCCCCAGTCCCACAGCTTGAAGGTAAAGATATACGGAGTTGCACTGATTTCCAGCACCATCGCCTCACTACCGGAGCAGTGGCAGGTACCGGCAGGAATCAGGAAGTGGTCATGCTTCTTCGCAGGGAACTTATTGATGTATTTCTCTGCATCAAATTCAATTTCCCCTTTGTTTGCACGGCGTAAATCCTCAATCATCTGCTTTTGATCCACACCGTCCTTCAGACCCAGATATACACAGGCACCCTCTCCGGCATCCAGCATATAGTAGCTTTCATCCTGTGTATACTGCATACCGAACTGCTTTTTGATATATTCTGTCAGCGGATGTACCTGCAGACTCAGATTCTGTCCGCCCATGGTGTCCAGGAAGTCAAAACGAATCGGGAATTCCGCACCGAAGCGTGCATAAACCTGATCACCAAGCAGCGGCTTTGGCTGATACAGCACCAGATCCATTGCCGGAATCTCCACGACAGCATCTGCAAATTCCAGGTACAGGGAGTTTTCCTCCGGTACACCGTCAAAGCTCCATGCGAAATTGGATTTTTCACGGTCAAGATCACAGACCTCCTTCATCCACTGTCCACCCCATACACCCGGGTCGAAATACGGAACGGTACGGAACGGCTGCTGTGCAATCTGCTTCAATGCATCGCGCAGTGCAGTACCAGGAATCATTTTCGGATCATTTGCCTTATTGGTATCAATCAGCCAGTCGATATCCTCAAACACTGACATCTTGTGCTTATCGGCAATCCGCCATTCAATGAAGAATCCGCGCTTATTCTTACGCAGCGGGTCTTCGTCATAATTGCTGCACTTATAATTTCCCATACCCGCACGATAACGCATCTGAATTTCCCAGCGTGCCATATCGAAATACACCAGCTTATCGCCAGGATGTACCAGTGATGCTCCAAAGCCGTACACGATTACGAGACCATCGGCTTTTTCCACCTGCTGTTTCGCAGCCTCCAACTTCTCCATATCAATAAAATCAGAAACCTCTCCATAATACATCTTGCCGAATACACGGTCATCGGTTAGGATATACTTCAGCTGCTCTGTAATTGTTTTTTCTTCCTTGAATACATCAATCATATTGATCAGCACGGAAGGCTCCAGCTTTTTCAGCTCTGTAAGGATTTCCTCATCCCGTACCCCCGGATACACATCACATGTGATGACATACTTTCCGGATGGGATTTCCTTTTTCAACGTATCCAGAATATTGTTGTAGCCGACAACAGCAGCGTGCTCATGTCCTTTGATTTTTGTTGATGGAAATTTGTTGTAATTGCTTTTCATCTCTAGTCCTCTACTTTCTCAAAACGAAGGGTTCCTTCTTCTTTATATACGCGATATCCAAACGGCTGACGTTCAACTGCGGCATAATCATGGCCTGCATCACATGGCCAGCAGGCACCGATTTTCATCGGCTCCTCACCGGTATTGATCAGCCGGTGTGCAAGATGTCCGTCAATATGGTGAAGAGAGCCGGGATAGGTTTTTTCTGCCCAGGTTGTCCCATCCTCATCCATCAGCATCAGCAATCCTTCTCCGGCAATGCAGAAATAAAATTCCACACATTTCCGGTTTTCATGCCAGTGTCCGCGGGTCATATTGCATTCGCCGTTTACCAGTACGGGATACAATACAGTCAGCCCCCAGTTCAGATTGCCTGCGCGTTTGTCATCCCCCTGTGTATAGTGATATACCTCATACATCAGCGTATCATCCGCAAGTGCAGATTCTGTACGATAGAAGCCTTTCGCATCCTGATACAGCTTGACGGAGGTGTTTACCTCACTGCCTCTGATTACATCCTGAAAATCATGAATGACTTTTGGTTCAATGACGTTCATTTATGAAATTCCTCCCATTCCTTTTCCTTCAGCTGCGGTCTTGATACAAACAGAAAGCGATCCGGGTCTTCAATAAACTGCGTATAGATCGGCTTGCCCGGCTCCAGATCAAATTGCGGATAGTCGTGTGCAGCTATCACGTGCAGCTTTGCATTTTTGTAGGCAGGATTTATTTCCCAGGTAATATTACCAGCCTCTACGACCGGAAAATAGGCAATTCCATGATGGGCACGCACTTCCTCATAATCAAAGCCGAAATCCCGAACACACCATGCACCGAAGGTCAGCGACTTTTCCACATTGGCGTTGATGGTGGCATGCACCCAGCCCGGTGGAACGATGACAACTTCCCCTGCTTTCGCATGGACTGCGTAACAGTTTCCCGCATCGTCCTTTCCATATTCCTGCATATAGATAAAGGCTTCACCGTCCCATATCTCATACACCTCGCAGGTTGAAGACTGGCAGGACGGGGATATTGCGTGAATATGCCCCTGGGAACGAACCGGTTCCTTTCCAAGGGTTCCCTTTGCATAGGTCACAGCACCATACAGCAGATTGCGTTCTGTAATCGCTGTGTGATCCTGCTTTCTTCCTACATCCATAACAATGCTGTAAAGAATTTCAGGACCTGTACAGGATGGATCCTGCAGGGAGGAGCGGATTGCTTCCAGCGTTCTTTTTTCCGGCTTCGGACCAAACACGTCCGGTCCATAGACAAATTCCATATCCTTCTCTCTGCTTTCGATATCAAAGCCAGGATAGAATTCCATATAACCACCTCCTAGTTGTTATATCATTATGTCATTTATACCTGTATTGTATCCTGTTTCCCTTCTTCTGTCAACCGCTAAAAAGAAAAAAAGCAGGCAAAATTTGCATCCCTTTGCATACTGCTCACAATTCATCTGAAAAGAAAAAACCGTCACCTGAATGACAGTTAATTCTCTCTGCGAATCAATCGCATCTTAAACTTATTACGATCTCCGCGGTACTCCGCAATCGAATATTCCACTGGCTCATCCTGCTGTGTATAGGCAACCGTTTCCACATGCATCAGGACGCCGTCCTCCTCCATATTCAGAATCGTACGCTCCCGCTGACCCGCTTTTCTTGCCTCTACAGTACGATCGACATAGGCAACCTCAGTCTGATATTTCTGTGAGAAGATATCATATAAGGAAGACTGTTCGAAATCCTCCAGCTCGATATCCAAAAAGTGCTCATACGGTACAAAGGTATTGACCAGAACCATCTCCTCATGATCTGCATAACGAAGGCGCTGGAGGTGAAATACCCGTTTGCTTTTCGGATAAATCTCCACACACTCCTCCGGCAGCTCAATCACCTCACTGACGATCACTCTGGTGGATGGGGTCAGATGAAGACTGCGCATTTCCTCATCAAAGCTTCCCAGCTTCTGAAAGAAGTAGCCTTCAATTTTCGGACGTGACACAAAGGTCCCCTTTGCTTTATGCCGTGTGATGTAGCCTTCATTGATCAGTTCGGAAAAGGCCTGCCGCACAGTTGGACGCGAAATATCCAGCAGCTCACAGAACTCCGCTTCGGTCGGCAGCTTGTCCCCGGCCTGAAAAATCCCCTGCTTCAGCAGCTCCACCAGCTGTGTCTTCAGCTGAAAATATAAGGGCACCGGTGATGCCTTACTGATTGTAAACTGTTTTGCGATTCGCTCATCCATAATTGTCCGACTCCTTTTCACAATATCTTAATTATAACGGATTGACTTCTGTTTGACAACTTAAGTTCGTAATGTTATAATGTAATTACATTAAAGGAGGGTATTATATGGATATCATCAATACACTAACAGAAAAATCACTCGCCAAATATTTCGATCACACCTTTTTAAAGGCATATGCGACAAGAGCAGACTTTGAAAAGCTATGTAAGGAAGCTAGGGAGCTGGGTACTGCAATGGTCGCAATCAACTCCGCACAGGTACGCGTTTGCAAAGAGCTGCTGAAGGGATGCGATGTGCATGTGGGTGCTGCAATTTCCTTCCCGCTGGGACAGACTGTTTTGGAAATCAAGGTGGAGGAAACAAAAAAAGCAATACAGGATGGATCTGATGAAATTGATTATGTCATCAATATCGGTGAAGCAAAGATGGGACACTGGGACTATATTGAAGAGGAAATGCGTCAGATTACAGAAATCTGTCGTGCGCATAAGGTTATCAGTAAGGTCATCTTTGAAAACTGCTATCTGGAAAAGGAAGAAATTAAAAAGCTGGCGGAAATCGCAAAAAAGGTGAAGCCGGATTATATCAAAACAAGTACAGGCTTTGGAACCGGCGGAGCTACGCTGGAGGATGTTCGTTTGATGAAGGAAACAGTCGGGGATGATGTAAAGGTCAAGGCTGCCGGAGGTGTGCGTGACTGGGAAACCTGCAAGGCTATGATTGAGGCAGGTGCTGAACGAATCGGTACCAGCAGCTCCATTGCTATTCTGGAAGGCTTCCGAAACGAAAGAGGTCAGCAGAAATGAAAACAATGGTGATTACAGGAGGTAACGGATTTATCGCATCTCTGGTAAAAGAGGCTATGCAAAGCTCCATGGAGATCATCCCACTTACCAGAAAGGAGCTGGATTTAGGGGATACAGCTGCTGTTCGCAGCTGGTTTAACGCACATGATTACGATTATGTTTTTCATACCGGAGCCATGGCACAGACAGCGGATTGTGAAAATCATCCGGAGCTGACACATCGCATCAATGTGGACTGTACAAAGGAAATCGCCAAGGCCTGTAAAGAGAAAAATGCCCGCTTGATTTTTATCAGTACGGAGCAATGCTTCAATGGCAAAACTGAGGAGGGACCGTTCACAGAGGATACACCGTTATGCTCGGTTACGGCATACGGCAATCACAAGGTGGAATGCGAAGACTTTATAACCTCCGTGCTAGAGGACTATATCATACTGCGCTTTTCCTGGATGCTTGGTATGAGTCGTCCGAGAATCAAGGCATCAGCGAACATTATCCGTAATGTTATGAATGCCATGTTCTATCAGACACCTGCTAAATTTACGGTGAACGAGATTCGGGGAATGACGTATGCACAAAAGCTGGCGGATGTATTTGATAAAATTATCGAGCTGCCTTCCGGTATTTATCATGTATCCGATACCAACACACATAACACCTATGAGTCCGCTAAAATCGTAGCACAGAAGCTGGGATTCACACAGGAACAGATCGACGCCTGCATCCTTCCGAATCATGAGCGGTATGCAGATCGCTTCCGGGATTATCGTCTGGATACCCGGAAGCTGAAAGCGCATGGAATTGATTTTGGTACCTTTGAAGAAAATGTGGATGCCTGTCTGAAGGATTTTGAATGGATGAAATAATCCATAGTTCCGTTGTAATCAGCACATACAAATAATAATATTAACAAAGAGATTTCTAAGCTATGACTGTAATAGAAGAAATCTCTTTTCACATATGATATACAAATTCTGAAAAAGAAAAAGGGCAAACGAAATGAAAAGAGCAAAACAGCCAGTGCATTACACTTGCGATGTAACTGCAGGCACCTATACACATTTACTTCAAATTTACCTAACAGTGATATACCGCCATGTTTACAAAGGAGAGATTATCAACTGTTTTTCATGCTTGCATTCAACTTTTCTTTCCTTGTTATAATTCATATTCAATACCGGCATCATGATTTTCAATCATACGCAGGTATTGAATATTGCTATCGTGATCAACGCTATAGCATATCTTACAATCTATGCTATTTCCCTGTGTTTTGCGGATTGTATATAGTAACTTTTATCCTTTATTTTATTAAGAAGATGACGAATATCACTACGAATTCAAATCAATCAATGATATAATAGCCCTATTGGAGGAATTATTTATGAGAATAGCTTATTTAGTGCATACCGATAGAAATTATGAGGAAATTATTGAGCTTGTTAATCAGCTAACCAAACAGGAAGATCATGTTTTTATCATGATCAATGATAATGATCTGAGAGATCAGATTTTCTTTGTATATGCAGACTTTCCACGGGTACACATCTCCAAACGTCAGGAATACGGACAAAGTGGTGACTTATCACTCGCCAGAGGAACGATTATTCAAATGAAGGAAGCTTTGGAAATTGGTGGATTCGATTATTTTATCAATTTAACCGATGGTATGATGCCTGTAAAACCAAGAACAGAAATCATTTCTTTTCTAAAAGAGAACAACGGAAAGGATTTTTATTATGTGAGCTGTGATGAGGATCAAGTATTGAGAAAAAAAGCAGATCGTTATTATCCTTTCACAAATATGCTGGCTTTTCCAACAAGCAAATTTATCCGTGCTTTATCAAAGGGCACTGCCGCTATATTTGATTTGCTTCATATTAAGCGGAATTTAACAGATCATTACAGTATTGGTAGTCCCTGGTTTATGTTAACAAGAGATAGTGCCAATACGCTTGCGGAAAATTTCAGTTATGTTGCGGATACATTTAAGCTGGGCTGGTACCCTGAGGAATATTACATTTCCATGATGATGCAAAAATTCGTTTATGTAGATGGAAAAGAAGATACGCATATCAACAAGGATTTACGTGCTGTAGGGACGGATGGTAGCTGGAAAGAAAGCAGCGATGCTGCACCGCTCACTTCAGAAATTTTATTTCAGCACCCCGAAGCATTGTTCGCGGCTAAAATAACAACAACTGATAATTTATCTGTATATAGTGATTACTTTGATATTTATACAAGGGATTATACAGATCACGGTGAAAGAGAAAAAAAATATGAGGATCCTGATAAATTGATTGATTCATTATTAAATAAAAAATGATTTATCTGAAAGCTTTATCGCCTTTATGACGTTTACTCATAAAGCAGGATGTGCAGTAAAGCATACGTAATTTGGATGGAATATTAAGCTATGACGATCATGAAGTCTGCTATTGCCTTGTACCTGCTCTATGCGTCCTCATTACGATATGAAGGGGATATCATGAATAGCGGTTAACGCTGATATTTCATAAAGAATATTGATACAACCTTTATGGTTTTCGCTAAAAACCGGTAAATGATGCGTCTGTAAAAAAAATGAAAGAAGAAGGAATGCTCTTATAGATAATAACTCGAGCTTCCTTCTTTTTTAGTACTTCCTTTTCAGTAAATGATAATTCTTTATCCGTCATTTATACCCGCTTCTGATTATTTATACGTATTCTAAACTGTACAAGGGCTGCATATCTTGTATGGTTTTTTCATGTGTATGAAACTGCATTATTCGAATAAACAGAACAAAGAACGTATCAGACTCTTTCTCCTATCGAATTCTATTATAATGACCAAAACAGGCATACATGACGTATTGTGTCACAATGACCTATTCTTACTAAAATTCATACACGCCTTTGACACTTGAAGTATCATATTTCTGCAAGCACCAGACAATCATTTATTTGATTGTACCTTATCAATCAATTTGAATACATATTTTTTTGAATTGTTATAACTGATATATAGCATAATCGTCAACACTCCTGTAATGATCGCCAGGACAAGTGCAATCCATTTTAATACTACTCTTATTCCCTCTGCCACTACAAGAAAGTTATCATGCAGTCCTGTGAATCCCCAAAATGCCACAGCCGCAAACAGTATAAAAAACAAGAAACAAGATTTTGCTCTTTTTATAAGCTTTCTTGTCATTAAATCACGATAAGCGATTTCTTTTTTTAGTTTTTCCTTTTCTGATTTTGTCATAATATGCACTCCATTTCATAAAAACCATAAGCTTATTATATCATCATTTGCTTTTTAATCAATTTAAAAAACCACCCCTTTTGGGAGTAAGGGATGATTTTGTATGAATCGTATTAATTACCCAATGAATCCTACAACAGATCCAAGGAAACCAATTACAACGAACAGTAATAATACTTTGATTGGTGACATATTCTTTTTAGCCATTAACCACCAAGCAAATAATACGAATACCATTGTCAGAACTTTCGGGAATGCACCATCCAAGTTGCTCTGCAGTAATACAGGTTCACCTTCAGAGTTTGTAGCAATCTGTAAAGGAGTTGTAATGTTGATCCAAGATGCTGCCATCGCACCAACGATTACCTGTCCCATAACGATTACAGACTCACGGAATGCAGTAGCCTGCTCACCAACAATCAGCTCAACAGCAGAACCACCAAGCTCATATCCTTTGTCATATACGAACTTCTGGAAGAAAATAGAAGTAACGTTCCAAACAACAATGTAGAATAATGGACCTAAAATGGAACCACCTTCAGCTAAACCAACTGCAACACCCAACAAGATAGGAATATACGTACCAACGATCAGGGAATCACCGATACCTGCCAAAGGTCCCATAAGACCTGCACGGATACCATTGATCATTTCATCATCAATACCTTCAGCACCATTAGCTCGTGCTTCTTCCAAACCTGCTGTGATACCAACTACCATACATCCAATCTGAGGCTCAGTATTGAAGAATGGATAATATGTCTGTAATTTTTCCTGCTGCTCTTCCTTTGTTTCATATAATTCCTGAATAATAGGAAGCATAGACCACATGTAACCCCAAGTTTGCATATGCTCATGAGAGAAGCAAGTTAAGTTACCATACCACCAACGCCAGAAAGAGCTATTTAACGTTTTCTTAGATATTTTTTTCATAACTAAATATCCTCCTCATCATCGATTGCACCGGCACCAGCACTAGCAGCACCAGCTTTTGTCATTACCAACTGATAGTTAATCAGTGCAAATACAGCACCTACTGCTGTAGCAGCAAGTAAGGATAATCCCATAGAAGCTGCCAAAGCAAAGCCAAATACAAAGAATAATAAATCTGCAGCCTTTGTAATTACAGATTTCAACAGAATAGCGATACCTACTGCAGGCAGTACAGAACCAACTGCCAGCAATGCTTTTACATACCAAACATCAACATTCAGTACAGCAAATAGATCAGCAACTGCTGTAGATCCATAGTAGCACAGTAATGTACATGGTAAGAAAGATAATACGAAGTGTGAAATCAGTGGGAATAAAGCATCAACTTTACCGATGATACTGAAATCACCCTTATCCAGTCTTGCCCAGCCAATGTGCTGCCATACAAGGTTCATCATAGCTGTTCCATAGAACAATGTGATACCGATAACACCAGTCATGGCAGAAATCGTGGAAGCAAGTCCCTGTGCGTCTGTACCGCCAAAGTCCCAGCCAGCTGCTTTAGCGCCTACATAAGCAAGAGGAATACCAATATAAGATACAGCACGTAAGTCAGATGCAACAGTTCCACCTGGAGTTACCAATGCGATCCACATAACCTGCATTGGAATACCAACCTGAATACATCCCTGGACATCACCTAAGATAAGACCAACGAACATAGATGCGACCAATGGTCTGTTCAGAGTATAGTTACCTACGGTAGTACCTAGACAAGCAATCGTACTAGCTGCAGTACAACTCATAAGACCAATTAAAATTGCTTGAAGCCAACTCATAATAATTTCTCCTTTTCTTTATAAATGAATTGTAATATATAATCTAATTCAGCTACAGCCTCCCAATGCTAATAACCAAATTTAGATCTGAATTTATCCCATGTACCGATGGAAGTTTCCTGCAATAATGCAAATTCAACAGTATATCCGGCGTTTGTCATTTCTTCAATTGCCTCAGCCTCTTCCGGAATAATAGACTGATTCTGTCCTAATTTAACAGCACCTGGACGATCATTGCATGGGCCAATGACTACACGTTTCACATCGCTTGGAATGAATTTATTATCAACAAGAATCTTTTTCATATCCACTGGATTTTTCGTAATCAGGAAATATCTTTTATCACTTTTCAAAACAGTATCTGCTTTTTCAAGGAAATGTTCCAGTGTCCATACAAACACTTTTTTATTTGTTGAAGCTTTGAATGACTGCGTTAATACAGGTGTCGTAGCTGCCTTGTCATTTACTGCGATAATACCATCGCATGGAAACTCTTTTGACCAGCGTGTTACAATCTGACCGTGAATAATACGGTCATCAACTCGAATAAAACTAATCATGTTCTATAACCTCCTTAGTTAAATGTCATCTTCTGCGTCGTCACTGCTTTCCATAACATATTCTGTTAATCCGGCATGACCCTCGCTCAGCAGTGTTTCTTTCAACAGCTCTGCATCGTCAAAATTATCTTTCATCAATACAGCGGTGATTGCCAGCGGCATATTCATACCTGCAATCACTAATGTGTTCGGCATCAGGCCTTTTTCATCAAGAACAGCCAGTGCGTTGGTGAATGGAGATCCACTCAGAATGTCTGCCAGCAGAATAACACTGTCGCCTGCGTTCAGCGGCTCTACCAGTGTTCTGAAGTTTGCTGCAAATTCATCAGCACTCATATCAGCCTTCAGACTTGTGCTCAGGACATCATCACGTTCCCCTGTCATCATTTTGACAGCGGAATGCAATCCCGGTGCAAATTCACCATGACTTACCATAATCACGTATTTCATTTGTCGTCCTCCTTTTTTTCACGGACACAGAACAAAACTACGGTGCGAAAGGCCAAAAAAACATTTTGGCTTCACTACCAAATCCTTTTTCTTACCTGCCTTATGCATTTACCTATACTTAACAGTACAGATGATAATCGTGGAAAATCATCTGCTTTTTTATGCTTTTGTATAGAAAACAGAGAATTTCAGATATGTCTCATAAGGTATACGTTTTGAAACACCAGACCATACCAGCTCTGTCTGTGTTATGGCAGCTTTCACATTTCGAAGTGACCAGCTTTCATTGAAATGTAATCGCTTACCTCCGCTATTTACAATGTAATCTTACACCACGTTCCTCGTAATTTCAACTGTTTTGATAAATTTTTCTCACATAATTACAAATGTAATCACACATTTTAACCAAAATGTTCTATCCGAAATAGAAAAAAACGCATATTTACAGCTATTTTTAGCTGCATACACGTTTTTATGTGATTATTGTGTGAAAATTTTATCTTACAAAACTTACCAGAATACGTGCTCTTCCACAGATTTCGATATCCGCACAGCCGGCAGGCACAAAAATATTCTCTGTAAACGCAAAAGGAAGCTCCTCTCCCTGATAGCGAAGGACACAGTCTGCGGAAACATTGCTGAGACAGTAAAAGCGCTTCTCATCCTGCGGCAGCACGTAGCTTCCCGCGACATCCACCAGACGCACGCTGAATTCCCGCCGGTCAACCAGCATCTTCTCCTTTGTAGTATCTCCATCCGTAAAAGGCGATGCCACCTTTTCACAGTGCAGTCCGAAATCCGCAACAGCGAAGCTTTTATCAATATGCAGCTCGCGCTCCCTGCCATTCACATCCTTACGGTGATAATCATAAAACCGATAGGTCGTGTTGGAATTTTGTCCTATCTCAAGTGCGAGAATGCCTTTTCCCAGTGCATGCAGCATACCGGCATCTATACATACGAAATCACCGGCCTCCACCTCGACCTTGCGCACATACTCCTCCACTTGATCATTTGCGACAGCAGCTTTGATCACCGCTGCATCCGACGCAGTCGTTCCGGCTACCAGCGTAGCCCCCTTATCTGCTTCCAGGATATACCAGGATTCTGTTTTCCCTTCATCATTTTCATGCGCTCTTGCATATTCATCATACGGATGTACCTGAATGGACAAATCCTCCCTGGCATCCAGATAGGCAAGGCGAAGCATCTGATGCAGCTGTTTTTCTCCCAGTATGGATTGCGGATCCGCCTGAATCAGCTCATCCAGCGTTTTCCCTGCATATTCCCCATTCAGTATAACGTTATTTGCATGCGGATGGGCACTGATCTCCCAGCAGGTGCCCAGCCCTTTTTCTTCTATGCCGCGCAAGGTTGTCAGACGGTCGTTTGCCCATATAGTTTTATCATATACAGGCTTTAGCTTCATAGGATACATACTCTCTACCTCTTTCCTTATTCCTTTTTCAAACTGATTATACAATGGAAGCTGCCGAAAAGCAACTCATTGTAATTACATTATAACATATTTTTAAGAATTTATTTGAAACCGATTGCAAGTATATTGTTATATTGTTATAATAATCGCAGAGGGGTGAGCCTATGTACGCATCTGTAATTACTGACCAGATCGATGAGGATCTGGAAACCGCCTTACGCATAGCCAGGCTTTATGGTTATACGCACGTGGAGCTGCACAATGTGTTTGGAAAAAGTATTGAGGAGTGCAGCCTGAAGGAAATCAACACCATTCGCACCTTGCTGAATACCTATGACCTGAAGGTTTCCTGTATTGCCAGTACCGTCTTCTTTCTGTGTCCGCTGATGGAGCACGATGAAGTAAGTCTGTTCAATCCGGCATTTCATGCAATTGAAGGGGATGTCCCTACACATCTTCGCTATTTGAAAAACGCATGCCGTATTGCTAAAAAGCTGAACTGTCCAAGGGTACGCATCTTTCCGTTCCGCTTTCCGGATAACCGGCCGCCTGCCTATGGCACACAGGAGCATATAGCACAGATTATGAAATATGTTCGCCAGGCCGTGCAGATAGCGGAGGAGGAGCGTGTGATGCTTGTTCTGGAGAACTGTCCATACTCCCATCTGCCAAAGGGACATATGAGCATTCAGGTGGTAAAGGCTATCAAAAGCGACTATCTAAAGCTGCTCTGGGATCCTGCGAACAGTTATCGTGCCTACAAGCAGAATGTACCGCCGGAATATCTGACCTTTTCACTAGAGGAGGAGCTGCAGTATATTTATCAGTGGATTGATCATATTCATATCAAGGATTACGCCTATGATGAAGCACTGGCAAAACCGTTTCGTCATGTTGCCTTCAATATGGGAGACATTGATTTTATGATGATTTTCTCCAATCTGCGAAAATACGGATATGAAAACGCCGTATCCCTGGAGGCGGAAACCGAGTATAACGAAACACTGGAGAGCATGAAGCGGATGCAGGACTGGATTTCACTTGCAAATCCTGCCTGATGAAATGCTCAGACCTTATGCTCTGTTTCCCAACCACAGGGCTTTAACGGCAAAGACTTCAAGGACGCACGGCAAAAAAAGCTGTGTCTCTTTTATCGCGGTTTACAGCGGTGATTATATCTGCATACCTCTCTTCCTGTGGCAGGATTTGCAAGATTATTATGTTTTCACTGTACCTGAAACTATATCTAAACAGATTCCTGCACTTTCAAAAAGCGGATTCTCAACAGAAAAATATCTGCTTTCATAGATAACATAAGAGAAATTGTACACGTCATATCGCCCGCGTTCTGTGATAGTGAGCTTAAAGCAGCGCTACTCATAACGGCATCTGATTGAGTGCACTCGTATATATTTATCATTTGTAAATCACAAAAAACAGTTTGTATAAAACTTGTGACATCTGTTTTAGAATACAATGCAACATGTATTGAATTTTCCAAATCAGCGGCTTGGAAAGCACAAATAATTGTCCACCAGCTATCGGGAACTTTCCCATATGAAAAGGATTCGCAGTCAACGCGAATCCTTTCTTTTTCATTTACAATCCATTTCCATTATCTCAGTAGAAATTGAATACCTAAAAATATGAACAAAATAATAAGCGGCAATCCCAAAAGGAACAAATAGGAGTATTTAACCTTATGAACGACCTTATTCCAATTTTTCACTTCAAAATAATAACGGTCTTCCTCCGTTCTCATAATAATACCGGTTTCCATCAGATTAGCAATTGTATAGGCGATCACAGCTGTTGATAGTCTAAGGTTTTTAAAAGCATCGTAGCCTACCGCTGAATCTGCTGTATACGCATTGTTTTTCTTCAATACATCCATAACCATCCTGGCAGATGTCTGTCCTGCCGTATTCTTTTTTGTAGCCATAAAACCACTCCTTTAACATTTCCGTATGTTGTTTGTACTTTATTCTATAACAAAAGCGACTGCTTCCGCAACACTTTTTACAACATGTGCAGCTTCTCTGCGTACTTCATGTGCGGCTGAAGCCATGCAGAAGCTGTTTTCCACCTCTTGAAACAACGGAATATCGTTGGCACCATCCCCGATGAATGCGACTTCCTCCTGTGACAGCTTCCAATATTCCAATGCCTGTAAAAAGGATTTTCCCTTATCGATTCCCTTGCGGGTGATTTCGATGTAATCAAAGGATGTCGGCAGGATTTCATAGGTATCCTGAAATTGCGCACATAATATCGGCAGCCAGATATCCCGGCGTTCCTGCGTATATGTGTGAATACTAATTTTCACCACCGGCTCCTGCTTCTCCTTCAAATATTGCAGCAGATCCTGATCTGCAATATCACCGAGATAGGAAAGCTGCTCTCTTACCTCGTTCCAGTGCTTGCGTGTATACTGCTCCTTCATAAAGAAGAAGGTGCTTTGCTCATTGCAGACAAAGGGATTGATCTCATCCACATGATCCTTTAAAAACTCCATAATGCGTACTGCGGCCCCGGCCTCGATGTGCTCCTCCATGACCTTTTCATCCTGAATCCAGATAGAACCGCCGTTATTTCCGATAATCATATTTGCATCGAGCCTGTAACGCCTGATCAGCTTCTGACAAAAGCCGTAATCCCGTCCTGTTACAATGCCGAAAGCAATACCGTGCTTTGCCAGTGCATGAAGTGCCTGCACATCCTGCTCCTGTATATTGCCATGCACGTCCATCAGCGTTCCATCCAGATCACTCAGAAACAGCTTCATCATCACACACTCCGTCAATCAATCCATAATGTACTAGTGCCTGCGCAATTCCGTTTCTGCTGCACAGACCGCTCACATAATTCGCTGCTTCCCTAACAGCCTCTCTGGCATCCCCCATCGCAACGCCAATTCCGCATGCCCTGATCATTTCCAAATCATTGTAATCATCCCCAAAGCTGATGACATCCTGCATGCTCCATCCCATCGCTTCACATATGTGTGACACACCCGTTGCCTTATTATGGGTTCCGTTAATATCGTAAAAGCAGGTATCAAACGGTGTAAACGAAAACTGAGGGAAGTGCTCCTTCATCATGGCCAGATCAGCATCCTCTATTTTTGCGACAGCTGCCAGCGGCATGGTATCCTGTAAATAGCCATCGGATTCCCGCTCATCCACCAGAATATCCAGTCGTCCCAGAAAATTCTGCAGCATATTGGCAATCCGTTTATAGCCGTGATAGCAGTGTGCCGCATCCTGACACTGAAACATCAATGCATTATCCGTCTTTTTAAAGGCATGAATAAGGCCTCGTGTTTCCTCCATGGTAAAGCTGTAATGATAGAGCACCTCGTGCTGTGCATTGCGCACAAAGGCGCCGTTGCTGCAGACGAAGTAATCAAAGCTCACCTGCTCCAGCAGACTCTGTTCCATAGCAAAAGGAGGTCTGCCACTGGCGATTGCCAACTTCACTCCCTTCCTTGAAAGCTCATTGAGAGCTTTTACACACGATGCGGGTACCCTTCGGTTCCCTTTCGTTACCAGAGTTCCGTCAACATCAAATACCGCTAGTTTTATCATAGCTGCCTCCTCAATTTCATTTTTTGTTTTTCTTACGTTTCTTCCATTTTTCATAGCAGTCCTGCAGACACGCCCCCATCTTTTTGGATACGATCACATGCTGCTGCTCAACTGTCAGTATATCAACATTCTTAATCATGGATTTCATAGGCTCCATAGACAGGATAGAACGGTAACGATAATATGCTTTTTCAAATACAAAACCGTCTTTATCTATGATAGCTCTACGTTTTACGACAGAATCCAGTGCCATTCCCACACAAACAATAGCCAGCATTACCAGGGCAACACAGGTATAGGAATCATTTTTTGTATGCTTGTCTAATACAAAGACACTGACTATGCCTATCAATGCAATACTAAAAAACAGTATCAGAGCAAGCGTATAATGATTTACCATCGTATAACCATCCTTGTGCGTTTCCAGATATTCTTTACGCACTTTCTGATTGGTTATGAACAGACGTACATTCTGTACCATCAGATAAATCCCGTAGCATAGAACCAGTGCACTGACAATATAATCCATTGTATCAAAATTAACCATATAAACTCTCCTCACATTTCTAATTCGTATTATACACTATTTTCTCACAGAAATTAAGGAGCAGGTGATAACCGGTTACATTTGTTAATCCAGACGTTTGTATAAAATACCGAGTCCCAGCGGAACAAATCCGCTTAATCCGATCAGCGCCAGTGTCAAATCGGCACCCAGTGTGGATACCATCGCTCCGGCAATCACCGGGGTGATCAGCAGAGAAAGTCCTACATAAAAGGCGGAGGCAATCGTCTGCCCGCTGCTTCGCAAATGAATCGGCGTTGTATCATCCACCAGTGTTTTACTGGTAATCATGATCAGCGGATAGGTAATACACTGCATCAGTGTCACCACGATCATCATTTCCGGACTCTGTACAACGGCATAGCCCAGAAAACGGATGATATACATAAAGGTACCAAACATCATCAGCTTATAATCACCGAATTTTTTCAGCAGCCAGGTTCCCGCAAAAAACAGCGGCAGCTCGGTAAAGGCCTGAATGCTCCATCTGGCACCGACCATTCCCTCCTTTGCGCCCAGCGCCATCATTTTATCCACAGTCGTGTAGATATCCGCAGTCGCAATCACGTTGATGAACAGGAAAATCAGTACCACGACGACATATTTCTTATCCAGCAGCAGCTCCTTTAAATCCGAAGCATGAATCCCGCCGCTTTTTTCCACCTTAACCGCATCCTGCATGAACATCGTCAAGAGGATGTTTAAAACTGCAAGACCTGCAAACACGTATCCCAGAGCCGGATAGCCGTAATGCTCGACAACCAGAGCACCGATCGGACTGCCGATCATCCAGCCGATTGCACCGAACGCACGTATCGGGCCGAAATTATTGCGGCAGGTTTCACTCGTTTCCAATGTCCAGGTATCCTGCACTGCCAGCGTGGTACGAAACATACCGCCAACCAGGGATATAAAAATCAGATGCAGAAAGAAATTGCGCTGTGTCACCTGATACATCACCAGCGTGGAAAGGACAAATATGATCAGACAGAGGTTAAAGAACTTCTTATCCGTTTTATACTTATCGCATAGATAACCGATAAAAAACTGCGTGATGATAGCTACAACAGCCGTACCGGACAGTATGATGCCGCGCTCCACAACATCATAGCCGACATATTCCAGAAAGGTCTGCATATAGCCGTAAGGCAATACAAAAGCGACATAGGACAGAAAGTAGAACAGGCACAGCATGGCCACGTTTTTCTTTTGACTTCGCATAGTTATTCTCCCTTTTATAGAAAAGGACCGGCGAATTTGCATCCGCCAGCCCGCATTGATGGCGTTTTCCCATCAGATATTTTCTTATCCTGTACCTGTGCTTTGCGGCGGACGACAGCCCAAGCGCTCAGGAATGGTCAGTTCCCTGTACAGGCTTTCATGGTTCAATGATTATATTATTCCATATTGGCGTGTCTTCCGAACATCGTATCGGAATCCTTGCCTCTGCGCTCCATCAGCATCATAACAGCGATATCCATGAAGATTCCCTCGCTTTGTTCAAACAGAGATCCCATCGGCTGAATGGATTTGATGTCCCCCTGCTTCGCACTTTTCGGTGAAGGTGCGCTGATTTCAATGACGACATCCGCCATATTGGCGATGCTGGAATTAGGATTGATGGTGATGAGTGCTACCCGTGCTCCCATTTCCTTTGCTTTTGCGGCATGGTTGACAAGCGATTTTGTTTCTCCGCTTCCGCTGCACACCACCAGTACGCCGCCTTCCTTAATATTCGGTGTACATGTTTCCCCAACGACATAGGACGCCACACCCATATGCATCAGGCGCATGGCAAAGCCCTTCACCTGAAAGCCGCTTCTTCCTGCACCCGCACAGAACACCTCGTCTGCCTCATCAATCAGCTGAACGAATTTCTCCGCCTGTACCTCATCAATGGAGCTCAGTGTGTGTGTAAGCTCCTGCAGAACGATCCCTGCATATTCCTTATTGTTCATTCCCTGCTTCCTCCTATTTCAGATGCTGCTTCATTTCTTTTGCGGCAGCTGCACGATCCTTTGCATTGCAGATGGCACCGCCGACAACGACAACCGCAGCCCCCTCGGATGCAATCGCATCAATGGTCGCAAGCTTCACCCCGCCGGCAACGGCAGATTTCGCATGTGTGATAACACGGTTGACGATCATCAGCTCATCCAGCGGATTCTTTCCGGTCTGCTGTACATCAAATGCCGTATGCACACATATATAATCCACACCCATGGCGTCGATTTCCTTTGCTCTAGCTTCCAAATCCTTTACCGCGATCATGTCGATCATGATTTTTCCATTGTATTTCTTTGCGGCCTTCACAGCGCCCAGAATGGTTTCATCGTTGCTCGCTCCCAAAACGGTAACGATATCCGCTCCGGCTTTAAATGCTGTTTCCGCTTCCAGTTCTCCTGCATCCATAATTTTCGCATCCGCCAGAATTTCGATTTCCGGGAAATGCTGTTTAAACTCTCTTACCGGACGCATGCCCTCCTCGATGATAAACGGTGTTCCCACCTCTGCAATATCAACGCTGCCTCTTGTTTCCTGCAGCAGGGTCATGCATTCCTCCAGTGTCAGTGTATCCAATGCCAGCTGTAATTTCATAATCCTAGTTCTCCTTTACCATAATCAGTTGTTTGACCTCACTCACGCAGTCCTGCTGCCCTTCCTGCAGCTCGTTGGTAATCATGACATCATAGTCTGAAAACTTGGCGAACTGATAGGTGGCTGTCTTTGTGAATTTACTGGAATCACAAAGCAGGATGTTCTTTCTGGAATGCGCCAGAATATGACGGTTTACCTCCGCATGCTCCATGGAAAAGGTCATCGGACCATCCATATCCATAAAGCCGTCGCATCCCATAAACGCAATGTCAATACGAACCGTATCAATGACATTGGTGGCGTAATATCCGACAAGCGCACGTCCTTTTTTCTGAAGCTTTCCCCCGGTCATAATCAGATCCAGCCCGCTGTCACAGATGATATCCGCAATCGGCAGGGAATTGGTCAGTACCGTGATGTTCTTCTTCAGACGCAGCAGCTTCGCCAGCTGCAGACAGGTGCTGCCTGGATCCATGTAGACAATGGCATCATCCTCGATAAATTCCAGTGCCTTACGCGCAATCAGCTGTTTTTCCAGCGTATGCTCCTGCAGCTTGACATCAAAGGGCAGCTGATAATAGGCATTGCGAACGACAGCGCTCCCATGCTTTTTCGTCAGCACGCCGCGTTCCTCCAGCACCTTGAGATCCTTACGTATCGTTTCCGTTGTCACATCCAGCTGCCGGGCCAGCTCTCCAACCCGCACTCTGCCTTCTCCCAGAACTCTCTGATACAGCGCATTCCGTCTGGCTTCACTTGCTTTCGACATGTCGCTTCACCACCTTTGCACATGGTTAGTGTACGTTTTTCTTTGCCTATCGTCAATCTGATTTCGCAGTTTTCCAAAAAAAGAAGCATAAAAAATTGGTTTTAAGACGAAATACTGCGAAAAATCGCAAAGTTTTGGTTTTAGGTATTTGAAACATATTCTTTTTTGTTGACTGTGCTATAATACTCTTGGTTTAAAGGAGGAAATCGCATGAATTCTTTTGACTTACATATGCATTCCTGTTACAGCAACGATGGTGAATTTACACCACAGGAGCTGATTCATATGGCTGATGCAGCCCATTTAACAACGATTGCACTGAGTGATCACAACACGCCGAAAGGAATTGCGGATATGGTTCGTCTGGGAGAGGCAAAGGGCATCCGCGTAATTCCCGCTATGGAATTTGATACGCTGTTTGAGGAGCTGGAGGTACACGTGCTCGGCTACGGTATCGACTATGAGCAGCCTTATTTTCAAAGCCTTTTCGATTCTTTGAGTGAACGAAAACAAGCCGTGCAGATAAAGCGTGTAGAAAAAATCAGAGAGGTCTTCGACCTGGATATCGATCCCGCTGCGCTTTTAAAGCGATATGCAGGTAAAAATCCGTTTCCTGCAATTGTGCACCATATCATGGAACAGTATAAGGATAAGAAAGAGTTTGCGGATTATCAGCCCGGAGGCAGACGCTGTGAGCCTCAGCCGGTGAATTTCTACTGGGATATGTGCAGTGCCGGAAAGCCCTGCTATGTCCGTGTGGAATATCCATCCCTGAAGGACACCGTACAGCGCATTCACGATGCCGGGGGTATTGCCGTACTGGCACACCCATGGCTGAACTTCTATCAAAAGGAGGAACGTCTGCAAAAAGCACTGGATGAGGGAATCGATGGAATCGAGGCCTACAGCAATTATCATGAAGCAAAGCATAACCGCTATTATGATACCTATTGCCGCCGGCATGGTGTCCTGATGACCTGCGGCAGTGATTTTCATGGGAAGATGAAGCCGAAAATTCGAATGGGAGAATACGGCTATGAGAAGGATGACGGTGAGGACATCCTGCAGGCTTTTTTAAAGCGGCTGGCAAAATAAAAGAGCATATATGAAAAAAAGCCAATGCGCACAGGAATGCGAAGCTATCCTGTAGACATCGGCTTTTTCATATGCAAAAATGAAATGAAAAGGCGTCTTCCCGCCATGCAAGGTAAAACTGCGACGGTTTCCTTATTCGGCGAAACCTCTGCCAAAACCGTAATGCTTTTCAAACAGCAGCTTCATTCTATGGGAGGCCGAAGCAGAGTCTACTGCTTCCTTCAGCTGCGTATCCTTAATTTATTTAACAGCTCACACAGCTTTTCACGCTCCTTTTGTGACCGCTGACGGATATGATTGATAAACCGGTACTGCCATTCCTGCTCCTGCTCAATCTCCCTCAAATCGGCATCATCCAGCTTCCATGCCTCATGAAAATTACCACCTGCAGGATGTAACAGCTTTAACAGTACAGCGATTTCCTCCAGCGACAGCTGTTCATAATACGCATCGTACTCCTCATTCATGAAAACAGCATTTTCCAACAGATCGATCAGGTCATAGGCACTGATCTTCTGGGAGCGCAAATGCTGAATTTTGTCCTGCAGGCAGGCATATTTCTCCACCTCCTCCAGCAGCGTCAGAAACGTTTCCTCATCTTCTCCCTGTGTCAGGTCGATGACAAAACGGTCATCTACTGCTTCCTCATACACAAGCAGGGCATAAGCATCCCGGACAAAGACCTGTAGCTGCGCCTGCAGCTGTTCTTCAAACAGTGTGAGATAGTCTGCCACGCTTTTCCCCATGCTGGCAGCGATTGCATGATTGACCTTCTGAACAGCCTCCTTCAGTGAACAATGCCTCAGCAGCGCCCGCAGACGCTTTACATCCTGTTCTGCCAGCAAAAGTGAGGGCTTCTGAAACAGCATGAGGGATGCAAAGCACTGATACCAGAGCAGCTCACAAAGATTCAAGCCTAAATATTCCACAGTCACTCCCTTTTGCTGTTCATAGCGTCGGAGAAATTCCGGCAGCTCTTCACGAAAGTATTCGCAAAAGGTATGCTCCAGTGCAAAGCGTTCCATATAATACAGGACAAGATCCATCCCATCGAGGTGATACATATCATGAAACAGAGGAATCCCATCCACCAGCGGATAGTCCAGATCCTCTGTGGTGTGACTGTAGTATAAAATCCCCTCATAGGTGCTCAGCTGCCCGAGATAGTGCGGTATCTGTTCATCCATCACACTGTTGTAGCGCTCATTGCAAAACGGCAGACGGTTTCTGCGCAGCTGATTCAACAGGTTTCTTGTCTGCTGCTCCTTATCCTGTAAAACAAGCAGACCGCGTTCAAAGCATGCATCTATTTCCAGTTCCTGCAAAGACCGTTCTTCCATCTTCTCCAGTCCCTGTAAAACCACATAGCTGATGGTGTTTAAAATACGTTTATGATCCGCCATGCTCAAAGAGGTGCTCTGCTTATGGTTGAGCAAAAGGACAAGCTCCTGCGCCATATGTTCGCACTGCTTTAACAGATATTCCCTACGCTTTTTTGTGATTTCCCCTGCCTCCTGTGCATGCTGCAGCAAGACATACAGCGAATTGCAAACACGCTGTTTTCCAACGGTATATCCCATATGCTATTCCTCCTGTGACCTTTTCACTCGCTGTAAAATACGCAAAGCGAGCTGCCGGTTGATTTCACCGTGATAAAGAAGATACTCTTCATACAGTATCTCACACAGCGCCTCATCCGATACCTGCCAGCTTATATGACTGCGTACATGGTAATACAGCCAGATCGACTGCTTTAAGTGCAGCATATATGTTGGAAGTGCCATGTAGGGAGATTTTAAAAACGGCCCCAGTATGTCGAACAGACGGTCCTCTTTTGTTTCCACCCATCGATACCGTCGCAATGCCTGCTGCTGTGTCTGATACAATTCCTGCATCTGCTCCTTACGCAGCTCTAGTCCGATGCAGGCAAGCTCCCTTCTGAGACCGCTTTCCCCTTCCTGTAATACCTCCAGTATGTTCTGCCAACTCATTATGCATACCTCCTTATCCGTGTCTAATAGATATATCACGGACACTGTTTGCATACAAGACTGGAAAAAACGGTCCATTTGTGTTATGATATAGACAGAAAAACTGAGAAAGCATACGATTTGGTATGCTTTTTTCATGTCGTCCCCTTGCTATCAAATACAGCCCATCAAATTCCCTTCTTCCAAGTCTGTAGCTTCTCACATACGGGTGAAATTAAAGCCGCATTCGAATGATTACATAAAGCCTTACATTTTTGTGATAGTGGAATACAATTGAATATGATATAATGTACATGCTGTTGGGAAGGTGCGAAACATTATGAAGCAAATACCGAATATACTGTCCGCAGTCAGGATCATACTGTCATTTCTGCTGCTGGCTCTGACAAAGAATACAACCTTGTTTCTGATTGTCTATCTCATCATAGGAATCAGCGATGTCCTGGACGGAGGGCTCGCCAGGTCCCTGCATGTGCAGAGTGAGCTGGGTGCCCGTCTTGATTCTATCGGTGATCTGGCATTCTACTGCATTTCACTATACATCGTTTTCTTTCAGATGAATTTGAAAATCATGAATCTGATTTCCATGCTGGTGCTGTGTGTCTTCGTACTGAAGCTTGCGGCGCTGCTGCTGACAAGATGGAAGCATCATATCTGGGCGAGTATGCACACCATAGGCAATAAGCTGACCGGGTTGCTGTTGTTTCTGCTCGTTCCGCTTTGCGTGGTAACCAAAAGTCTACCGCTAATTCCGGTTGCACTGGTAATCGCCTGTTCCTACTTAGCTACCTTTGAGGAAATGCTGCTGATTCTGTCACGTAACACGTATGATATCAATACGAAATCATTATTAAAAAAATAGGAAGCCGATATGCAGCTCCAACTCAGATTATCTGGTAAGAAGAAGGTTTGAAGCCATAAAGCATTCCCTTCCTGTCTCATCCGAAAGGATCTGCCTGTACGAATACAGGCTTTTTTTCTGCAGATTCTCAATGCCTGCGCACGCTGTTCAGTGTCTATGAAAAACGGATTCCCCACCCTAATCGGCAGAGAATCCGCTATTTATACTTCCTTGCTGTTTCCTTCTTCCTGCATAAGAACCAGCTGTACTTTATGGATTCGCTTGTACTTTACTTCCTTTACCTGGAATTTGATATTGTTCCAGATAACCTCACGTTCCTCTCCGTCCTCTGGTATCTGTCCTATCAGATCCAGCAGAAATCCGGATATGGTTTCATGATTGTCATTTTCAAGCTGCAGTCCAAGCTCTTCATTGATATCATCTATCGGCATGCCGCCGTCCAGCACGTACGTATGCTCATCAAGCTTTTCAATCTGCGGTTCATCATCCTCATCGTACTCATCCTCGATATCTCCCATAATTTCCTCAACAAGGTCCTCCATGGTTACGATACCGCTGAAGCCTCCATATTCATCAATCAAAATGGCGATATGCTGATGCTTGCTCTGCATCTCCCGAAACAGATCGTCAATGTTTTTGCTTTCCAGCACAAAGAACGGCTTGCGCAGAATGCGCGATATATCCACGTGCTCGAAACCGTTTTTCCTTGCCTCGACTACAAAATCCTTGATGTTCAGGATGCCGATGATATTGTCGATGGAATCCCGGTAAACCGGAATACGGCTGTAGCGCATTTCCATCAGCTCATCCAGATATTCACTCTGAGGATCATCAATATCGATACAGAATACATCCGGTCTCGGAGTCATCACCTCTTCTGCCAGAATATCGTCGAAGGCGAATACGCTGTCGATCATATCAGCTTCATCCTCATCGAAGACACCGCTCTCCTGCCCGCTTTCCACCATGGAACGAATTTCCTCACGGGAAAGAGATTCTTCAACATTTTCATCCTTCATGCCGAACAGACGGAGTACAAACCGTGTTGACCAGGATAAAATTTTGATGAAGGGCGATGCGATTTTTGAAATAATGAGAATCGGCTTTGCGCAGAACATGGAATAGGCTTCCGCATTCTGCAGAGCGATCCGCTTGGGAACAAGCTCTCCGAAAATCAATGTCACGAAGGATAACAGGATGGTAACCACCACCATGGAGATCGTTTCTCCATAAGGGATGGCCCAGGCCTCCAGAACAGCACCAAGGCGTACGGATATACCGGTTGCGGCACTGGCGGAGTTGAAGAAGCCGGCAAGAGTGATTGCCACCTGAATGGTGGATAAGAAGCTGGTAGGCTCCTGAAGAAGCTTTTCCACAAGCATTGCCTTGCGGTTTCCCTCCTCCACCTTGCGATGAATCCTGTTTTTGTTAACGGATACGATGGCCATTTCACTCGCCGCGAAATAGGCGTTGATCAGTGTCAGTATGACAATCAGCAGCAGCTGCAGTGTAATGGAAGATTGCGCGGGGTCTGCGTCCATAAAATAATATCTCTCCTTTTCTGTTATGAATTTGATTGCTATTGTATCAGAGGTTGTGGCATATGTAAAGAGCCAGCACCAGATGGAATTGTAAATTTTTTATAAATCCGGAATACCTGAACACAGGCTTGTCCTTTTCTGCAGGCACGGTGGCAGGAATCAAAAGCTCTCTGCGATATCTTTACTCAGCCCTTCAACAATCTGAACTGCCAGTTCAACAGCATGCTCATAGTCCTGATAAGCCAAAATCCCGTAGGAGGAATGTGCATAGCGAACCGGTACACCGATGACGATTGTTGGAATGCCGAATTGTGCCGTATGTGTAATACCGCCATTGGTACCTCCCCCTTTTCGTACACTCTCCTGAACCGGAATGTCATTTGCATGGGCAAGCTCTAAAGCAAAGCGTTGAAATCTTGGGGATGTAATCATGGAACGGTCGAAATGCCGCAGCATCGGTCCCTTTTTCAAGGCACTTTGAATCATATATTCCTCTTCGAAGCTGTCATCTGCAGGGCATCCTTCAAAACAAATCACAACATCCGGCTTCACGTTGTTCATCACACAGGTCATACCGCGTTCGCCAACCTCCTCCTGGGAGGACAGGGTTGCACTGACGGTATTCGTGAGTGTACGTCCATGCAGTCGACAGAGTGTTTCCACAACGGCGGCACATCCGATACGATTATCAAATGCCTTTCCCATAAACGTTTGATGCTCTTCGTCATAGGTACAGGTAACATCAGGAACGATCGGTGCACCAATACCGATGCGGAAGGATTCCTGTACCTCCTGTGCACTCGTCGCACCGACATCAATCAATACATCGGCAAAATCCAGAGCCTTTCCCTGCTCGGAAGCATTCATAAAGTGTACCGGCTTGCTGCAGACAATCCCCGGAATCAGTTTGCCGTCTCTGTTTTTAATGAGCACCTTATTCGCAATGATGTTCTTCACATCCCAGCCGCCCAGCGGCAGAAACCGCAGGAGCCCGTTGCTTTTCACCGCCTGAACGATGAACCCTACCTCATCACTGTGCGCATCCAGCATGATGTTTACACCACCCTGACTGTTTCCCTTCAAATTCATATACAGATTGCGCATATGGTCCTCTTTACATGTACAGATTTCACGTACCTCTTCCTGCGCATACGCAACTACAGCATCTTCAAAACCGCTGGGTCCAAAGGCATCCGAAAATTTTCTGATTCTATCAATTTGTTTCATATCGTATTCTCATCCTCTTTTCTATTCCCTATTATAGCAGAGAATGCGAAAGAGTTCATCCGGAACTCCTATTCTTCTGTCTCCAGACCAAATGATTTCGGATAGAAAGGCAGCTGCAGAGCCTTGCAGACAGCCATCGCCCATTCCCGGAACCACCAGCCGTTCGCGGTTATAACATTCCCGTCCTGCACATAGCCGTGAAGCTCGGGATGCTTTTTCTGCTCCTTCATATCAAGCAATCCCTTCATCTGCCCAGCACTGAGCTCCACCGAGGTACAGGCACCGCCCGCCATGAAGCATTCCCGATCAACGGAAGCAACATAGCGCCGTTCATTCATAATACCGGCATTCACTAATATAATGGGAGCACAGGAAATCGCCGCAATCAGCTTCCCTGCTTTATCAAAGGAGCGAATCAGGGATAACAGCTCCTCGTCTGCCAGAATCCAGTCACTGCTGTCATCCTCCGCTCCGATACCGGTTAAAACCAGCACATCATAATCATCTGCACAAATCGTCCCCCAGGTATACTCGCCAAGAGCGAGGAAGCCCTCCTCCGCACGCACCGGTTTCAATGTCTTGGCTATGTAGTCGATCTGACAATCGGCCAAAGCAAGGGATTCCAGCAAAACGCTAAATTCGAAATTACAAAAACCGTCGTATAAACAAACTGCTGCTTTCATATACAGTCCTCCTATAAAAAAACCTTCTGCACCTGTTCAAACAGGATTCGAAGGCTCTATGAATTCACACTAAAAAAGCTATGGAAAAAATTTTGGCAACATCATGTGAAAAAGAGTCTGTAATCCATTGGTGAACAGGCGTACATCTGTATGTCTGATTCAAAAAACCGTCTGGATTATTTGCTCACTTCACATCACCTCTTGCGTTCATTATACAGAAGGAGAACGCAAATTGCAAGCGCTCACAGTAAAACACCGTACAGCGCCAATGAAACCGATTCTATTGAATGCATTGCATGCAACGTGTTGCTTCATCCATCGAACAGTGTCAACTGCATAGTAATCCGCGGCGATACTGTCTATTCGCTGATTGATTTTCCAAGCTCTTAGTATAACGCATCAGCTGCATATCGTACGTCAAAACGAATGTCAGCAGTATCCTGAAAATTAAAAAAACCTCATATTCATGAGGTTACCTGTTATCATGGCGCCTTAAACAGGACTTGAACCTGTGACCTGCCGGTTAACAGCCGGATGCTCTACCAACTGAGCTATTAAGGCGTTTCTTAAGTGCTTAAATATAATATCATAAGATTTTGTGTTTGGCAAGAAAAAATAGCAAATTTTTTAGGATTTTTTTAGGATTTTTTAGGATTTTATTTCTGTCCACAGCCATGCGGATGAAAGCGGAAGCCCTGCCATGGCAAGTTATCCTGAATTTAGATTATATTTATAACCGAATGATTCCGGCTACTGTATCCGCATCCTCCTATGAAAAGCAATTTAGAGAAGCAGCTTCCAAAGGATTCAGCGTTCTTCAAATAGCAAAAAACAGCGGTTTCCCGCTGTTAATATCCACCGTCACTGGTTTCTTTCTGCATCAGCTTCACACCGGCACTTGTACCGATACGATCTGCTCCGGCTTCCACCATTTTCTCCATATCCTCATAGCAGCGTACTCCTCCGGCTGCTTTCACCAGACAACGCCCCTTCACGGTATCCTTCATCAGCTTGACATCCTCAGGTGTGGCTCCGCTTGTTGAGAATCCGGTTGATGTTTTAACAAATGCAGCACCGGCTTCCACACAAAGCTCGCATGCTTTTACGATTTCTTCCTTTGTCAGCAGACAGTTTTCCAGAATGACCTTGACACAGTTACCTTCAGCTGCTTCCACAACAGCTTTTACATCAGCGCGTACCGCATCGTAATGTCCGGCCTTCATTTCTCCGATATTCAAAACCATATCGATTTCCTTAGCACCGTCTGCAATAGCAGCAGCTGTTTCAAAAGCCTTGGCTTTGGTACTCATAGCTCCCAGCGGGAAGCCTACCACGGTACAAACCTTAACGTCTGTTCCCTTCAGCAGCTCTGCACATGCTGATACCCAGTAGCTGTTAACACATACGCTTGCAAAATCATATTCCTTCGCTTCTGCACACAGTGTTTCAATTTTGTCATACGTAGCATCTGCTTTCAGCAGTGTATGATCGATATACTTGTTCATTTCCATAAAATAACCTCCTGCATTATCTTTCCAATGTACTTTTAGTATATCATGGAACCCATAGAATATGAAGTTCATTTCTCTTCATCACTAGTTACAATTCCTGGTCTTCCTGAATGCCTTCATGATATCTGCGCATCCAATAGACGCGAACAAAGGGGTCCTTCAGAAAATACTGCAGCAGACGATACAGCAAAAGGTAGCGCAGCAGCTCCGTTACAATAAGGATTCCCCAGGAAAGCAGCTGATAGTTCTGCGTCTGAAACACATCGGCAAGCTGTGGAAGGGTGAAAAGCAGCCGCAGCAGCTCCGTCCCCCACATAACGGGTATAATCCATCGGCTCCATGGCTTATAGAGAAACAGTGATACCGCCGGAAGAGACCAGATCAAGGCGGAAAACAGAGAAGCCAGCAGCAAGGTTCGCTGCATAAACTGCATCCCTTCATGATCGCTGCTGTAATATCGGAAAACAAACATGAGAAGATACAGCAGAACCAGCATACCATACTGATATAGCAGCAAGGCAACAGAGCAGGCGCGGATACGGTTTCTTGCCCGTATATCCAGCCGATGATCATGCTGTATATGCTCCTTCTGTGAAAAATTGACCGGGCTCATCGCTTTTCCCTGCATTTCATTGTCCGCTTCCGTGCTATGCGGTTTCCATATGTAGATTATCTGCGAATTTCTTTGCAGGCTCCACGACATATACAATGCCAAAGCTACTTTCCCCGCCACCATAAGGGTAAATACGATTCGCAGAAGGGAATTCTCCTTTGCGATATCAATTCGAAACAGCGCAGGCAGCTCATACAGCGTATAGAGATTTACAAGAGACAGCACCTGAAATAACAGCCTCCCCAGCCTGCGGCAGCTCCACAGCATACGAATCACCGCAAGCCATACCAGCAAAGCGACACTGTGAAACAGGAAATTGCGCAGAAAAGCTATATGAACATCCTCCAGCATCAGCTTCAGCAGAAAATAGGAAAACACCATATAAGCAATTAAAAATATAGAAAACAGCACCAGTAGCATTCGCAGACGGCGAACACAGGCTCTGCGCTGTTTTTTACGTTCCCGCAGATTTTCTTCTCTCATCGATATCATCACCTGTCCTTATTATACAGGAAAAGCATACCATTTGCACAGCACATAAGCAGTGTGACATATACAAGTTGTAAAGGGAAGAAAAGGCTGCTGTCATCTATACCAATATAACCTTTTGTGTAACCATCCAATATATAGAAAAGCAGGACATCCTGTAAAGCAATCGGGATGCACCTGCTGTTTGTTTTCAACATATAGCCAGCTTTTTTCTGTATCGGAAGATACTATTTTTTAAACGGAAAATCCTCGATATCCGAAGGATTCACAAAGGTTGGATTCGGTTTGTCAAAATAATTGGATGTATCCAGATCCCAGGCATTATGGGTATCCCCTTCTCCAAAATCCTTCATTTCCGTATGCGTCGTTAGAATATGCAGCAGATTCCGTAAGGTATCCATCGCTTTTTTCGCACTGTTCAGCAGATAGGAAAAGGCTTCATCCGCACCATCATCCTGAATATAGCGAATCAGCTCCTCATATATATGAATCTGTTCTTCCTCATACTGCATATCCCGCATCACTGCAGCAGTTAAATCATTGTTCACATGGTGCTGTTCCTCTTCTGATTCCGGCTGACAGCTACAGTGCTCCTCCTGCGTATGGCACGGCTTGATAAATTCAAAAACAGGTGTATCATCGTTTGATTCATCATAATAACGATCATCCTCCCCATGCATTTGATGAATAATACAGCTGAGTACCTCCATATCACTGATCTGTCGTGCACCCAGTCGCATAAAAATATCATGGAAGGTCGGATTGTTGATCATGAAGCTCTGTCGTATATAGACTGCCGCCTGCTTCAAACCGCTGCTGCAGCCCTTCAGCTGGCGATCCAGCAAAAGGTAGTATTTCATATCCGGTCGCGTAATCCGCACCTCAAAGGGCAGTTTTGTATCATAAATAAACATATGCATACCTCCAATTTCTACCGTTAGTATGGAAGCTTTTCCCTGGATTATGCTATAATATGAAGCATAAAAAGGAAGGTACGTTTATGAAAGAAATCAAATTGCATACAAAGCTAACCAAAAAGATCACAGTGGAAGAAAGCATGCTGGCCTCCCATGTTGGCAGCGGAATTGTAGATGTCTATGCGACACCGATGATGATTGCGCTTATGGAGAATACCGCTGCAGCCTGTCTGAATCAGTTTCTGGAGGAAGGAGAAACCAGCGTCGGCGTTATGATGCGGACAACTCACGATGCAGCAACTCCTGCTGGTATGACGGTAACGGCTGAAGTGGAAATCACAGCTGTAGACCGCAAAAAGGTTTCCTTTCACATCATAGCTAGGGATGAGAGGGATTTGATCGGTACAGCAGACCACGATCGCTTCATAGTAAAAAAAGAAGCCTTTGAAGCAAAGGCGCTAAGCAAGCTGGAGAATTCATAAATACATGTGCAGCCGCCGTTCAGGATTCTTTCACGTTTGTGGGTAAACTTAAAGCAGGGAGACTTCAACTCGATTGTATTCATCAATAGAAGTTGAAGTCTCCCTTTTGCATACACCCCAACGTAAGGAGGACCCCGTTAAAGCAGCTGCTTTTTCTATATCTGCCTGCCGTTGTGATGATGGTATTGACACAGGCAGCCCCTTCCTGAACAGCAAACTCCTGTGAACGGGATACAGAACCTTTACCATATGTACATGTATGAATAAGCGAATGCAGATGATTTTAAAGGCACTGTTTTGGGCTTTCGCTTATCGTCACGCAAACGCTGGACAGTTTCTTCCTGCATGCCTTTGTGCACATACAAGTCTGTATCAGCCAATTGCCCTAAGATAGAGAAGCTTCCACCGTTTCCTGAGAGGAGATGAATGCAGCAGCTTTCCTGCCTGCTTTTGTGCGTAGCCGTAAACAAGCTCTGCCTCCTGCCTTGTCATCGCATGCGGGGAATATAAGGCTTTCTCACACAGGGCGCGTATAGTCTTCGGCAGGCTTTCATCCTTCATAAAGCTGAGCAGATAACGATAGCTGTAATTTATCGCCTTTTTTGCATCCCGCTGCAGACACTGTCTTTCTCTGTAGGCAATACGCAGCCGTCGTTGAAGCACACAGATCAACACCGGCAAAGCTACCAGTAAGGCTGCAAGACCAACCTTGGCAAAGCCTGCAGGCGTATCGCCTTGCTCCTTTTCGATTTGTTGATTCTCCGCAGCGTTCCCCGTTTTCCTGTCTGTCTGCTTTTTTGGTGTTTCCGTCTTTGCTGTCGTCGTGCCGCCCTGCTCCTGTCCCTGCACAGTTGTTTGGGAGGACGGCTTGCTTTCACTCTCAAAGCCCGGTGTCACCTCAACCGGAATCCACCCTTTTTCCGAATCGAAAATTTCCACCCATGCATGTGCACTTTCATCCGGTACCTCCATACTGCCGCCACTCATAGCTCCGGCCTGAAAGGAAAAGCCTTCCGCATAACGTGCAGGTATCCCCATATAACGAAACAGCATAACTGCCGTGGTCGCATAATGCACGCAATAGCCCTTCTTATTCTCCGTCAGAAAAAATTCTACAAAATCCCGGTCATCCGGGGTTCTTCCGGGCTTCAGTGTATAGCTGGTCGTTTCTCTTAAGTATTCCTGTATGGTCGTCTGAATATCATATGTCAGATGTTCACCCGTTAGGGAGGTGAGCTTTTTAAAAGGCTTACGTTCATCAAACAGCCTTTTTAGATTGGCGGGAATCTGGAGATAGTGCTCCTTGACAAAGGCGGGATATGCATCTGCTTTCACAGTGGAATCACCATTTATGGTCGTACTGGATAATGCATAGGCAGTATAACGCATGGTATCATCATGCTCCAGACGGTAAGCGTCATACCACGGTTTTGTTTCCGGCAAAGCCTCCTTCATCAGATACGGTGTCAGGGCATAGCGTTTGGATGCGCGATGATCCTCTATCTCCAGATGCATCAAAGCCCCTGTTTTTTGCAAAATCTGTGTAAAGGCGGGATTTTTCTTATCAAGCCACGTATCCACATCCTTCCAGTCATAGGATTTCAGAGCTGCATAGCTGGATTCCGGCAGCGACTGCCAGCGATTATCCTCATACAGCGCGCCGCTGTAGCTTTTCAGGTAGATGGTTCCGCGTGCATCCTCAGATCGCACAACCAGCTGCGTTGCACCGGTGTAATACCGATTTGCCGCCTTTCCCAGATCCACCTCTCCCTCATCTTCCCCGGCATGGGTTAGGAAATAGGCAAGCTCATCCACACGCTGCAGCAACCGCTCACGGAGCGAACCGCTGGTGCTTCGCATTTCATAGGTATCCGGCAGCGAGGTAAAAAAGGTAAGCAGCACGCAGATCACGCTTAATCCGAAAGCACTCAGCCGTACATATCCCCCATGTCCGTTTGTCACTCCGTTTCGCGAGAGAAGCAGCATAAACCAGAATATGATAAGCGAAACGGCAAACAGCCAGGGAATCGGTGTCTGATAAAGCAGTGTAAAAAACACCGGGAGAAAGGAGAGCATAAATAACGCAAAATAACGATGCGTATTCCAGAAGGTCAGCATACCGCAAAACAGCCATATGCTCACATACAGCAGCAGCCAGGTCAGCGAAAACCGGTACAGCATGGCAGTATCGGTTACATCGTAGGGATAGAACACATAGCCGCTGGCATCGTGATACACCTCAGTAATAATATTATAGGCGATATGAGCCCCCTCCTGCAGCAGTGAAAAGCTGAGTACCCCAAGCAGAAGCATGCCTCCTGCCAGTATCAGTATCACCTTTTTCCTGCGGCGAAGCAGCAGACGGTTATACACCACTACAGCAAAAAGCAGAACCGGTATGTACAGCATCCAGAGAACTGCATCCCAAAAAGGAAAGGCGAACAGAAACACACCGAGAGAGGAAAGCATTCCCATCAAAAGCAACAGCGCGGGTATCACTTGTTTTTTCATATACCGGCCTCCTGTTCGAAAAGAGCCGCAAATGCCTCGTCCAGATACAGGGCATCCTGCGAATCGCGGGATACTTCACAAAAGCGCGGCATGGATAGCAGTTTTCGTAAAAAGCCTTCCATATCCTGAGGACCTTGCAGCTCTGCCGTCTGTCTTCCTCCTGCTGTCCGCCAGCGAATACGAACAAGATCCTGCGGACTTGCTTTCCGACAGATTCCACAGGCGATTGCCAGAAGGCGCTCACAGATTTCCTGCTCCTGTGGAAAACAAAGATGAAGCAGTACAACGGCAGATTCCTCCTTCTGAAATTCACGTACCATCGTTTTCTGCAACCGATAGCTTGCTTTATAGTGAATCCGGCGCACAGGCTCTCCCTCATGGTGCTCCTTCAGCTCATAATCACTGCTGAAAACACCGGTGAGACTCTGGCGGGCTTCCTGCAGAAGGTTTGTATACTGCACTTGCGTAACCGTACAGGGCTGTGGGAAACAAAAGGTCGTTACCTCCTTGTCCCATGATTGGGTTTTGCGAAATAGTCCGAGAAGATCCCTGGTCTGGATGGAGGTCAGCTGCAGCTCATACTTTCCGCTCCCCAGCTTCGGTATTTGCAATTTCTGTTCCCTGTGCTTCACTTCCAGAGAAATCGTTTCGCTGTTTTCATAAAAGCAATTCTTCCACGATCCCTGTATTAGAATACCACTGCATACAAGCAGGGGAAGACTGGTTGGCATATGAATTACACAGCCCTTTTTACTCGTTTTCAGCTGCAGCTTCAGGAACCGGTTTCCGGCGATAAACAGAAGCAGGCTGAGTAGCGGAAGCATAAGCAGCACACGCAGCAGGAGATAATACAGATACCCGTCAATGCTTATCCATGCCAGAGCATCCAGAAGCAGCAGAAGCAGATAGGCGAGCCAGGAACGGATCATAGCCCCTTCCTTCTTGTGTGCGGTGGCTGTATATGGTGCAGGAGCTGTGTCAGCGCATCCTTTGCCGCTGCGGCATCTATGCTGTGTGATGGCTGCATGAGAATACGATGGGCGATGGTATCCACAAAGACATTCTGAATATCCTCCGGTACCACATAATCACGCCCCTGCAAAAGAGCACAGGCCTTGGACATGTCAAGCAGAGCTACCCCTGCTCTTGGACTCGCTCCCCGATAAATGCGCTGCTTGTTTCTTGTCGCCTGCAGCAGCTGAATGATGTAATGATAAAGGGAATCGTGTACAAACACCTCCCTGCAGGCCTTCTGCATTTCCAGAATCTGGGTGCGCTGCGCGACACACTGCACACGGTAGCTTTGCGGATTCTGCTTACGCTTGAGGATTTCAATTTCATCATGCTCCTGCGGATAACCGATTTCCAGGCGGATCATGAAACGGTCCAGCTGACTCTCCGGGAGCTGCTGTGTTCCTGCAGAGCCGTAAGGATTTTGTGTCGCAATCACCAGAAACGGCTGTTCCAGCGTCATGGTTATCCCGTCAACGCTGACACTGCCCTCTTCCATTACCTCCAGTAAGGCTGCCTGTGTACGGGAGGAGGTACGATTGATTTCATCAGCGAGAAACAGATTGGTAAAAACTGCCCCCTTGCGTATCTGTGTCTTACCCGTCTGCGGATCAATCACACTAAAGCCGGTAACATCTGCCGGTAATACATCCACTGTAAATTGCATTCTCCGGCAATCCAGCTGCATCGCATCCGCAAACGCCCGTGCGATTGTTGTTTTCCCCACCCCCGGCATATCCTCCATCAGAATATGACCATTGGCCAGTATTGCCATCAGGATTTTTTCCAGCAGCTCATCCTTTCCGATCACTGCCTTTTTCACTTCCTGTAATATTCGTTCACTCGTTCTCATCCGTTCTCCCTTCAAGTATTCAGCCATCCTGCTTTTACCTATTAAAAACACATAACTACCTTTATTGTATACAATGATGTGCACTTTAGGTCAACAAAAGATTTCTTAACTTTTTATGAAGATTGCACTTTCACTGTCCCCTGCTTCAGGGATTTAACGAAAAAAAAGCAGCCAAGGCATTTCCATCAGGTTCCGGCTGCAAAGTTAAAGCTATTTGAATTCCCGACGCATGCACACAAGGTCTTCCTCCTGCATTCCCAGCTGACGCAGAGTGACTTCCTTTTTGTTTGGACAGGCTAACGGCTGAATCATATAGGAGCAAAGCGTACAATATCCGGATGATTCGCTACGACGGATACATGCATACCCGCATTTGCGAATACAGTTCTCATCCACCCACAGTGCCAGCTGATCCAGCGCATTGGTCGCTATAAGATTGGCTTGTTCCTGCGGTATACCCGCATCGAGGAGATAGCGGAACAGGATATCTGCATAGGTCAGAATATATTCCATAAGGAAAAAGTTTTCTGCATTGTTCTTCTGCATACGCTTCGGCCACAGAGGAAGCTTGATATGATTTCTGATATAGCGTTCCTCCTCCACATGCTTGCGCGGATTTTTCAGGCATTCATGCGGACATTCGGCACATTTATATAAAAATTCCCCCATTGTTTTCAACAGCTGAAATTTAAAGGTGGCAAAATCTACCGTCACTTTAAATTCCTGCTCGATTTTAGGAAACGCATCCGCACACATAGTCAGTGCAGCATCCACGGTTTCCGCTTCAAATACACCCAGCTTTGTGATTGGCTGCGGCAAAAACATCATCAGATCCCTGCTGTTCACATATTTCATTTTTCATCACCATGCCTTATGGTACACTATTTTCAGACAAAAAGAAATACAGTTGAAATATTTTCCCTTCCTTTATCGTATACCGGATAGAAGGAGGCGAAGATCATGAAATCTATGTTCCTCATATTTTATATGCTTATAAATTCCATGGGCGGCTATCTTTTTCAACAGACAGCAGTAGAGACTGCCTACCCGGATATCGCCAGAAGGTGCCCGGATCTTACATTGCATGAAACCAATGATCTCGTAGACGGAAGTGGCTGGATATCCTTTTTAAAAGGATTGGATACTGTTTCTTTATCAACGATACGCATAAAGGATGCCAGGGATTCCACGCAGGATTTTCTGATAAGCTATGATGCATTAGGAAAAAGCTATACGCTGACAAGGCAGGATGACAGCGAACATGCCGTCACCTACAGCCATTTGATTCGCATGGACGGACAGCGCATAGCGGATATGCAGCTTGACGATATGTGCATCTGTTTTGCGAATAATCCAGCAGAATACTGGTACTGGTATCTTTGTGATGATGTAAATATAAAGCCGCAGGACATCTTTCGGGAGCCGAATACAACAAAAGCGCAGTTATTGTTTACCGTGAAAAAGACCTGAGAACAAGCAATCTGCATCGTATAGGCATCCTCATTCAGATACAAGCATGCCGTGTATAATAAAAAAGGATTCCGACCGTTAGGATTGGAATCCTTCAATATGTTATCATGGTGGAGCGTATCGGGATCGAACCGATGACCCCCTGCGTGCAAAGCAGGTGCTCTCCCAGCTGAGCTAACACCCCATGTATATTGAAATTCGATGGTGGGCCTGAATGGACTTGAACCAACGACCTCACCCTTATCAGGGGTGCGCTCTAACCACCTGAGCTACAGGCCCGTTTCCATCGAATGCTCATATATAATACCACTACTTTTTTCGTGTGTCAACAAGGTTTTTATCATTTTTTCACAAGCTTTTAAGAGATTTTATATGCTAAAGACACAAAGCTGATAATTTTACGAAGCCGCAAGTTCTTATACGACTTCACTATATGAATATCATTATGTATACTCTCGGTTATTGTTTTTTATGTCTGTATCACAAACTGCGTCTAAAGATCTGCGATAAAACATTAACAGCACAGGGTAGCCGGATCAATACGTAAAGTCTGAACACACTCATATTTCCTCTTTCTGAATTATCTCGATTTCTCAAACATGATAATTCAACGCACGTGAAGTGAAAAACTTACCTGTTACAGCACTGCTCGCATGGTATATTCGTATGCCGGCAACAGGAGCTTTTGCAATCGAAGCTCCATTCCCTTTATATAAAACTCTTTACGTATTTCACTGATGATTTCTATACCGTTATCTGCATTGGGAATAGCATAAATGAAAGCAGTTATCGCATCCATATGCCTCTGTATCTGTGGAACAACACGCTTTACTGCATTATGAATATCTTTATCTTCAAGCTTCAATAGCGCACCGAACTGCAGTGCCTTTCCGTCGATATTATATCCGGTGACTGTGCTGATTGCACTGCTGAGAATCCTATCTTCATTCTTCAACATGTCGTTTATTTTCTCATCGGAAATCTTCGTGGAAAAAGAAGCACCGTTATCAAATACAGGCGCCAGCGCTAAACTGCCATCGGAATATCGCAGGATACCCCAGTTTCCGCTATTGCGATCATTATTATTTATCAGCCCGTCGATCATGACACAATCCCAGAACCTCTCTGACATTCCATCAATCATATACAATAGGGAATTATAGTTCAGATGTGCCTTTACCGCGTGAAGACTTGTACTGCCAACACTGTTGCTATCTGTTACTGTATCTTCCAGAATTGCCTCCAGTTCTTTATTGTAATAGTTTTTGATTTCTCTGAATTCCTGTAATCGAACATGTGAATCCGTAAAATCTTTACATGCAACAACCAGTTTGTTATCCTTTGTCCCTAATTTGGTTTCATGTACAGGATAGCCGAGAATCTGATAAATATGACTGCCTATATACTCAGATAACGGAGAGGTTGTATAAGCAATTTCCGTTTTTCTCATTCCCTTTGTAGATTTAGGAAATTTCAGAATCCAGTCCTCCCCCTGATAAATGATTCCAAGCTTACTGCCAGCCATCCCACCATAGGCTTTGTTATTTTCCTGACACTTGTTAAAATCAATCAAATACATGTGTTTATCCTCCACGATATCTTTGACATAGGATATCCCTCTGTTTGCTGGTCATTTCTTTATTGATAACAAATTCTTTTGTAATATTCTCAATGAATCCACATCTGTCAAAGTATGACCAGTCTTCCTTCCGATCCATTTCCTCCAGCTCATCCACCAGCTCCTGAATCATGGAAGGCAAGGCAAAATCAATTTTGACTGAATCGTTGATCCAGTGATAGCTTTTATCCATTTGATCACACCCTTTTACCAACTGTATTATAGCATGCATTGTTTTCACAACGCCATACGATCATTCAGAAACGCAAAAAGTCGGTTTGTATTCCTGTAATCAGTCAAACACTCATAAAAGATCCAACCATGTATCTTCCAGTTTATCCTAACAGAGAACTGACCTTTCTAACGTAAACCTGCGATACCGATATCACCTGCCTGACTGTCATTTTCGTACAACAAATCAAGCCTGGAAGGAAGCAAAAGCTGGTCATCACGCTTTGCTATGCTTCATATTATTCATTTCAATTAGTATTTTAAAATCTTTTTATGAGCTTTGGTCAACGCAGTGAACAGTATATGCCTGAAACACGAAATGTAAACACGGATAACACGAAAATCAGAATAAAATAAAAAACAGGTTATACATCTCTCAAAGCCTTTAATTAAGGTCTTTTTTAACCGTTCGGCGAAATGTAAATAACCTGATCATGTTATATGGTGGAGCGTATCGGGATCGAACCGATGACCCCCTGCGTGCAAGGCAGGTGCTCTCCCAGCTGAGCTAACACCCCATGTATATTGAAATTCGATGGTGGGCCTGAATGGACTTGAACCAACGACCTCACCCTTATCAGGGGTGCGCTCTAACCACCTGAGCTACAGGCCCATTTCCATCGAATGCCTGTAAATAATACCACAAGCAAAACATGATGTCAACATATTTTTAATTTTTTTATCACAAAAAGCCGTCAAGCCGGAGTGCTCTCTGTTTTCCACAAGCCACATCGGTGAGATCAAAGCCGGATTTGTGCTATGATATGGTACATAACAATGATTACAGGAGGAACCAGCATGGACTATACAGAAGCATTTGAGCAGATTGATATTTTCAGAATCCATTTAATCGAGGAAGAAAAAAGTACATTGACCGTACAAAAATACATCCGGGATATTACCAGACTCTTTGCCTACCTTTCTTCCGAAAAGACTCTGACGAAGCAGTGTATTATAAAGTATAAGGAGGAGCTGATGAAATCCTATACCTCGGTAAGCATCAACAGCATGCTTGTTGCAATTAACTGTTTTTTCACCTTTATCAATCAGCCCGGATATCGGGTAAAGCTATTGAAAATACAGAAAAGAACCTGTATTGAGAAAGAGAGAGAGCTGACTAAGAAAGACTATGCCAGACTTTTAAAAGCAGCGCAGGATACCCATAATGAGCGTATGTATCTGCTTCTTCAAACCATATGCGCGACCGGAATCCGTGTATCCGAGCATCGATTCATTACTGTGGAAGCTGTAAAAAGCAGAAAGGCAGCCGTGCAGAATAAAGGTAAGCTCCGCTATATATTCTTTCCATCCAGACTGCGTAAACAGCTGCTGGCATACTGTAAAAGAAAAAAGATAACATCCGGCAGTGTTTTCGTCACGAATTCCGGAAGACCGCTGGATCGCAGCAATATCTGGAAAGCGATGAAAAAGCTGTGTCTCCATGCCAATGTCAGCAGCAACAAGGTTTTTCCGCATAATCTGCGGCATTTGTTCGCCTTCACCTTCTACAGTATGGAAAAGGATGTGGTTCGACTGGCGGATATCCTCGGGCACTCCTCCATTGAGACCACCAGGGTGTATACGATGACCAGCTTTCAGGAATATGAGAAGACACTGTCCCGCATGGATCTGGTACGCCTCTGTTGAAAAATACCACATAATATGTATTATGTGGTAGCACTCATATTCTGCTTACAGGTATATTTTACCATATATTCTTACATAACTGAGGAAGATATCATCAGCTATTCATCTTTTTTCTTAAACAGATCATTTGCCCAGCTGACCGTTTCCCTGCCTTTGATTGCAGTCCTGCCTCCTGCGCACTAACAATGTCCTGTACTACATAATACATATTATGTGGTACAGGGCTTTTCTGTTCACGATGTGTATCTTGATTTTTGCACAGGAAAGGAAGCACATGAGAAAAACATTTTTTTATCTGACCAAAATTATCCTTTGTACAGGACTATTTCTGTTTGTGATGCATTGCCTATTCATGCGGCAAACACAGGGTCTTTGCTCAGCCATTACAGTTTTCATGGAACCGCAGGGCAGACAGGAGCGTTGTCTGCTGCAGATTGAAGTACGAGGCAGCGGTACTCTATTCGACGGCAAAGCGCACCATCGAAACAGCAGTGAACGATATGCGCTCTTTAAAGGAAAGCGAAGAACCTTTCACCTTTATGCAGATCAGAAGAACGATGCCATACAAATCCGGTTGAATAACAAAGATATAACCGATAGCGTTCACAACGGGAACATCCCTATCAGGAGCTCATCCAAGGTTCAGCAGCTCATTCTGTATGTTTCATAGGATAAGCATGCAGAGTTTTCTGTACAGGCTGTAATCAAGGCAAAACCGGCTATAAACGCATCCTACAGCAGCACATACGGCGCTCCTTTGCCCTGTCCTACAGATTATTACGGCTGCTATGAAGCAGTCATTCTATTCGCCATGCTGTACACCCGCCTATACAGCAGCTTTTAAATCACATTCTCATTCGGTTATCGGTATTCTCACGACAGGAAATTGAAATATTCCAGTATACTGTCATACAGCGTCTGCGCCACCTTTTGCTGATATTCATCGGTAATAAGCTTCGCACGATCCTCTGCATTCGATAGAAATCCGCACTCTACAAGAGAACCGATCTTCTGCGCATTATTCAGAATATAATAATCTCCCGGCTTGCTTGTCATCTTCGTCTGCGTCAGTGCGCGGAAATGCTTCTGCACAATGTCCGCAAATACCTTGGATACCTCATTCTTTGGAGCATAAAAGGCCTGAGCCCCCTTTACACTTGTGTTAGGATAGGAATTCAAATGGATGCTCATGAACAGATCCGTCTTGTCCTGATTGATCAGCTCGATACGCTTTTTCATATCCTCGCGTTTGCGGTTCGAAGCACCTTCGCTTGCCAGATCATAGGCACCGTCACGGGTCATCGTCACATGGGCACCGCCTTCCTCCAGCAGCTTCTTCAACTTCTGTGCAATTTTCAGATTGATTTCCTGTTCCTTCGCTTCGTTGCTGCGGGCACCGTCATCCTTTCCCCCATGTCCGGGATCCAATACGATTTCCACACCATCCAGTGCATGGAAGGCACGTTTGGCAGAAACGGAGGTAATGTGCGACAGACAGAAGGATGCTGCCAGTATGGTACACAGCAGTCCTGCACCCAGCAGGTATTTTTTTCTTTTCATCATCTTCACCTTTTCAAGTATATGTAATGTTAATCACAAAAATATCACAGTAATGAAATATTTCTGTAATTCGCGCCGGCAGAGACAGGCGATTGACCCGATACCACGGGCATTTGCGGCATACGCTGTAAAGGAGGTGATACTATCACTACAGGATATGTCATGGTTGAAACCATGGATGAAACCGCACAGCCCATTCCCAATGCGCAGATCAGTGTCTTTCGACGGGATGAGCGCGGATCTATATTTATCATGGAATGCAGTACAGACGAATTCGGTAAAACACAACGTATCGAATTGGATGCTCCGGATAGCTCGCATTCAACAGACATTCACTCACTGACACGCCCGTATGGTCAGTATGATATTCACGTTGCCAAAGAAGGCTACGATACAGAAGTTCGCAACGGCGTACAGATATTTGCAGAAACCGATTCAACGCTGAGCGTTATCATGCAAAATTCCGGGGTGCGGAGTGTAAGCAATACCATCAATATCGGTGAGCATCAGCTTCATGAGGGAGGAGGATGTCGCTCATGCTAGAAGAAATCATCCTTCCCACGACGATTACCGTTCATCTGGGAAGACCGACAGCCAGTGCACAAAATATTACCATTGGCTTTGTCGATTATATCAAGAATGTCGCATCCAGTGAAATCTATCCGACATGGCCGTATGAAGCTTTGCGGGCAAATATCTGGTGTCAGATGTCCCTTGCCTTAAACCGTATTTACACGGAATGGTATCGAAGCAGAGGGTATTCCTTTGATATCACCAATTCCACAGCCTTTGATCAGGCATTTGTTCCCGGTCGTAATATCTATGATAATATCGCTGCGGTTGTGGATGAGGTTATGGGAGATTATCTGAAAAAGCCGTTTTACAGGGAGCCGTATTATGCGGAATATTGCGATGGAAAAAGAGCTCAGTGTCCGGGGCTGAAGCAGTGGGGAACACTTGATCTGGCAAATCGCGGATATGATTCCTATGGCATCATCCGATATTATTACGGTGATCAAATGCAATTTCTGGAAACAGATAACTGGCAGCCATACACTCCTTCCTATCCCGGCTATGCCCTGCGGCTTGGAAGCAGCGGTCAGCCGGTGTTTATCATTCAGGAGCTGTTGAACGGAATCGCTGTCAATTATCCCAACATTCCGTTAATCTATCCACCCGATGCTGTTTTCGGACCGCAAACAGAGAGTGCGGTAAGAGCCTTTCAGCGGCAGTTTGATCTTACCGTGGATGGGATTGTCGGGCAGTCCACCTGGTATCAGATTTCCCGAATCTATGTCGCAGTCCGCAAGCTGGCGGAGCTGGGAAGTCTTGGCAGACTGGAGGGGTATTTCACCGGCCTATGGACCGGTAAGGTGCTGCGTCAGGGGGATGTCGGCATCGAAGTGCAACAGCTGCAGTATTTCCTTTCCATTATCTCGGAAAGCTATCCATCCATTCCATCTGTAACCGTTGACAGCCGCTTCGGACCAGGACTGGATCGCGCCGTACGTGCCTATCAGCGGGAATTCGGACTGGCCGTAGATGGACTCGTCGGACGTTATACATGGAATTCCATCTATGAAACCTATGCAGCAATCGTAGGTTGATAAAGCCATTCCCGTAAAAGGAATGGCTTTCCCGTAATTTTAAAGCAATCACAGTATTTTTAAATTGTTCCGGATACAGCAGGCAGCCTTTAAAGAAATACTGCATGAAGAAAGCTAAAGATATGTATATCGTATCATACCAGTATTTGCACACTGCTAAAATTCGCAGAATACAAACCTCCATGTCCGTACTGAGTGACCTGTATCGAAATTATGAAAAAGCTGAAGCAGAGGAGATGGAGCGATACATGAGCTGATTTAACCTTTCATGTACGTGAAAGGTATTTACAGAATACTACACGTATGATTTTACCATGCCTCTTACGCAGATCAGGGTACGCATATAAAAAGCTGAAAAACCGGAAGTAGTAAATTCCTATGATCCGACTGCTTCCGCCTTGCTATTACAGCCCTGTCAATTACCCATGGCTGCGTCACCCCCCCTTTACACTTTGAGAGTCCTTTTTTCTAGAAGCCTTTCCAAAAGAAAAGAGACAGCCCGGTGTCGGCTATCCCTATATATCGTTTTATGATTGCTTTAGAATTCTTTGTTTTTCATAACACGACAGCTGATGCGGTAGGATATCGCAAGCAGCACTACCGAGAATATCCCTGCAGCACCTCCGATCTGCATCATATTCATTGTACTCATAGATGCCAGAACAGCATCCAGATCTACCTGCAGTATTTCAAGAAGCTTTATGACTCCCATACTTCCCAGCACGGCAACACCAACGGTAAGCAGCAATGCTACTCTCCCCCGTTCTCCGCCGAATTTCAGCTGTACAGGGATCATGACAGCCGCAAACAGAAGGACGATGCAAATAAATAGCAGATCAATCGGCAGCCAGTCCATGACGCTTATCTGCGGATTGCGAATAGTAATGAGAATTCCCGACAGTACCACCGAAAGCAGCCATGCACCGCCTCCAACTAAAATAGAGAATACATATTTTTCCTTCACATAGGACGTTCTGGAAAAAGGCATGGAAAACAGAAAGGCATAGCCGTTGTCATATTCGTCATAACTGATCGTACTCAGCACAAACATAGAAGCGATCATCGTGAAATAGCTGACAACGAAGGTTGATTCAAATTCAGCAAACAACATGGCTGCCGCTATAAATATCATGATAAAGAAGAAATTCTTCTGATTTTTCATCAGCTTGAAGTCCTTAATCAATAAACCTTTCATATCTGTTCACCTCGTATCATCATCATAATCACATCATCAATGGACCCTTTTTCCACAGCAAGCTGCGGATAGTTTTCCATATAAAACTGTTTTTGGCTGGTCAGTACAGCATAGCCATAGGGTTCCTTGCGCCGGCGAAGCAAATAGCGCTTATCCAAATCCGCATACTGGCGTTCATCCATCTTCAGCAAAGCGTAATCACTCAGCAACACATCTGTATCCTCATGCATAACAATCTTTCCCTCATGAATCATATACAGATCATCACACAGTCCCTCCAAATCGGAAGAGATATGGGAGCTAACCAGCATACAGGCATCCTCATGCTGTTCCATATACTCCCGAAGCAAATCCAGCAGTTCATCCCTTGCGACCACATCCAGACCGGCTGTCGGTTCATCAAGAATAAGCACCTTCGCATGATGGGAAAGAGCAATCAATGCCTTCAGCTTGGCCTTCATTCCGGTTGAAAAATCCCGAATCTGTTTATCCATCGGCAACGCAAATCTCTGGCACTGTCGCAGAAATTCCGCTTTTTCAAATTTCGTGTACATATTGTCCATTACGGGAAGGATATCCTTGATATTCAGATATCCACTGAAGCCGGAATCAGATAATACGACACCCACATATTCTTTTTCCTCCGGTGTCAGCTCCTGTACAGGCTTTCCCAATACCTCAATTTCCCCGCCATCAATGGAAATCAATCCCAGAATGGCTTTAAAGGTTGTGCTTTTACCAGCACCATTTTGCCCGATCAGCGCACTGATCTGTCCGCTTTTCAGCTCCAGCGAGCAGTGCAGAGAAAAGGCACCGTAGTTTTTCACAACATTTTGCAGTTTCAGCATATTCATTCCTCCAATAGCAGATGGAACAGTTCCAGCAGGTCGCTGTCCTCCATCCCGCAGCTTCTGCCTTTTTGAATGGCCTTGTCCAAATCGGCTTCGATTTCCTTCTTATGTTCCTCCATCGCCAGGGCCCTGTTCAGTCCGGCTACATAGGTGCCCTTGCCATGAACAGTAACCGCAAATCCTTCAGCCTCCAGATTATCGTACGCTTTCTTGACTGTCAGAGCGGATATTTTCAGTTCCTTGGATAGAGAACGAACAGATGGCAGAATATCGCCTTCCTCCAGCTCCTCGCTCAGGATCATAGCCTTTATTTGCTCTACTACCTGTTCATAAATCGGAGTCATAGAAGAGTTGTTAATAATGATTTTCATAAGATACCTCCTCTGTTCATAAACAGTATATAACAGTATACAACTGTTGTCAACTGTTATATACTGTTTATCATAAAAACTTTAAGTTAGGCTATCCTCACATTTTGATAATAGAAGCTATCTACACCGTAGATAAAACAGAGGATATAAGCTTGAGGTTCCACCTGCTTCAGATGGTCAGAGAAAACGGTAAAAAGATTGCAACAACAAATCAGCTGAAAAACGGGTGATTTGTTGTATTGCATGTTTTAAATCAGTGCATATGCCGGAAAAACTGAGGTATTTTACTCCGATATCTATAGGAATTGCTTTTATGGGGCGCATATCTCATAGACCCGCGATAACAGTAAGCCTCATTACCAGTACGATACCCTTTATGTATGTATCACTTCCAACCAACATTCCATCATCCGTGCTTCCATCTGATAATCCATGGCACAGTGTATTCTACCGATCGTGTGCTTTTTTATCTTTTGTATGATTAGAAAAAGCAACACCATAAAAAAAGGGATCCGAGGGACACTATGATAGAGAAATGCTGCGTGCATGCCTGATATGTAGAAAAGACAGACCACATACAGTATACACCGCATATGGTCTGTCTTTGCATTTTCCTGAATCTTTAACCGGATATGTTGCAGCACAGAGGATACCACCTTTAGCAGTGAATCATAGACAATGCCGCGAACACAGTCTTAAGCTGTATGTCTGCCTTGTTTTTCCTGAGATGAATCTGCCTGTAGTCAGACAAGCTGTGCCGGGCGATTACCTCTTATTTCCACCTCCGGATTCAGGCTTATGCATGCAGCCTTGCGATTGTCTCTTACTTTCATTATCGGATTCAGGCTTATGCATAAAGCCTTGCGAGAGCTTCATACACGTTTATCGCATCCAGAATGTGATATGGCTTTGTTGTAGCAGAACCAGCCGCATGAGCGCTGACAAACAACCACGTTTCCTCATGGATACGTGCCTGTGTGGCAAGACATAGACCGGCTTTCTTTGTATATCCGGTCTTCCCGCCCAAAATATCATCCTGTGACAACTCGTTTTGATCCATGGTCATCCGCATAGTGGAATAGATGGTCATTCCTTCCGGATGCATATTGCTGGGAGCCATAACGTAGTTGGTTGCATGAAAAGCCTCTGCAAATTTAGGAAGCTTTAATGCCTCGTCCAGTATCCATGCAATATCACGGACGCTGCTCACATGCCCGGCTTCATCAAGTCCTGTACAGTTTTGAAATCTGGTTTGCTTCAGCTTCAGTTTTTCAGCCTGCGCATTCATTTCGGCAACAAATGCGTCCTCACTGCCATACAGCGAAATGGCCAGGGTCATACATGCATCAGCGCCGCTTGGCAGTAATGCTCCATAAATCAAATCCTCATAGGTTACCTCCTCATCCGGTAAAAAACCGGCCATTGACGCCTGCTCCTTTTCCAGCTGCGGGAATATGGAGGCTGGAATACGTACGGTTTTCTGCAAATCATCAATATGCTGTAATGCCGTATATACTGTCATAAGCTTGGTTAAGGATGCCGGAGCAATCGCTTCTTCTTCCCTTTCCTTCAGCATCACCTTGTTATCCTTTTGCCGGATAAGGATATAATTCTTACTGTATAATTCGCTGCTTATCTTGATCGGCTGCTCTTCTGTGTTTCTGATTTGGAGATTCACCTTATCCTCCTTGGAAATCATCGGTCGTAAATAACAGACAAGACCTGTAAGCAGTACACCAGCCAGCAGCAGTTTTTTAAATCGTTTCATCGTATCAGCTCCTTCATGACTCTATTGAACCATGAATTGCACAGATAGTTGAAAACACAGACTTAGCACTTACTTAATTATCACTTAACTCCTTGCGTTGCTTGTTTGTTCACTTTGCATACGCCGAAAGGCTTCAAGAAAAGGCACATGCTGAAGTTGATTAGAATGAGGTCAAAAGCAAGTACTTCCATATAAAAAAATTACAAGCGCGGTAAACATAAACATCGCATCACCCACACACAGCGGATTCCTTTTTCAGTCTGAAATCCATGTTTTCCGTAAATTGAAACAGCATAATCAGCCAGCGAATTCTGTTTCGTTTATCAAATAGTCTTCGCCAATCTTATCCGCAGCAAAAACGCATTCACTGCATAACAGCTTTCTCGTCGAAGAAAAAAACACCCGCAGGTGCTTTCATCATAAACCAAGAGCATTGGTTACAGTTTGTAGCCTTGTACATTCTCTGCCTCCAGATGCAGCACATCAATCATGCTGACTGCAGTTCTGTATCCGTTGCGGGCATGGGAAGCTTTATATAGAAAACTGTTTCCTCCATATTACTGTCCGCATAGATGCTGCCTCCGTGGGCCTCGACGATTTCCTTTGCGATTGCAAGACCAAGACCGGCTCCACCGGATGCTGTGGATCTGGCTTTATCCAGTCGGAAGAATTTTTCGAAAATCATCTCCAGCTTCTGTTCTGGAATTTCATCCCCCTGATTGTGGAATTCCAGCAGGATATGCTCTGCTTCCTGTTTGACTGCTACCCGTATCACGGTATTGGGATAGCTATAGGAAATAGCGTTTTTCAATACATTATTGAAAGCTCTGGCAAGCTTATCCGCATCACCGTAACAAACAGAGCCCTCTGCAATATCCAGCTTCAGCTCCTTATGCTGTGCAAGCAGAGTCGGATAGAACTGCTCCTTTAGCTGTTCCAGCAGAAAATTCAACGCAATCCTCCCTCTTGAAACAACGATATCATGAAGATTAAAGCGCGTTATATCAAAAAATTCATCAATCAGCTGTTCCAGTCGTTCCGCCTTATCAAGGGTGATACGGATGTAGGTATCCCGCTGTGCTTTTGGAACATCCGATACATCGTTCAATAGGTTCAGATACCCGATGACTGAAGCCAGCGGTGTCTTCATGTCATGGGCCAGATACGATATCAAATCATGCTTCTGACGTGTCTGCTTCTCCAGCATTGCCAGCTGCTTCTGTTCCTTTGCTCGAATCTGCAGCAGAAGTGCCTCTATATTACCAAAGCCCTCCGGAAGATAAAAATCGCGATCCTCCAAAAACTGATGCAGGGCCGTTTCCATCGCCTTTTCTATCTCAGCCCTGTGCTTCATAGCGACACGGCTGCTTTGTGTCCGCACGCAGACAATACAAATTACAACAACCAGTGCCGTCAGCAAAAAAAGCAGCTGCTTGATTCGATACCAGTTGGGAGAAAGATACTGATGCAGGATACCTGTCGTATCCGTATATTCTTCCATATAGAAAAACTGTTCGGACAAAAATTCCCGCAGCATACCGTTGCCCAGCAGATCCGCAGCGAGATAAACTCCAGCGACCACTGCGATTGCTGCAAGCAGTATCCATACAGTGCGTTTCATAGTGTTTCTCCCAGCTTATAGCCCACACCCCAGACATTTTGTATATAGCGCGGGTGTTCTCCGCGATCCTTCATCTTTTCACGGATATGCCGGATATGTACCATCAGGGTATTGTTGCTGGATGAGAGATATTCTTCCTGCCAGATTGCGGTGTACAGCTCCCTTGCACTGACAACCTTTCCCTGACGCTCACACAGATACCATAAAAGACGAAATTCAATCGGTGTAAGATTCAGGTCTTTCTCATTCAACCTGCATATATGCTGTTCCTGATTCATGACAAGTCCCAGATAACTTAGCTCCTTTGCCTTCTGCTGAACATTATAGCGCTTGTATCTTCTAAGCTGCGCCTTGACGCGGGCAATCAGCTCCAGCGGCTGAAACGGCTTAGTCATATAATCATCAGCCCCGATCATCAATCCATTGATTTTATCAATATCCTGCTCCTTCGCTGTCAGCATGATAATGGGCCATGTGTAGTTCTGACGAATGGTCCTACAAATGCTAAAGCCATCCATATCCGGAAGCATGACATCCAATATGGCCAGATCGTAGGAACGTGTCCGTATATTCTGCAGAGCCTGTGTCCCTGTATAGCATACATCCACCTTATAATTTTCATTTTTTAAATAAATTTCCACAAGCCCGGCAATTTCCTTTTCATCATCCACTACCAGTATATTCATGTCCATTCCTCCTGTACTTCTCTGTCAATCATACTGCTTGCGTATGCATGATGCTTTCCGCAATCCTTCACACACATTATACCAGAGCCTATGGAAAGACTTCCTTACATTTCACTTAATTCCAGGAAACAGTATATGCAAACCGTCAATATCATTCACAGAGGCTGAAATTTCACAATATCTTCCAGATTCTGCAGGTATTCTTCAAATAAAAGAGCACATGAAAAGCCGTATCCAGTACGGCCTTTACAGATGACCAAGAATACGGCTTTTTCATGTAGGATGCTGTATAATTGTCTTTCTCCATACCGCCTTTTTCTTGCAAAGCAATTATGAACGTTGTAATACTGTCAGTTACGGTTTTTATGAAAGAGCAATTGCTGGTTAATAGGATGCAGTATACGTAAAGGTAAAGTCATCTCCATCCTTAATTTTCAGACTGCTTGCAGCATCACAGCTTCCGGCAGCCTTGCAGGATTCGTTATTCTCTGATTCATACAGCCACCATGGCCCCTTATTAAAGTCCTTGGTTTCCACACCCTTCATAGCCATAATGGTTTTTCCATATTGACCGTCTTCCATTTTCACACCCAGATCCTTCGCCTTCTCCAGAAAGTCCGCAAGTGTTTCCACCTTTCCCTCTACACTTACATTTCCGTTAAACAGCTCCTTTTTGTTAACCTCGTCCTGAATCGTGATTTTCAGCGTTGTTTTTTCCGTGTTGTCACTAACAGGCTCCTTCTTTTCACTTTCCTTTGAAGAGCATCCGCCAACAAGCAGCATGGCAGATACCAATAAAATTTTACATAGCTTTCCCATTTTGCAATCTCCTTTCCATATGGTTTAAAACCGCTGCTATCGGTTTATAACAGATGGCACAAAGCGCCATGGACATAAAGCCCTGAATAAGAGAGGTCTTTAATCCCATAAGAATATAAATCGCTGTTATTTTTCCCGAAATCAGCATAAAGGGCAGCTGTACCAGCTGGCCTGTCAGAAATGACAGAAAGCCGCAGGTGAATACCAGCGCGAGGAAATGTCTGTTCAGGAATTTCCTGCTGCAGCCGATAAACAGACTGTACAGCGGATAAATCAGACAGTACATCATCGACCATGGGGCTACCCCCTGGGTACTCAGATTGAGTATGGTAAACACCACTGCACCCAGAACAGCCTGCCTTGTCTGAAATGTCATCGCAAATACCACAATGGTAAATGTAATGCATTCCAGATATAGAATGAATGAAAATGATGTAAACACGACAGCTTCAATCGAAGCGATAACGGCTATGAAGCAAAGCTCTCTTGCCTTCATACATAGGACCTGCTAATAAATTCTCTTTCCCTTATACCGTCCTGTGCATTCTCATACAGGCACATCATGAAAAAGGTATTGGATAGCAGATTCATAAAATCAAACAGGATGGCTTCCACCGGCTTTCCCTCACACTGAATCTGATGCATGATGCGGATAACAGCCTTGACTTCTGCACGCAGCACATGCAGATGGCTGGCACCAATACAGCCGTCGGGCAGGACAAAACGATCCATCTCAATATGGTAACGTGCATAGAAGGTATTCAGCTTTTTCAGTTCAGCCTCCCCTATGGCACACGCTCCCCGGATGGATCCATTGGCGTGATAGATCATTTCCATCAGTTGAAGGAGGTCCTCCTGCGGAATATGACGGATGTGGTGTCTTGCCACGGATAGTATGGATGCCAGACGATCCGTTGCTATCTCATAATCGCACAGGTGACTTTTTTCCTTCAGAAAAGGATATGCACAATATTCAACACTCATTTTTTCACCCTCACTTTCTTAACGACAGCGGGCAGAAAACATATAAAAAAACTATATTCTCCACACCCAGCAGAAAACTCTGTTTGCATAACAGGCAAGTCTCCCGGCTTAATTTCATCCTACTCTTCACCTTCTCATACCAGATTGGTACAATGGTTTCTGAATTTCGTCCATATCACGGTTGCTGGGGCAGCTGAAGATGTTCGCTTCCATTCCTTGTTCGGTATTTTCATACACCTGTTATGCTTTTTTTCATTCATTCGCTCTTAATTATAAAGGCAACGCGTTCTTCTGTCTATAGTAAATACTGCTTTCCATCTTCCCATTGTTGTCATATCTGTCAGCTGCCTGAGTTTCCGGCAGGTAAGAAAAAACATCCCTGTTTAAGAGATGCGATTTCATCTATTCCTCATCAGCGTAAATCCTGTAACTATGCATGCCCTTTTTGGAGTTATACATGGAGGTGTCGACCTTTTGAAACAGCTCCTGATAGGTACTGCCGTGCTCCGGAAAATAAGTGACACCAATGCTGAGCGTGATGTGCTGTGTAAAGGGAAACTGCCTTTGTTCATCCTCCCAGTGCTCACGAAATTGTGCGAGAATGTGTTCCAGCATGCAGTTGTCCAAATGTCGGGGGCAGTAAACAAGAAATTCATCCCCGCCAATCCTTGACACGATATCCTTTGAAAAGGTTTTTTGCAAAGCCTGTGCAAGCGTAATTAGAATCCGGTCTCCCACAGGATGACCATATGTGTCATTATAAAATTTAAAGTGGTCAACATCCATCATTAGAATTGTTCCCTGCTTCCCGTTACGCAGTTGTTCTTCAATCTGTTTTTCGCAGTAATAGCGATTTGTAAGCTTCGTTAAATAATCATGATGGGAGTAATATAGGACTGCCTTGTTGCTTTCCTGCAATTCTCTTGTTTTCTGTGCGATTTTCTCGCGCAGCTGCTCATTGCTCTGTTCAATCAGGCGCTTAGGAAAAAATTCATCGCTGCACTGGTTGATATCCGGTACAGACTGATGTACATGGAGAAGCTCCCAGCCGGACGGCGTATACTGCAAAATAATCGTAAAACGAAAGTGCAGCTCATAATTGATTCGATCTCTTGCATCCTCATTCACATCGAGTTCTCCGTATACCATATATACATTGTCACTTAACTGTCTGGCCTGGTATGCTTCCTGCTCGATGACAAAGGTGCCGTTCCACTGTTTTTCTTCTCTCTCCAGTAATACAGCAAATTCCTGTAACGAGTGTGAAACCTCGTGCTTACCGGTTCCTATCACACTGAGTTGCGGACTGAAATATCCGCCGGGTATCTCATAGGAGCGTTCCTCCAGATACTGATGCCAGAGATGATGGCAGAACTGCTTTGCATCCGCTGTATGATTCATAATATCATCCTTCTTTATTTGGTTATCTTTATTATACACATTTTCCCTATATCCGTCTCCATATTACAAAGGTAAACTTTTATAAAATAATGGAATCCTTATCACCACAGGATCAACCGTATTCGAGAATGGCCATATATAGCATCAGGAGAGGCAAAAGGACGGATGAAGCCAAATCTTTGCCACCTTTGTTTTCGTGTGATGCCTGAAAGCCCTCAGGGAACCTGCAGACTATTCAGCGCTTACGGATGTCCCTTGGGAACAAGCAGGTATGACAGCATTATACTGATCATCACTTATTTGAAAAACAAATACTGCCCATTCAGAATAAATTACAGCAAAAGGCAAGGTTTTTTCAATTCATTATATCAGTATACCGTCACAATGATCCAGCTCGTGCTGAATAATCTGTGCACAAAAGCCCTCATAGGTTTTAATTTTCTTTTTCCCACAGCAATCCATGTAGGATACCTTGATTTTCTCATATCGTAAGGCTTTCTTCTGTGTACTATGGCAGAGACATCCTTCCTCGGCAGTATAGCGCTTATCTCCGGTTTTTATTATCACAGGATTCAGCATTGATACATAGCTTCCGCCATCCTGAAATACGATGATACGTTTCAGAACACCTATCATATTTGCTGCCATCCCGACACAATGATCCGCATGTGCCTGCAATGTATCCTGCAGATCCTGAACCGTCTGCAGATCATCCAGCGTAGCAGCCTCACAACGACGGCTGAGCAAAAATGTATCCTTCACAATTTCCTTGATCATATAGTTTCCTCCGATTTCATTTCAGTTTTTCATCCGTATGTATTATCGCAGAAACAGCACACATTGGCAAATGCATCACAGGTAAATGCAACAAAAAATAGCTGCATCTTTCAACATTTGCATAGGAAAGTGAATAGGTCTTGTTTCCTGGTAGAAAAAACACTAAGATAGAGTGTAGATACAAGGGAGGCGGCAGTATGCAGAATATGCAGCATTATTATGATTTTTCCGGACAGAAATTCGGATATCCTCTGAGCTTGAGCATTAACAGTTTTAAGCGACAGGTTTTCTCCAGACAATCGAGTCTGGAAATTTCGTATGTATTAAAGGGTGCCTACGAAGCAGTTACAGAGCATTTTACAGCAGGTATTAAGGAACATGAACTGGTGATTGTTGCGCCAAACGATATTCACATGATCCGACAGATGGATAATGATAAAAGCGTTATCCTTACTTTGCATATTGATTTTTCCCGATTCTCTGCAGGCATGTGCGGAAATATAGAGGAAGCCTTTGAATCCATGATCTGTACACGATCGAAAAATTACCGGCTGCTGTGCAGGCTGCGAAACAAAATAGGAGAACTGGTCCGGATGCTGCTACGGGGAGAAAGCAGTATGTTTCAGATGAACGCCATCATGATGGAGCTTGTCTACATTGCCAGCAATCATCGGCAGTATCCGGTAGAGCGGCTTCCTCTGCAATCTGTCCATCATGAAAACTATATGAAGGCGATTCAATACATTGACTGCCATTTTTCAAGTGAACTGCATTTGGAGGATGTCGCTAAAACACTGTCCTTCAGTGTTTCCTACACATCAAAGCTGTTTAAAAAATATACCGGTATCTCCTTTGTCAAATATCTCGCATATGTCAGAATCCGGGCTTCTTTGGAGGCCTTGCTGGAGGGTAAGGATTCCATAGAGCAGATCGCGGCTGACTGCGGAATGCCGAATTCCAAATCCTATACTGCCGCATTCCGTGAATTATACGGCATTGTACCCAGTGACTATCGCAAGAAATTCACACAAAACATTAAAATGAATGAAAATCATAAAGAACAGAGTATGAGCTTTGATATTGAACAAAAAGAACTACTGGAGCATCTTATAGCAGATACACAGGAGGTTTTATATGAAAATGACGGTATAAAAATCACGCAGCAGGAAGGTCATATCCAATGCCGAATTCAGCATGAGCTGATTACAAAAACAACAATAACACAGACAGATGAGGAGCTTGTAATGGAGGTTATTCGCAAATAGCTTTCCAGCAGCCTCCTTTTTTTGTCTTTTTCTAACTCATCAAATGTAAAAACACAACAAAATATGCCGGATATCATCAATGCATGGCAGCGATTACTATTCTGATTCGTGATAAAATATCAGTAAAGGAGATGTTAAAATGAACACCTATCATCATTTATTTTCACCAATTAAAGTAGGGCATACAACCATCAAAAATCGTGTGTTTATGCCTCCGATTTCTACAAATCTGGCAGATAAGGGCTATATTACGGATGAGCTTATACAGCATTATGAGGCCAGAGCCAAGGGAGGTGTCGGACTGATTGTTACCGAGGTGACAACTGTGGAGCCTACCTACATCTATCTGCCCGGGGATATGTCGATTCACGATGATTCCTTTATCCCCGGGTGGAAGAAGCTAACAGATGCAGTGCATCAGTATGGTGCCAAGATCCTTCCACAGCTGTTTCACCCTGCCTATATGGCATTCCCTATTCCAGGCACACCACGTCTGATTGCCCCTTCCAATGTGGGACCTTCCTATGCAAAAGAAGCTCCCCGTCCGGTTACAATTGAAGAGCTGAAGGTTATCATACGCCAGTTTGGAGAAGCAGCCCTTCGTGTTAAGCAGGCAGGGGGTGACGGTGTGGAAATTCACGCTGCACATGCGCATGGTCTTCTTGGCGGTTTTCTGACACCGCTTTACAACAAACGCTGTGATGAATATGGGGGAGATATCAATGGAAGATTGAAGCTTACACTGGAGGTTGTTGAAGAAGTTCGGAGTGTATGCGGCCCTGATTTCATCATCGATGTGAGAATCTCGGGAGATGAATATAGTGATGGCGGATTGAACCTCGATGATATGATTTATGTTTCCAAGCAGCTGGAGACACATGGGGCAGATATGCTGCATGTATCCGGCGGCACTACCATTAAGCGCGGCAGTGCAATTCCTGCGGCAGGGACAAAGCCTGGAGTGCATGCTCATCTGTCTCAGGAAATAAAAAAACACGTAAATATTCCAGTCGCAACAGTAGGTCGGATTACAGAACCCTGGATTGCGGATGAGCTCATAGCCAATGGAAAAGCAGATATATGCATGATCGGTCGTGCCAACCTGTGTGATCCTGATTTTGCCAATAAAGCAAAATGCGGAAAGGACGATGATATCCGTCCGTGCATTGGCTGTCTGCGCTGTTTAAATGGAATTATGTTTGGCAAACGGGTAGCCTGTACGGTAAATCCATCCTTTGAGCTGGAAAATGAAGACACGCTTAAGCCTGCCGAGGTTAAGAAAAAAATTCTGGTCATTGGTGGAGGGCCTGCTGGTATGGAGGCAGCTTTTGTGGCGAAAAGAAAAGGTCATCATGTCATTCTGTGTGAACAAAGTGATGCGCTGGGAGGATTGATGAAGCTGGCAGCAGTACCTATTGCCAAGCAGGATCTCAGCAGAGTTATTAAATATATGGCACGCCGCCTTATGCAGGCAGGTGTTGAAGTACGCCTGAATTGCAAAGTTGAGAAAGCAATGCTGCAAGGAGAATTTGCTGATTATGAGGTGATTGCCTCCAATGGTGCCGTTCCATCAATTATAAAAGCCTTTACCGGGTTCAAGCAGTGGGCTACCGCCGATGATATTCTGGCAGGAAACGCATTCCCCGGTAAAAACATTGTCATCCTGGGAGGCGGCTCTGTAGGATGTGAAACCACTGATTATCTTGCTCCCCTAGTTTATGACCGTTATCCAAGAGATCGGGTGATAACTGTTTTGGAAATGACGAAAGATATCATGGTAGCTGAATCCGGTCCCGGCCGCAGTCTGCTCGTACAGCGTATGCTGAAAAAGCATGTAAATCTGATTTGTGAAGCCACGGTGGAAAAGGTTGAAAAGGATAAAATTTATTATACAAAAAATGGTAGGACGGAATGCATAGATGATGCTGATACACTGATTTTTGCAGTTGGCTACCATAGTGATCCAACCTTGAAGCTTCTGTTAGAGGAATGCGGTATGACCTATCACATGATTGGAGATGCAAATCATACAGGGACCATCAAGGATGCTATTCATGATGGCTATGAAACAGCACGCAGCATCTGACATCAAGGAATATCAGTAGCCTGAATAGCTTTGAGACATTGGAGTTGCTTCTGACATCGTTTATAGTTTGTTATTTTCGATACGTACAAAAGACTGCCCGCACCAAATCAATTCTGATTTCTGTGTACAGTCTTTTTTCTACCTGTATCCACGCTAAATTTTTTTATTTCCACTTCTGCATTTGTAATCAGGAAACCTTTTCATTGAATAATCGTTTATATATCCATTCTGAATGAAATCATTTTCAAATCCTTTGCCTCTTTTACTCCAGCATATTCCAGCTGACTGCGAACCTCTTCCAGTACAAGATAGAACAGATATTTCATCTCACTCACATATAACTGCTCATCCCTTGTTTTCATGGCATATCGAAGCACATCAAAGGTATGACAAAATATCGACTGATATCTCTCTTTATCCAAATGGCAAATAAACGGATAAACCCATAGAATATGCTGTTTTAGCTCTTCAAAAATGCTCTTTAGGCTTTCCTGCTTATTTACATCCATGATAGAATCACAATACTCACAAATTAGTCTCACCCAATTTATACTTGTGATTTCTGTATTTGATAATGCTTGTTGGAGTTGTTCATGGCGTTGCACCATACTTGTAAAAGACATAGTGGTAAATGCCTGGCAAGTTAACTGTAAAATCTGAAGACACTGCATACCTTCAATCACACGTTCTCTGACACCGTTGTCTTCCAGCATCTCATGAATTCTGTTTTCCTCACATTGAATTACTTTCATTCCCTTACCGCCAATAGGCTGTATAACACCGGTCGCCTGAAGAATTGACATAGCCCGTCGCAGAGTCGGTTCACTCACCTGATAAATCTCGCAAAGATCCAAAACCCGTGGAAGGCGACTCTCTACCGGATATATCTGGTAAATGATATCCTTCAATAAACTGCTTGCAATATTATAAATCTGCCGTGGCCGTCCACGATATATATTCCAGCGAAAGCTTACCTTACGCTCAGGTTTTCGCTGTGGAAGCTTAGCATAGCACTCCTGTGTTTTTCTGGAATCATCCACAAAGTATTTTTTCGTTATTTCATATATATCCTGATGAGTCAGCTGCTTTTGATGTATTGCATCAATAAATGCGTGTACCTTCGTAGTATCACTATGCGCACGAATTCCCTGCAACACCATAGAATCCTTTATTTTTTCATAAAAAGACAGTCTTCCAAATATTGCGACCTCCATATAAAGACAGCAAACCAGCGGATTTCCAAATACAGAGAGGACCGTTTCCACAAACGCCACGACTGTACGTTCACCCTGCATCTGATCAATACTTTTATGAATTGCGGCATATTGTTCCTCTTTAAGCAAACACAAAGCCTGGGTAAACAAATCAGGAAGCAAAATATTGCGTATCTCACACAAATCCTGTACTGCATATTTTCTTTCCAGAAAAAACTGAATGCAGTTCTCTCTACACTCCTCTTCGTTAAGTCCCAGTGTAAGACGTGAATGCCTGCCACGTGACATCTCTATGTAGTGATGTTCCTCCAGGAGCTTAAAGGCATGAATGACGGGACGCCTGGAAACCTGAAATCGTTCAGCAAACTGTGAAATAGTTGGGAGCTTTTCTCCCTGACGGAAAATCCCAAAGCGGATTGCTTCTTCAATATAATTATAGATCCACTCATGCAGACTCATTTCTTCTTTCATCCAATCATCCTCCTTAACGCTTATTCATCCTTATCTTATCACACCATTTACCTTGCAACAAATGCTTTTATGAAAAAATCAGCTGTTTAGCGCTCGGCATGTATGCCTTGCAGCTCCTTCAGTTACAAGGATACGAATTTTAAAAAATGAATATATGTTTATGACTCCGTTCGCAGGTTAGTAATGATATCATTCTTACAAACACTCATATAAAAAAACTATGGAGATATTTATCAAGACTTACTTTGCAGACTCCTCAACACCTCTTGATTCCTAGAAATTTTCTGAAATTTTATAGGCTCCTTTGTAGGCTTATGATATCCCTGCAATTGCCTGTTATTAGAATTTAATCAAAAATTCCTGCTCGATAACCATTATGATGAATTTGCACTCTCAACCGATATATGCTCAATCTGTGAAGGAAAAGCAGAAGAAATAAGAATCTGCTGCAGAGATTATTTGTGCTTCAGTGTATAAATTTCCTGCCTCTGCACATGTTTGCTGAAAAGAGATTATATAGGCATGTCTGAAACCGCTCATTTATCTTTTAGAAACAGCTCAACGTGATTTCTTTTTAAAACAGCAGCTGCCATTTCAGTTCTTTCTTACTTCTGGGTGGCAAAGTGGATGTTTCAAATTCATTGATGCATTAGAGTTGAATTATCCTTTATTTCTTACCGTTGAGTAATCCCCTTAGTCCCAACTAATATTTTTTAGATTCTCCGCCTGAATTTCAATGATATCACGAAAGTGTATCACCTTATCCACAATCTGAATAATGTGCAAATATTCAGGATCAAATTTAGACACCAACCCTTTCACTTCTACATATTCCTGCTGATCATAATAAACAATTTTAACCATTTGACCCTTTTGAATCTGCTGTAATTTACGATCCAATACCTCACAGGCATCCGAAGAAAGCTGCTTTTTGTCAACTACCACGCGTTCCTTACATTTCAAGTAATCACGAAAGCCTTTCAAAGAATCAAAGGGCAAGAATAATTTCGCACGACTCGTATGATTCTGTTTATTCTGCATTGTGACCACCTACAAGCTTATTGCGAGATATTGCAGTTGCCTTATTCAGGAGATTCATCCCCTTTATCACAGCATTTTTTCCGAATTTGTGTTTGATATTAAGTAAAGTAAGCTGTAGTTTCTTCTCTTTTTCCAGAGCATTGAAATCTGTGAATAAATCATATGTCTCATACATTTCATCAACTACATTTCCAAAGCTGATAGACAGCATATGTACCAGCTCCTGACGATTTACTGTTTCCCTATACAGTTCAATAAATGCATTACGCAGATATGCATACGAGTTAGTTACATTGGATAATTTTCTGGAGCCTCCGGTTGCCTTTACATTTCTTGCTGAGTAACCGATATACAGACCGATATGATCCGTTACCCGGTGAGATTCCACAAGATTCTGTACATTTAGCTCAACCATCTCCTTCAGGACCAGCAATGCCTCTTCATAATTATAATCCTCAAATAAAATCTGACTGTTTGACAATGAGTTGCTTTTTGATTTATATGCCTTTATTTCCTTGATGGTCGTCGGTTCCCTGCCCCATGCATGATCGATCAGATATTCTGCATTCACACCAAACTCCCGATAGAGAATTCGCTCATCCATATGTGCAATATCATACATATCAGCCACACTGTACTTTTCCAGCCTCTTGGAAATTCCACGTCCAACCTGCCAAAAGTCAGATACAGGCTTATGATGCCAAAGCGTCTCTCTATACAATTGCTCGTCAAGTACCCCCATGTTATCCTTCGCATGCTTAGCAGTTATATCCAATGCAATTTTAGCAAGGTAAAGATTTGTACCAATACCTACTGTTGCCGTAATACCGGTTGTTGTGTAGATATCTTGCAATATCATACGGGCAAGCTCCTTTGCACTGACACTGTACATCTGCAGATATTCGCTAACATCCAGAAATGCTTCATCTATAGAATACACATGAATATCCTCTCTGGATATATATTTTAAGTATATCCCATAAATATCAGCAGAATACTGCATATACAAATTCATTCGCGGCATGGCAGTGATATAGGAGATATTATCCGGTATTTCAAAAATTCTGCACCGGTTATGAACTCCCTGTTCTTTCATTTTCGGTGATACTGCCAGACAGAGCGCACCTTTACCTCTAGAGGGGTCTGCGACAACCAGATTAACTGCAAACGGATCGAGCTTGCGCTCCACACATTCAACAGAAGCAAAGAATGTTTTTAAATCAATGCATAGATAAGCCTTCATCATATCTCCACCTCTTCTTCATCTGCGATTATACTACCATAAGTTGCGTTTATCAATATCAAATGCAACTTTTTAATGCAAATTTTTCATTTTTCAAGAATTTAATGAAAGTTCTTGCAACTTTTGTTATTCTAATTTATAATGATGAAAAGAGGTGAGTCATTATGCAGTTAAAAGATTTATTAAATGAATATAAATGCCGGATGAGTGTTACCAATGACTATATAGCAGAGCACGTCGGCGTCAATAAATCAACGGTTTCACGGTGGATGAAGGGTGAGACTAAGGTCATGAAGCCTGCTGTTATTGAAAAGCTTTCTTATCTGCTGGGTACAGATGTAGAATCCTTATTAAAGAATTCTGACAGATTTGAAAAGCCGCTGCTTGGAACAGCAAAGGCCGGATATGGATTATTTGCAGAAGAAAATTTGGCAGGCTATGAGGAGGTATCAAAGAGCGATTACTATCGGGGCGATTATTTTCTTCGCGTCTGCGGTGACTCCATGACAGGTGCTCATATACATGATCAGGATCTTATCTATGTAAAGCAGTGTGATGATGTAAAAAGTGGTACTATCGCTGTTATCCTGATTGGAAATACAGAGGTGACCGTAAAACGCATTATAAAAAAAGAACCTTTCCTCATTCTGGAGGCAGCCAATCCCACTGTGCCTGCCCGCTACTTTACGCAGGAGGAAGTGAGAGATCTCCCTGTAAAAATTATTGGAAAAGTTCTTTACAGCCGCTCTGATATCGCCTGATTGAAAAGTATTTCAATGCATTCGAGGCAGTGTGGTTTTTTCTGCCTTATCTTCGTTTATATATCAAATCTGTAATGCCGTTATACGATTTAGAGGCAGCAAGCTTTAATTTCAAAATTGTTTTTCGCCCTTGAAATAATGGTATACCGCTGCCTAATATAATCGGAATCACAGAGATATGATAAGTATCAATTATATTCTGTTCAATTAAGGGCTGAATAATATCTGCGCCACCGCATATCCAAATATCTTTTCCTTCCTGCCTTTTCATATGCAGTATACTTTCACATATGTCTCCCTGAATGAAATGGATATTTTTCTTACCAATCAATTTCCTATGTGTAAATATATAGCTTTCCAAATGTTCATAAAGCCAACGTTCTGGTGAAAGCTCCGTAATTATTTGATGATAGGTATTCCAGCCCATTATCACGGTATCCACATCCTGTATGAATTCCTGATAAGACACCATATCATCCTGTTCAGTTTCCTGTCCCTGCAGCCAGTCAACAGATCCATCCTTTTTTGCTATATATCCATCAAGACTCATCGCTATAAACAACGTTACATTTCTCATAGTATCTCTTCTCCTTTGCATCAGCATAACATAATACTATCATTCTGTAACAGGAGTATGCCCTTTTGATAATCAATTATACAAGAGATATGTTTATCCAATAGCTGCCTCATAATGGAAAAGAGTGCATTACAATGCCAGCGATTTGCTACAGCTGCATTTCAGGATGTCGTTTCTGAATATACAGAAAAGCAAAAACAGACAGAATGGCGTCATCATCCACTCTATCTGTTTGCTATAATCTGTAATGTAATTCACACATTTACTTGGTGTGTATCAGCTTTCATTAAGGAAATAATGTCCATAAGCATCTGCCGCGATAATAGCCGCATACACCTTATCCGGAGTGACCTCAAACGGCATGTTATGCAGTGTATCATTTTCCGCACATGCTGCCTTCGCTACTGCCATTATTTTCTCTTTTGTGATTTCAGCAGCACCAAGCTCCTCCAGTGTAACAGGTAATCCAAGCTCAATACAGAATTCTATGATTTCCTGCAGCTCAGCAGTTTCAACGTTTTCTAAAACCAGCTGTGCAATGGTGCCAAATGCAACCTTCTCGCCATGATACATATGGTGGCATTCCTCCAATACAGTCAGACCATTATGAATCGCATGAGCTCCTGCAAGACCAGCGCTCTCGAAGCCAATGCCGCTAAGCAGCGTATTAGCCTCTATAATCTTTTCAACAGCAGGAGTACACACGCCCGCTTCCAAAGCAAGCTTCGCCTTCACACCTTCCTCCATTAAAGTTTCAAAGCACAGCTTTGCAAGTACCATAGCAGCTCCGGTAACCTTACCGCCTGCGCAGCTCACCGCATCACTCTGCTCACATGCCCGCGCTTCAAAATAGGTTGCAAGAGCATCACCCATCCCAGCTACAGTAAGTCTTACAGGAGATTTTGCAATGATATCTGTATCCATCAGGACCAGATTCGGATTAGCAGGTAAAAAGAGATATTCTTCAAAAACCCCTTCATCTGTATAGATTACGGAAAGTGCACTGCATGGAGCATCTGTTGACGCTATGGTTGGACAAATCAAAACAGCAGTTTTTTCATAATGTGCAACCGCCTTGGCTGTATCAAAGATTTTTCCTCCACCGATACCTATCACAAGATTACATGTGTTTTTCTTCATAACTCCACGTAACCGCTCTATTTCATGTTTTGAACATTCTCCATGAAAATAATCAAAAATAAACGTACAGCCTGTTCCAGCAAAGCTGTTTTCAATATCCTTTCCAATTCTGCGATATCCGCCCTCACTGATCAAAATCAGTGCTTTCGTTCCATACCCTTCTGCGTATACTCCCAGTTTTTTCATTTCACCAGCACCCTGTACATATTTTCCAGGGCTAATTAAAACCTTTGCCATGTTACCACCATCCTTTTCTATGGCAATTCATTTCTTTATATATTGTAAGATAGCGTTTTCACAAAGTCAATGAATCTTCTGTAAAAACATTGGCCCTATCTGTTTTCACAAGACATGCTGATCGAACAGGTATTCCAGTCTCATTATAAAAATCAGACAGTTTCATATAAAAGCAATATGTAAATGATGTCTTGCATCTTCATTTGTCATTATCCGTAAATGAACATCAATGTAATACGGTTAAGCAATTTGTCTCATAGTAAAATCATCAAGCTACAGATGATATCGTCTTAAAATTACGAGAAGGCACAGCTATATGAAATCATGCTATAAGATGTTATCTGCTTCAAAAACAGAATAACCCTATTGACTCTACCATTAGGGGAGACTATATAATGAGTATTGATATTTATCATGAACTAGCAAAGGAGTTATAAATGAAAAAACAAGACAGCATAGTGATTCGAGGACTGAATCAAAATAACCTGAAGCATGTATCTCTTACCATACCTAAAGACAAAATTGTTGTATTCACGGGAGTATCCGGCTCTGGAAAATCCAGCATTGTATTTGATACAATTGCTGCAGAGAGTCAACGCCAGATGAACGAGACTTATACTGCTTTCATACGAGGACGCCTTCCTAAATTCGAAAAGCCTAAAGTAGATCACATCGATCATTTGAGTGCCTCAGTTATTATCGATCAAAGCAGACTACAGGGGAATGCCAGATCAACCGTTGGCACCATCAGTGATCTTTACTCTGCTATGCGACTGCTATTCTCGCGAATAGGCTCCCCCTATATAGGAAGCGCCTCCTGTTTCTCCTTCAACGATCCAAGTGGAATGTGTCCGGAGTGCTCAGGGCTTGGAAAAGTTATTGAACTGGATATATGTAAAGCACTAGATCCCGAGAAATCATGGAAGGAGGGAATGGTCGATCTTCCTGCCTTCCATCCTGGTAACTGGTATTATCGACAGTACACAGAATCCGGTTTGTTTGATCTTGAAAAGCCGCTTAAAAATTATAGCGAACAGGAATACAATCTTCTTTTATACGGAGCCTACAAACGTGGAGACAAACGGTTGAATAAACGTGTTGAAGGTATTCACAATCATTTTTCAAGACTTCTTATCAACCGGGACCATTCGGGCTCCTCTGAGGTTTCAAAAAAACGTTTAGAAGAGATGATACAGGAAAAAGAATGCCCACTTTGTCATGGTAAGCGATTAAATGAGCATGGTTTGTCCTGTAAAATCAACGGATTTACAATTGCTGATCTTTGTGACATGGAGTTTCTGAAGTTACGGGATGTTATCAGTGGAATAAAGGATGCAAGAGTAACCACAATTATAGAGGCTCTAACAGCATCTCTGAGCCGTATGATTGATATCGGGCTTCCGTATCTGAGCATGAACAGAGAATCCTCCACACTATCAGGGGGTGAAGCACAGAGACTGAAGCTGGTCCGTTATATGGGGAGCTCCTTGACAGGTTTAACCTATATATTTGATGAACCAAGCACAGGCATGCATCCAAGAGATGTATACAGAATGACAGATTTGCTTCGCAAGCTGAGAGACAGAGGAAATACAGTTCTGGTAGTAGAACACGATAAGGATGTCATCAGAATAGCAGATGAAATAATAGATGTAGGCCCACTGGCAGGAAGAAATGGCGGGAGGATTATGTTTCAGGGAAGCTATGAGCAGCTTTTATGTTCAGATACACGAACCGGTCATGCAATGCGTGAGCAAATCAGGATAAAAAATCAGCCCAGAATCCCAACTGAATATCTTTCCATAAATAACGCATCACTACACAATCTGAAGCATGTCTCTGTGGATATTCCTCTGCATATTCTTACAGTGGTGAGCGGCGTGGCAGGTTCAGGAAAAAGCTCTCTTATCCGTGATGTCTTTGCAAAGCAATACGAAGACCGTGTAGTCCTCGTGGATCAGACGCCAATAACTGCAACCGGCCGGTCTACACCTGCAACCTTCCTGGATTTCAGTAATGATATCAGAAAGCTGATGGCAAATGAACATCACATTGATGTCGGTATGTTTTCCTTCAACAGCAAAGGAGCATGTCCGCATTGCCATGGAAAGGGAATTGTTGTTACAGAGCTCGTATTTATGGACCCTGTAACAACCGTATGCGAAATGTGCGAAGGAAAACGCTACAGCGAGGAGGCATTATCTTATGAGTACCGTGGACATAACATAGCCGACATTATGGAATTAACCGTTGAAGATGCATTGGAATTCTTCAATGACAAGCCAAAGATTTTCAGAAAACTGCTCACCCTGCACGAGGTAGGTTTATCCTATCTGTCACTCGGACAACCACTTTCAACACTTTCCGGTGGTGAGCGTCAGAGAATTAAGCTTGCAAAGCATCTTAAAAATAAAGGAAATATTTTTATACTGGATGAGCCAACTACTGGTCTTCATGCATCCGATATCAAAAGTATCATGAAACTGCTGGAAGGCTTTGTAGAACGAGGTAATACAGTTATCATTATCGAGCATAATCTGGATGTGATGAAGCAGGCAGATTATATTATAGATATCGGACCGGATGGCGGTACTGCAGGTGGAGAGGTTGTTTTCATGGGGACACCAAAGCAAATGCTTGAACAGGCTGACACTATAACTGCACACTATTTAAGAAAATCCTGTTATGAAGTAACACAGCAATAACCTTTCGATTGTACAAAGCAAGAGTAAGCGTCAAACACGGTAAAATAGAGAAAACAATCTTCTTTTTCAGAAACCCCTTTTGCATTGATTACATACAAACAGCCATAAGCATGGAGAAACCTCTTGGTAACCAAGCAGAATACCTATGATACTTAAGAAAAGCGACATAACATAGACTGGAGGTGAAGAATATGCTGAAGATGCTGGAGGATACTGGGATTACAGGTCCTACCGGGCCTACAGGTCCCACTGGACCGACAGGTCCACGAGGTATTACAGGAAGCACAGGAGCAAACGGCGCTACAGGTATCAGTGGTGCGACGGGGCCTACTGGTGCTAATGGAAGTACAGGTCCTACCGGAGCACGAGGTGCAACAGGACCAAATGGTGCAACGGGCGAAACAGGACCGAAAGGCACAACCGGTGCGACAGGGTTAACAGGAGCGACAGGAATCAGCGGCGCGACGGGGCCGACTGGCGCGAACGGAACAGCAGGACCAACAGGTTCCAGAGGCAATACAGGACCAACAGGAGCAACTGGAAATACCGGTATACAGGGAGCTATCGGAGCTACGGGAGAGAATGGCGCAACGGGAGCTACAGGGGCAAGTGGTGAACCTGGTTTACCAGGAGCGAACGGACCTACAGGAGCAACCGGAAACACAGGACCGACTGGAAATGATGGAGCGACAGGGGCAACTGGGGGAACCGGGGCAGCAGGTAGCACGGGAGCGACAGGCGCAACGGGCGCGGATGGAGTTAGCGGGCCCACAGGGGCAACCGGCAATACAGGTCCTAATGGGGCCATTGGTGTTACAGGACCGATTGGAGCAACCGGACAAAACGGAGAAGCAGGACCGACAGGTCCTGCTGGCAATACCGGAGTTACGGGTGCAACCGGGGATACAGGTCCTACGGGAAATACCGGAGCGACTGGCAATGATGGAAATACTGGAGCAACCGGAGCGACTGGTAATACAGGAGCTGATGGCATACAGGGAGCTACAGGTCCCATCGGGCCCACAGGTTCAACCGGAGCAACTGGAATAACCGGAGCGACCGGGATAAGTGGTATAACAGGCGCAGACGGAGCTACAGGTCCTACCGGGGCCACAGGCAGCACAGGCGCGAACGGCATTACAGGACCGACAGGTGCAACCGGCAGCACGGGAGCTACAGGACTTTCCGGCATACAGGGTGCCACAGGAGCGACCGGTAATACAGGAACCAATGGAAGCACGGGACCGACTGGTCCAACGGGAGCTACAGGCTCTATCGGTAATACCGGGGCAACTGGTACTAACGGAGTCACAGGCACAACCGGACCACAGGGTAATACCGGTGTAACCGGAGCCAATGGAATTACCGGACCAACAGGAGCAACCGGTAGCACGGGAGCGACCGCAACAGCGCAAAATGGACAATTTTCTGTCAATGCATCGTCCATATCCAGCAACTCTCTCATTACATTTTCTACTGCATTTATCAACGGAACAACTATTTCAGCAGCAAGTACAACCGCAATCAATCTAAGTGCCGGACATGTCTATCAGGTTTCTTTTTTGGTAAAAGCATCTGTAACTGTAGCAGGTGCAATCGGTGTTACACCTCAGCTAAACGGTGTTTCCCAAACAGGCTTTGCGACAAGTGCCAACGCTACATTAACGGCACCAACAGTAAGTGTCAGCGGAACATTTCTTGTAAATACGCTGATTAGTGCAGATGTTCAGGTCTCTTTCCTATATACATCTTCACTGCTTGCAAACTCTCCATCTGGTGTCTTCAGTATTTTACAGATACAGTAGCTTTACCAAATTCATTGCTATTATAAAACTCCCGGACACTGTGCATGTTGACAGCAGTCCGGGAGTATTTATACAGTAAATAAATTTACAATGAAAACAGGTGTGCCAAAATCGCGATAACCTCGCCCAGCATGGTTGACATAATCAGCATGGGTAGTCCAGATTTCTTGTCCTCCTTGGATACGATGATAATCATGGGAAGAGCCAGTATTCCGCCAATCAGCCCTCCCTTTATCCACCATACCACATGAAACAACTCTGTATTCAATATGATAAACGGCAAGGTGAAATAAAATACAAATGCCGATGCTATTGAATACTTATCCAGCTTCATTTTCACCATGGGCAGAATATCTACTGCCCCGACTGCAATACCTAACATACAGGTTATAAAAAATTTGTCCATACATCCTCCTTATTTTCCTACATCTTATTAGACGGTAAATTTCTTTTATTGTGACAGTCTTTCATCAATTTATTTCACCGGCTTCAGAATTTTCATTTTACTTATTCAGCAATTATGAAAAAGGATGAAAAAGTCAGAATCTTTCACACAGGAAAAGGTTCCTGTTCTATTGTATTTTCAATAGATCAGAAACCTTTTTCCTGCCCTACTTATGGTTTCAGACAAATCAAATTGCTGCTCTTTACTTATCTCTCACTGCTTTGAGAAGCTCATCCTTTTTCTCCAGAATATAGGCAGCCGCTGTACATGCAGGACAATCGCAGTATAGCGCTCCCTGCTGTTTGATTTCCTTTGCATGCTCCGCTACCTGAACTGCCTTCTCTTCACCAAATATCTGCTTTCCCTGATCTGATTCTGCCAGCGCAATCAAATCCTGAATAGTGACAATATCTTCCTCCAGTTCTTTCATATACGCCTGAGTTTTCTCCTCAATGCGCTGTGTGCCTACCGCATCAAGCCATGTCTGAGCCGCAGCCCTTGCTTCTGCACTGCAAGTAACAGAATTCATAAGCTCCTTTGTTTTTTCTGTGATAGCATCCATCAATTCTTGTTTCATAACAATACCCTCTTTCCTATGTATACCTTCATTATACATGCTTCCTTTGCGAATGTCATTTTCTAAGTTTAAAAATCTAATTATTCTGTCAGGCTTCTTCTATAAGAATACCTCACCATATATAGAACCCGCCACTTATCAAATAAGGCCAAAGTCATTGTTCTGCATATAAATTAACCGTTGTAATGAGAACACACACATTGGCATGAAAACTTACGTGCTCCTGCGAACTTCCACTGATAGCATCCCTGTAAGGTCCCTTCATTTTTTCAATTCTAATTCTACATCACTAACATGAAACGATAGTAATCTAACCATATCGATCTGTATTCAATAGTTCGCATTCTAAAAAAATTATGTTATAATACTTCCATGTCAAATTTTAAACTCAGGCTTTTAATCTATTTCGCAACGATTTCTGCGAGTACGCTGTTAATTTCAAATTTAGCAGCAGTAAAGCTATGGAATTTTTTTGGTATTGCAGTTGATGGAGGTGTCGTAGTATTTCCGATCACTTATATTATCGGAGATTTGATTGTTGAATTTTATGGAAAAAAGATTGCCAAAAATATTATTCTAGCTGGTTTCTTTATTAATATACTTGCGATTATCGTGTTTTATATAGTAATTGCGCTTCCTCCTTATGAAGGATGGACAATGCAAGCTGCTATGGCAAGTGTTTTGGGATTTACTCCCCGCATTATTATCGGTTCGCTGACAGCATATGTTTGTTCAAATTTCCTGAACAATTATATATTTACAAGATTAAAAAACGGAAACGGATTTTTCGCTTCCAGCTTTATCGCGCGTGCGCTGGGCTCTTCAGCCTTTGCGCATATTATTGATTGTGTCATATTTGAGACAATTGCATTTATCGGCGTCCTTACTTTTCAGGAGTTTCTTGCACAGGCAGTATTCGCCTATATTCTGGGAATCGGCTTTGAAATTGTATTCTCACCGATAGAAGCATTCATAGCAAACTTATTAAGAGGTAAGATAACAGATGACAAACTATAAAAATAACAATACATTCAGCTTTGAAATAATAAAGCGGATACCAGGCAAGCTTGGCCGTGCCGGTATTATTCATACACCCCATGGGGATATCAAGACACCGGCATTTATGAGTGTTGGTACAAAGGGTGAAGTGAAATTTGTATCTATGGAGGATTTGTACCTGATACAGGCGCAGGCTATGCTGAGTAACGGATACCACTTGCGTAATGCCTCCTTTGAAATTGCTGAAAACGGCGGACTTGCGTCATGGTCCGGCTGGAACGGACCTACGCTGACAGATTCCGGAGGTTTTCAGGTTATGTCTCTGGGATCCGGTATGGGAAAAGTAGTCAGTATGAAGCGGGAAAATGATGTCATAAATACAGATCCCAAAGATCGACTTGCACATGTTACAGAGGATGGTGTCAAATTCCATGACCCGTTTACAGATCAGGAGGATTTTATCGGACCTGAGGAATCCATGCAAATCCAATGCCGAATCGGTGCTGATATTCATATGGCCTATGATGAGCTGACATCCCTTGCGGACAGTTATGAATATAATGTCGAGGCTTTGGCCCGTACAGAGCGCTGGGCAATCCGTAGTATAAATGAACACAAAAAGCACTGTGATGATCTTGGATATCATCAGTCACTTTATGGTGTTCTACAGGGTGGACGCTGGGAGGACCTGCGCCGCTCAACCGCTAAAAGATTTGCCGAAATGGATTTTGATGGTTATGGTCTCGGCGGTGCTTTTCTAAAGGAAAGCCTTGGTGACATATTGCGCTGGTGCTGTGAAGAGCTTCCGGAAACCAAGCCGCGGCATCTGCTTGGTCTTTCCCATCCTGACGATATTCTGATTGGTACAGAAATGGGTGCAGATACCTTTGATTGTGTTGCGCCAACCCGTGAAGCAAGGCATGGAAAGCTGTATACAAAGCATGGCCCTATCAAGCTTTCAAAGTTTACAGACAGTCCGCTTCTGCTGGATGAGAACTGTGACTGCCCAACCTGTCAAGCCGGATGGACACGCGGAGAGCTTCGTGCATTGTGGAAATCCGGAAGCACAGAGGGTAAGCACAAATATTTCAACCTTGCTACTCTGCATAATCTACGCTTTATTATTCGCCTTACAGAGAATACAAGGCAGGCAATTCTGGAGGATCGGTTTGCGGAATTCAAGGAAGCTTTCTTAAAATGCTATTATCCGCAAAGCGAAAAATAAACGAAAAGGACTATATGCGAATCATTAATGAGACCGTATATAATCCTTTTTTTTCTGCTCTGAAAACTCAATTATGCAGGCGTCTGTATTTACTACTGCACTACTCATAAAGCCACATATTGTTTCTACAATTCATGTATACAGCATGCTTGTAAGCTTACTCCCAATATAACAATAGCTTTAATAAATGCTTGATTGTATCCGTCATCACCTCATCTGTATACAGAAAGCTTTTCTGAACCTTACGCATACATAAACACATGTGTGCCGGCTTAAAGCAGTAGCAGCCAGTTAGACCATAGCATATTTTATCTCTCCAAAGCAATTACTTTAGGTGAACCTACTGTAAGTTCTGTAAGGGCATGCAGCATTGGTAGTATATAATCCAGATACACTGTCATTTCGCAGTCTCCAGAGGAAATCTGTCAATCACAGAGCTGTACCTTTTTTTGGGATAAACAGCCTCTTCATATCTGCCCCCTCCAGTGTAAGCAATTTGATTTTCACATCAATTCCTCCTGCATAGCCAGTTAAGCTGCCGTTTGTGCCAACTACACGATGACATGGGATGATAATGGATATCGGGTTATGACCAACAGCACCGCCGACTGCCTGTGCAGACATCTTCGGCTTACCTGTGACAACTGCCATTTTTCTTGCAATATCCCCATAGGTCACCACCTCTCCGTACGGAATCTGACATAAAAGCTTCCACACATTCTGTCGAAATTCTCCACCTTTTGGTAAAAGCGGAAGATTCTCAATCAAAGGTCTTACACCCGCAAAGTATTTATCCAGCCAAGCTTTAGCGGATAGGAAAACAGGAATATTCTCCCTCGTGATGCATTTTTCAGTCAGTGTACCGCCATAATATTTCTGACCCTCTAACCATAAACCGATTATGTTATCACCATCTGAAGCCAATGTTATTTTTCCAACGGGCGAAAAATAAGTCGCTTTGTAAAGCATAAGAGTCCTCCCTTCTTATAATTACCACACCATTCACAGACAATTCACAGACAGGCATATGCGAAAAGCACATTTTTATATGTGTGAATCCATTCCCCTGTATAACTGCTTTCATTGTATCGCCACATAAATATCGATTTCTGTATCCGCATCAGCATAAACGTGAAACCGCTCATCATACAGCTCAAAAGAATCTCTGGAAGCAAGCACCTCTTTTGTTGAAAGAATCCATGTTCCCCAGATATAATTAATTGTCTGTGACAGCGTTTGTAAACCACCATGATGGGTAAATACTGCATAACGTCCTTTTTGAATCTTACGGCGCACAAAAGTGTCCGAAATCATGTCTGCGGCATTCATCTCGAACCCCAATACCTCATGAAACTGCATATCCTCATGAATCATGTAATGGGTCAGATTGTCACAGGATTCATAAACGCCAAATCTTCTGCGATTTCTGTATTGCTCCGGAAGCAGCTTGTAAAATGCTTCCCAATGCTCCTTCAGCTCATCCTGATGCAGTGATACCTTGTTACGGATACCTGCAATTTCAATTTCAGGAAGCTCAACAAGTTTTGGATGAACATTTATATGCTCTATCAGATGTGTTATTTTTTCATCATTCAGACGCTGCTTTCCTGAGGCGAATGTATGAATACGGTTGCTTCGATATGTTGATGGATTCACTTTATATACACTTTTAAATGCACGGCTGAAAGCTTCAGCTGATTCAAAATTATTATCAAGCGCAATCGTAATAATCTTTTCATCTGTGTAAAGAAGCTTTTGCGCAGCATTTGCCAATCTGCGCTTCTTAATATAATTCCCTATACTCTCTCCTAATACCGCAATAAACTGACGATTCAAATGATAATAAGAATAACCGGTAACCTTAGAGACCTCTTCTACACTCAACGCTTCATTTAAATGCTGCTCTATATAAATCACTGCCTGCTCCAGCACTTTTTTATAGTCCATAAGCTGCTCCTTTACAGAGGAATCCATTCCAATATATCCTTCTTATCTGTTTCAACAGCAAGAGCAATGTCCCTTTGGTCCTCCTGTATATCATCTAAAGAATAGCATCTCCAAGTATTTCTTGCAAGACCACCCCAGCATAATTCGATAGTATTGTCAAAAGGGGACAAGATCATACTTTTAGTTCTGCCAAAGCTTTCCCTGTAGTGATGAAAGCACAACCCCTCAGGATAATCGGATAACAGCATTTCCTTTAAGGTATTTCGTGTGATATCCGTTTTATCTGATAATTTCTCTTCGATATATTGATACCGTCGCACGCTGTGCTTAAAGGCACCAGATTCCAAATGCTTATCATCGTCTAAAACTGCATGATTTGTTGTGAATAGCAGTGCTTCCTCAGTCGTGATGCAGCGAATCGCCTTCTTACCTGCATAGGTTTGAATCAGAGCGGCGTGTTCTTCCTTGTCAAAAATAATCATATTCATGTGAAAGGCAATTGGCATATCCTTAATATACGATAATGCTTCCTGCACATTACGGCAGTTTTCCAAAAGAGCTCTAACAACGATCCAGTATTGCAGTCCCTCTATACAGGGCGTTTTCATATATGGTAAATCCACAACTGGTATACCGCAGGAGGTCATGGTGACAGCAAGACCATATTCATTTATGCCATCATCTCGCCCGGCGCCCAGAATAGAGGTTCCCATATGCGTGTGTTTTCCCGTAACAGAGGTTTTTATCAAAGTGAAATCCTCGATTTCATCGGAGAACTCAAAATTGCGTGCAAGTAGAGGCTTTTTTTCCTTTGTGATTGAGGAACATACCGCGATTTGTGAACAATTCGGTACCAGATGTGTCATATGATAGAAATATAGATCCTTGGGCTCAACATGAAGTGCATCTGCAATTCCTTTCAATTCATCACATAATCCCGGACACCAGATATCCAATAGACTATTTATTTTTTCTAATCTATTCTGATTCATTTTGTTATTGTGAGATACACACTTTCTCCGCCAAACAGTGTCTTTAGAAATTACGTCTCCAAGACGATATCCGATTTCATAGCTTGAACCGGTTAGATATAAGGTGCGTGCTGTTGCTTTTGTATACTTCATAGAATCCCTTCCTTTTCAGAACTTTCTTATAGGAACAGTTTAGCAGTATTCTTATTTTTATGCATGATATTTTATGCTATTCTTCGTTTAAAGGTATTCCTTGATTTGTGATGATTAGCAACTGCGTTTTTTAATATGGAACGAGCTAATGATGAGACTACAGCATAATTGAATCTTATACCACCGGATACGCAAAACTCTGCACAGGCATGCTATCTAACTAGAACCTCCATATCACGCACACACACATGCAAACAACAAAAAAATCCATAGAATGGGGCTTTCATGAATATACATGATTGTACGTAAGCGCCGAAACCTGATGTTTCTTAACATTGAGAAAAGATTATATGAAAATGATAACAGTATGATCGCTGGCAATTGTTCTTATTTTCACCAAGTGCAAAGATTGAAGCAAGCTGATTATTTAAACTCTCTAAAAACATCTGTTTGACCCCTGCTTTAAAAAGAAATTTATTTTAAAACAAGAGAATGCATGAATGAAGACTTTCAAAAAAAGATGTACTGCTCTTTAGCTGGCGGTAGTTCACACATCATCTTCCTTGAATATCTTTATTTTTGATATTCCTTTATCATTTTTCAGTATTGATTGCCTATCGATAACTTTTTCGATTCTACCTCTCACCTGAATAGAAATTGCTGATTTTCTTTCTTCATCTAAGAAAGGATTTTTATCGAGTATCTCATAAACAGATTTATCAAAACCACATAATTTATCTTTATTCAGCCAAGACAAATCATCTACCAAATGCAGCTGTTCTTCTGCCTTTACTTTGAATGGCTTACTCTTATATGTTGTTCCTATCAACTGTGTGGGTGTAGTAGCCCATAATGAACTCCCACTATCATATATGGGCGCTATTCTTTCCCATTTTAAATCAAGGACATTTCTGATTGCGCCAAAATTACGATAATGGCGATCATAGTTTCCAAGTATATAATCACATACCAGCATCTTATTGACTTTTGTTCTTACATTAGGGATTCCAAGTTCACAGCATACATTTATATAATGCTCATACAAAGATTCACTTCCTCGTAATTTCTTTGTGGCATCAATATAAAAGGCGGGTACTAATTCTTCGTTTTCACTGACCATCGTTTCACAACAGCAATAAGCGATTCCATTTTCTTCTATTAACCAATAAGGTACAAACTCATCTTCGTTTAAAATTCTCTCATACAGTTTGGTTGCAATGACTTCGTTATAAGGTTCCTGATTGTTTAGTGTGTTTCCGCTCTTAACCAGACATCTCTTGCCATTGATTATTTTCCATTTCTTTCTGAGATTTCCATCACTTGAATTATCTGGACTGAACATATCAATGCTATCAGTATATTCTATTTCACCCATCAAAAATTTTCCCATACCTTCACTGAAATCATTGGTAAAGAAATTCACTTTTTTCCATGTTGCAGATGACCCCTTCTCTTTTATCCAATATTGATCACTTAAACTCAAGCCAAAACATCTCTCTAATAACTCAATCGAATTGGTGATATTTAACTCTTCTAACACGTCTTTAAATTTGCTTCTTGACGCAGGAATAGCTCTATCTCTCCACCAGTTATTGAAAGACTTTCTTGAGATTCCAGTCTTATAGTCTATAATACCTAAAGGTGCATATTCAGGATGGATCAAATTAGTTACTTTATCTATATTATGCGTTTCTTCATCATATAAAAAATCCAAGACCGCTGTATCTTTATTCATTAATCTGAATTCCATCTTTTCTCACCATCCTCTTAAATTTATCAAACCTTTATCGATATTATACCATATGCTATCTTCA